>ERZ1673741.292-NODE-292-length-62992-cov-11.101721_pt1 | contig 62992 bp, 56 predicted proteins | sample MGYA00580209_ERZ1673741 | MGnify/ENA primary metagenome ERZ1673741 (study PRJEB41218, sample SAMN15661754) | gut metagenome | host: Homo sapiens | place: Canada: London | collected 2015-08-20/2019-03-30 | study: EMG produced TPA metagenomics assembly of... | reverse complement strand
TATGATTTTTATATAGATGATGGATATACAGGACTTAATACAGATAGACCTAATTTTCAAAGAATGTTGGAAGATATAGAAAGAAAAAAAGTTAATTGTGTTATAACAAAAGATTTATCAAGATTAAGCAGAAATAACTTTGAAGCAAATTATTATATAGAAATATTTTTCCTAGAAAGAGAAATCAGGTATATTGCAATATTAGATAATGTAGATACATATTTAAAAAATTCTAACAATGATATGATTCAATTTAAAACACTGATAAACGATTGGTATAGTAAAGATATTTCAAGAAAAGTTAAATCTGGAGTATGGGCTAGAAAAGAAAAAGGATTATATGTTGCTGCAAAAGCACCCTATGGATATGTAAAAGATGAAAAGGACAGAAACAGACTTGTTATAAATGAAGAAGAAGCCAAAATAGTTAAAAAAATCTTTCAGATGTATAATAAAGGAAAGACAATGGGCGAAATAGCAAGTAAATTACAAGATGATGAAATATATGCTCCAAGCTATAATGGTTTTGAAAAAAACAAAAATGGTAAGTATGGTTGGACGTATTCTACTATATCCAAAATATTAAAAAATAAAGTTTATTTAGGTCATACTGAATATGGAAAGGTAATGAATTTAAGTTATAAATCCAAAAAAGTAAAGCAAATACCAAGATCTGAATGGAAAATTGCTCATAATACACACAAAGCAATTATTGAACAAGAAGTGTTTGATACTGCGCAAAAAATAATAGCATTAAATCAAAGAGCTAAATCACATACTCATAAGTGGATATTAAATGGTATTGTATATTGTAAAGAGTGTGGAGAGCCAATGCAATTAAAAGTTAAATACAGAAAAGATGGCTCGACTATTTCCTTTATGAGATTATATTGTTCTAGTAGTTTACACAAGAAAGGATATTGTTCAAGAAAATATAAAGGTATTGAATTACAGTCTGTAACACAAATTGTTGTTAGTAACTTAAATAAGAAAATAAATAATATAGTAAATTGTGCTGATTTGTCCGAAATTATGAAAAATGGATATAAAAAGAGAGATACCAACCAATATGAAAAAGAATTAAAAACAAGTGAGAAACAATTAGATAAAACAAACAGAATTATATCATCATTGTATCAAGATTATAAAAGTGGAATTATCCAAGAATATGATTTCAAAACTATGTATGACAATGAAACTGCAACTAGAGAAAAATTGATAGAAAAAATTAATGACTTAAAATATAAAATAAGTAATAAATCTCAAATTTCAAATTCAGAATTTAAAAGAATAGCAAAAAATATTTCAGATGTAAAGAAATGGACCAAAGAACAATTATCAGATGTAATCGAAAGTGTTGAAATTGACAATGAAGACAATATCTATATAAATTATAAATATGACATTATGGAGTATGTATAATGAAAAATTATAGTGCAGGAATATATTTAAGACTTTCAAAGGAAGATAGTGAAACAAACAATAGTATAGATTTTCAAAGAGAAATTACAACGAAATATGCAAAAGAGCATAATTATACTATTGTAAAAGAATATGTTGATAATGGTTATTCGGGAATACTAGAGTCAAGACCAGCACTTGATAAAATGATTAGAGATATTGTCAGAAACAATATAAATATGGTAATTGTTAAAGATACAAGCAGATTAACTAGAGATAAGAATTTAACATCATATTATACAGATGTTTTATTTCCAGATAATGATATTAGGTTTATTTCAGTAACAGAATATATTGATACAGGAGAAAGATATGAAATCGATGATGTAGTTGCATTAAGAGGTATTGTAAATCAATGTTATGTTGAAGATGTTTCAAAGAAAATAAAGGCAGTTAAAAGAAATTTCAAAGAACAAGGGAAATTCATAGAGGGTAGTGTAGCTTATGGATATAAAAAAGACAAAAATGATGGATATAGACTTGTTATAGATGAAGAAGTAGAAGATGTAATTAAGTTTATATACAACTCTTATTTAAACGGAATTATGCCTTTTGAAATAGCAAAAGAGCTTAATAAGAAAGGTATTGCTACTGCTTCACAATATTTTAGAAGCAAAAAGCAAGGAAAAGTATGGACTTCTTCAATGGTAAATAGAATCTTACAATCTCCAATATATGCAGGTAATATGGTATTAAATAAATATGTATCTAATCTTCGATTAAAAAAGATGGAAAAAACGAGAAATTGTAATTATGAAGTGCTAAAAGATACACACCCAGCAATTATTTCACAAGAAGACTATGATAGAGTTCAACAGATGAAAAAAAGCAGAGTAAAAAATGCAAGAAAAACCTATTACTATTTATTAAAAGAGCTACCTTTTTGTATGAATTGTGGTAGAAGAATGAGCTACAAGAGCTACCACCCAATGATTATTGATAAAAATGGAAATATAAAAGGAAAGAAAGATGATAAAGCATATTTTGTTTGTGAACAACACAATAGAAACAAAGAAGTATGTAATGTTATCAATAAAATTAAAGAAAAGGATCTTAATGAAATAGTTCTGAAAAAGTTATCTCAAAGATTAAGACATTTACAATTACATCAGTATGCTAAAGATGTTAAAGATTTGAAAGATAGACAAAACACTGAATTATCTGAAATAAAAAAGACAAAAAATGAAATTTCAAGACTTGAAGCAAATTTTAGAGTATTATATTCAAAAAAAGTTGAAGGAATAATCACAGAAAAAGACTTTAAAGAAAAATATAATACTTATAATGAACGTGTTACCAAATTAAAAGAAAAGGTAAACAGGTATGAAAATTCAAAACAGACTTATGACCTACGAAATGATGTTGAAAAATTGATTATCGAGTTTGAAAATTGTAAAAATTTTGATAACACTATTCTAAAAAAATTAATTGAAAAAATTGAAATAGGGAAAAATAATAAAATTAACATAATTTTTAAAATTTGAGGATTTTATCCTTTAATTTTTGTAATAAAAATTGTTGCACTTTGATACCTTGTTGTGATAAAAAAGGAAAAAGGTGCAACACTTAACGAAAAATCGTTCAAAAATCACACGAATAGTGATTTTTGTAGCGTTTAACTAAAAAATAAGTAAAGTAGTTGCACTTATAACCTTTCTAATCAGCAGCTAAATCTTCTTGTAAGTCAGCAATAGGGTCACCTTTTACAGCAAGCACAGAGGCAGAAAAAGGCATTCCTGCTGCTGATTGAGGATATACACCCAAGCCGTGATCTGTATAATATGATCCAAGTCCAGCTTGTTTAAGCTCTTCAGGACAGCATCCGTCTGTTAATTGATGAATAATAGTTCCAACCATTTCTAAATGAGCTAGCTCTTCAGTACCTATATCGTTCAAAATAGCCTTAGCAGTTTGATCAGGCATACCAAATCTCTGACTCAAATATCTAAGAGAAGCACTAAGCTCTCCATCAGGACCTCCATATTGACTAATTATAAATTTTGCAAGTTGTGGATTTCTATTTTTTATATTTATAGGATATTCTAAAACTTTGTTATAAGTCCACATTAAAAGTTCCCCCTTTCCCATGGCCAAGGCTCTTCAAGCCATCTCCATTTATTACATGGGAACATTATAGTCAATGGCCCATATATTTTTTGATACTGATCAGCTAATTTTCTATACTTATTACAATATTCTTTGTGTAAGCAAATAGCCTTTTCATCATCATGGTGAGTATCTAAATATAAACCTAATTCGATAATACTAAATTTTAAAGATTTTAAAGTACTTAGCATTTCTTCTCTTGTAGCATTATTACCACAAGTACAATTTCTATCAAAGTCATTTAATTCACAAGCTCTTTGATAATCTTCATAGCTTATATATTGGTCATTCATTTATTACATCCCTCCCCAAGACTATTATTATTTCTAATATATTCAATTTCTCTTATGCTTTGACAAGGCATATAAGGGCTTACAAGCTCTGGAAAAATAGTTCCCATTTTTAAACCAACATCAGGTGTAAAAACTTTATTCATTTTTTGAATAGGAACATAACTTTGTGCAAGCATAGGATTATCTGGAAATACAGACTCTGTATCCATATCAAAACCACAGTTACAGTTATTTTGAGGCATTGTACATAAATTTGCACAATCAGACTGAGCTGTTGTTACTATGCTAGTATCTTCATCACAAAAATCATCCATCATATCAATATTCATATTATTATTCATCATAGACATAGAATTTTTATGACAACATTTTCTACTACTATAATCATTCATACATAATCCTCCTTTGTTTGATTATATACTACATAATATGCGCCATCACCCCAAAAAGTTACAAAAGCCACCCCAAAAAGAGGGACGGTCCTTGAAGAAGAAAAAGAGGGACGGTCCTGAAAAGAAAGAAAGAGGGACGGTCCTGAAAAGAAAGAAAGAGGGACGGTCCTGAAAAGAAAAAGAGGGACGGTCCTGAAAAGAAAGAAAGAGGGACGGTCCTTGAAAGAAAAACGGGGACGGTCTTGAAAAGAAAGAAAGAGGGACGGTCCTCGAAAGAAAAACGGGGACGGTCCTGAAAGGAGAAAAAAGAGACAATCTTTGAAAAAGAAAAAGAGACGGTTCAAAGAACCATCCCTCTTGGTTGTCATACGGAGTTGTTTACGATTTATTAGAACTGGATAAATCCGAGTCTGTCATGGCCTCTGCCGGAAATAAGAAATTTGTCCGGTTCGAAAGGGCTACCTAAGCCATACCACATGATATAAACTCCGTGAGCCTTGCAGATTCCATAGATTTTCTTCAACAACTTGGCTTCATCTCCAGGTTCCCAATCAATGCTGACACGAAAAAGATGCTTGCAGGTAGCCAACAGCTTTTCCGTCTCTTTGCCGAAGATGTTGTCCTGGTTTTCCCATTTGTGGCCAGAGCAAGCATGGCACGTCGACCGTTCTTCAGCACTTTGAAAAATCAACAATTCATACGACATTTTTTTTTGACCTCCTCAAATTTTGCGGGTGAATACGTGTGAGTAAAAACAAAAGGTCTTTGCTAAATGCTTTTACGAAAGTAAGTATAACATATTATGTAAAATATGTCAAAATAAAAAGAAAAAAATTTAAATTTTTTTTAATCGAATGATATAAATAATGAATGTTAGAATAACCATTAAGAAAATAAAAATATAAATTTAAATAAAATAAATTCAAATACTATGAATTTATATAAGTAAGTCTAAGTAAAAAATATTCTAAAAATAAAAAAGTAAGGACCGTCCCAAAATTTGTATTGAAAATTATGTAAATTTATGGTATAATAATCTTCGATTTCACTGGAAAGTGATGTCGGGTCATAAAAAGTTTCAAATATTATTTTCTATGGAGGAAATGAAGCATGAAAAAAGTAATGGCTATAATCTTTTCCATTGTTGTTGCAATTAGTAGTGTAATGCTGACTACAACAACAACGGCAACAGCAGCAGGTAATACAACACTGCTGGGAGATGCAAATCAGGATGGTAAACTGGACACAACCGATGCGATATACATTTTGTATTATATTGCTCTTGTTTGTGCAGGATATCCCAAGGATGATGTATACAGTCGTTTTGATGTCGAAATTGATGAAAGAGTCTTTGATGTTGACCGGAGTGAAAAAGTAGATACTACCGATGTTTTGTATTTGTTGACATACATCGCGAAGTGTGGGGCTGGACAGGATGCAACATGGCCACCGGCACCGGAAAAGATCTATAGTGATGATATCTTGGTATTCAATCCTGTGAAGGGAGTTGAAACATGGAATCTCAGATCAGCTCCGTCTTTGGAGGCCGGCGTTGTAACTAAAATGTCTGCAGGTGAAAATTGCAAGGTAATTAAAATCTTGCAAGAATCCTGGTATGAAGTTGAATACTTTGGAATTGATTTATATTTGCAAATTACACCTGACTCGGAAAGTTTTTTCTATGTGGATCCGATTCCGCGAGAAACTGCAAGTACGACAACTGAGACAACAACTACAACTACAGAAACAACAACTCAATCAACTGAAACAAGCATTGAAACAACTAAGGCAACGACTTTGACAACAACTGAATTTTCAACAACAAAAGCTACAACAGAATCTACAACAATCACGGCAAGTACAACGGCTATGGAATCTAAAACAACAGGTACAACTACAGAAACAAAGCCTACAACAACAAAAGCGACAACAAAAACAACAACAAAATCTACAACGACTGTTACAACAAGTGATAGTTCCACCACAACATCTACAAAGCTGACAACAACATCTACTACTACAACTGAAGAGTTGCAGTTAGGTGATATTGTAACACCAACAGAAAAAGTCAAACTGACAAATTCAGATGGTGAAATTACTGTGGATGCTGGCGAATTCATTACAATAGTATCTGAAAAAAATGGAAACTATGTTGTAATATACCAGAAACAGCTTTATGAACTGAACACCACTGCTTACCTGAATAAGGTCGAGCATGGGTATCAGGAAAAGCAGATTTTGACAGTTGAAGAAATCGAGACCGGAGATATCTTGAAGTTTACAGGTGAAACCTGGTATATAAGAGATGAATCTGAGTCTGCGGTTGGTACTCTGAAGGAAAATGAACTTTTTGTGGTTATGGCAAGGAATGGAAACATACTTACCATAATCACATCTGACGGAACCATTGGCAACATATTCTGCATTGCAGATAAGTATTGCATGATGGTAGATTAACAAATAAAAAATTGAAACTTTTTATGAGAAGAGAGCCCCTATATGGGGCTCTTTTTGCGTAAAAAAAGAGGGACGGTCCTTGAAAATATTTTCAAGGACCGTCCCAAAAATACGGTCCTTGAAATAAAAGGGCAAGGACCGTCCCCGAAAATATTGAAATAAAAAGGTAAGGACCGTCCCCAAAATACAAAAATAAAAAACTACTTGAAATAAAAAATCCGTATGGTAAAATATAATAAATTTACTATGATATAAAAAAATATCATAAAATTGTATACAAGGGAGGAAGGATATGTTTGCATATTTAAAAGGTGTATTTGAGTCTAGAACATTGGATTATATTGTTGTAGATGTAAATGGAATTGGATATAAAATCTTTATGTCCGAGAATTCAATGAAAAGAATTGGAGAGCTTGGAAGCATAATTAAAGTACATACTTATGTTAAAGTACGAGAAGATGATATAAGCATATATGGATTTGCATCTAATGAGGAGCTTAGAATGTTTGAATTACTTGTTTCAGTAAGTGGAATAGGAGCAAAATCTGCAATTGTAATATTGTCTAATATAGAGCCATCTGCATTTGCAGCTGCAGTAATTTCAGATAATGTTGGAGCACTTAAAAAATTGCCAGGGATAGGTGCAAAAAGTGCACAAAGAATTATTTTAGAGCTTAAAGATAAATTAAAAACAATTGATGTTGAAGATGATTCGAGTGAAGAGTTAAAAGCTGTAATTAATCAAAATCAAAACATTGAAGAGCTAATTTCAGCATTACAAGTTTTGGGATATACTAAAAAAGAAGTAGAAAAAATAATACCAAAATTAGATAATAAAGATGATAATTTAGAGAATTTAATAAAAAAAGCACTATTATTATTGTCAAAGTAGTAAAATATATTGAAAAACTCTTTCATTTTTTCTCATTTTATAATATAATTTTAATGTGATTTTAAAAATAATTAATCATTAATAAATTAAGTATTTTTAAATGATTATAGAAGTTAAAATTTGGCAAAAAATAAATGCCAGAAAAGGAGTATAAATATGGAAAAAAAATCAAACAATAATTCCGTTAGACATGTTGGAAGTAATGTAAAAAGAAAAAACACTACTAACAAAAATGTAAAAGGGAAAAAGAAACATCCAAGACTAAAGAAAGTTATTATAATATTTGCATTATTAATAGTTTTATTAGTCTTGGTTGCAGTAGGAATATTCTGTGGAATATTTTTCAGTGACAAATTTGCTTTATCAAAAGATGATTTATTACTATCAAATGCAAATACAGTTATCTATGACAAAGATGGAAATGTAATTGCAGAATTATCTGGAGACGAAAACAGAGAAATAATTAGCATAGGAGACATGAGTGAGTATTTACCAAAAGCATTTGTTGCCATAGAAGATGAAAGATTTTATAGTCACAATGGAGTTGACTTAAAAAGAACAATGGCAGCAACAACAACCTACATATTAAAAGGTGATTCATCATTTGGTGGAAGTACAATCACACAACAGCTAGTAAAAAATATCACAAATGAAAGAGAGAATTCAGGTAAGGCTGGTATTGAAAGAAAAATAAAAGAAATGTCAAGAGCTTATCAAGTTGAAAAAATGATTTCAAAAGATCAAATATTAGAGCTATATCTTAATATAATTCCATTAGGAGCAGATGGAGGAGATATTTGTGGAGTAGAAATGGCATCAACATACTATTTCAACAAATCTGCAAGTGAATTATCAGTAGAAGAATGTGCATTTTTAGCAGGTATAAACAATGCTCCAAATACATACAATCCTTTTAAAAATGAAGGAGATGCAACAAAACAAGAGCAAGTCAATAAAAAAATTAAAGACAGAACAAAAACTGTATTAACAAAAATGAAAGACTTAGGATATATAACAAATGAACAATATCAAACAGCATATGCAAATGTTGAAAATGGATTAGCATTTTCTAAAGGAACTTTACCAAGTTCAAATGTAAAATCTTATTTTATACAAGCAGCAATAAATGAGGTTGTAGAAGATTTAGTAGAAGAAAAACATTTCTCAGAAGAATACGCAAAAAGCCGTGTATTAGGTGGAGGATACAAAATTTATACAACTCAAGAAAAAGATGTTCAAGACAAAATAGAATCAGTTTATAAAAGCGATGAATTTATATTAAATTCATCAAATGCAAAAAATCACTCACAGTCGGCAATGGTAATAATGGACCATACAACAGGCCAAGTAGTTGCTTGTATGGGAGGATTAGGTAATGATGTTGATGCAACAGGTATAAATAGAGCAACAAGCAGTACAAGACAACCAGGTTCATCATTTAAACCAATAATATCATATGGATGTGGTGTTGAAAAAGGTATAATAAATGCAGGAACAGTTTATTATAATTCAGCGACAACTTTTGGAAAGAATTATGAACCAAAATCAACAAGTACATATGCAGGACCATGTACAGTAAGAAACGCAATAGAAGTTTCTTCAAATGTCGTATCATGTAAAATTATGTCTGAAATTGGACCTGATAATGCAATTGATTTTGCAAGAAAAGTTGGAATAACATCATTAGTAAAATCAAGTGAAAATAAACAAAAAAATGATTCAAGTTTATCATTAGCACTTGGAGGTTTAACACATGGTGTTACACCATTACAAATGGCAGCAGCATATTCAATGATAGCAAATAATGGGGTATATAATTCACCAGTATTCTATACAAAAGTAGAAGATTCATCAGGCGAATTAGTAATAGAATCTAAACAAACAACAGAAAGAGTAATGTCAGAGCAAAATGCATATGTAATGAAAAGCTTATTAAAACAACCAGTTGAAGGAGATCATGGTACAGCAACAAGTTGCAAAATATCTGGAATTGATGTAGGAGCAAAAACAGGTACAACAAATGATAATAAAGATAGATGGCTTTGTGGTATGACTCCATATTATACAGCTGCAACATGGTATGGATATGATGATAATGCTGTAGTAAACGGTAGTGGAAACTATGCTGCAAAAGTATGGAATGCTGTAATGAAAAAAGTTCACGAAGGTAAAGCAAGTGCAACATTTACAGAGCCAAGTGGAATAGTACATGTAACAATATGTAGAAAATCAGGATGTAAAGCTACAGAATCTTGCTCAGATACATATTCAGAAGTATTTGCAGAAAGTGCAGTTCCAAAGGATTGTGAAGGTCATTCATTAAAAGTTTGTACAGAATCAGGAAAATTAGCAACAGAATATTGTCCAAGTACTCAATATGTTGGATATGTTCCAGAAAAAGAAAGAAATCCATCTTGGAAAACAACAGGATATTCATCATCAGTTCCATCAGAAACATGTACAATACATACAGGTCCAACAAATAAAACATCACCAACAGATGGTGTGGATATAGATCTTTCAAATGATGTAGTCGTACCAAATGTTGTAGGTAAAACAGAAGCAGAAGCAAAATCGGCATTAAAAGCATTAAAAGTGACAGTAAAATATAAATCAGATTCTTCAAAAGAAAATGGAATAGTTTTAAGTCAAAGTTTATCATCAGGTGAAGTGGTTTCAAAAGATACCAAAATAACAATAACAGTAAATAAAGTTGAAAAGAAAAACGAAAATGATAATACAAACAAAAATAATCCAGACGGAGATAATAATACAACAAAACCAGATGACAATGTAAAACCTGATCCAAATCCTGACCCAGACAATGGTGACGGGGACGAAGAAGAAATACAATAATTATAGTCTTTGTAGTAAGCTATAATAAAGCTTACTACAAAGAATTTTTTAGAAGGTGAATATGTGAAAAACACAAAAAGACATTTTTTTATTATAGATTTTGCAAAAAGTATAAAAAATTTTGATTACTATAAAGAAATAGCAGACGAAAAAATATCAAAAAGCTTAAAATATTTTTTCAAATTGGTAATATTATATTCGGTTATACTTTCAGTATGTACAATAATAAATGTAAATAAAGGAATAAACGAATTTAAAAATCTAATCAATACAGAAATTTCAGATTTAAATTATTCAAATGGAATTTTACATGTGAATAATGATGAATCAAAAACTCTATTTAATAAATATGTAATAATAGATACAAGCAAAGACGAACTTTCAGAGCTAGAAAATAAGGCACAAGTAGTGATTGGAAAAGAATATTGTACAGTAAAAATGGACGAACATATTTTAAAAATTAAGTATAATGATTATTTTTATGAAGATATTAATAAAGATGATATAATTAATATGTTAAATAGTATAAATGCAAAATTTTATATACCAGCAATATTAATAATTATTATATGGGTATGTATTTTAATGACAATTTCAACAATTACAGATGTATTGGTAATTGCATTAATTGGATATATAATATCAAAAATTATAAATAAAAAATTCTCATTTACAAATACATTTAATATAGCAGTTCATGCAATTACACTACCAGTATTACTAGGTGCTATATATTATGTATTAAATATATTTACAGGATTTTATATGAAATATTTTTCAATAATGTATACATCAATTGCTACAATTTATATGATGACATCAATTTTATTAATAACAAGTGATAATAATGAAAATAATAATATACAAGATGATTAACAAATATACGAAGGGAGTTTAATAATGGATCCAAAGGAAAATAAAAAAAGCAATAAAAAGAAATATCTATTTACTGCTATTATAGTTATTTTAGCTATAGCTGGAATAGTTTTTGGAATATTTCAATATATGAACTACAGTAAAGAAAAAGAAGAAAAAACATTAGCATATACAGATTTAATTACTAAAATAAAAGAAGATTCTGTAGAAAAAATTGAAATGAAAGAAAAAAGTACTACAGTAAAAGTAAAACTAAAAGATCAAGATGAAGAAAAAGAAGTAAAAGTTCCAGAAAGTGAAGCTTTTATAGAATTTGTTCAAGATCAAGTAAAAGAAGGTAAAACAATAAATTTAAATCAAAAAGAAGAAAATTTATTAGCAGTAGTAGGAGAAAAATTACTATCATTCCTTCCAACAATAATGCTTATAGTTTTATTAGTAATGATAATGCAAATGCAAGGTTTAGGAGATAAAGGAAAAGTATATGATGCTACAACTCAAAAAACAAAAACAACATTCAAAGATATTGCAGGACTAGATGAAGAAAAACAAGAAATGATTGAAATTGTTGACTTCTTAAAAAAACCAAAAAAATTCCAAGAAATGGGAGCAAAAATACCAAGAGGTGTTTTATTATGTGGAAATCCAGGTACAGGTAAAACATTAATAGCAAAAGCAATAGCGGGAGAAGCAGATGTACCATTTATTTCAATGAGTGGATCAGAATTTATAGAAATGTTCGCAGGACTTGGAGCATCAAGAGTAAGAAAATTATTCGAAAAAGCAAGAAAAATAGCTCCATGTATAGTATTCATAGATGAAATAGATGCAATAGGATCAAGAAGAACATCATCAAGTGGATCTGAAAGTGAAAATAACCAAACATTAAACCAATTATTGGTTGAAATGGATGGATTTGACACAGAAGAAGCAATAATAGTATTAGCAGCGACAAACAGACCAGAAATGCTAGATAAAGCATTATTAAGACCAGGAAGATTTGATAGACAAATAACAATTGGATTACCAGACTTAAATGGACGTGAAGCAATTTTAAATATACATGCTAAAGACAAAAAAATAGACGAATCAGTAAATTTAAGAAGTATTGCAGAAGACACAGCAGGATTTACAGGAGCAGAGCTTGCAAACATATTAAACGAATCAGCAATAATAGCAACAATAAAAAGACACAAAGCAATAACAAATAAAGATATCGAAGATGCAGTAAAAAAGGTTACTGTAGGACTTGAAAAACACAGCAGAGTAATATCAGAAAAAGATAAAAAATTAACAGCATTCCACGAAGCAGGACATGCAATAGTTAGTAGATATTTAGAAACACAAAAAGAAATAAAAGAAGTGTCAATAATACCAAGAGGCGTTGCAGGTGGATACACAATGTATAAAACAAATGAAGATAAATTCTATGTATCAAAACAAGAAATGCAAGAAAAACTAATATCACTACTAGGAGGAAGAGCAGCAGAAAAATTAGCACTAGATGACATATCAACAGGAGCAAGTAATGATATAGAAGTAGCAACAAAAATAGCAACAGACATGGTAACAATATACGGAATGAGCGACATAGTAGGTCCAATATCAATAAATACAGAAAAAGATCCATATCAAATGGAGTTACTAGGAGACAGATTTGAAGATTCAATAGGAGCCGAAATAAAACAACTAATAGACAATGCATACTACCAAGCACAAAAAATACTATCAGAACACATGGACAAACTAGAACAAGTAGCAACAGCACTAATGAAACAAGAAATAATCTCAGCCGAAGAATTCGAATCATTCTTCCAAGACAATCAATAAAAAACAAAGAAAAGGACTTAATTTGGAAACACCAAAAAAATTCCAAAACAAGTTCCTTTTTCTTCATCCAAACTAATCAAAAAAAGGGGACGGTCCTGGAAAGAAGAAAAGCGGGACGGTCTTGAAAAGAAGAAAGATGGGAGGGCTCTTTAAGAAATTGAAATTTGAAAAAATTAACATGAAAATTTTGAAGAAATATGTTGTATATTGTAGAAAAAAGATGTAAAATGGTTTGTGTTTAGGAGGAGTAAAAGAATGCAGGAGATGAATGAAAACAGTAGAATGATTATACACAGCAGTGAAAATAAAGGGAATAAAAAAATAAAAATAATCTTAATTGCGATTTTTGCAATTATTATATTAGTATTTGCTATAATGTATTTTTGTAAAATACCAATTATAAAATATCAGGGACAAAATATTGAAACAGTAGAATATGGAACTACATATGAAGATAAAGGAATAAAAGTATATGCAAGATTTAAAAATATAAGTGACCAAGTAATAGTCGAAAACAATGTAAACTTAAATCAGTTAGGTGATTATAATATAACATATAAAGTACCATTTTTAGGTAAATACAAGACTTATACAAGAACTGTTAAAGTAGTAGATACCGAAGCTCCAAAAATAGAGCTAAAAGGTGATTCGAATTATAAATTACAATATGGAAAAAATTACGAAGAGCCAGGATTTACAGCAATAGATAATTATGATGGAGATGTTACAAACAATGTAACTGTAGCTAAAGTCGAAAAAGATAATAATAATTATGAAGAGCATTACACAGTCACAGATTCAGCTGGAAATAAGGGAGAGGCAGTGCGATATGTTTCAATAGTCGACACAACACCACCAGTAATAAAATTAAAAGGAACATCTGTAATCAGTGTAATAACTGGAAATAAATATACAGAGCAAGGAGCAACAGCTACAGACAACAAAGACGGTGATTTATCAAAAGACATAAAGATATCAGGAGATGTTGATACATCAAAGGACGGAACATATATTGTAAAATATACTGTAACAGACTCAAATGGAAATACAGCAACAGAAGAAAGAAAAATAATAGTAAGCGAAAAAGCAACAACTGGAATAATATATTTAACATTTGATGATGGTCCAAGTTCAACAATTACACCAAAAATATTAGATGTATTAAAAGAAAAAGGTGTTCACGCAACATTCTTCGTAATAAATTATAATGAATCAACAGAACATTTAGTAAAAAGAGAAGCAGAAGAAGGCCATGCAATAGGAATTCACGGATATTCACATGACTATGCAAAAATATATGCATCAGTAGATGTTTGCTATAACAACATAAAGACATTGCAAGAAAAAATATACAAAACAACAGGAATAAAAACAATGATTTTAAGATTCCCAGGAGGAAGTTCAAACACAGTAAGCAGAAAATATTGCCCAGGAATCATGACAAAAATTACAGAAAAAGTATTAAGCGAAGGCTTCAAATACTACGACTGGAATGTAATGTCAGGCGACTCAGGAGATGTAAAAACAAAAGAAGCAGTATATGCCAATGTAACAAAAGGACTAAAACCAGGAAGAGACAACATAGTATTAATGCACGACTTCAGTGGAAACCACAAAACACTAGAAGCACTACCAGAAATAATCGATTACGGACTAGCAAATGGATATAAATTTGAAGTAATAACAACAAACACAGAAATGGTAAGACAAAAAATACAAAATTAAATACAAATATTACGCAAACAAAAGCGAAAAAAGATGGCTCTAGAAAAGTCATCCTTTTTGCTCTCAACAATCAACTAGAAAAAGAGGGACGGTCCTGGAAAAAAGAAAAGGGGGACGGTCCTGGAAGAAAAAAGAGGGACGGTCCTGGAAGAAAGAAAGAAGGGGACGGTCCTGAAAGAAAAAAAGAGGGACGGTCCTGAAAAAAGCAATACAGATCTTCAGAGAAAGAAAAGACGAAATCTTTTAAGAGAAAAAATACCAAAATAAATTAAAAATAATTCAAGAAAACATAAAAAAATACATGTAAACCTATTTATTTTTGAAAAAAAATGAGTTATAATAAATTTGTAAGTATTTAGATTAAGGAGAACATATGAAGTGTACAAAATGCAACTACGAATCATTAAATCTAAATGCCAAATTCTGCATAAAATGTGGAAGTAAACTTATACAAGAAAAGCATTTTTGTAGTAATTGCGGAAATAAAATATCATATAAAAGTAATTTCTGCGGTAATTGTGGCAAAAAAATAAATTATGAATATATAGAAAATAGTGATTCAAAAATTAATAACATGTACACAAAGGATAAAGAGGAGGATACCACTAAAGAAACTAAAGATAATAGCAATATTCTCATAATAGAGAAAAAAAATAATAATGGGGGTGATTTTGTAAATATGGAAAATAATATTACACAAAAAAATTATTTAGAAATTTTACCAAATCAAAGTATTGTAGAAAAAAATAATACAAATTTATTACCTGTATTAAAAAGTGATAAAAATTTATTATTACCTGTTATTATAAAAAGTAAGGAATTAGCATTAATTGAAATAAAAGAAGATTTTAATAAATTAAAAAAAGAAAGATCAGAAATAGGTCTATTAAAATTTGCAAAAAAACTTGCTATTTTGTTAGCAAAGTTTGTAAGATTTTGTTTTTTAACAACGGCAAGTGTTATAGGCTTTGTTGGAGTAGCAGTGCTAATAATTGCATCAACAGCAATTATTACAAAAAATATTGTAAATTCATATTATGGAATTACACCAGAGCCAGATACTACATATTCAATTTTTAAAATGAAAGACGATAAAATTAATGCACAAAGTCCACCAAAAAACTAGTAAGGTGAATAAATATAAAAATTGAGTAGAGCATAAATAATTATTTTATTTGTGCTCTACTCAATTTTCATGAAATACAAATAAGGAAAATTTTATAAAACAAAAGGAGGCAAAAATGAAAGCAGTCTTACAAAGAGTAAAATATGCAGAAGTAAAAGTTAATGGAAAGTCAGTAGGAAAGATACAGAAAGGATTATTAATATTTTTAGGAATTGGTAAAAATGATGATGAAAAAATAGCTGATAAAGTTATAAAAAAGACATGTAATTTGCGAATTTTTGAAGATGAAAATCAAAAAATGAATAAATCCATAAAAGATATACATGGCGAAATTTTAATAATATCGCAATTTACATTATATGCTAATTGCAAAAGTGGTAATAGACCAAGTTTTATAGAAGCATGTGAACCCAAAAAAGCAAATGAAATGTACGAATATTTCAAAAAGACATGTAGTAAAGAGCTAGAAAAAGATATTCAATCTGGAATATTCGGCGCTGATATGAAAGTAGAACTATTAAACGATGGTCCAGTAACGATAGTATTAGATTCTGAAGAAATTTAAAAAGGCGGACCGTTCCCGTTTGAAAATAGCCAGGACCGTCCCAGTTTAAAAATTACTAGGACCGTCCCCGCTTGAAAATTGCCAGGACCGTCCCTGTTTGAAGATCGCCAGGACCGTCCCCATTTGAAGATCGCCAGGACCGTCCCCGTTTGAAGATTGCCAGGACCGTCCCCGTTTGAAGATCGCCAGGACCGTCCCAGTTTTGAAAAAATTAGAAAGGATTTTATATAAGTATGATAAATATAATAAACATAGCAAATATAATTGATAAAAATGGTGGAAGATTGTATTTAGTTGGGGGAGCTGTGCGTGATAAATTAACAAATGTAACTCCTCATGATGAAGATTATTGTATAACTGGTATTTCATCAAAAAAATTTAAAGAGCTATTCCCTCAGGCATTTAAAAGAGGTAAAGCATTTGAGGTTTTTGAGATAGAGGGGAAGGAATTTGCTCTTGCAAGAACTGAAAAAAAGATTGGAATAGGACATAAGGATTTTGATGTAACATGTAATCCTAATATAACAATAGAAGAAGATTTAGGAAGAAGAGATATAACAATAAATTCAATTGCTCAAGATGTAATTTCAGGAAAGATAATAGATCCATATGGTGGTAGAGAAGATTTGCAAAATCATATAATAAAAGCTACAAAGAAAAGTTTTAAAGAAGATCCTTTGAGAGTGTACAGAGCTGCAAGATTTTCGAGTAAATTTAATTTTACAATTGATTCGGAAACATTGAAATTAATGAATGAATTGAAGCCAGAGCTAAGTTCATTATCTGCTGAAAGAGTATTTGAAGAGCTGAGGAAAGCAATAAATACAGACCATCCCGAAAATTTCTTCAATAATCTAAGAAAAGCAGATGTACTAGATGTACATTTTATTGAAATATATAAATTAATAGGAGCTCTTCAACCAGAAAAATATCATCCCGAAGGTGATGCATATAATCATTCAATGTTAGCATTACAAAAAGCAACAGAGCTTACTAAAGATGAAAAAATAAGATTTTCAGCATTAGTTCATGACTTAGGAAAAGGAGTAACTCCAAAAAGTGAATATCCTCATCATATAAATCATGATAAAAATGGCGTAGCAGAGGTAGAAAAATTAGGAAAAAGATTGAAAATGCCTACATCATGGACAAAATGTGGAATGGTATCCGCTAGAGAGCACATGAAAGCAGGAATTTTTTATAAAATGACACCAAACAAACAAGTAGAGTTTATAGAGCGCATAGATAAAACATTACTTGGATTGGAAGGATTAGAAATAATAGTAGAGTCAGATAGGAACTGTAGAGGAACAAAAATGGACAAAGTGCAATTTGCTAATTTAGGAAAAAATATATTAAAAGAAGTAAATGGCGAAACTGTTATGAAAAAATACAACATACAATCGAATGAAAAATTAAAAGATCGAATACATCAAGAAAGAATTGCTTATTTGAAGCAGTTTTATGATAATGAAAAAAATACAAATTTGAGATAATAAGTAATAATGGGGACGGTCCTGGCGTTTGAGAAAAGCAGGACCGTCCCAGTTTGAGAAAAGCCAGGACCGTCCCAGTTTGAGAAAAGCCAGGACCGTCCCAGTTTGAGAAAAAGCAGGACCGTCCCAGTTTGAGAAAAAGCAGGACCGTCCCAGTTTGAGAAAAAGCAGGACCGTCCCTGTTTAAACAGAACGGTTCCGATAAAAAATATCCCACGGCAATTATATTTGCCGTGGGATTAAATATTTTAGTCTAAATTTTCTAATATTTTTGGTAGCATTTGTTTTTTTCTTGAAACAACATTTTCAAGCATTGCTGTATGGTCGTCTAGAGTTACACCATAAGCTTTTTCAACTATTCCAGAATCATTTCCTAATGAAATAATTTTTGAATTTGAATTTAATATATCAGTAGCAGCAAAAACGTACAAGTCTAAGTTATCTTTTTTTATTTCGTTATTTATAGCTGTTTCGAAATATACTTTATTTTTGAAAACGCTATCTATATCAGCTGTGTTTATTTGAGCAATTTTGAATTTCTTTCCACCTTTTTCAAATAATTTACTATCAATATTAATTACTTGCTCTGGTGTATAATCACTTAAATCAGTTCCAGCTTTTAATAAATTGGTTCCATAAACATTAACGTCAACTTCAGCTATTTTTCCTAATTTTTCAGCAATTGCTTTATCTTCAGCTGTACATGTTGGTGATTTGAATAATAAAGTATCTGAAACAATAGCGCTAAGCATCATTGTAGCGATTGTTTTTGTAATAGGAACATCGTATTCTTTATACATTTTATATAAGACAGTAGAAGTACATCCAACTGGCTCTGTTCTATAATATAATTGGTATGGAGCAACGAAGTTCATTGTATGATGGTCAACAACTTTTTTTATAATAGCATTAGAAATGTTATCAGCACTTTGTGTTGATTCATTATGATCTACTAATATAACATTTTGACCGTCATTTACATCTGAAATTAATTCAGGTGCTTCAATACCTAAGTAATTAATTACATATTCTGTTTCTTTATTTATATTTCCAAGACGAACGGCCTTAGAAGTGTTTCCTAATTGATTTTCTAAATTTGCCATAACCATAGATGACATTATTGAGTCTGTATCTGGGTTTTTATGTCCAAATATAAGAGTTTGATTTATTTCCATTTTAATTCCTCCTTTATGTATAATCACAATAATTATTATACTACAAAATGGGAATAAAGTCAATAATTTACATAAAATAGACAAGCTGTTTTTGAAATTTCGGGGACGGTCCTTGAAACAATATTGCTCTTGCTTGAAGTAAAAAGAAAGAAGGCAGGACCGTCCCAGTTTGGAGCGAAAAGAAGAAGGCAGGACCGTCCCTGTTTGGAGCGAAAAGAAGAAGGCAGGACCGTCCCAGTTTGGAGCGAAAAGAAGAAGGCAGGACCGTCCCCGTTTGGAGCGAAAAGAAGAAGGCAGGACCGTCCCTGTTTGGAGCGAAAAGAAAGAAGGCAGGACCGTTTCTCTTTTGAAGAAGATATTAGAGATTTTTATTTGTTAAGTAAGCTGATAAACTTTGGTCGGTGCTGTTGTATGTTGCTAGGAAAATGTTGTCAATTTTTGTAATTCCTTGTTTTTGTAAGGTATTCATTAGCCATAACTTGTCATATCCAAGCTCCGATAAATTTTTTTCCATTATCTTGCCATCTAAAATTATGTTTGTAACAATATTATCATCGACTGGGTGAATGTTAAAATCTGAGGGATTAGCTGGACGTTTTTCGGACATGGGAAGAAAACTTATTTTTCCATTTTCTTCAAGTAATGCTGTTTTGATATCACTGAGATTAAAATAACCATTTGTTCTGCATTGAACTAAAAATTCATTTAAGTCAATTTTTGATTTTTTAAAATTTTCTTTAAATAGTGTACCATTATCATATAAAATAAGAGTTCTTCCAGAGAATATTGGTCGAAGTTTTACGAATCTTGTATTAAGAATTCCAATAATTAAAGTTACAACAGCATATACAATCATAGCAACCAAAGGCTCTACAAAATTATCTTCTAAGGATGTTGCCATTTCTGCAGCAATAGAACCAATAGTTATACTAATAATATAGTCGAAAATACTAAGTTGAGACATTTCTCTTTGTCCCATTATTTTAGTTAAAATAAATAAAACTACAATAGAGCCTGTAGATAAGGCTATTATCTTTAAAATTAACATAAATCAATTCTTATGATAAAATCATAAACTCCCTTCATGCTTAGTATTGCAATAAAAAATATAAATATACTCAAAGTAATAAATAAAATTGAATTTACAAAAATACATGATAGGCTTGACAATTAAAGAAAATTAAACTAAAATATCAAAGAGTAAATTAAATAGTCGCGTATAGCAATGTCGAAAGACTGCGTACGAGGAAAGTCCGGGCTCCATAGAGCAATGATGCAGGATAACGTCCTGTGAGGGAAACCTTAAGGAAAGTGCAACAGAAAATAACCGCCTACAATAGTAGGTAAGGATGAAAAGGCGAGGTAAGAGCTCACCGCCAGCATGGTGACATGCTGGGTCTGTGTAAACCCCATCTGGAGCAACACCGGGACAAGAAGGCCAAGACTGCTCGTCATCTTCTTAATCTGGTGGCTTGAGGCATATAGTAATATATGTACTAGATAAATGACTATTCACGACAGAACCCGGCTTACAGATTTACTTAACCAAAGGTATAAATCTTTATAGGATTTATACCTTTTTTTCACAAAAAATCGAAAAAACTTTACATAATTATAAAAGCATGATATACTTAAAGCATCATACGTTAAAAATTTTTGCTACAAAAATTTGGAGGCTAATTTATGAAAAAGAAGATTTCTGAATACGAAGAAGCATACGCAAGAACACACTTAGAATTTTGGGAGGAGGAAATAATTCTAGCTGAAGATCCGAATTATCCAATCGATTATAAGGATAATCCTCAAAAAAAGTTGGAATACAAAAATTTATGTAAGGAGGAAATTAAAAAATACAGAGATATTTTGTATCCACAAAAAGAAAAAAGAGGATTTTTCAAATTCTTTAAAAAGAAGTAAAAAAATCTAAAAGCAAAAAGAAAGGAGCCTGCATTTGCAGGCTCTTATTTATTTGGGTCCTGAAAAGAGGGACAGTCCTGGAGAAGAGAATAAGGGACGGTCCTGAGAGAAGAGAATGAGGGACGGTCCTGGGAGAAGAGAATAAGGGACGGTCCTGAGAGAAGAGAATAAGGGACGGTCCTGAGAGAAGAGAATGAGGGACGGTCCTGAGAGAAGAAAACAAGGACCGTCCCAAAATGAACAAAAATGAAAAATGAGGAAATTGACTTTTTTGTCGAAATTTGGTAAAATGCTAAAGTACGAATGTAAACCAATATGAAAGTGCAACAGGAGGAATATCTATGCACGAGAAAAACAATTGTGAAATGCTTGGCTACAAGAAGCGGAGTGAACTGGCTGAAAAGTCAAAAGTGTTTGTAAAATTGACAGATGCTGATTTGCGTTGGCTTATTCCGCTGGCTGAAAGAACAAAGAAAAATGCAACCACATTACCTCATAAAAGCTTTACTATTAAAGACATGGATGGTCGATGGGAAACATTAATTTATGTTCAGGAAATTCAGCCGGGAAAAATCAGAGTTGATGGCTATGCACCGATTGATCGTAAGAATGGTAAAAAAAATGCAGTAGTTAATATTTATGAGACTCCATATTTTTCAATTACTTTCCATTTTGTTTTGGGAGTTGCCGAGTGTGACAGTTTTTTTGGTAGAACAGTTACAAAGGAAAAGGTATGGTCTGATGTAAAAAATAGGGTTATCCCGATTATTATTTACATGCAAAATTACTACGAGAACGCAGAGAAAAATGAAAAAAAAGTTCGTGTTCGCGATCGGTCGAAGACATGCAAGATGGTTCAAACAACATACACTCTGAAAAAAATTGGCAACGAGATTCCCACAGTTTTCGGCTTTGCAGGGAAGAAACTGAAAGTACAAGAGCCAAAGTTTATTCAGAATCCCGAAAGCGTTTTGGATAAATCGATGGCGGTATTTGTCGACAATCCTGAAGATGCAATTTGGATGCAAAAATTTGCCGACAGTGTAAGAGCTGAATTTGAAAAAGCAAATGATCAGCAGAAAAGAGAGCTGGCTAAATTGTATCCGTCCTTTAATTCGCAAGTTGACAGTATCATTGCAAATGAGGTTACACTTATCAGAGCACATGCCTCAAAGGAAAGCTTCATGCAATTGCAGATTCACAAAGCGGATGAAAATATTCTTCAAATTGACTACTATGATGATACATCTGAAAAATGCCAGATTATTTTGTTTGTAAATATTGCAACAAATCCGGCACAGTATGATATTGCATATGTAAGCAGAGAAGATGGGAATATCACGCCACAGGACGATTTATATGCCAGAAAGGTCGCAACATTTTATGTCGACAGTTTCATCTATTTGAGAAGCTACGACTGGGAACATGCAACAAATCCCAATGGGAGATATTACGGTACTACTATTGGAAAATTTCATGCTATTGCAACATAAGGCAAACATACACAATTAATAAGATATTAAAAAGAGAAACTTGTTTTTACAAGTTTCTTTTTTGTTTTTGTCGAGGCAAAAAAGAGGGACGGTCCTTGAATGAAGAAAAGAGGGACGGTCCTTGGAGGAAGAGAAAAAGAGGGACGGTCCTTGAAGAAAAAAGAGAGACAGACCTTAAAGAATTAAAAGTCAGGACCGTCAAAAAAATAAAAAAGAAAATCAAAAGGACTTTACATAAAGATAAAAAGATTGTATAATATCAACTGTACGAAATGAAAACCTTAGACAGTGCAAAAGGAGGAATTACTATGCACGAAGAACAAATGAGTTCAACAAGTAGAAGATATGAACTTATAAAGTCATCAACTGATTTTATAAATATCGAGCAACGGGACTTTAAATGGTTAAATCAATTAACGGAAAAATTAGTCCCAAAGACAGAATCAATTTCACCAAAGGCTTTTACCATAAAAGAGCATGTTGGGGATTATATTACTGTCCTACGAGTTGAAGAAGAACAAATTGGAAGAATACGAGTATGGGGGTATCATCCTATATCGTACAACAAGAAATGGAAGAAAAACAATCCAAAGGATGAATATCCGTTTTTTGAATTGGAAATACGATTTGTTCTTGGAAGAGCTACATTGGAAACATTCATTGGAAATCAAAACAACAAACAGAATCTCTGGAACGACATAAAGGTTAGAGTTTTACCGATTATTTTGTATCTTCAGCACTTTAAAGAAAAGTTAACTGTGGAGACAAAGGTAAGCAGAGCAAATGGAAAGAAATTCCAGCAGAATACTTATGTTTTACATCCTGTTCAAAATGAGATTCCGACAGACTTTTATTTCTTAGGAAAAAAATGGAATATTGTAAAGCCTGAACTTGAGCTGAATGATAGTAAGCTGTTGAAGGATGGGTCAATTGCAATAATTCACAATGATTCCGATGCGATTTGGTTGCAAAAATGGGCTGCAGATATTAGATTAAAATCGGGAATGATCCCTGAAAACAGGCTATCTAGCTATCCGTTATATGATCGCAGAAGAGAGAAACTTGTAAGATTGAATGCTGTCCGCGTGAATACGGGAAAGAACTCTTTTATTCAAATTATGGTAAATCGATTGGATGATGAAACATTCCAGTTAGATTATTATGATTGCGAAACGAAAGATCTTCAATTGATATTATTGATCAATATTACCAACGTTCCTGCGAGATTCGACATTGCGTATATATGTGGTGAAGGCAATATAACCCAAACCGATGAAATGTATGCAAGCCGAATTGCAAATATGTTCTTGGATATATTAATCTACTTGAGAATTCAAGCATGGGAAGATTCAATCGATGAGTCAACTGGATTATATTACACATGTGATATATACAAAATGCCAGACATTCCAAAAGAGCTATATGAGTCTAGAACAAAAAGAGTGTAAAAAAATAACAAGTAGCAATGAAAAGGGCATCGACAAGTTTAAAGTCGATGCTCTTTTTGCATTTTTGTAGATAAAAAAAAAGAGGGACGGTCCTGGAAGAGAAAAAGAGGGACGGTCCTGGGAGAAGAAAAAGAGGGACGGTCCTGGGAGAAGAAAAAGAGGGACGGTCCTGGGAGAAGAAAGAGAGGGACGGTCCTTGGAAAAAGAAAAGAGGACCAGCAATCCAAAAAACGAAAAAGCATTTTCATACATAAAACCGAAAAGTACCACAAAAAATAGAGCCAAAATAACAATAAAAGTTAATAATAGCTCTATTTAAACAAATATAAAAATCTAGGAATTAATTTGAGAAAAAATTCTAATAAAAATATTCAAATTTAAAATAAACGAGTTCAAATCTTTAAGAGATAGGGAATTATCATAACGAGACATCAAAATATTCCTATAATCAGCTTTTTCCAAGGCAATTAATTTTAAAATATTATCATTCATAATTCCGGAAAAATTCATGTAATCATTATAACTAGAAAATTTATAGTTATAAGCATGATCAACAATACCGGCTTTAACAGGATTATCATGTATATACCTAATGCAATTAAACAAATAAAAATAGTTGGTAATTGGTTGACTAGAAAAACGGTTTCTAAAAACATATCCTACGCGATTTTCAGAATGATTGTAGAAAATTGAATAAGAAGTATTCAGACTTTTCATATATCTAGATAAGTTGGAAATTTCTTCAGAATATAATAAAAGATGTGCATGATTATTCATAATACAATAGGATATTAAAGTTACATTAAAACGATTTAAATTAGAAAGCATTTTATAAATATAGAAATCTTTATAAGAATTATTATAAAAAATGTGCTCCTTATTTATTCCTTGAACTGTAACATGAAAAAAATTAGAATTTAGTGAATTACGAGAAATACGAGGCATAAAATCATCCTTTCGAAAAAAATTTGAAGTGAAATTAAAACTAGTATAGATTAAAATTACAAAACATATATTAATACAAATTTTAGAAAAAAGCAATATTTTACGCAAATTTTATTAAAAATAAAAAGAACAGGTATTAAAGATAACTTCAATACCTGCATAAAGGTCGAGTGGCAAATATAATTTATTTGTTGCCTTTTTGCTCCAGGTTATTCTTAAATGCATCCAGAATGTCAGATTCTACATACAACTCGGTGTATGCAGAAAAATTTTTCAGGATGATTTCTGCGATAGAGTCTGTTTGAGGGTTAACGTTTACTTTTGATAAAACATGTTTACCAACGCGAACCTCAAGAGACCAAGATTGCTCATTTTGAGGAACTAAAATCAGTCCCCGAAATGTATCCGATAACAGATTGCGATTCATAGAATAAATAACCATAAAGTCCTCCTTTAATGTAAAAAGTGTTTATGCGAACTACAAAACATATATTAACATAAAAAGTTAAAAAAGTCAATAACTGAAATCGTAGAATAATAGAAAATCTGGGACGGTCCTTGGATGAAAAAACTGGGACGGTCCTTGAAGGAAAAAAAGAGGGACGGTCCTTGGAGGAAAAAGGGGACGGTCCTTGAAGGAAAAAACTGGGACGGTCCTGAAAAGAGAAAAAAACATCAAAAAAATAAACCCGCTGAATGAATTAACATTCAAGCGAGTTCCTAGAGAAAACCTAGATTGAGTGAGGATTAAATCAAAGATACTACTATGTACGACACATTACCAGATCCAAGCAGCTTCGAAAGATCTGCAGATGCGAGAGAAAAGTTTGAATTTTCGGCCTGATCGCGGGTCATCAACACAAAACTTATCAGCACTGATGCCAGTAATGTTCAAAAACAATCTTTGATTGATTTTACAATCTTCAGATAAAGCGTGTACCCTAACCGTTACTATCCTGTTTTGCAATAAAGTAGTAAAAACCTCTTCAATGCAATATGCTCTTCTAAGTCCGAGAGCATCAAAGATGGATAAAGAAGTTTCGCCTGCTTCATTACAGTAAAGTTGAGTAGCAATGGTCTTGGCAACATCTGCAATTGAAAAAACTTGACCTTTTGACATTAATCCTTGATGAATACACATCACTGCACAATCGGTTTCACGAAGCGGACGGCGTCCACACCGTAAATCACCAACTTTTATATAGGATTTTCCTTCAAGGCAAAGCTTGCTATCCACAGTAAAAATTGATGAAATCGAAGGCAGAACTTCAAATTTGCCAAAAAACTTAAAATCAATTTGTCTTATGCTAGAAGCAAAGTTTGATGAGATTAAGTTGTTCACAGGATGAGAAAATATTGCAACTTTAGTGTCCTGTGATAATTTTGGAAGATAAAGTTGAGTATCCATAAGATGGTAAAACCTCCCGTGCCTAGGTAGTCGCATACTAGGACTTTAAAATTTAACGACAGAAAATAGTATAGCACAAGTAAACATAAAAAGCAACAAGAAAAACTTTTATAAAAATTTTTGAAAAAAGAAATAAAAGAAGGACCGTCCCCCGTTACTGAAGGAAAGAAGGACCGTCCCCCGTTACTGAAGGAAAGAAGGACCGTCCCCCGTTACTGAAGGAAGGAAGGACCGTCCCCAGTTACCGAAGGAAGGCAGGACCGTCCCAAAAACAAAAATCAAGGAATTTGCCTAAAAGCTATTGCTAAATGGAAAAAAAGGTGGTAAAATGCAATCGGTTTCATAAAATTAAAAGGAAAGGATGATTAATTATGAAGAAAATCACAAAAGTTATGTTAGCATTAGTAATGGCAATAGTAGCATTAACAGTGTTTACAACAAAATCAAATGCTATGACAGCAAATGAATTAAAAGATTACATATGTAATGATAAGGGAATAAACGGAACAAAATTAATTATAAGAGATGCAGATAAAGTAAAGGTTGAAAAATTCTTTGCAAACAACGAAATGACAGATGCTCAAGCAGATCAAATAAAAGCTATAATTGATAAAGGAGTAGCTTTAATGAATGCAGATGGAGCTTCAGAGCCAAATCAATTAAGCTCTAAAGCAAAAAAACAAGAGCTATTATCATATGCTCAAGAAGCTGCAGCAGTTATGGGATTAACAGTATCTTATGATGCAACAGAAGAAAGATTAGACATATACAAAAATGGAGTATTATATGACTCATTAAATTGGGGAGTAACAGAATCAAGTAAAGGTTCAACAGAATCAGCACTAGTTCAAACAGGATCAACAAATTATGTATATATAGTAGTAGCAGGAATAATGTTAATTGCCGGCATTATGCTAGTTATATCAAGAAAGAAAAGATTAAGTGCAGAAGCAAAATAACAATATAGCCATGGCAAAAAAATGGCAAACAATAGAAGCAACTATTATAGATGTAATAGTTGCTTTTATTATTGTTATTGCAATAATATTTACTACTAAAATAATATTTGGAAAACAAATAAAAAAGGCAATTGAAGTGGTAGATATGATATCAATAAAAACAGATAGCAGTGTAGTGCCAGAAATAAAATTCGACACAGAAAAAAGCACAATAACAAATTATCCCGAATATGGAAGCAGATATGGTAATATAAAAATAGAGTCTCTAGATATAAATTTACCATTATACTATGGTGATAAATTATCTATATTAAAAAATGGAGTGGGACAATCAAGTGGTAGCTATTTTCCAGGAGAAGGTGGATCTATAATATGTATGGGACATAACACAAAAGCGTTTTTATACAAGCTACCTCAAATAAAAAAAGGAGCAATAATAGAAGTTGAAACAACATATGGAACATTCAAATACAAAGTAGATAATACAAAAATAGTAAATATGTACAATGTAGATGAGCTACCAATACAAAAAGATGAAGAAGTTTTAATGTTATATACATGTTATCCAGTAAACGGCTTAGGGCACAAAACAGATAGATATGTCGTATATGCAAAAAAAGTAGAATAATGTAAAATAGTGCTCTTAAAAAGAAGGACCGTCCCCTGTTACTGAAGAAGGGAAGGACCGTCCCCCATTACCGAAGAAAGGCAGGACCGTCCCCCAGTTACCGAAGAAAAGAAGGACCGTCCCCCATTACCGAAGAAAGGCAGGACCGTCCCCCAGTTACCGAAGAAAAGCAGGACCGTCCCCCATTACCGAAGTAAAGCAGGACCGTCCCTCAACACCCCAAACCCATAAAAGAAAGGAGAGCTCGCATAATCAATTTATGCGATATATAAAATAAAATGAAAATAATACGAAAAATTATCTCATACATATTGGCAATAATACTAGTTACACTTATGTCAGCAACAATTATATTATCAATAGTAAATGCAGTTGTATTTAGCAAATCTAATGTTAAAAAGCAGATGCAAAAAGTAGATTACTATACTGAAATAAACAACATAATAAAAGAATCTGCAAATAACTACATAATGCAATCTGGATTTGATGAGTCAATAATGGATAATGTAATATCTAAGGAAAAAATTAACAAAGACATAGATAAAGTAATAAATGCTATATATGAAGGTGAAGAAGTTGAAATATCAACTGATGAAATAAAAAATAGTTTAGATAAAAATGTGCAACAATATATTGCGCAAAATAATTATAAAGTAGATGCTCAAACACAAAAAGACATAGAAAAGTTTGAAGATAAAATAGAGTCAATATATGCAAACAGCATAACATATTCAAAAAGCTCAATTAAAAAAGTGGTAAAATACTTTAAAATGGCCAAAAGAATGACAAGAGTTGCATTAATTGCAAGTTCAATTTTATTAATAATATTTGCAATAATAACATATAAAACAAACAGAGCAACATTTGGAATATCATTATTAGCAACAGGAATAATATGCATATTTATAAAATGTTATTCTTCTATAAACATAGCTGTAAACAATATTTTAATGGTAAACAAGACCTTTTCAAATTTAATGATAAATATAATAAATCAAGTAATACAATACGTATTTATAGGAGGAATTATATTAGCTGTTTTAGGAATAGCATTAATTATAATTTTTGAAAGAAAATCTGCAAACGAAAAGTACGAAGAAAATTTGTAAAATAAAAGCTGGAACGAAATAAATTAGTAGTTATTTCGTTCCAGTTTTTTATATAATAATACATTAAATAAAATTTTAGAAATATTACAGAATAACCAGCATATTAATATAATTAAAGTAATTTGCAAAAAGACAAACTTATATAAAATACAAAAATATACATAGTCATAAAATTATCCATAAAAACAATAAAAGAAACGGGCACTGAATAAATCAATGCCCGCCAATAAAGGAATAATACCATTACAAAGGATTAAATATCCCCTAAAAATGGCACACCATCACTGGTGAGGTCAAAACAATCAGATGAGGACTTCTCATCACTATCATTGTCATCAACCTCGGAAGATGGTTCAGTAGAATCGGAAATACGCTCTCTAAAAATTAACAAATTTTTGTATCCATAGTATAAATACATATCCACAAAAAGCGGATATTCCATATACTGCGGATAGACCTTTTCGATAATATAAAGAAGTTCATCTTTTGTGTCGACGAAAAAGTCAAAAGATGAAACGACCTCTCCATTATCGATTTCTTCTAGCCTCAGATACCATTCCATGATGTCAGAAAAAGTCAACACTAGACCTTTAAAGTACCGATGGAGACCATTGTTTGCCGAAATTGCGTAAAATTCCATTATTATACCTCCTTTTTTTGTTACAGTGGATAATTACACTGTATAAATAATAGTAACATAAAATATTGAAGTAGTCAATAAAAATAATCACAAAATTTAACACTACATAATAAAATATATTGTAGAAAAATGTCGAAAAAAATCAAATGAACAAAAACGCCGGTAAATATTGACAAATACACAAAAATATAGTTTAATAGAAGTCGACATTGCAACGAGAAAATTAACATAATAAAAGCATAATTAGAAAAGCAAGCCATTCTCTAATATGCACAAAGTTTAAACCTAAGAAAAAAATATTGCACAGAGCAATATTCAAAGGATGTAAAACAAAAAAATGGGGGATGTTTTATGGAAAAAGTAATGGCACAAATAGCAGAAGCAGAAGGTAGACAGACTATATCTAAATCTGTAATAAAAAGTGAAATAAAATCAATGAAAAAAGTCTCTAAATTATATAGAGCTTTACAAATTGTGAAATATAACACAAAATTAGTAACATACAAATTTATAAAAAGAACAGTAGATATATGTGCAGGGTTAGTAGGAACTATGCTATTATTGCCCATAATGGCAGTTGTAAAAATAGCATATTTAAAACAAGGGGACCGTGCACCTATTTTGTTTAAGCAGAAGAGAATTGGAAAAGACGGAAAAGAGATTGAAATATATAAAATAAGAAGTATGGTCTGTAAGGCAGAAGAAGTATTAAAAAAGTTGATGAAAGAAGATCCAAAGATTAGAGCGGAATATAAGAAAAATAAGAAGTTAGAACATGATCCTAGAGTTACAAAAATTGGAAAGTTTTTGCGTAAAACAAGTTTAGATGAATTTCGGACAATTTATTAATTTATTAAAAGGAGATATGTCACTTATAGGTCCACGCCCATATTTACCAAGAGAAAAAGAAGATATGGGAGAATATTATGAAGATATAATAGCATGTAAACCAGCTCTAGGTGGAGTGTGGCAAGCTAGAGGAAGATCAAATGTGGGATTTGAAAATAGATGTAGATTAGATAGATTTTATAATAAACATAAGGGATTGTGGTTCGATTTTAAGATATTGATTTGGACTGTAGTATCAGTATTTCAAAGTAAAGGGGCAAAATAAAATAAATTTATAAATCTATTAATCAGTAGTATAAAGTTGGAGGAAAATAAATTGAAAAAAAGTAAAGCAAATTTTGAAAATATGAAAATTGCAATAGTAGGTTCAAGTGGTGGTCACTTAACACATATGTATATGTTAAAAGATTTCTGGAGTAAACATGATAGATTTTGGGTTACATTTGATAAAACTGATGCAAACAGTTTATTAAAAGATGAAAAAAAGTATTGGTGTTATTATCCAACAAATAGAAATATAAAAAATTTAATAAAAAATACTTTTTTAGCATTTAAAGTATTAAGAAAAGAAAAACCAGACTTAATAATATCATCTGGAGCAGCTGTATCAATTCCATTTTTCTTATTAGGAAAATTAATGGGAAAAAAATTAGTTTATGTTGAAGTATTTGATAGAATTGACAAGCCAACAGTAAGTGGAAAATTTTGCTACAAATTAGCAGATAAATTTATAGTGCAATGGGAAGAACAACTAAAAGTATATCCAAAAGCAATTAATTTAGGCAGTATATTTTAGTGGAAAGGTGTGAAAAAAATGATTTTTGTTACAGTAGGAACTCATGAGCAAGGTTTTGAACGATTAATAAAAGAGATAGATAAATTAAAAGAAAATGGAATTATAGAAGATGAAGTTATAATTCAAAAAGGTTACACAAAATATGAACCAAAATATTGCGAAACATATGACTTGATTGATTATGATAAATTGCAAAAATATTTAGAAGAAGCAAGAATTGTTATAACTCACGGTGGACCTGCAAGCTTTATTGCACCATTATCAATTGGAAAAACACCAATTGTTGTTCCTCGTCAAAAACAATTTGATGAACATGTAAATAACCATCAAGTTGATTTCGTAAAACAAGTAGTAGCTAGAAATAACAGTTTAATTCCTGTTTATGATATAAAAGATCTAAAAGAGAAGATTGTAAACTATGATAAAATCGTAGACGAAATGGGAGATAATTATACATCTAACAATAAGAAATTTGTAAAAAATCTTGAAGAGGAAATAAAAAAAATATTTTAATAGATGGAGATGAAATAAATGAATTATAAGATTAGTGTGGTAATAAGAACATATAATGAAATAAAACATATTGAAGAAGTTTTAAAAAGCTTGAAAAATCAGACATATAAGAATTATGAGATAGTAGTTGTAGATTCGCAATCTACAGATGGTACCAAAGAAATTGCAGAAAAATATGATTGTAAAATAGTTAGTATTGAAAAAAAAGATTTTAGTTATAGCTACGCAAGTAATGTTGGAGTAAAAAATTCTGAAGGTGATATAATTTGTTTTTTAAGTGGTCATTCAGTTCCTGCAAACGAATTCTATCTAGAGGAAACAAATAAAATTTTTCAAGATGAAAGAGTCGGTGGATGTTATGGAGATGTTATAGCATTAGAAGATGGAAGTATATATGAAAAAACTTATAATTTTTTAGGTATGTTAAAAAATAAATTAAAAAATAGAGCGGATAATATAATATTAGAAAAAAATTTTCATAAGGGAATGCTAAGTTGTAGTAATGCTAGTATTAGAAAAAATATACTACAGAAACATCCATTTGCTGACGAATTAGGAAAAAATGGTGGCGAGGATTTAGAGGTAGCATATAGAATCATACAAGATGGAATGTATGTCGCTATGTGTCCAAATTTAATTGTAAAGCATTCACATGGAAATAATTTAAAAGGATTCATAAGAGAAATAAAAAATTGGAAAAAAATATACAATGAAGTTATGATATATATTGAAAAAAATAAATAGGAGTTGAATATATGAATTTGAAAATAAAATCTGAAAATATTATATATGCATTTTTGTGTAGTATATTTATAATTGCAGTATTACCAAAAGCAATACAAATGATAGTGATTTCATTATTTCTTTTTGGAATTATTTTTATTGAAAAAAAATTTTATATTGATAAAAAAATGAAATTTTTGTGCGTATTTGTATTTATATATATATTATCAGCTGTAACAAGTGCTATAGGTAGTGTTGAGGTATCAAGAATTTTTGCTACAATAAATACTATTGCATTGTGGATTTATGGAATATTATTTTTTTCATACGTATCAAAATTGCAAATAAATCGAAATAAAGTAAATAAAATCCTTTTTTTCAATATGATGATTTTTACTATTTTAGGAATAACTGTTATGATATTGAAAATGAAAAATTATAATTTTTCTAATTCGATACTAAAAAGATTGGTAGCAGTCGATTGGGCAAATAATGAAAAAAGTTATAGGTTTTCATGTATGATGGAATATCCAAATTTAGCAGTATTATATTATTTTATTGTGAATGCATTTGCATATAATTATATTAAAGACAGGAAAATAAGTACTAAACTTATTTACATTACGTCTACTATTATACCAGTTATAATTGTAAACTCAAGAATAGGAATTATATTAGCAATAATTAATTATATATTTTACTTGCCTGAAATCATAAAAAATAAAACAGCAAGACGAAATGTTATTATTATTATAGTAATGATTATGATAGTAGTTGTTGCTTTTAACGGAGAAAACTTATTCAACAAAGTTGAAAAATTAATAAATTCGAGAGGTGACAGTACCTCTATGAGAAGTTCTATTTATCAGAATAGTATTAAAAATACTATTGAACGATCTGTATTATTTGGATCAGGAATTAAGATTATGTTTCATGGATATCCGCTTGGATCACATTCAACTTTTATAGGAGTTTTTTATAAATCAGGTCTAGTAGGCTTGTTCTTTTTCTTGGTAACTATGTTTAATTTGGGGTATCAATATTTAAAATTAGGAAAATTATCAAGAATTAACAAGATTTATGCTATTAATTTCTTAAGTTTGTGTGTTATGATGTGTATTGAAGATATTGATGGAGCAAATTGGTTATGTATATTATTTTTTATTTTAACAGGGATACATTTAAATGCAAAAGGAGAGTATGATGGAAAAAAAGTTTAGTATAATTATACCAGTATATAATGGAGAAAAACATATAAAAAAATGTATTGATGACGTACTTACACAAGAATATGAAAATTATGAAATTATAATTATAAATGATGGATCTAAAGATAATACTAGTAAAATTTTAAAAGAATATGTGTTAAATAAAAGAATTAATATTGTTGAAAAGGAAAATACAGGTGTAAGTGATTCTAGAAACATTGGAATAGAAATGGCAACTGGAGAGTATATTGTTTTTTTGGATTCTGATGATAAGCTAAGAAAAGATTCTTTAAAAAAATTAAATGAAAGATTATGTCAGAATAATTATGATATTATTTTATTTGGATTTGAAGTTAGAGGTTCAAATAGTAGAAAAAATGATACTAGTATTTTAAGAAAAATTAAAGGTAATACTACTATTAAAGAAGAAATAATAAAAAAATTACTAGCTAATAAAAATAATGTTTTTGGATATGTATGGAGAGCAGTATATTCAAAAAAAATGTTAGATGCGAATAATATAAGATTTTATAAAAATATAAAAATTTTTGAAGATTATATATTTCTCATAGATTCGGTAAGAAAATCTGAAAATATTGACATTATCAGTCAAGAATTATATGTTTACATTATTAATGAATGTTCTATGTCAATAAAGTATATTCCAACATTATTACACGATATAGATTTTTTTAACAATTGGATATTCGAGAATGTCATTAAATATAATAATGATTTAGAAAAATATTATTATAGTAGTTTATGTATTACATATTTAAGAATTGTACAAAATACAGTACGAAATAAAAATAATAGTTATAAAGAAATTTTAAAAATAACCAAAAAAAATAAAAATACATTTATAAGATTTTTAAGAAAAAGCTTATTAAGAATAGACTTATTTAATATAAAAAATTATATATGCATATTAATGTTTAATTTTAATTTGGATTGGCTCTATGTATTTTTATTTCTAAAAAAAGAAAGAAGTGAGTAACATGAGAAAAATTGGAATAGTAACTTTTCATAAAGCACATAATTATGGGGCAATGCTACAAGCATATGCTTTAGAAAAAAAATTAATAAGTAAAGGGAAAAATGATGTTGAAATAATTAATTATTATAGTGATGAAATATATTCAAATTATAGAGTAATACGTCCATTATGTAAAAATCCTTTGAAATCATTAAAGCATTTTATTGATGATATAGTATTATACAAAAAAAGAAAATTAAGATTTAATGTATTTGAAAAATTTTTGCAAGATAATTTTGAGATGTCAAAAGAGTATAAAGAAGAAAAGCAAATCAAGAATGAAAAATTTTTATATAATGTTTTAATTACAGGAAGTGATCAAGTATGGAACCCTAAAATTGTAGGCGAATTATCAGATGTGTATACTTTAAATTTCGGCAAAGACAATGTGAAAAGAATATCATATGCTGCTAGTGTTGGAAGTGTAGATTATATTGATGAGTATAAAGAAAAATTTATAAAAACATTAGACAGATTAGATTATATATCAGTTAGAGAAGATGATGCATGTAAAAGTTTAAATAACTTAACTGATAAGAAAGTGGAAAGAGTACTTGACCCTACATTATTACTTTCTAAAGAAGAATGGAATAATACTTTAAATAATATTGAAAAATTGAATAATAAATATATTGTAGCATATGTAGTAGAACCAGATGATGAATATATAAGGATTGTAAATGATTTATCAGATAAAACAGGATTGCCTGTAATACATTTTGGAATAAAGAATCCTGGATATAAAAATGTATTAAAATCAGCATATACAGAAGGTCCATTAGAATTCGTTAATTATATAAAAAATGCAGAATATGTTGTAGCTACTTCTTTTCATGCTACTGTTTTTTCAATCATATTTAATAAAAAATTTTTTGTAGTACCGCATAGAAAAACAGGTGCTAGAGTTACAAATTTATTAGATTTATTAAATATAGAAAATAGAGCTTTTTATGATTTTGAAGAATTTAAAAATATAGATTATACTTTTGATACAGATTGGAATGAGGTAAATAAAAAATTGGAAGAAGAACGTGAAAAATCAATTAATTGGTTAAAAAATGCTATAGAAGGGTAGATGAAATTGGTGAGTAGAGAAAAAACTTTAATTAAAAATACTATAATAATTACAATCGGTAAAATATGTACACAAATGATTACATTTTTCCTATTGCCAGTATATACAGCACTATTATCAACAGAAGAATATGGAACAGTAGATTTATTAAATACACTAGTTTCTTTATGCTTACCAATAGTAACATTTCAAATAGAGCAAGCTTTATTTAGACATTTAATTGATAGCAGAAACAATGAGCGAGAAATAAAAAATACAATAACTACGACATTAGTAACAGTATCATTACAATCGATATTATATCTGATAATTTTTGCAATTATAGCTCCATTTATACATAATCAATATAAATATTATCTTGCAACAAATGTAATAGCTTGTATATTTTCAAGTATAATGCTACAAATCTCGAGAGGATTGGGAGATAATAAAAAATATGCATTAGGAAGTTTCATAACAGCTTTTACAACTGTATTATTAAATGTATTATTTATTGTAGTGTTTAAATGGGGAGCTTATGGAATGCTAACTGCTACATTAATAGGAAATATTGTGTGTAGCTTGTATATATTTGGGGCAAAAAAAGTATATAAATATATAAATATTAAATTATATAGCAAAGAATTGTTAAAGAAATTATGGAAATACTCATTACCATTAATACCAAATGCGATATCATGGTGGATATTTAACTCATCAGATAGAATAATAGTATCATCAGTTCTTGGAATAGGAGATAATGGAATATTATCAGCAGCATATAAATTTTCAAGTGTATATATAACAATTTATAATATTTTTAATATGACATGGACAGAATCAGCATCTTTACATATTAATGATAAAGATAACAACCAATTTTTTTCAAAAATTGTGGATACAACGCTTAGATTATTTACTGGAATATGTTTTGGAATTATAGTATGTATGCCATTCATATTTCCTATAATGATAAATGAAAAATTTGGACAAGCATATAATCAAATTCCTATTTTAATGGTGTCTTCATTATTTAATGTTGTAGTTGGATTAATAAGTGTAATTTATATTGCTAAAAAAGATACAAAAGCAGTAGCTAAAACTTCAATATGGGCAGCAATAATAAATGTAATTGTAAATCTAGGATTAATTAAATTTGTAGGGTTATATGCAGCCGCTATTTCAACATTAGCGGCATATTTAATAATGGCTATTTACCGTATGTATGATGTGAGAAAATATATTAAGATTAATTTAAATAAAAAATTTGTTATATCAGCTATAATAATGATACCAATAATCTTTATATGTTATTACATAAATAATTTATATTTGAATGTAATTATGATATTAATTGTAATTATGTATGCTTGGTTAATAAATAGAAAATCAATTGGTTTAATTATGAATATGGTAAAAGGAAAATTTTTTAAAAAAGGAGCTCAAAATGGATAATACATATTTAGACAATAAGATAAAAAGTTGCTGTAATGGATGTGGTCTATGTGCATTAATATGTCCTAAAAAGTGTGTGACAATGGTGGAAGATTCAGAAGGCTTTTTATATCCAAAAATTGATGAAAGTAAATGTATAAAATGCAATAAATGTAGAAGATATTGTGCTAATTTTAATGAAAAAAATGAAAAAAATGAAAAAGCATATATTGCAATAAATAATTCAAATGAACAATTAAGAGAAAGTTCTTCTGGAGGGATATTTTATATATTAGCAGAATATATAATAAAAAATAATGGAATAGTATTTGGGGTTACATATAATAATGAATTAGAAGCAGTTCATGAATATGCAGAAACAATGGAGGAATGTAAAAAATTTTGTGGCTCAAAATATGTAAGAAGTAATTTACAAGATTCATATATCAAAGTGAAAGAGTACCTAGATGAGGGAAGAAAGGTGCTTTTTACAGGAACAGCATGTCAAATTAGTGGTTTAAAAAAGTTTATAGGAAAAGAAAATGAAAATTTAATATTATGTGATATCTTGTGTCATGCGAATCCATCGCCAAAGGTATTTAAGTTATATATTAAGAATTTAGAAAAAGTAAAGGAAAAGAAAGTTAAATATATTTGGTTTAGAAGCAAGGAAAATGGTTGGAGAAATCAAACACCTATAATTGAATTTGTAGATGGAACTAAAGAAGAGGAAAATTCATATTTTAAAGCATTTGTAAGTGAAATGATTAATAGACCATCATGTTACAATTGTCAGTTTGCTTCTAAAAGAAGAATTTCCGATTTTACAATAGGAGATTTTTGGGGAATCGAGAAAGTAAATCCGAATATAAAAACTGAAAATGGAGTTTCTTTATTGAATATTAATTCAGAAAAAGGAAATAAAATTTTTGAGGGATTAAAAGAAAAAATGACTTCTGAAGAAGTTAATTATGATTTGGCATGTTCATTTAATCATTATCATAATGTTACAGAACATGTCAATAGAAATAAATTTTTTAATGGAATATCTAATGGAAGTATTGATGAAAATAATATTATTGAATATATGAATAAGTATTCAAAAAAAACTTTATATAAACGAGTTTTATGCAAAGGTAAAAAAATTATTAAAAATATTATTAGAAGATAAAGCGCAATATATATTGTTACTATTCAGACTAGCATATATTCATTAATTCATTCAATGTATATTTTGATTAAATTTTTCTAAAAATCGTTTTAAATGAATTTTAACCTACAAACAAGTTTTTAGTTTGAATAGTAACTATATATTCGATAAAAATGAAATTTTCAGTGTCAATGATTTTTGATTAGGACACCCTAAAAATAATATTTTAACTTGTGACTTGTTTACCCTTGAATAGTCACAAGTTTTATTGTATACTATAAACATAACAGTTCTTAAGCCGATAATCTTTTGTTCTTTAGACAATTATAATAAACAAATTGTTGTATAATTGCCTCTATAGAATCGTTTGATTTGAGGCTTTTTTTTTTTGAATTGAGGTAGAAGTAAAATTTTATACCATTTATCATTATAACGGACTTTAAGACCTATTCTTTTGCTGTTAATGATAATATAAGATAAGAATGTACAAAAAATGGGAAATAAAAATGTACAATTTTATACATTTTTATTTCCCATTTTTTGTAATTTTTATAATAAATAAGCAATCAAAAGAAACAACTAATGAATTTAATTTTTTTGATAGTATTATTAAAATATAACAATATATTGCAGAACTTAATAAGATTTATAGCTAAATCAAACAGAACAAGAAAGAAGTACATAACAGAAATGATAATGCGTAAAAATCCAGAAACAGTTGGAGTATATAGACTAACAATGAAAAGTGGTTCAGATAACTTCAGAGCAAGTGCAATTCAAGAAATAATAGACAGATTAAAATTAGAAGGTGTTGATGTTAGAATATACGAACCAACATTAAAAGCAGAGCAATTTAATAATTGCAAAGTTATAAACAACTTTGAAGAATTTTCTAAAAAATCAGATGTAATTTTAGCAAACAGACTTGAAGAAGAGCTAAAGGTTGTGAAGGATAAAGTTTATACAAGGGATTTGTATAGTAGGGATTAGAAATTAATTTGAATATCAAAAATGATTATAAAAACATGGAAATAAAAAAATCCATGTTTTTATTTTTTTTTCGACAAATTACGACAAATTTTTCAAAAAAATAGTGCTAAAGTAAATATATCATTTATAGAAGGAGTTGATTAAATGTATATTAAGAAACTAATAATAGATAATTATAAAAGTATAAAAAATGAAACATTTGAATTTAGTAAAGGAATTAATGTTTTAGTCGGGAAAAATAATGCAGGAAAAAGCAATATAGTATCAGCTTTAAATGAAGTATTATCTGACAAATATAGTACATCAGATTATGAAGATAAAATTTTTTATACAAATGACACAGATGCGATTAAACGTGAATTTATGATTGTTACTGAAATAGAAGAATTGGAAAACTTGGATTTTGAATATTTAAATAATGTAAAAAAAAGTGTAGGACTAATTAAAATAAATGAATTTTTTTGTGAAGAAAATCAAAATTGGAATAGTGAATGGATAATTAAAGATGATGATGAATTAAAGGAAAGACACGAGGGAAAATTAAGTGGAAGGAAAAATAGTGAAGAAAATATATTATATTGGAAAAAAAGGGATGATTTAATTAATTTATTAAATAATACCGAAAAAATATGGTTATACAAATATTATAACAAAGATACAGATACAAATTTATTGAATATTATAATTAAGGAAAAGAAAATAAGTGGATTATCACATAATAACTATTATAGAATGGTATATGTTAATCAAAACGTAAAATCAACATTTATTACAAGTCTACTTGTACCGGCGTTTAGGTCACCTGAAACAACTTTAAAAATCAGTAAATGGTCATGGTACGGTAAATTATTACAAAAAAAATGGAATGAGTGTTATGATAAAGAAGCTATGCAAAATATTGAAAACGCTGCACAACAATTAAAGTTGACATTAGGAGAGGTATATACTGATTTAAAAGAACAACTAAATGAGCAACTATCACAAGCTTTAAGCTTAATGAATATAAAAGTTGATATAAATATGTTAGAAAACAAAAAGGAAGATTATTATAAAAATATAAGATTATATATAAATGATGGTGTTGAAACACCCTTAGAAAATAAAGGAAGCGGATTGCAAAGTCTAATTATAATAGAATTATTTAAGCTTTATTGCAAAACATTTAATAAATCATCATTGCTTATATTAGAAGAACCAGAGCTGTTTTTACATCCTCATGCTAAAAGAATGTTATCAGGAATATTAAAAGATTTCTTGGAAATTAATGGTATACTTAAAAATCAAGTTATTGTAACGACACATGCACAGGAGTTTGTTGAAAATGTTGATATAGAAAATATAAATGTTATAAAAAAGGGAAAAGAAGGAACTAAAAAAAGTAGAATAGATATTGAAAAATATGATTTTAAGGAACTACAAAAATTAAAAATTGAGCTGATATATAAAAATGCAGAAATGTTTTTTGCAGATAAAGTTATTTTAGTTGAGGGAGAAGAATATATATTGATTCCAAAAATTGTAGAACATTTATATGGAAAAAATATATTGAATAGTAAAGATATATCAATTATAAAAGTTGGAGGAAAATCATACTTTGATATATATAGAAAGGTATTAAATGATTTACATATTGAAAACTATATTATAGCTGATTATGATATAATATATAAGGAATTATCATCACTAATTGATGAAGAAAACATAAATAAATTAAACGATTTAAAAAGCGAAATGCCAGAAAGCTTAAAAAGCAATAAAAAAGTTAAAAATGCAACTGATAGCTTAGACTGGAAAAAATTGGTAGAAGTCGTTGAAAAAAGCATTTTAAATCAAAAATACAGTAATGATTTAGAAGTAGTATGGTCAAATTTTAGAAATAGAATATATGAAAAAGTAAAACTTAAAGACTTAGATTACGAGTTAAAAAACAAAATGGTTGATTTTATAGAAATGCTATATGAAAAGAAGATATTCATAATGAAAAATGGAGAGCTTGAAGATTATTATAAAAAAGAAAACTTTAATGAGGATATAAATAAGTTAAGCAAAGGATTAAAGCCGTACAAAATTGTTGAGCTAGTTTCATCAGGTGAGAATATAGAAAAATATATTTGTATAGATGAATATAAGGAAATATTGAGCAAAATGTTAAATTAATATTCATTTATAAAGAAAATATGCGAATAGTGTTTTAGGAGGAAGATGTAATGAAATATGATATAAGAACAAAAAAAAGTGCAAAAGAATTCATAAAAGATTTTCTGGAAATTGATGATAAAGAGTTAAAAAGTATACTTGAAAAATATGAAAAAGATGTTGAATTCTTTGAAACGAATTATATTGGTAAAATAAAATCAAAAGAAATAAATGAATTGGAAATTTATGGATATCATTTTACAACAAATCCAGATAACTGCAAGGCAATCAAATCTGAAGGAATAAAGAATTTACAAGAGGTTTTAAAAAGCGAGAATGAATTTACAAATTTATTAAAAAAATATCAAATTAGATTTGATATAGAAAATTCAAAAATGTATTATAAAAATGAAAAAATAGATATAAGTTTTGATAACATTTGTTCAAATGATAGAACTAGTCGTATATCAGTAAAAATATATTATGATTATGCTATAAACGGATTTTTGTGCAATGGAGAAAGCTATGCGGATGAAAACGAAATATTTAAAAATCCAGAATTTTTAGGAAATATAAGTGATTTTATAGGTAATAATGAAATTAAAGAAAAATGGAAAAGTATGTGTGAAACATATAGTATTATCTTTAAAACTGATATATCACATATTAATTGTATTGAATCTTTTGGAGGTGAGAAACCTAATAAAATTAAAATAAGTATGTTATGTAAAGCAATAGAAAAAATCTTGTATGATAATACAGTTGGCAAAAATTTCATTATTTTTAAAGATGATAAAAATATAGAGAGCGATAGTATTATTAAGATAGAAAAATTGATAAGAAAATAATGAGTATATAAATCTATTTCATCATAAGAAATAATAAGAAGGAGTAAGTTATATGAATTATAATACAGAGTTAGATAAAATTTTGTGTATTGATAAATATATAAATGAAAGTAAAGAAATAATAAAATCAAATAATATAGAGGTTACCAAAATATAACAAAAAATATTATAAAAAATAATGTTAAAATTAATATTGAAATAAATAATACTTTAAGATATTTCTTCCTTGGAAACTTGCAAAATGGACAAACAAAAATCAAAGATGAAAGAGATAGTAAAATGGCTAGGAAACAAATCAATAGATGTTGTAATAGCAAGTGTTACCTGCTATAGGTTCTATTGCTAGTCAATTAAAAAAATAAATATAAAATATTATAAATAAAACTGCAAATTATCACCAAATTCTATGATAGATGGGAATAAATGAAATAAGAAGAGGTACTTTTATGAATATTGAAATTGTAAATCCGATATCAGGATATATTGAAACTCTAAATGAAATAAATATAAAATTAATAAAAATATGTGGGACCAATATAGGTTGTCAAACTGTAAGTGAATATAAAAAGGATACATTAGATATTATACAAAATATACCGAGACTAATTCCATATACATACAGTGTAAAAAATGATATTTTAAAATTACAGGAAAATGATGGTTTATTAGAATATAGTAATGAAATAAAGTATTTAAAAGAATATTATGATGATATGTTAGTTAAAAATAATGAGATACTAAAAAAAATAAAATTAGTTAGAAATAAATACGAACATAAAATGCATGAAATTGTTTATAAATCTTCAAGTAGTGGTTCATTAAGCCTATTTAGTATTGAATTTAAATTAGGTAAGAAAAATATAAAAATATGTGCAGGTGAATTAATTAAATTACTTGAAAGGCTAAATATATTATTTGATAGAATATTGAAAGATATAAGTGCATATGCATATGAAAATGGTATGAAAGATCATCCATATCTTCAGTATATAACTAAATTTCAATTTACAGATTTTAATGAAATTTATAAAAGCAATTTACTAAGGAAAATAGGAAGAATATTAAACAATTTCTAAACCAAGGAGGGTATAAATGTCCAACGAACTACTATATAAAAAGCAATGGCGATTATTACAACGCAGAGGAATAGACATAAAAAATTCAGCGCCATTAAAATCATATATAGATAAAAAGGTACAAATCCTAGAAAAAACACATCTGAAACCAGCGCAAAAAAATGAAAAAAATAAGATACTATCAGATTTCTTTGAGATGTATGAATTTGATAAAAAAAGCAATGAAATTCCAATACCATTTGGATATTTTTCAAGTAAAAAAGAAATGGATGAGTTTCAAAAAAGAGATTTACTTTCAAAAGAGCTAATATTATGTGTGGGAAATATATACTCAAATTATCATGAGAGTATAATCAAAAATTCAATGAAAATACATTGCATAGATATTCCAATGATTAGCATAGACTATAATAGACTCTATATGAGAGCTGTAAATGAGTATGTGGGAAGTTATATGAACATTGATTATCCAAACATTTTAAACTTCAAAAATTCAAATAAAAATTCAACCAATCAACAATATGACTATGAATATGTACTTAGAGAATATAGAGGTGCAATTGTACCATTATCTACAATTGTTACAGAAAAGTCAAATATTCCAATTTGTCAAAATAGCTCTTTTGGGACGGTTTATTTTTTGAATGCTTTAATAGAGCGATTTTTAACGATACAAGTACAGTCGAAATTCGTTCATAAATATATAGATAAAATAATTGAAGGTAAATTTAAACTTAATAGTCATGAACAAGAAATTATCAATTATTTTGAACCTAGAGAAAATAAAATTATCTTTGCATCTGAATTTGACTGTATGAAAGAGTTATATGATATATTTGTAAAATATAAAGCAATGGAAAGAAATCCAAAACATGAAATGCTTCTTGCTGGAAAAAATATCTATGGTAAAGGCAATTATGTCAGAACTTTAGGAAGCATAATACAAACAGAATATGTTAAGAAAATAACTTGTCCAGAGCAATACAAATTGATTAGAACATTATTCGATACAGATAAGATGAATTTAAGAAATCGTATAATGCACGGAACAGATTCATTATTTAATTATTTTTCTATAAATATATCAGCAATTTTAATGCAACTCTTATGGGATATAATGGATGAAAGTATTTTTATAGATTCGAGTTGTTCAAATGGGTGTAATTCTGAAAAAAGTAAATTACGATAGTAAGTGATGTCATGGATATAATATTGCTCTTGAAACAAAATTAGTAGGAAAATATGAAATAACAGCACCATATTTTAGCACTAATGTTATAATATTGTGTATTGAGCAAATCGAGAGGAATGAATAATAAGAAAATGAAAATTGCAGTAGCTGGAACAGGATATGTTGGCTTATCATTAGCCACATTGCTAAGTCAAAATAATGAGGTAATAGCATTAGATGTTATACCGGAAAAAGTAGAGAAAATAAATAACAGAATAAGTCCAATTAAAGACAAGGAAATCGAGGAATTTTTCAGAACAAAAGAATTAAATCTAAAAGCAACATTAGATTACAAAGATGCATTTGAAGGTGCAAAATTCATAATAATAAGCACACCAACAAATTATGACGATGAAAAGAATCACTTTGATACATCATCTGTAGAAGACATAATTCAAAAAGTAATTGGCATGAATATAAACACAACAATGGTAATAAAATCAACAATACCAGTTGGCTTTATAAAAGCAATGAAACAAAAATACAATATAGATAATATAATGTTCAGCCCTGAGTTCTTAAGAGAAGGAAAAGCTTTATATGATAATTTATATCCATCAAGAATTATAGTAGGAGAAAAATCAGAAAGAGCACAAGAATTTGCTAACTTACTAAAAAATGCAAGTTTAAAAGATAATGTTGAAGTAAAATTCATGGATTCAACAGAAGCGGAAGCAGTTAAATTATTCGCAAATACATACTTAGCTCTAAGAGTGGCATATTTCAACGAATTAGATACATATGCTGAAATTAAAGGTCTAAATACTAAAGACATAATTGAAGGAGTATGCCTAGATCCACGAATTGGAAGTCATTACAACAATCCTTCATTTGGTTATGGTGGATATTGTTTACCAAAAGATACTAAACAATTATTAGCAAATTATGACAATGTACCTCAAAACTTAATAAGAGCTATAGTTAGATCAAACAGAACAAGAAAAAAGCACATAACAGAAATGATAATGCGTAAAAATCCAGAAACAGTTGGAGTATACAGACTAACAATGAAAAGTGGTTCAGATAACTTCAGAGCAAGTGCAATTCAAGAAATAATAGACAGATTAAAATTAGAAGGCGTTGATGTTATAATATACGAACCGACATTAAAAGCAAAGCAATTTAATGATTGCAAAGTTATAAACAACCTCGAAGAATTTTCTGATAAATCAGATGTAATTTTAGCTAATAGAATTGAAGAAGAGCTAAAGGCTGTGAAGGATAAAGTTTATACAAGGGATTTGTATAGTAGGGATTAATTTAATAATATATATGTGTCGAACTTTGCAATAATTATTATTGCAAAGTTCGACATTTTTGATTTGAAAATGAATAATATTTTATTGTATATGTGTCAATGATGTAAAAAATATAATCAAATCGATGATTTTACTACAGAAACTGAAAAATATGAAATTTAGGATAAAATAATATAATTTGTTGTATATGCAACAGAAAAGAAAATGAAAATAGTATAAAAAAATATTGAAAATGAGGATTATAAAAATTTTCTGTGAGAAAGAAAAATCAGGGAGGTCATAAATATGCATGAAACAATTGAGGAATTAATATCAGTTATAGATAGATGTATTGAGTTAGTACCAAATAATATTGGAAAAGAAGAAGAAATAAGAGATTCACTTGAAAAAGAAATTGAAAGAAATAAATACAATAAAAGTATTGAAAAAAAATATAGTACATTCATAAAAAATGAAGATTTTAGTGATTTAGATATTCAACTTAAAAATTTATTTAAATATTTAAAAGAAAAGAAGAATTTGTTACAGGAACAATATGAAAATTACAATGATGTGTATAAAAATTACATATGTAAAAAATATAATTTGCTAGAAAAAAATTTGAAAAGTAATGTAATAGTTAATAAAGATTATTATAATTTTGTTGACGGGTATAAGGAATTTAAACAGTATATAACTAATATTAAATGTGACGATATTTTATGCTGGTTCAGTAAAGAGCATCAAAAATACATATTGTTTGGAAAAAATGGCGTTGGAAAAACAAAATTATTACAATTCTTGAAGAAAGAATACTTAGTAGACGCATCATATTATATTCCTTCAAATAGGTGTATAGAGTATACTGATAATGGTAATATAACAGATCGTCAATATAGAGAGAAAACATTAGGAAATTTATTTTTTGAATCTTATGACATAGATAAAATTAACATATTTTTAATAAATTTATTAAAAAATAGAGATTATTTAGAACTTCAAAGTGAAGAAATACTGCAAAATGATATTAAAGGAAAAAGAGTCGGTAATACAGTGAAAACAATAACTGATATATTTAATAGTTTAGATTTAAATAGAAATGTGTATATAGATATAAATGACAGAAAAGTTTATTTGTATAAAGATATTAATCATATGTATTCAATAGAAAATGGAAGTGATGGGGAAAAGTCTATTTTTCAATTAATTACATACTGCATGCTTTGTGAAAAAAATGCATTCATTTTTATAGACGAACCAGAAACACACTTAAATGGAGCTATATTAAAGGATTTATTTAATTTAATAGAAAACAAGAGAAATGATTTGGTATTTATATATTGCACACATAATATGGATTTTATTGAATCTAAATTAGATTGCCAACTTGTATTATTAAAAAATTATGATGGAGTTAATTGGGATGCTGAATATATACTATCATATGAAGATATTCCAGTAAGTGTAGTATCAAATATAGTAGGCGCTAAAAAGAATATTTTGTTTATAGAAGGAGATGCACAAAAATCAAAAGATTATAAATTTTATGAGGTATTATTTGATGAATATAAAATTATACCATGTAATTCATGTGAAGATGCAATGAAATTTTGTAAAACCGTAAATAATCTAAGAATATCTGGTAGAAAGGCTATTGCAGTTATTGATAAAGATTATAGAGAACATGAGGAAATCAATGTATTAAATAAAGATAATATATATACATTGAAATATAATGAAATTGAAAATATGCTGATTAGACAAGATATACTTGAAAAGATAATAATTGCTACAAATCAGGAAAAAGAAATTATGAATAAAGTAAAAGAAAGTATTTTCAAAGAGCTAGAAAAGAAGAATGTTAAGAATGGAATTATACAAAATTATACAAATACAATATACTCAAGAATGTTAGAAAAGCCAAAGATTAAAGTTGATGATATTGAATCGATAAAATCGCAAATTAATAAATGTTCTGCTAATAATATGAATAAAGTGATGAAAAAAATAGAAACATTTATTAATGAATATGATATTTGTGTTAAAAATAGAAAATATGAAGAGATTCTTAAATTAGTGTCTGATAAAGGCTTGTATGCAATTGTATGTAGGATATTGGGAGTAAAAAAAGAGGTATTTTACAATATGGCTATAGGTAGTATAAGGGAGGATGAAGTGTTAAAGAAAAAAATAAGAGATGAAATTATGAATGATACATCAAAATAAGAAGAATACATAAGTAAAAGGAAGCATAGATCCTAAAAAATATGAAACGGTTATTATAAAAGTTCAGTTTATAGATTGGTTGTCAAAATACTACAAGCTGACGAAATTTTACTACATGAAGCAATTCTTACAGCAAATATATATTACAATACAATCGTCCACTAAAGTGAACAAAGAGAATTCAACAATGTAAAAAATTCAATTCATAATTATCACAAATTAAAATCCAAAAACACAATTGTCCACCAAAGTGGACGAAAACTATTGTATATTCCTTAATAGTAGTAAAAAAAGTGAAAATCAAAGAAACAATAGAAGAATATAAAGTGGGCCTAGAGCAATTAACGCAAAAAACGGATATAGAAAACAATACAAAAGCACTAGCTAAAACTATAGTAGATTTATATGATTCCAGTTATTAAACAATTTTAAATGTCGAAAAATGTCGAAAAATGCAATATGATTTAAATTGCATTTTTCGACGTTTTTTGGTATTCTAAATAAAAATATATAATTAGCAAGGTGGGTTTTATGGAAAAATTAAATGAACAAAAGCAAAATAGTAGAGCAAAAAAATGTACAAATTCAACTCTAAAAATCATTTCATATATAATTGGTATATTTTTTATATTATCTGGTTTAATATATCTTAGTCAAATACCAGCTCCTTCTATATTATTAATAATAGCGGGTATTTTTACAATACCACCTATTAGCAATAACTTAATAAAAAACAAACAATATAAACTAATAAAAAACATTGCAGTTTTTATTATTTTTATAGTTTTTGTGTTAAATGTTCCAACAGAAGAAAACAAAAAAATTAATAATACACAAGAAGCAAATGCACAAAATGTCGTTCAAGAAAATAATACTGAAAGTAATACTCAAAATCAAATTGTGGAAGATAATTCTAACAATGTTATACAATCAACACCTACATTTTCTACTGGAAAATATCTAGGTGCATTTAGAGAAGATAAAAGATCTGGAACTGGTGAGTTTACATGGAATGATGGAACTACATATAATGGAAGTTGGTATGAAGATAAATTAAATGGAAAAGGTAAAATGACTTTTTCAAATAAGGAAGAGTATGAAGGCGATTTTAAAGACAATAAACGAAATGGTACAGGAAAATATATCTTCAAAAACGGAGATGTGTATGAAGGAGCCTTCAAAAATGATTCAATGGAAGGTGAGGGAAAATATACATTTAAAAATGGAGATGTATATGAAGGAACTTTTAAAGACAATAAATTTAACGGAACAGGTACATATACAAAAAATGGAAAGAAATATACTGGTACATGGACAAATAATAAATATTCTAAATAATTAGTAGGGGGATTTTAAATGGAAGAAGAAAATAAAAAATTTTTTCCTAAGATAAATAAAAAAATATCAGATTTTTTATATGAAGAGGAAGGAAATATTAGTAGGGGAAAAATATTGACAGTGGGCTCTTTAGTTTTAATTGCGGGTATGATTTTTGCAGATGAGGTATTTGCTGCACATAGATCACATTCTTCACATAGGTCACATTCATCTCATTCGTCAGGTAGTTATGGAGGTCATTATAGCCACGAAAGTCATCAGAGCCATTCAAGTCACAGTAGCAGTACAACAAGTCATTCAAGCCATAGTAGTAGTGCAGTAACTCATTCAAGTCATAGTAGTGGTTCAACATCAACTGGTACTAGTAGTGCAAGCTCTGCTGCAACTACAACAAAGCCAGCTGAAACAATACCAACATTTGATATTCCACAAATACCACAAGATACACCTATGCCATAAAGGAGCAAATTATGAATAATAAAAATTTTTATATTAATGAAGAGCAAAATTATATTGAACTATACTTAAATGAAAAAATTTATAATTTATCAATAATAAAAAAAGCTTTGTATAATTTTATTGATGATGGTTATTTTATTTTGAATTATGCCGATGCCGATGCAGATACAATAATTGCCAAAATATTTTTGAAAGAGCATACAACAAATAAAGAGCTTTTTGTTAAAGAGCTTTACAATGAATTATTTAATGAATCTATAAGATTTGATGTAATGAAACAAACAAAAAACATAAGAGAGCTTATTTTAGGAAGAGCATTATATTCAACATGTATTGATACAGAAAAGAACGAAAATGAAGAAAAAAATGAAATGCAAACAGATGATAATAATTATAATATTAATAATATTGCCGTTAATTGGTTTGAGGGAAATAATAAAAATTAAATGTTAATATATATTCAGTCATTTATTGTTTTCATTTTATGTATTTGTACCAGTTTTACAGATATAAAAAGTAAAAAAATATATAATAAAATTATTATATATGCTTTTACATTAAGTAGTATTGTTTATATCTGTTTATGGAACCAAATTGAAAGATGTTTTATTATTAATCATGTAATAAATGTTTTTATAACATTAATATTATCTTTTGCATTTTTTTATTTTAAAATTTGGGCGGCTGGAGATGCAAAATTATTTTCTTTAATTTCATATATGATACCTTTTTCTATGTATGAAGTAAATGAGCATAATGTTTTTCCTTCTATGTATTTATTAATTTTAATTTTTGGAGTGGCGTTTATTTATGTTGTAATTGAAACAATTATATTGTGGATTAGGGATAATAAAAAATTTAGTAATTTTTCACAAAAAGGTAGTTTCATAAAAAGCAATTGGAAAGATTTTATAGTACAATATTTTGTTGCTTATTTTTTAGTTTTATTAATAAATAATATTATTTTAAGATTTTATTTTGATTTCTATAGATATAATGGAGCACTATTAATTATATGTAATATGCTTTTTATAACTTTTTTATATAGAGTTGTTAACAAGCGTAAATATTATATTGGAATTTTAGCTATTGCTATTATTTTAAATATTATTTATTCAATAATATTTGGTTTTGAATTTCACTCAATAAATATAAAAATGTTATTTGTTATTATTCTGTTATTTTTATTTAGACAAATATCAGAAAAATATAATTATGAAAATATTGAAGTTGAAAAATTAAAACCAGGGATGATTTTATCATTACAGTCAGTATTACTGTTTTTTAATTCAAGAGTAAAGGGATTACCTAAACAAACAACAGAAACAACTGATTCAAGATTAACTAAAGAGGAAATTGATAGTATAAAAAGATGGTGTAAAACAAGTAAGGGACAAAAAAGTGTTGTAATTGTTAGACATATGCCATTTGCACCATTTATATGTATTGGTGTTACTATTTTTTTTATTTTCAAATTATTTTTATAGGAGATGTTTTAATGAGCGATAGACCTTTTATTTTAAAAGGAAAAATACAAGTTAGGAGTACTGATAATTATATTATTGGTAGTATTGTAAAAAATAAAAATGTAGATGATAAATTAAATTATATTCAAGTATTAGATAGTCAGTTTAGTAACTTATTTGAACCAGGATATTTGGGTTATATTTTTATTAATTGGTTTCCTAAATGTAATTTAGATAATATTACATATGCAACCGAAATAAGTAATGTAGAAACCTTAATTGATTATGATGTTGTTGAGTTTATTGATAATACATATATTAAGGTTTTATACCGTGATGATTCTGATGATAATTTTATACAAGTTACTAATCAATGTAATTCAAACTGTATTATGTGTCCAGATTCTGATCAAGTTAGAAATAATAATTATATACCAGATATAAATAAAATTAAAAGACAAATACAATGTATTCCAGATGACACTAAACATATATGTATTACTGGTGGTGAACCTGGAATTTTAAAGTATGATTTAATTGAAGTTTTAAAACAGTGTAAAGAATGTTTGCCTGAAACTAATTTTTTATTATTGTCTAATGGTAGAGTGTTTTCTGATATTAATTTTACTAATAAGTTTGTAAAAAATATTCCTGATAACATTCAAATTGCAATTCCAATATATGCCAGTAATCCAACTTTGCACGATAATATAACAAGAGCTAATGATAGCTTTAATGAAGCAATCGCTGGTATTAAAAATTTACTAAAATATAATATTGATATTGAAATTAGAGTTGTTGTTTTAAAATTAAATTATAAATATTTAAATGATTTGGCAAAATTTATATCAAAAGAGCTTTCGAATGTTAAATTAGTTAATTTTATGGCATTAGAAATGAGTGGGAATGCATTTAAAAATAGGTTGGAAGTTTGGGTTAATTTTGATGAGGTAAAGGATATTTTATATGATGCTTCAATTACTTTAATAAAAAGCGGAATTACAACAAATTTATATAATTTTCCTTTATGTAAGGTAGATAGAAGACTTGTTAGTATAGCTCAAAAGAGCATAAGCGATTATAAAATTAGATTTAAACCCGAGTGTAAAATGTGTAAATTACAGCAATATTGTGGAGGATTTTTCTTTTCAACAATTAATATGAAAGAAATAAAAGTTGATGCAGTAAGATAGGAGAAATTACAATGTATAAATTAAATTATTTTAATTTTGAAAAAAGAGATAATAATTATTTAATTACTAATGATTTAGGAAAATTTGAATTTTTAAGTAATGAAGAATTTAATAAATTAATAAAAAAACAACCATTATCAGAAAATGTTGAAAAAAACCTAATTAATAAAAGATTTATTTATAGTGATAGTAATGAAATTTTTGCTCAAAATTCGTATGAAGGTGTTAGAAGACAAAAGGAATATTTATTTACTCCAACGTGTTTACATATATTTGTTGTAACGAAAAATTGCAATTTTAATTGTGTTTATTGTCAAGCTGGCAATTTATCACAAAATAAAAAATTATGTATGGATGAAGAAACCGCAAAAAGAGCAGTAGATATTGCTCTTCAATCTCCAACAAATAATTTAAGCTTTGAATTTCAAGGTGGAGAGCCACTATTAAACTTTGATATTATTAAGTTTATTATTAATTATTCTAAATCTGTGTCAAACGGTAAAATAATTGAGTATAATATTGTTTCTAATTTAACATTATTGACAGATGAAATGATTGATTTTTTCTGTGAAAATAATGTTTCTATTTGTACTTCAATTGATGGAAATCATGAATTACAAAATAAAAATAGACCATATTTAAAAGGTGATTCTTATATTGAAACTGTTAAAAAAATTAAATTACTACAAAAAAGAAATATTCCTGTTTCTGCAATTGAAACAACAACTAAATATAGCTTAAATAAATATAGAGAAATTGTTGACGAATATTGCAATTTAGGTTTAAAAGATTTATTCATAAGACCATTGACACAATTAGGAAAAGCTGATAACAACTGGAAAAACATTGGCTATACGGCGGAGGAGTTTTTAAGTTTTTATAAAAATATATTAAGTTATATTTTAGAAAAAAATCGCGAAGGTATTGAAATAGCTGAAAGACATAGCTCAATATTTCTTAAAAAAATATTAGCAAATGAACCTGTAAATTATATGGAGTTAAGATCTCCTTGCGGTGGTGCAATTGGACAGCTTGCATATTATTATGATGGTAATATTTATACTTGTGATGAAGGCAGAATGTTAGCTGAAATGGGTAATGACAGTTTTAAAGTTGGAAATGTTTATGAAAACACATATAATGATTTAGTAACAAGTGATTCAGCTAAAACAGTTTGTGTTTCTTCTTGTTTAGAATGTTTAACTAAGTGCCATAGCTGTGTATATATGCCATATTGCGGAACATGTCCAGTAATAAATCTAGCTCAGGAAAACAATATATTTTCTAGAACTAATGAAAATTATAGATGTAAAATTTATAAAGGAATGATAAAGGAACTGTTTAGATATATTGAGATGGGAAATGATGAAGTTATTAAAACTTTTTGTAAATGGATATAGTAATGTAGTTTTATAATAGAATTAAATATATTAATCAGGAGGAACATAAATGGTCTTAGAAAAAGAAAATCAACAAAATACCACAAATAATAATATATATGAAATTCCACCAATAGAACTTTTAAATGCTCCACAGAAAAATAAAAGCAATATTCATGAAATAAGCGACAATGCAGCAACTATACAAAAGGGACTATATAACTTTGGTGTTAATGCAAAAATAACAAATGTCTCAATAGGTCCAGTATTTACCACATATGAAATTGAATTAGCAGAAGGAACGAGAATATCAACAATTGAAAAATTAAAAAATGATATAGCATATTTATTAGGTGCAGAAAGTCTAGATATTATAAAAATACCATCAAAATCACTTGTGGGTATACAAGTAAAAAATAAAGAAAGGCAGAATGTATGCCTTAAAGAAATGCTTGATTCTGATGAATTTGAATCAAATAAATCTAATCTAATAGTTGCCATTGGAAAAGAAGCAAATGGAAAAATAAAATTATTAGATTTAAAAGAATCATCAAATATCTTGATTTCTGGATCAACCGGGTCTGGCAAAACTATGTTATTATCTTCTATAATATGCAGTATACTTTATAAAGCACATCCTAATGAAGTTAAATTGATAATTATAGATACTAAAAATGGAGCAGAATCAAATTTTTTTATGACCATTCCACATCTATTAATACCACCTGTTACCAATATTATGAAAGCTTATGCAGTACTTAAATGTATTATGACAGATTTACAAAATAGATATAATGTAATTGTCAAAAAAAATTGCAGTAATATTAATGAATATAACCAAAGAACAGAAATCACAGAAAAATTGCCTGATATTGTGGTAATAATAGATGAATTCGAAGAGCTATGTGAAAGCGAGTTTAAAGCAGAAATTGAAGAGCTTATGTTTAATATTACACGTAATGCAGAAAAGGTTGGTATACACTTTATAGTTGCAACTACAAAACCAGAATCAAAAATTATATCTGGTAGAGCCAAATCTAATTTTCTAACAAGAATTGCCTTTAAAGCTAGTTTAGTAATTGATTCTCAATTAACTATAAATTCACCAGATGCTAAATATTTATTAGGAAATGGCGATATGTTATTAAAAGAAAAGTGGAGTGATAAATGTATTAGATGTCAAGCAACTTTTGTTTCAGATGACGAGATAAACAAAATTGTAGACTTTATTAATTTGATAAATAATAATAACATAAATAACAATTTATTAGATATAAAAGAAAATACAAATATTAAACCAATCGAAGATTCATATGATGAAGAAGATCCTTTATTAAAAGAAGTAATAGAATATGTTATTGAATCTGGAGAGGTATCAATATCCAATATTCAAAGAAAAACCAAAGTGGGTTACGCAAGAGCCGGTAGAATTATTGATCAAATGGAAGAAAAAGGCATAATCTCGCCATACAGAGGAAGTAAACCACGAGAAGTTCTTATAAGTAAAAAGCAATGGAATGAAATTAATAACAAAAACGATGATGAAATAAATACGATAATAGACAATGAAAAAATTGAGATAAATAAAAGCAATGAGAATATAAATCAAAACGATAAAAGTAATATCATAGAAGATTCTGAAATTGTTAAAGAAAAACAAAATCCTGTTATAAAGATTCTTTTATGGATATTTTTATTCCCAGTAATGCTAATTCTATTCATATTAAAAAACAACAATTTATCCAACTGGAAAAAAGCAATAATAATTATTGCAATAGTTTGGATAACAGTTTTAATTTTCTAACAAAAGAGGGACGGTCCTGCCAAAACAAGCTTGGGAGTAAGAAATAAAGCGGGACGGTCCTAAAAATATAAAAGCAACAAAAGAACGAAAAAATAAAAAAACACAAATAAAATAAATTTTTTTATATTTTCGACAAAAAACGACAAACTTTTCAAAAACAATATGCTATACTAATACAAGATAATATCTTATACATATCAAGTTGTATAATACAACCAATTTTTCTTAATGAATTTGATTATTTAAAATCTCCAATTACAATAAATAAAAAAATTAAAAAGAAAGGTTTATATATAGGATTTATCGGAAATTTTTTTTTAAGAATAAATAGCAAAAATAGAGCTGTTACAGCTCTATTTTTGTTTTACCTAAAAATTTAAGCAACTTGAATCATTCAATTTTTGGGACGGTCCTGAAAAAGAAAAACTGAGAGCATCTAAATAATAAACACTAAATGTCGAAAAATGTCGAATGTTGTAATATGATTATCATTGCAATATTCGACATTTTTTGATTTAATCTAATTGAAAATATATGTAATTATTGATTTTTTATATATTTTGGTATTTAATGTATGAAGTTAACTAATAAGTAAAACATAAAAAATAAAAGAGCTTCGAAAAGCTCTAACTTCACCTAAGTGAAACCAATTACTTGGCATTATAGTTTACACTTATTTTAACTCAATATGCTATTTTAGATAGTAATTTTAATAGCACATTTATAATAACAATAAAAGGAGGAATTGTCAATTGAAAAATGAAAAAAATTACAATATTGGATTAGATCTAGGAACAGGTTCGGTTGGTTGGTGCGTAACTGATGAAAATAATAATATAGTTAAACATAATAGTAAGAATATGTGGGGAGCAAGAATTTTTGAGGAGGCCCATACAGCAGAAACTAGAAGAAATTTTAGAAGTGCTAGAAGAAGAGCAGATAGACGTAAAGAAAGAATTAATATTTTACAAAGCCTTCTTAAAGATGATATGGACAAGGAATATGAAAACTTTTTTCCAATGTTAAGAAATACATATTTAGTACCAGAAGAAAAAGGTTTTGAATACGAAATGAATGGAAAAAAGTATAATTTATTTTCAGATAGCAATTTTACAGATGAGAATTATTATAAAAAATTTCCGACGATATATCATTTACGTAATTATTTAATTGAAACAACTGAAAAAGTAGATTTTAGATTAGTATATTTGGCAATTCACCATATTATAAAATACAGAGGAAATTTTTTACATGAGGGTAACTTTAGTAATGATAATAATTCAATAAATGAAAGTTTAATAGAGCTAACGGATTTTCTAAAGGAAAAATATGATATCTCTTTAATAAATGATAATGAAGATATTATCTCAATTTTATTAAATAAAAATATAAATCGACAAAATAAAAAACAGGAATTACTAAAAATGTTTGACTTTGATAAGGAAGATAAAAAAGTAATTACAAACATTGTTAATGCAATATTTGGCTACAAATTTGAATTAAGTACAATTTTTGATATTGAATATGATGGAAAAATAGATTTTTCGACAGAAATAGTTGATGAAGATTCTATTATCGAAAATCTTAATGAAGAGTCAAGCATATACGAAATTTTAAAAAGCATTTATAGTTGGTCTGTATTACAAGAAATATTGAATTATGATGATTCTGCTAATGAGGAAAATAAAAAATATATTTCAAAAGCTTTTATGAAAAAATATGATGACTATGCTGATGACTTAAAATGTCTTAAAGAATTTTATAGAAAATATTTACCAAAGAACAAATATAAAGAAATGTTTAAAATATATGATGAAAAGAAAAATAACTATGTTGCATATAATGGAAAAAATAAGGGCGAAAGTAATAAAAAATGTGATAGGTATGCATTATATTCATACATAAAAAATGATATTGATAAAGTTAAAGAGTCTACCAATAAAAAGTATATAATAGATAAAATGGACAATGGTGATTTCCTAAAAAAATTAAATGTAACTGATAATGGTGCTATACCATATCAATTACATAGGGATGAACTTTTAAAAATTATAGAAAACCAAGAGAAATATTACAAAACTTTAAGGGAAAATAAAACTAAAATTAAAGATTTATTGGAGTTTAGAATTCCATATTATGTTGGTCCTTTAGAAAAAAATGAAGAGAATTGTAATGCCTGGGTTGTACGAAAAAGTAATGAAAAAATTCGTCCATGGAATTTTGACGATGTTGTTGACAAAGATGCTACAGCTGAAAAATTTATTAGAAAAATGACAAATAAATGTACATATTTAATTAATGAAGATGTAATGCCAAAACAATCAATATTATATTCAAAATATTGTGTATTAAATGAATTAAATAATATAAAACTTGACGAAAATGGAATTTCAAAAGATACAAAGAAAAAGGTTTTTTGTAGATTATTTTTAACAAAGACTAAAGTAAGTGCAAATGATATAAAAAAATTATTAGCTCAAGATGGATTAGTAATTGATAATATAACAGGATTTACAGATGAATCAAGTAAAGTATTTAATTCAAATATGAAATCATATATTGATTTAAAAAATATAATTGGAGATATTACTGAAAATAATATTGATGATTGCGAAAAAATGATATATTGGGTAACAATATTTGAAGATAAATCAATTTTAAAGAAGAAATTAAAGGAAAATTTTGAATACTTATCTGATAAACAAATAAACAAAATAAGCAAACTTAATTATTCTGGCTGGTCTAGGTTATCTAAAAAATTGATTAATGGTCTAAAATCATATGATAAAAATGAAACTATCATGGAAAAATTAGAAAATACTAATATGAACTTTATGCAGATTATAAACAAAGACGAATTTGGATTTAAAAAGCAGATTGAAGATTTTATGCCAAAAACTGAAAAAGGAATTCATTACAAAGATATTGAGGATATTCCAACCTCTCCTGCTAACAAAAGAGCAATATGGCAAGCAATGCTAGTTGTAAAAGAAATTGTGAAAGTGATGAAATGTGAACCACAAAATATATTCATTGAGTTTGCTCGAAACGAAGGAAAAAAAGGTGAAATTACAAAGAAAAGATTTAATAAAATAGTAGACATATATAATGAAATTGATAATATTAAGAAAAATGATGAATTATATAAAGAGCTAAAATCTCATCAGTCTGATAAAGAGTTTTCTGAAAGGTTATATTTATATTTCATTCAACTTGGAAAAAGCTTATATAGTGGCAAACCAATTGAAATTAATCGTTTGTCAGAGTATCAGGTTGATCATATAATTCCACGTTCATATACTAAAGATGATAGTATTGACAATAAAGCATTAGTATATGCAGACGAAAATCAAAGAAAAGCAGATGATTTATTGCTTGACAGTTCAATACAAAGAAATATGAGATCTTGGTGGGAGTATTTACTAAAAAACGGACTTATTTCACCAGCTAAATTTAATAGATTAACAAAAACTAAAATGTTTACAAATGACGACGATAGATCAAAGTTTGTTAAAAGACAGTTAGTTGAAACAAGACAAATAACAAAGTATGTTACTAATATTTTAAATAATAATTATAAAAATACAAATGTATTTTCTTTAAGATCAAATATAACTCATAATTTTAGAAATCAATACAAAATCTACAAAAATAGAAATGTTAATGATTGTCACCATGCTCAAGATGCATATATTATGGCACTTACCGGTAATATATTAAACAAAAAATGGAAAAATATAAATGAATTTAAATATGGTAAATATGTAAAAGATTATATGAATGACAAGAACTTTTCTAAAAATAAAAATGGTATTATTGTTGGATTTATATCTAAATATGTTGATGCTGGAAAATTAAGAAAAGTAATGGAATATAAAGATTTTTATATCAGTACAATGTTGATGGAACAGACAGGAGCTTTTTATAAGCAAACAATATGTAGTCCTAAAAAGCATCCTACGATAAGTTTAAAAAATGGCTTAGATACAAGCAAATATGGAGGATATACAAATGAGTTTAAAGCATATTGCACAATTTATAAGTATTTGGATAAAAAGAAAATTGAAAGATATAGAATGATTGGTATTCCAGTTAAAATTGCATCTGATATAAAGAATAATAAAATTACACTACAACAATATTTAGAAGAATACTCAAAAGAAAAAAATGAAGTATTTGTTAATATATTTAAAAGCAAAATAATGAAATATCAAGAGTATTTAGATGAAAACGGAAATAAAATGATTTTAAAAAGTGATTCAGAAATAAAGTCAAACAAGCAACTAATTTTATCATTAGATATGAATGAATTAATATATGCAATTAATAATGATCAAGCAGATAAAGAGGAATATTTAAATAAATATGGTGATGTATTTGAATTTGTTTATGATAAATTAGCAGAAAAAATGCATATCGAATATCCAATTTTGGCAACTAATTATAAGAAGATTATTGAGTCAAAAAATACATTTAATGAACTAGGTTTAAAAGATAAAAAAGATACTATTAATGGAATAATAAATTTATTAAGTGGAAAAGAGGGAAACTTAAAGAAAATTGGATTGGGTGATAGAGAAGGAAGAATAAAGGATAGAAAATTTGAATATAACAAATTAAAAAATATGATATTTGTAGAAAAATCAGTAACAGGAATGTATGAAAGAAGGTATAAAATAGATGGGTTGGAGAACAGTTGTAGTAACTAAAAATTGCAAATTAAGTTATAAGAATGGCTATCTTGTAATTAGAAGCGAAGAAATACAAACGATTCATCTATCAGAGATAAGTTCTATTATAGTTGAAAATGGTATGGCCTCAATTACATCATATTTAATGAATGAACTAGCAAATAACAAAATTAAATTAATTATCTGTGATGAAAAACATAATCCATCTTGTGAATTAATGCCATACTATGGATCTTTTAATACAGCTAAGAAAATTGCAAAACAATCCAAATGGACAAATGAAAGAAAAGGGATAGCGTGGCAAAATTTAATAAAACATAAAATACACAATCAAGCAATGTTACTAAAAAAAATAGAAATTAGTGGATATGAAAAATTACTGGAATATGAAGCAGATGTACAATTTTTTGATAAAACAAATAGAGAAGGACATTCAGCGAAGGTATATTTTAATTTACTATTTGGATTAGATTTTAAAAGAAATAATGATGATAATATAAATAAAGCATTAGATTATGGATATTCAATATTGTTATCTATTTTTAATAGAGAAATTGTAAATAAAGGATATATTACTCCACTTGGAATTCAACATAAGAACGAGTTTAATCAATATAATTTTTCATGCGACCTAATGGAACAATTTAGACCTCTTATTGACGAAATTGTATTTAATAATAAGAAATGTCAATTCAACAAAGAATTTAAATATAAGCTTATAAATGTAGCTAATAGAATAATAACAATAAATGGTAAACAGCAATTTTTGAATAATGCAATTCCAATTTTTATTGCAAATATTGCAGAATTTTTGGAAAATAAAGAAGAAAGTGAAAAATTAATTTTTAATTATGAGTTTTAGATTTATGAGAATAATATTATTTTTTGATTTGCCAACAGAAAAGCCAAGTGATAGAAGAACATATAATAAATTTAGAAGAAATCTTATTAAGGATGGATTTCTTATGATGCAAGAATCAGTATATGTAAAACTAGCACTTAACTCAACAGAGGTAAATACTATTAAAAGTAGAATTAATAAATATAAACCAAAGAAAGGAATAGTACAAATTTTGGTAATTACTGAAAAACAATTTAGTGGAATTGAATATATAGTTGGGCAGAAAACAATAAATACTGTAGATGATACAGAGAGGTTGGTTATACTATGAAAATTAGAATTCAAGGATTTGAAAATGAAATTGTATTTGATGATGAATCTGTAAATATACTTCAAATTAGTAATAAAATTCTATTGCAAAATATTATGGAAAAAATATTTCAAAGTACAAAAGAAAATACTTTAGAAATTCAACTAATTTCAAATGAAAATGAAACTTTAAAATTCCAGGATAATGTGTTCTTTGTAACTGACTTATATAATTTAAATATAAATACCAAAGCAGTTACATCAAAAATAAGTGAATGCATATCAGAAAGTTTTATGTTAGATGAAAGTACAAAAATAGAAAGAAATATACATGATATAGAAGAAATTGTGTTAGAAAAATTATGTGACTTATCATTTGAAGTTACCATTAAAAATGAAATTGAAATCCCAGATATTGTGAAATTGTTTGGAATAAAAATAAATACAGAAGAATATGTAAATATATTAAACAGATTGGAACTATTGATAAGCATTTTAGCAAGATTTACAGAGGTAAAAATTTTAATAATAGCTAATTTGAAAAATATATTAAATAATGAACAAATAATTGAATTTTATAAAATGTCATTGTATAATGGCATTAACATATTACTAATAGAATCAGAGCAACACGAAAAGCTGAAGTATGAAAAAATCCTTGAAATTGATGAAAATTTCAACGATTTTATAATATGACATTTAATCTAAAATAACATACGGAGTCAATAACCGAAAAAATTTTTGAAACAATTTGAGGTTTTAGAAATATGTTATTTTAGATAGTAATAAAACCAATACATTAAATATACCAAAATTATATAGGTTTTAGAAATATGTTATTTTAGATAGTAATAAAACATACATTCTTTTGGTTCTAGGATTATATCTGTTTTAGAAATATGTTATTTTAGATAGTAATAAAACATATTTGTAGATTTAAATAATTTATTTTATGTTTTAGAAATATGTTATTTTAGATAGTAATAAAACTCAACATCTTTGAGTAATTGCTGAGCTTGGTTTTAGAAATATGTTATTTTAGATAGTAATAAAACATTCTGTTCTTTTTATCTAACAAAAAATAAGTTTTAGAAATATGTTATTTTAGATAGTAATAAAACCTCTACACAAACAATGAAAAGTAGTGCATGGTTTTAGAAATATGTTATTTTAGATAGTAATAAAACCATTTCCGAATTTATATATT
>ERZ1673741.291-NODE-291-length-63017-cov-14.126521_pt1 | contig 63017 bp, 56 predicted proteins | sample MGYA00580209_ERZ1673741 | MGnify/ENA primary metagenome ERZ1673741 (study PRJEB41218, sample SAMN15661754) | gut metagenome | host: Homo sapiens | place: Canada: London | collected 2015-08-20/2019-03-30 | study: EMG produced TPA metagenomics assembly of... | reverse complement strand
TGAAGGGCATCATGGAGGGCATCTTCCACGCTTCCTATGACGCTTCCGTTGCCGCCGGTTCCGAGGGCAACCTGATGGTCGGTGCAAACTGCGCCGGCTTCTTGAAGGTCGCTACCGCTATGATGGCACAGGGCATCACCTACTAATTGTTCCATAACATTTTCAAGAGCCGTGTTCGCAAGAGCGCGGCTCTTTTTGTGTGTTTGACAAAGTGCGGTGTATCGTTTATAATAAAAGCACAATGATAGACAGGAGGTGCCAAGCATGAATTACACTGTACCGTACAATGGCACATTTTGCAGCAAGAAGAAAATTTTGAAAAAGCGTGTTCCCTCCAAAGAGGCCATGGAGATTCGAAATTATTGCCTGTCGCATCCGCTTTCCGCCTCAAAAAGCACCGATGGTAAGATTGTTTTCAAAATTCAGGGGCCGGGTGAAAAATAAGTCATGAATGTTGTGGAGTACACTCACACGCTCACACCATTAGCACGAAATTTTGATTGCGGCAATCCCTATCTTAATCTGTTTTTACGCAGTCCGGATGCTTTAAACTCCAGCATCGGCAAGACTTATGTTTATCTGACCGAAGCAAACGACTGTATTTTAGGTTATTATAACATCAGTGCCAGTTCTGTGGATCAGCTAGAAAATGGTTTTCGGGTAAAATCCGGCGGCGCAATCCATATCGGTTATTTTGCACTGGATGAGCGTGCGCAGCATCAATTTCAAGGGCAGATGCCTGACGGCACCAATCTTTATCTCGGTGATTATTTATTGATCGAATGTCTTGACCGTATCGAACAAATTCGGGAGGGCTTTGTAGGCGCCGCTGTTGTAACACTGGCCTCTTCTGAAGCCGGTGAGCATCTATACCGCAAACATGACTTCCTTGACCTTGACGACGACTTGACTTTCAGCCTGAGCGAAGGCGAGGGTGAGTGCATTCCATTATATCTCCCGCTCGATTATTAAATTCAGGAGCTGCGTTCGCAAGAGCGCGGCTCTTTTTGTATCTATCCGCTGTCCTGCCCCTCCCGGAGATGCGGCCTGTATAAAGCCCCGCCACCCCGTCCATACTGACCACATCAAACGAAGAGAGGGCTTTGAAATGGACGAAGCGATGTTTTGTTTTCAATGCGAACAAGCGGCCAACTGCACGGCCTGTACGGGGAAAGCCGGGGTCTGCGGCAAAAGCGCCGAGACCGCAGCGGCGCAGGACCGGCTGACCGGCGCACTCATCTCCTACGCCGGGCAGCTTGTCGGCGAAGGGCGGGCTCCGGCCCCGGAACAGGCCCTGCTGCTGATGGAAGGGCTGTTCACCACCATCACCAACGTAAACTTTGACCCGCAGACCGTGGACCAACTGACCGAGACCGTCCACGCCGCGTGCCCCGGCATCGGGTTCGACTACGATATGCAGAAGCTCTGGCACGAACCGGACGAAGACATCCGCAGCCTAAAGTCCTTCGTGCTGTTCAGTCTGCGCGGGATGGGGGCCTACAACTACCACGCGCGGGTACTGGGCCGCATCGACCCGGAGCTGGACCGCTTTTTCTGTGAGGCGCTGCAAGCCATCGGGAGCGAGTGCTCCATCGACGCGCTCTGGGCGCTGGTGCAGAAGACCGGCGAGGCCAGCTACCGCTGCATGGAGCTGCTGGACGCCGCCAACACCGGTGCCTTCGGCCAGCCGGAACCGGTGGAGGTGCCGCTGGTCATCGAGAAAGGGCCTTTCATCGTCATTTCCGGACACGATCTCTACGATATGAAATGCCTGTTGGAACAGACTGCGGGCAAAGGCATCAACGTGTACACCCACTCGGAGATGCTGCCCGCCCACGGCTACCCGGAGCTGAAGCAGCGCTACCCCCACCTGAAGGGCAACTTCGGCACCGCGTGGCAGAACCAGCAGCGGGAGTTTGAGGACATCCCCGCGCCCATCCTGTTCACCACCAACTGCATCATGCCCCTGCGGGCCAGCTACGCCGACCGGGTGTACACCACCTCGGTCGTCTCCTACCCCGGCATCCAGCACATCGGGCCGGAGCGGGATTTCTCACCCCTCATCGCCAAAGCCTTGGAGCTGGGCGGCTACAAGGAAGACACCGCCATGCCCGGCATGAACGGCGGACGCAGCGTCGTGACCGGCTTTGCGCGGAATGCCGTCCTCTCCCACGCGGGCGAGATCGTGGCTGCGGTGCGGGCCGGGCAGATCCGGCACTTCTTCCTTGTGGGCGGCTGCGACGGCACCCGCCCCTCCCGCCGGTACTACACCGAGTTTGCGAAGCTCACCCCGCCGGATACCGTCCTCCTGACACTGGCGTGCGGCAAGTTCCGGCTGAACGATCTCGACCTTGGCACGGTGGCGGGGCTGCCCCGCATCCTCGATGTGGGCCAGTGCAACGACGCCTACAGCGCCATCCAGATCGCGCTGGCGCTGGCCGATGCCTTCCAGTGCAGCGTGAACGACCTGCCCCTTTCCCTCGTGCTCTGCTGGTTCGAGCAGAAAGCCGTCTGCATCCTCATTGCGCTGCTAGCGCTGGGCATCCGGAACATCCGGCTCGGCCCCACCCTGCCCGCCTTCCTCTCGCCGGGCGTGGTGAAGGTGCTGCAGGAGAAGTATGGCCTCAAGGCTGTGACCACCCCGGAGGAAGACCTGAACGCGATCCTTGGTTCGAAGTGAAATGCTTTCATCTCTCCATCAAACCGCACAAGAAGGGCGTAATTTTGGCTTTTACGTTTGGCGCAACTGTCGCTTGAAAATTTTTCAGCCGTCAGTATAATAAGAGGTAACGGAACAAAGGCGTTCCAGATGGGTAGAGTCTGCCCATCTGGGGCGTCTTTTTGTTTTTCCGTGTTTTGAGGATGCGCTGCGGAAGGTGCCGCAGCCGAAGGATTTTCATTTTAGAAAACAAGGATGGGAAAGGCAATGGAAAAATTTACGGAAAACGCCACGCCTCTCGGCCTGTATGATCCCCAGTTCGAGCACGACGCCTGCGGCATCGGCGCGGTGGTGGATATCAAGGGCCGCAAAAGCCACCAGACCGTCAGCGATGCGCTCTCCATCGTGGAGCGTCTGGAGCACCGCGCCGGCAAGGACGCTGAGGGCAAGACCGGCGACGGCGTGGGCATCATGTTACAGATCAGCCACAAGTTCTTCTCCAAGGTCGCCGACGAGATGAACATCTCCTTGGGCAACGAGCGCGAATACGGCGTGGGCATGTTCTTCTTCCCCCAGAACGAGCATCTGCGGGCACAGGCCATGAAGCTGTTCGAGCTGGTCACCCGCAAGGAAGGGCTGGAGTTCCTCGCATGGCGCAAGGTGCCCGTCAACCCCGACGCTGTGGGCCAGAAAGCCCGCGACTGTATGCCCTCCATCTGGCAGTGCTTCATCAAAAAGCCCGCCAAGGTGAGCAAGGGCATCGACTTTGACCGCAAGCTCTATATCATCCGCCGGGTGTTCGAACAAGCCAGCAACGGCACCTACGTGCCCAGCCTGTCCAGCCGCACCATCGTGTACAAGGGTATGTTCCTCGTCCACGACCTGCGCCTGTTCTATCTTGACCTGCAGGACGAGGACTACGAATCCGCCATCGGCATGGTGCACAGCCGTTTTTCGACCAACACCAACCCCAGTTGGATGCGCGCCCACCCCAACCGCTTCATCCTGCACAACGGCGAGATCAACACCATCAAGGGCAACACGGACGCCATGCTGGCCCGCGAGGAGAGCATCTCCAGCTCCATCATGCAGGACGACATGAACAAGATCCTGCCCATCATCAACACTTCCGGCTCCGACTCCGCCATGCTGGATAACGCGCTGGAATTCATGGTGATGAACGGCATGGATCTGCCGCTGGCCGTGATGATCACCATTCCCGAGCCGTGGGAGAACAACAAGAACATCAGCCAGAAAAAGCGGGATTTCTACCAGTATTACGCCACCATGCTGGAGCCGTGGGACGGCCCGGCGGCCATCCTCTTCTCCGACGGCGACGTGGTGGGCGCGGTGCTGGACCGCAACGGTCTGCGCCCCAGCCGCTACTACATCACCAAGGACGGCCGCATGATCCTGTCCTCCGAGGTGGGTGTGCTGGAATGCAACCCGGAGGACATTCTGGTCAAGGAGCGCCTGCGTCCCGGCAAGATGCTGCTGGTGGATACCGTCAAGGGCGAAGTGGTGGACGACGAAAACCTGAAGGAATACTACGCCAGCCGCGAACCCTACGGCGAGTGGATCGACCGGAACCTCGTCCAGCTGAAAGACCTGAAGATCCCGAACATCAAGGTGCCGAACTACACCGGCGATGAGCTGACCCGGCTGCAGAAGGTGTTCGGCTACAAATACGAAGAGGTCAAGGAGCTCATCCTGCCCATGGCCCGCCTTGGTGCGGAGCCTTCCGGCGCCATGGGCACCGACACCCCGCTGGCGGTCCTGAGCGGCCAGCACCCGCCGCTGTTCAACTACTTCAAGCAGCGGTTCGCGCAGGTGACGAACCCCCCCATCGACGCCATCCGCGAGAAGGTCGTCACCTCCACCAGTGTCTATGTGGGTGCCCACGGCAACCTGCTGGAGGACAAGCCCGAAAACTGCAAGGTGCTCAAGGTCCACAACCCGATCCTGACCTCCACCGATCTGCTCAAGATCAAGCACATGAACGTGCCGGGCTTCAAGGTCGCGACCGTTTCCATCAACTACTATAAGAACACCAGCCTCGAAAAGGCCATCGACCGCGTCTTCCTCGAAGTGGACCGCGCCTACAAGGACGGGGCAAACATCATCATCCTGTCCGACCGCGACATCGACGAGTACCATGTGGCCATCCCCAGTCTGCTGGCGGTGTCCGCAGTGTCTCAGTACCTCATCCGCACCAAGAAAAGCACCGCGCTGGCCCTCATTCTGGAAAGCGCCGAACCCCACGAGGTGCACCACTTCGCCACTCTGCTGGGCTATGGTGCCTGTGCCGTCAACCCCTATCTGGCCCATGAGACCATCGGCCAGCTCATCGATCAGGGTCTGCTGGATAAGGACTACTACGCCGCCGTGGACGACTACAACAAGGCCATCCTCAACGGCATCGTGAAGATCGCCTCCAAGATGGGCATCTCCACGATCCAGAGCTACCAGAGCAGCCAGATCTTCGAGGCTGTCGGCATCTCGAAGGAAGTCATCGACAAATACTTCACCGGCACGGTCAGCCGGGTGGGCGGCATCGACCTTGAGGACATTCAGGCCGACGTCGAAGCGCAGCACAACGCGGCCTTCGACCCGCTGGGGCTGGATATCAACATGGAGCTTTCCGACGGCGGTGCCCACAAGTTCCGCAGCGGCAAGGAAGAGCACCTGTTCAACCCCCAGACCATCCACCTGTTCCAGAAAGCCTGCTTCACGGGCGACTACAAGACCTTCAAGGACTTCACCCGCACCGTGGACAACATGGGCGAGGAGGGCATGCATCTGCGCAGTCTGCTGGACTTCAACTATGACCCCAACGGTGGCATCCCCATCGAGGAGGTCGAGCCGGTGTCGGCCATCGTCAAGCGGTTCAAGGCCGCAGCCATGAGCTACGGCGCGCTGAGCAGCGAGGCCCACGAGACCATCGCCATCGCACTGAACCGTCTGGGCGGCCGAAGCAACACCGGCGAGGGCGGCGAACCCGAAGAGCGCTACCACAGCGAGAGCAATTCCAAGATCAAGCAGGTGGCCTCTGCCCGCTTCGGCGTCACCAGCAAGTATCTCGTCTCCGCCGAGGAGATCCAGATCAAGCTGGCGCAGGGCGCAAAGCCCGGTGAGGGTGGCAACCTGCCCGGCGCCAAGGTGTATCCGTGGATCGCAAAGACCCGCCACAGCACCACCGGCGTGGGCCTGATCTCTCCCCCGCCCCACCACGACATCTACTCCATCGAGGACTTGGCCGAGCTCATCTATGACCTGAAGAACGCCAACCGCCACGCCAACATCAACGTGAAGCTGGTCAGCGAAGCCGGTGTCGGCACCATTGCCGCCGGTGTTGCCAAGGGCGGCGCACAGGTCATCCTCGTCTCCGGTTACGACGGCGGCACCGGTGCAGCCCCCCGCACCTCCATCAAGAATGCGGGCCTGCCCTGGGAGCTGGGCATCGCCGAGACCCACCAGACCCTGATCCTGAACGGTCTGCGCAGCCGCGTCCGCATCGAGAGCGACTCGAAGCTGCTCTCCGGCCGCGATGTGGCCATCAGCTGTATGCTGGGCGCGGAGGAATTCGGCTTCGGCACTTCCCTGCTGATGTGCGAAGGCTGCGTCATGATGCGGGTCTGCAACCTCGACACCTGCCCCATGGGCATCTGCACCCAGAACCCGGAGCTGCGCAAGCGCTTCAAGGGCAAGCCGGAATACATCATCAACTACCTGACCTTCGTGGCACAGGAGCTGCGGGAGTATATGGCGAAACTCGGCGTCCGCACCATCGACGAACTGGTGGGCCGCACCGACCTGCTCCATGTCAAGCCCAGCACCCCCGGCAGCCGCACGGCCAAGATGAACCTCGACTGCATCCTGCACAACCCCGCCATCCCCAACAGCAACATCCACTTTGTGCCCGCCGACACCTACGACTTCCACCTCGAAAACACCCTCGATATGAAGGTGCTGATGAAGAAGTTCAAGCTGAACAGCAAAACGCCCCAGAGCGTGACGCTGGACGTCTCCAACACCGACCGCGCCTTCGGTGCCATCTTCGGCAGCGAGATCACCCGCAAATACGGCGATTCCCTGCCCGATGATGTCTACACTGCCAACTGCAGCGGTGCGGGCGGCCAGAGCTTCGGTGCGTTCATCCCTCACGGCCTGACCCTAATGCTGACCGGCGACTGCAACGACTACATGGGCAAGGGCCTTTCCGGCGGCAAGATCATCGTCCGCCCGCCGGAGGGCATCCTCTACAAACCCGAAGAGAACATCATCACCGGCAACGTGGCCCTGTACGGTGCCACCAGCGGCAAGGCCTTTGTCTGCGGCGTGGCCGGCGAGCGCTTCTGCGTCCGCAACTCCGGCGCCACCGCCGTTGTCGAGGGCGTGGGCGACCACGGCTGCGAGTATATGACCGGCGGCACCGTCGTCGTCCTCGGCCAGACGGGCAAGAACTTTGCAGCCGGTATGACCGGCGGCATCGCCTACGTGCTGGACGAGAACTGGGATTTCTACCAGCGGGTGAACAAGGAGACCGTCAGCCTCGAACCCGTGGAGCACAAATACGACGTTGCCACCCTGAAAGAACTCATCCGCGAGCACGTGGAAGCCACCGGCTCCCCCCGCGGCAAGGAGATCTTGGAGCATTTCAGCGACTATCTGCCCAAGTTCAAGAAGGTCCTCCCCTACGACTACGACCGGATGCTGCGGGTGATCGCCTCCATGGAGGAGCGCGGCCTCGACGGCGAACAGGCACAGATCGAAGCATTCTACGCTGTGCAGAAGAAGAAGTAAGGAGGGGAACATCATGGGCAAGACCACTGGATTTATGGATTATACGCGCAAGACCAGCAGCGATGTTCCGCCGCTGGAGCGCATCGAAAACTTTAACGAATTTCACATCTGGCTCTCCCGCGAGGAGCAGCAGACACAGGCGGCCCGCTGCATGGACTGCGGCGTTCCCTTCTGTCAGGCGGGCATGATGATCGGCGGCATGGCCTCCGGCTGCCCGCTGAACAACCTGATCCCGGAGTGGAACGACCTGATCTATCAGGGCAAATGGGAGCTGGCGCTCCACCGGCTGCGTGCCACCAACCGCTTCCCGGAGTTCACGAGCCGGGTCTGCCCCGCCCTGTGTGAGGCGGCGTGTACCTGCGGCGACGTGACCGGCAGCAGCGTCACCGTCCGCGAGAACGAACACGCCATCGTGGAAACGGGCTACGCAAAGGGCTGGCTCCACGCCGCCCCGCCCCCCGCCCGCACCGGCAAGAGCGTCGCCGTCATCGGCAGCGGCCCGGCCGGCCTTTCCGTGGCCGAATACCTCAACATCCGAGGCCACGCCGTCACCGTTTTCGAGCGGGCCGACCGGGTGGGCGGCTTGCTGATGTACGGCATCCCCAACATGAAGCTGGACAAATCCGTCATCGAGCGCCGCATCAAGATCATGCAGGCCGAGGGCGTGGAGTTCCGCACCAACATGGACATCGGCGGGGCCGTGGCCGCAGAGGACATCCTGAACAGCTACGATGCCGTGGTGCTCTGCTGCGGCGCGAAAAAGGCCCGCGACCTGAATGTTCCCGGCCGGGACGCCAAGGGCGTCCACTTCGCCGTGGATTACCTGACCAGCGTGACCAAGAGCTTGCTGGACAGCCAGTTCGCCGACGGCAGGGCTCTGAGCGCAGCGGGCAAGAATGTCCTCGTCATCGGCGGCGGCGACACCGGCAACGACTGCCAAGGCACCGCCCTGCGGCAGGGCTGCACCGACCTTGTGGCGCTGGAGATGATGCCCCAGCCGCCCAAGGAGCGCGCCGCCTCGAACCCGTGGCCGGAGTGGCCGAAGGTCCTCAAGGTGGACTACGGCCAGACCGAGAGCCTTGCCAAGTTCGGCAAGGACCCCCGCGTGTACCAGACCACCGTGAAAGAGTTTTTGACCGACGATGCCGGAAACCTGACCGGCGCGGTCATTTCCTACCTGAAGCCGGAGCGCGACCCGGAGACCGGCCGCACCAACATGGTGCCCACCGGCGAGGAGTTCACCTACGACTGCCAGCTGGCCCTCATTGCGGCGGGCTTCGTCGGCTGCGAAGCCTATGTGGCCGATGCTTTTGGCGTCCAGCTCACGGGCCGTGGCTGTGTGGACACCGACCACTTCCGCACCAACGTGCAGAAGGTCTTTGCCTGCGGCGACATGCGCCGGGGCCAGAGCCTTGTGGTCTGGGGTCTGCGGGAGGGCCGCGACTGTGCCGCCGAGGTAGACCGCTACCTCATGGGCTACACGAACCTCTGAGCCATCAACCTTACCATCCTCTTTTCCTATCCTAAACAGCAGAAGCGGGAGCCCGTTAAAAGGCTCCCGCTTCTGCTGTTTTTGGGATATTGAAAGGATGTGAATGGCTCGTTTCCCGACTGCTTACTTGTTCAGCAGATCGGTATGGTCTGCGCCGCCCACGGTCAGGCTTGCGGCACCTTCGGTGTGGGTCAGGGTGAAGATGGTCGCATCGGTGCCCTGCGCCAGAAGTGTGTCGATGGAGACGGTGCTCTCACAGAGCTGAGTGCGGAACACCAGCACCTCGGCACCCTTGGCCTTGAGCTCCTTCAGGGCGTGCAGGCTGCCGGTCAGGCTTGCGCTCTGGGCCGGGACCGCGATCAGCACGCGGCCGTCCTTCACGGTCTGCTCATAGGCCGGGGCACCCACCACCCGCAGGGGTGCATAGGAGACGGTCTCCTCTGCGGTGCTGTCCGTTTCGGGGGTGGAACCCTCGCTCGGCGTGGTGTCGTCGGGTTTCGGAGCAACGTAGTTTTCGTCTGCCGCTGTCTCACTCGCATTGCAGCGGGTGCAGGTACGGGTCTTGTGGCCCGCACCGTCCGGCACCCACTCGCCAAAGGCGTGGCCGAGGGCAGGGATTCCCACTTCATTCGTCACAGTTTTCTGCGTACCATCAACCGAATCATACGTTGCAGTATAAGTACCCTTGCCCTCTTCTGTGCAGGTTGCCTCACGAGTTACAGTCCATTTGCCAGCATAATTCACACGGGAAACAACCTCATTGCCCTTTTTGTATTTGACTTCGAGTGTCTTGTTTTCAATATTCCACTCGCCTACTTCCTCGGAATCAATAGTAATATTATTGTGATTATTCGGATCCTTATAAAAAATCTTAGAATCGCTCTTCTTATTCTTACCGTTTCCTAAGTTGTTGGCACCTTCACCGCCGTAGGCCAAAAGCGTTCCTCCACAAAGGTACAACTCGGAACCTTTGCCTTCCTCACCACTACCAATGCCAGCGCCACCTTCACCACCGGTTGCAGTTGTAGTTCCCGTATAGGAAGCGAACGAGTGCAAGCTGCCGCCTTTTCCGCCTCCGATTCCAGCAGCTCCAGCAGAACCGACAGCCGTTATCGTCAAATCTGTCTCCCCTGCACCACTTTGGCCAAGTTCGACCATATTAGCACCGGCTCCACTGCCTCCGCCAATACCGGCACCGCCGCCTGTGCCGGTTGCTTTGATCGTACCATCACGAAAATAAAGGCCGAAGCCATCTTTCCCTTTTGCACCACCAATACCTGCACCACCTTCACCGCCAGTTGCAGTCACATTACCGCCGGTAATCGTTACAAACTCCTCAGAAGTCCAGAAATTATACTGTTCTCCCGAAGCATTTACACCACTGCCGATGCCTGCGGCACCTTTACCACCGGTTGCATCAATCGTACCGCCATTGATAACAATATTATTACCCCAAGCGTTAGAAGTAGTCACGCCGTTGTTTTTCTTACCGTCGGAAGTTTCCGCACTGCCGCCAATACCGGCGCCGCCTTCGCCACCAGTAGCAGTCAGACTGCCGCCATCCTTATCATCATCTTTAATATACAATGAGCCTTTTCCTTCTACCGCATTCTTTTCCAAGCCAGCATGACCATCTGCATCGGAACTGTCTAGTGTATTTTTTCCATTCAATTCCAATTGAACACTACCATTACCGGTAACTGTCATTGCAGCTTTCTCGGAAGATTTGATATTCACATCCTCCAGCGTCACTTTAGCTGTTTGACCTTTATCCGATTTAACCGTTACCGTATTGTCCGTAGTTTTCACCTCGTCGGTCTCGGCATCCTTGGTGGTAATTACCACGTCGTTATCCAGACGATCTTTGATCTCGCCCTGATCGTCTGAAACGTAGCCATCACCATCCGTCTGTGTCACGGTCTGTTGATTGTCTTTGAATCCAACGCTGATATCGCCCTTGGTCAGGTCATACACATCCGCAAAGGCTGGGGCGGCGATGGAACTGACGATGGAGAGCACTGCCGCTGTGGACAGGACCCGCAATGCAAGCTTTTTACATTTCATAATAACCATCCTCCTAAAGAAACTTTCCCAAAGACCTTTCCCCGGCAAAACAAAAAGCGCCGCACCTGCCGTCTGGCGGATGCAACGCTCTGGTTGACACTTTAAGATGCTCCTGCGGGAGCGGATGAAATACAACTGGCTGCCATCTTACAGGCCCTATAGCTTCGCGTCGCAGCCTTTCGGCTGGTTTGCCGGTTCTTCAATTTTGCGGGGTCTTTGGTTCATTATACCCCCCCCCCCGATTAAAATAATCAAGGTTTTTTAAAAAATTCGGCAATTATCACGAAAATATAGAATGTTTGTTGTTCCGTTTGGACAAAAAGGCGCAAAAAAGAGGGCTGTTGCTGACTTCTTCAGGCACGGCGGAGCCGTGACTGAGGGAGTTGTGCAACAGCCGCTCGATGAATCTTAGTCCGTATCATGCACCGTATCATCCGGCGCGGTCTCCTCCGAAGAGGAAGAGCTTTCGCCGCTGCCGGAATCGGAGGCGGCGGGCGGTTCGGTGGTGATCTCCACGCTGGGGTCGGCGGCGATATATACGGTGATGACGCTGCCCACCTCTACGGCGGCTCCGGCTTCCGCGCTGCACGAGACGACACAGCCCGCCGCATAGGAACCATCGTTGACCACCATGAAGCAGCTCGGCGTCAGGCCGCAGGCCTCCAGCTTGCTGACGGCTCCCTCCTGCGGGAAGCCGATGACGTCGGGCATCTCCACCATCTGCGGGCCTTTGCTAACCACAAGGCTGATGGTTCCGCCCTTTTCGACCACATCGCCCGCCGCCGGTTCTTGGCGGATGATCTTGCCCTTCTCCACCGTGTCGCTGTACTCCAGCGTCACATAGAAGAGGTAATCGCCCACGTATTTGTGATTGTTGCGCACCTGCGTGTCATAATCCATCCCCACAAAGTCGGGCGTCAGGGTCACCGGCTCGTCCAGCTCGACGCTTTCCGGCTCCGGCACCGACGAGGAGGGCGCTTCCGACGTGTGCGGCCCCTGATTCACCAGCCCCCACACGATGAGCAGGATCAGAATCGCCAGCAGGATCAAAATTGCCGCCAGCAGATTGCGCAGACTGAGCAGATGCTGCTTGGAGTCGTCCTCCGGCAGCGTCAGAGATCGGGATTCGGGGCGGGGCAGGTTCCGGGTCAGCTCGGCGGTGTACTCCTGCGAGGTCAGCGCCTTGAAGAGCTGGGGCACGGTCTGGATGCGCTCCACCGGCTTCAGCTTCAGGCCCATCCAGAGCACGTCGGAAAAGTACTCCGGCACGGCGGGGTTCACCGTCCGGGCGCGGGGGTTGGAATCCGACACCAGCCGCTGCGCCGCCGGGACCGGACTCTGGCCGCAGACCATCCGGTAGACCACCGCCGCAAGGCTGTATTCATCGGTGTAGCGGCCCTCAAACTCGGCGGTGGAATACTGCTCCGGGGCCGAGTAACCCTCGTACAGCTGCTCGTGCAAGCCGCTGCCCGCCGTGCGCAGCCCCACCGTCGCGTAGCCGGTCAGCCGGGCGCGGCCGTTTTCCAGCACCCGGATGTTCTCCGGGCAGATGCCCCGGTGTACAAGGCCGACTTGGTGCATGGCGGCCACGCCGTCGAACACCGGCTGCAGCATGGCGCAGACCTGCTCCGACGGCAGCGGGCCGGGATGCTGATCCAGCCAGCGGCCCAGCGGCACGCCGCCGGGGTTCTCCATCACGGCGTAGACGGTGTTGTTTTCCTCGAACACGTCCAGCACCGCCTCCAAGCCGTTAGCCGGGGTGATGCGCTGGATGGAGCGGTAAAGGTCGGCAAAGTCCATCCGGGTGGTCTTGAACAGCACCTCGCTGCCCAGTTTGGGCCGCAGGGTGGCGTCCATCCCCCGCTCCGCCGCCAGCGTCAGGGGCATATACTCCTTGATGGTCACCCGGAAGCGCCCGACGTTCTCCGCGCCCCGGTACAGGATGCCCTCACCGTCGATCCGTTCGATCTCGCCGACGGTATACCGCCCGCCCAGCACCGTACCCACCGGCAGACTGCCCGCCGGATTGCGCCCCGCGAACACCCCGCCGCAATGCGGGCAAGCCGCCGCGCGCTCGTGCAGCTCCGAAAGGCAGTAAGGGCAGATGATGGACATGGGAAAACCTCCTTTTGTGGTCGTGTTGTTTTTTATTATAGCACAGTTCCGGGCATAACAAAAGCCCCGCAGCTCGGTTGGAGCGGCAGGGCTTCGTGATTTTTCAGATTCGGTCTCCGCCGATCATTCCGGCAGGTCTTCCTCGTTCTCCAGAGAGTGCCAGACGTTCTGGACGTCATCGTTGTCCTCCAGAGCGTCGAGCAGCTTGCCCATGAGCTTGAGCTGATCGGGGTCCGTCAGGCGGGTGGTGGTCATGGGGACCATAGCGAGGTCATCGCTCAGGATCTCGTAGCCCTTCTCCTCCATGGCCTTGACCACAGCAGAGTAGTTGTCCGGATCGGTGGTGATCTCCGCTGCCTCTTCACCGGCATCGAAATCCTCCGCACCGGCGTCCAGAGCGTCCATCATGGCCTCGTCGGCATCCTTGTCTTCCAGAGAGATGTCGATGACGCCCTTCTGGCTGAACAGGAAGGAGACGCAGCCCATAGCGCCCAGATTGCCGCCGTTCTTGTCGAAGTAGTGGCGCAGGTCGGCAGCGGTACGGTTGCGGTTGTCGGTCAGGGTCTCCACCATGACAGCAACGCCGCCGGGGCCGTAGCCTTCGTAGGTGATTGCCTCGTACTCGGTCTTATCGCCGCCCTCAGCCTTCTTGATGATGCGCTGGATGTTATCGTTGGGCACGCTCATGCGCTTTGCCTTGGCGATCAGGTCAGCCAGCTTGCTGTTGGAAGCCGGGTTCGGACCGCCGGTACGGACGGCGACGCTGATCTCGCGGCCGATCTTGGTAAAGACCTTTGCCTTGGCGCCATCGGTCTTTTCCTTCTTACGCTTGATGTTGTTCCATTTGCTATGTCCAGACATGGGGAACCTCCTAAAGTTTATCGAAAATCTCCGCCTGCGGGCAGACGGGCTGTGGTCGCCCGCTTGTGGCAGCACACAAAATCTAACTCTATTATTGTAGCACAATCCCCAACGGCGTTCAAGCCTTATCCGGGGGATTCTGCACGAAATCCAGCAAAAAAGCGGGGTTTGACGCCCCTTTTACAGCAGCCGCAGGGCTTTGGGGTAGTGGTTTTTGACACGCCCGGCGGACACTTTGCCGCCGCCGAGAGGGTAGCCGTCCACCGTAACGCAGCACCAGCCGTCCGCCGCAGTGGAGGCCGCCATCTCCCGGCCCGACAGATAGTCGGTCACCCGCGGGTCGACAAGGGTCAGCTCCTCTCGGTTCGTGCACCGGGCCCCGAAAGCCGTGAAGAGGTGGTGTTCGGGGATGAAGCGGCCCTTCTGCACACTGCCCACGAAGACGCCCGCCCGCAGGACGTGAAGCCCCGTCTGAGGGAAGGGCACCGGCAGCAGCACACCCCCGCCGTGGACGACGGCGGGGCGGTCGGCCAGCGCCGGGAAATACTGGGCGGCAAACTCATGCCACGCGGCGAGGCTCTGGGCGGGAGAGGCACTCTCCCCTGCCCCGCTGTCACCGGCCCGGCGGCCCCGCTTGCCCTGCACTTCCTCGCGGAGGACACGGGCGTTTTCCCGGCGGGAAGCACGGGCATCTCTGGATTCCGCGCGGGCGGGCTTGCCCTTGCCCGGCTTCTGCTTTCTGCTCTGCTCCGCAGCTGCCGCCAGCCAGAGCTGCTCTTCGGGCGCGTACTCCCCCGGCGCGGGCAGGGTGCGCGGCGTGCCCGCTTTGACCAGCCGGGCAATGAAATGGCCCTCGCCGCCCTGACAGGGCCAGATGCGGCGCACCTTGCTCACATCCAACGGCAGACCGCCAGTGCGGTTGGCTTCGCCCGCGCTGCCGAAGCTATAGTCCACATGACCGAACACATCGGCCAGCGCAAACTCCGGATGCCGTGCGAGGAAGGCTGCCACCTGCCCCTCGTCCTCTTCCGGAGCGAAGGTACAGGTGGAATAGATCATCTCCCCGCCCGGCGCAAGGAGAGCGGCGGCGTTGTCGAGGATCTGTGCGCCCAGTTCGGCGCACTGCTTCACCAGCGCTTCGCAGTGCTGGGTGACGGCCACAGCTTCCTTGCGGAACATCCCCTCGCCGGAACAGGGAGCATCCACAAGGACGCGGTCAAAAAATTCCGGCAGAGCGGCGGCAATGCGGTCCGTATCCTCGTTGAGGACGACCGCATTGGCCACGCCCATCCGTTCCAGATTGCTCTTGAGCACCTCGGCGCGGGCGGCCACGAACTCGTTGCTCACCAGCAGCCCCTGCCCACCCAGCGCGGCGGCAAGCTGGCTGCTTTTGCCGCCGGGAGCCGCGCACAGGTCCAGCACCCGCATCCCCGGCCGGACCCCCAGCAGCGGCGCAGCAGAGGACGCCGACGGCTCCTGCGAGTAGAAGACGCCCGCATGGTGGTAGGGGTGCCGCCCCGGCTTGAAGGCCGCATCTTTCACCACAAAGCCCGCCCTGCAGAAGGGCGACGGCTCCACCGGGAAGTCCGCCTGTGCGGCAAAGGCCTCCGGCGTGGTGCGCAGGGCCGAGACCGTCACGCCGCGGGCAGCGCTCTCGCTGGGGGCGGCGTACAGCACATCGTACCGCTCGCCCAGCAGCGCACGTTCCCGGTGCTCAAAATATTCCGTAGACATGAACGTTCCTCCCATGTATAAAGCCGCGCGCGGCGGCAAGACTAAGGGGTGTGAGGGGCACGACCTCCCTCGCGAAAGGAGATATTACGATGACCGACCGTACCGAAAACCGTTCCAGCAACCGCACCAACAACTGCAAAAACCAGAGCAAGAATCAGAGCCAGAACCGCACCGAGAATCGGACCGACAACCGCACAGAGAACCGCGCCACCAACGAGCACAAGCACCCCAACCAGTACACCAAGGGTGCCGATGACGAAGACAAGTAACCTCTCTCATTAAGAAAGCCCGCTGCCTTCCCTGCACTGTTTTCCAGTGCGGAAAGCAGCGGGCTTTCGCGTGTTTTATTTCTGATTCGGGTCAAAATCTTCCCAGAGTTTGTCGAACAATTCCTCGACGCGGTCCTTCCGGCCGGTGAGGTACAGCCACCCCAACAGGCACTCGAAGCCGGTGGAGGCGCGGTACTCTTCGGGGGAAGCATGTTTCGACACGCTGGCCTTGCTGGCGTTGCGGCCCCGCTTGAAAACGGCCAGCTCCTCCTCGGTGAAGAGGGGTTCCAGCAGCTGCTCCTCGCGGAACTGTGCCCGCGCAGAGACGTACTTGACCTTTTCGGTGTTCAGCTTCCCGGCCGAGAGCCGATGATGCTGCGCCAAACGGGTGCGGACCAGCAGTTCCAGCACGCTGTCGCCCACAAAAGCCAGCGCCAACGGGTTGAGCTCGCGGGGGTCGATGGTTTCTTCCTGCATGGTATTTCTCCCTTAGAAGATATAATCGAACTGATAATCGCCGATGAGGATGGTGTCATTCTCCTGAACGCCCTTGTCCACCAGAGCGGTCAGGATGCCGCTTTCATCCAGCTGGCGCTGGAAGAACTGCAGACTCTCGTAGTCGTCCACATTGCTGCCCGCGAGGATATACTCCAGCCACGGCGCCTCAACGCTCCAGACGTGAGCTTCCATCCGCTTGATGGTAAAGGCGCGGTCGTTCGCCTTGGGTTCGGGCTTCTTGTACTCCGGAGCAAAGACCGGGATGGCCGGGATATCCTTCAGGCGGTTGTAGACCAGACCCGGCAGCTCCCGCACGCCCTGCATGGTGGCGGCAGAGATGGGCACGAAGGTCAGACCCTTGCCCTCGATATAATTCTTGAAGCTTTCGATCTGCTCCTCGGTGGCAAGGTCACACTTGTTGCCCACCACGATCTGCGGACGCTCGGCCAGCGCGGGGCTGAACTTGGCCAGCTCCTCGTTGATTTTCTCGAAGTCCTCGATGGGGTCGCGGCACTCGCTGCCGGAGACATCCACCACATGCAGCAGCAAGCGGCAGCGCTCCACATGGCGCAGGAAGTCATGGCCAAGGCCGATGCCCTCGCTGGCACCCTCGATCAGGCCGGGGATGTCGGCGCAGACGAAGCTGGCGCCTTCGCCCACCGACACGACGCCCAGCGTGGGCACGAGGGTGGTGAAGTGGTAGTTCGCGATCTTGGGCTTAGCCGCGCTGATGGTGGAGATGAGGGTGGACTTGCCCACGTTCGGGAAACCGATCAGGCCCACGTCCGCGATCAGCTTCAGCTCCAGCGTCACCTGAATGTCCTCGCCGGGCATACCGGGCTTGGCGAACTTGGGGATCTGGCGGGTCGGCGTAGCAAAGTGTGCGTTGCCGTAGCCGCCGCGGCCGCCCTTGGCCACGGTAACGGGGGTGTGGTCGGACAGGTCTGCAATGACAAGACCGCTCTCGGCGTCCTTGATGACGGTGCCCAACGGCACCTTGATGACGAGGTTTTCGGCGTTCTTGCCGTGGCAGAGGCTTGCGCCGCCCTTGCCGCCTTCGTCGGCGGTATACTTGCGCTTGTAGCGGAAGTCCATCAGGGTGGTCAGGTGGTCATCCACCACGAAGATGATGTCGCCGCCGCGGCCGCCGTCGCCACCGTCCGGGCCGCCCGCCGCCACGAATTTCTCGCGGTGAAAGCTCACCGCGCCATCGCCGCCCTTGCCCGCATGGAGCCAGATGGTTGCGATGTCGATAAAGTTGGTTTGTGCTGCCATAGAGCTCCTCCTATGTTTAGCGATTCAACCTCTCCGTCTCGCTGACGCTCGACAGCTCTCCTAGCAGGAGAGCCTCTGGCAAAACCGGGAACTTTGCGAGGACTGCCAAGGCCTCCCCTATTAGAGGAGGTAGCAATGCGAAGCATGGACGGAGAGGTTTCTTCCTTTCATCAAAAAGAGCCGGGCCACGAGGGTCCGGCTCTTTGGGTTGCAGTTTTTCAGGCAGAAGTTACTGCTTCACGCTGCACTTCTTGCCGCTCTTGCCCACGCGCTCGAAACGGACAGTGCCGTCAACCAGAGCAAACAGGGTGTCATCGCTGCCCTTGCCAACGTTCTCACCCGGCATGATGTGGGTGCCACGCTGACGGACCAGGATGTTGCCGGCCAGAACGAACTGACCGTCTGCACGCTTGGTGCCCAGACGCTGTGCTGCGGAATCGCGGCCGTTCTTGGTGCTGCCTACGCCCTTTTTATGTGCCATTGTAATTTACCTCCTTAGCCGTTGATCGCAGTGATCTCAACCTTGGTGTAGGGCTGACGATGGCCCATACGGCGAGCACTGTGCTTCTTTGCGCGATAGGTGATGATGTTCAGCTTCTTGCCCTTGCCATTCTTGATGACCTTGGCAGAAACGGTAGCACCCTCAACAACAGGAGCGCCAACCTTCACAGAACCCTCCTCGCCAATAGCGAGAACCTGATCAAACTTCACTTCGGAGTCGGCCTCAACGTCCAGCTTTTCGATGTAGACGATGTCGCCCTGCTCCACGCGGTACTGCTTACCGCCGGTAACAATGATTGCGTACATTTGTTTCATTCCTTTTCGTTGTACTCGCTGGTCGTAAAGGCAGACCCCTACAGGGGCCATTTGCGGTGCCCACACCAAGCGGCTAGAATAGTATAGCAGAAAAGCGAGCTGATTTCAAGGGGTTTTTGCGTATTGCGGCAAAGTTTTTTCTGCTTTCTCATGATCAAGCTCATTTCGGATGTAGTTTACCGCTTCCCGCACATCCCGCCGCGCACGTTCGGTCCATTGGAAATGCGTTTTGCCTCTTCCATTTCCTTCATCGTGCGCTCAGCTCTTCCTTCACCCGCTTATTATAGGCTTCGGTCCGCTCCACAAAGAGCTTCCGGGGCGAGGAGGCCAGAAGTTCTTCTTCCTCCAGCCGGAACGCGGGGTCGGCCTTTTTCGCCTTGGCGGCGAGGGTGCGGCCCTCGCTGTTGAGGGCCAGCTTGACCATGAGCGGCTTATCCTTGTATCGCTTGGTCAGGATGACCTCTGCGATGATGCCGCCGACCACGGCCACCGCCGCCACCACCTGCGACACCCGCAGCCCGATGGAGGGCACCAGAAGCAGACTGTCCGTGCGCAGGGCCTCGATCCAGAACCGGCCCGCGCCATACCAGATGAGGTAGCGCAGGGCGATGTCGCCCGCAAACTTCCGCTTTTTGATGTACTTCACCAGCAGGAACAGGCCCACGAAGCACCAGATGCTCTCATATAAGAATGTAGGGTGGACCGGCAGGTTCGGGTCGATGACGGTGCCCTTGGGGGCCGTGACCACGCTGCTGAGCAGGTAGTCGTGGGTCGCTTCGCTGTACATGCCCCACGGCAGGGTCGTGTTGCAGCCGAATGCCTCCTGATTGAAGAAGTTGCCCCAGCGGCCGCAGCCCTGCCCCATGAGGAAGCCCATGGCCGCAAGGTCGAACATGGGCAGCACCGGCACCTTGCGCCATTTACAGGCAAGGCCGCCGAACAAAAAGCCGCCGATGACGCCGCCGTAGATGGCAAGGCCGCCGTCCCGGATGGCCAGCACGTCCCACAGGCTGCTGTAATTGTAGGGGGACAAGGCCACATAGTAGAGCCGGGCGCAGAGGATGCCCATCACCACGCCGATGAGGATGACATCCACCATCGCGTCGGCGTCCACGCCGAACTCGACGCCATGCCGGAACGCAAACACCAGCGCAAGGCACATGCCCACGGCGATGCAGACGCCATACCAATAAATATTGATGCCGCCGATGGAAAAGGCCACGCGGTTCAGCGTGAAACTCAGGCCCAGCGCCGGAAATTGTACCAGATTCGTCATTCTTCGTCCTCCGTCTCTTCGTCATCTGCTTCGGGCAGGTCCGCCGTGCCGTCCGGCTCGATGTACATCATCGCCATCCGGGCGGGCTGTAAGATGTGCTGCAGGGCTGCGTCGGCGTCGTCCGCCGTCAGGGCCGCAAGTGCCTCGATCTGCTGCACCACCGTCTGCCCGGAGAGGGCGAAGTCCGCCATCTGGCTGGCCGAGTCCTCCACGTTTTCGAGGTTTTCGATCAGTTGGCCGTACTTTTCGTTCTTGCAGAGGGTAAAGACCTCCCGGTCGATGCCCTCGCGCCGGACCCGCTCGATCTCGTCCAGCAGCATTTGTTTCACCGTGTCGGGCTCGTCACTCTCGCCGGTGAAGAGGATGCAGCAGCAACCGTCCACCCGCAGCACTTCCCCACCGAAACCGGGGTTGGTCAGGCCGGAGTCGTACAGGCGGCGGTAGAGCGGCGACATCCCGCCGCAGACGCAGCAAAGGATGAGGTCGTACAGCAGCTCGCTGCGCAGATCATCCGGGGCGAGGGGCGTTTCCTTGAAGCCGAGGCCAAAGCAGGGCTTTGACACCGGCATCCGGATCCGTTTTTCCGTCGCTGCCAGCGTCATGGGTTCCTCGGCCCAGAGCCGCTGCACCCGCTCTTCGGGGCGGAGTTCCATCAGGCCATGGCGTTCGCACGCGGCCAAGATCTGCTCCATGGTGGTATTGCCCGCTGCGGCCAGCACCATATTTCCCGGTGCATAGAACGCCTCGCAGCAGTCATAGAGCATCTTCGGGGTGATCTCAGCAATGCTCTCGCAGGTGCCCGCGATGTCGCTGCGGATGGGGTGGCTGTGGTACAGGCACTCACACAGGCCGGTGATCAGCCGCCAGTCGGCACTGTCGTCGTACATCTTGATCTCCTGCCCGATGATGCCCTGCTCCTTGGCGATGGTCTGCTCGGTGAAGTAGGGGTGCCCCACCATCCCCAGCAGCACATCGAGGCTTTCGTCCAGCTGCTGCGTGGCGGTGAAGAGGTAACAGGTGCGGTCAAAGCTGGTAAAGGCGTTGGCGTTGGCCCCCGTCTTCGCGAACTTTGCAAAGGCGTCGCCGTCCTGATCCTCGAACATCTTGTGTTCCAGAAAATGCGCCACACCTGCGGGCAGATGCACCTCCCGCCCATTGAGCCGGAAGTCCCGGTCAATGGAGCCGAAGCGGGTGGCATAGATGACATGAGTGCCGGAATACCCCGGCATGGGCCGCACAAGGACGGTCAGGCCGGAGGGCAGGATCTTCCACTGATCCGCGGCGGCATCGGCAAGCGCTTGGCTGCGCAGTTCAGACATCGGCGATTCCCTCCTCTCTCGTCAACAGATAACTGACCGACAGGCTCAGCTGCCGCAGAATGGCGCGAACGTCCTCTTTGGTCACGGCGCGCAGGGCGGCGCGGGCTTCGTCGGGCGTTTGCAGCCCGCTGCCCCGCAGCACTTCCATATAATACCATGTCTCGATGCCGCCAAGGCTGTCCTCAATGCCCTCCATCCCGCTGAGCAGGGACAGGCGGCAGTCTTCCAGTTCCTCGTCGGTGATGGGCCCGGTGCGCAGGTCGTCCAGCTCCTTCAGGATGGCCGCTTCCGCGCGGGCCGCGTCGGCGTGCTCCACGCCGCTGTTGACAGCCATGCTCCCCGTGAAGCTCTGGAAGCTGGACGCGCAGTAGTAGCACAGGTGATCCCGCTCCCGGACGTTGAGGAAGAGGCGGCTGGTCACGCTGCCGCCGTACAAGGCCATAGCAAGCCGGACCGCCGCCATCTGGTCGGGGCGCATCGGCTCACCGAGGGTGAACAGCATACAGAGCTTGGCCTGTACGGTGTCGAAGCACTCCACCTTCCGGGCTGGTTCCCGCCGGGGCATTGCCATGTTCCCGCACAAGGGGGCCGGGCGGCGTTCCACCACCGAAAGCTCCCGGAGCAATGCGTCTTTGACCTGCTCCGTCTCCGCTTCTTCGCAGCCAAGGATCAGCAGCTCGATCTGCGCCGTTTCCAGCATCTCCCGGTAGGCGGCGGTCAGGGCCTCCGGCGTCAGGGCGTCCACCTCTTCCAGATAGCCCTCCTGCCGGATGCCAGCGGGGCTGTCGCCGAAGAATTCCCGGTTGGCCTGACGCTGGCAGTAGATGCGCTTTTCGTTCACTTCATCTTCCAGCGCTTTGCGGAGCATCTGCTTTTCGATGCCGACCGCCTCCGGGTCGAAGACGCCGCCCACAAAGGCGGGGTGAAAGGCCGTGCCCAGCGCCAGCCCAGCGTATTCACGGGTCAGCGGTTCCCCTTCCAGCGCAAAGCGGTCCTTGATGCCGGTGGCGCTGACGCAAAGGTTGTGGTTCGCGCCGAAGGGCCGGGCGTCCACGGTCAGATCCGCCCCATAGAGGCGGGCCAGCGTTTTGGTCATCTGGGTCATGTCGGGGCAGTCCGCATAGCCGCGCTCCATCACCAAGGGCAGCAGCGCGTGGGCGGTAGCTGTCTCCCGCTTGGCCGGGAAGGCGAAGTGGATGCTGATGCGGCAGCGGTTGAATTTAGGCGCCGGGTCCCACAGCAGATGGACGCCGGGCGCGATCTCGGTTCGTTTCAATGGTTTCTCCTTCGATTTTTTGCAAATTTATTGTTTTGCGCGTTCCAGCGCGAGGAATTCTTCCAAGGAAAGGCCGCTTTCGCGGATGGCGCGGGCGTTCTCGACCCCCACATACCGCCAGTGCCACGGTGCATAGACCATGCCGGTGGCACTCTGGCGCTCCTCCGGCCAGCGGAGGATGAAGCCATAGTCCGCGGCATACGCGGTCAGCCACTCGTAGGCGCGGGTCTCGGCAAAAGCCTCCGAGCGCTCCGTGCAGTCCGGCGAGAGGATATCGGCGCAGTAGCCGGTCCCCTGCTCGCTGGTGCTTGCCGTGGGCTGCAGCGACGCAGTGTGCGCCGCTGCCGTCTCGCCGGTAAGGCGGCTGTTCTCGGTCTGATAGGCCGTCAGCCGGGCTTCATACGCGGCGGTGCGGGTGTCGGCATCCTGCCAGCCCGTGACAAGGTTCAGCTCCACACCGGCGGCCTGTGCGGCCTCGGCCATGCTGCGGTAAGCCGCAGCGGCCTCCGTTTCCAGTTGTTCACCGGTGGCGTCGTCCGCCACGGCCAGCTCCGGGGCCGGTTCGCTTTCCAGCGGGAGGTTGGCGTTCACCACCACCAAGCGGGCATCGTCCGTGTCGCACACATATCCGTCGGCGCTGTAAGCCCGCGCCGCAAAGGGCACCGGCCCCGCGATAAGGGCGTGGGCTTTCGGCAGCAGCCACAGGATGCCGGTGGACATCAGCGCCACAGCCCCGCCGCACGCGGCCAGAAACAGCACCCAGTTCCGCGCCAGCCGCAGACATTTGCGGATCTTCCACTCCCGGTACGACATCCGCTTGGCCGGGGTTCTTTGTTGGTTCATGTAAGGTTCCTCACTTTATTCTATCGTATCGCAGCGTTTGCCGCGTTTTATGACTCTTCCCGTGCCTTTTGGCCGCGGATATCCTTGCCCACGAACAGGCAGGGCACAAAGGAGGAAAGGCGGCTGGAAATTTTTTCGGTGTAGAGTTTCTCCAGCAGCGCCCCGTCCGTGATGTTCGTCGTGACGATGGTGGGCAGATGCGCACCGAGGCGGTTGTTCAGCAGACTGTACAGGGTGCTGAGGAAGAAACTGGAGTTGAATTCCGTGCCCAGATCATCGAGGATGAGCAGGTCTGCCCCGGCTGCCGTTTGCAGCAGGGTCTCTTCCTCCCCGGAGGGGTCCGAGCCGAAGTGCAGCGCTTCCAGTTTGGCAAAAAAATCGGGGCTGGAAACATAGATCACGTCCATGTCTTTCGCCAGCACGATGCCCGCAATGGCAAGGGCCGCATGGGTCTTGCCAAGGCCCGCATTGCCGAACAGCATCAGACTTTCGCTGCTGCGGTCGAATTCTTCTGCGTAGGCACGCAGTTCTTCCAGAAGTTTCCCCATGTACGTCCGGACCGGCTCTCCCAGCTTCTCGTCCATTGTGTTGGGGTAGTAGCGCAGCTCCATCGTGTCGAAGCTGGAAACGGACAGGCTGGACAGCTTCTCGATCTCCTCGCGGCGGAGTTTCTGCATCAGTTTGTGGATGCACTCGCAGGTGTGGCCCTCAAATGAACCGGTATCCTGACACTTTTTGCAGGTGAAATGCGGCTCCAGCGCATCGGCCGGGCGGCCGCTGGACGCCAAGAGCGCGGCAAGCTCCTGTTTGGCCTTGGTCAGCGCAGCGGCCGCAGCGGTGCGGTCCCCGCCGGAGGCTCCGGCCAGCGCACACCGCACGCCCCGCACCCGCACCTCTTCTTCGGCGTGGCGGAGGGCCGGGATGGCCGCTTCCGCCTCGGCGCGGGCATCCTCGGCGTTGGCGCGGGCGGCCTGCCGCCGCAGCGCCACGGTGCGCATTGCCTCCTGATACAGTTCACGTTTGGTACGCATAGTTTCTCCTTATTGCGATGTCTCGTCCGATTTTTTTCGCAGCGAACGGCGGCGGACGGCGTTTTTGAGGAAATCGTTCCCACTGGGCGTTTCGCGGTCCACCCGGATGTTCCGGCTGGCCCCCGCCCCGGCCACCGGCCCGCGCACATCGTGGACGGTGCGCAGACCTTTGGCGTTCCACGTTTTGAGGATGCTGTTCCAGTACCACAAATCGCGCTTGGGGCCCGCTTGCACGGCCGCCTCCTGCACCATGGCGTCGTCGTAGCCGTACACCTCGTACCAGCGGGCAATGGCTTTTCGCCCGCCGAGGGTCAGCTCGCTCTCTGCAATGCCCAGCAGCCCGCTGACATACTGTTCGCGCTGGGCACGAAGGGCCAGCAGCTGCAGATGCGTGTCCGCCTGTTCGCCGGTCTCCACGCCCTCGGCGCGCCAGACTTTCAGCTCGTGGCTGACCGCGCCCATGGTCCGCTTGCCCTTGCTGGCGACATAGGCCACGCAGAGCATGACCGTCTCCGGCGCGAACCCGTCGATGATGTACAGGTTGACCAGCTTTTCCATCTCGCTGTGGGTCAGCGGGCGGGCAAACCCCGCCTGCGCGCAGTCGATGAGGCTGGAGATCATCGGGTCGGTACGGGATGCCGCCGCGATCTCGGCCCACGTCATTGGGGCCGGAGCGCTAGGCTCTTCGCCGGGGGCCCCATTCTCCTCATAGCGCTCCAGCAGCCCGGCACCGGCCCAGAAGGCCAGCGCGCTCTCGGCGGTCATCTTGCTGCGCAATTTGAGGTCCGCGCAGATCTTCTCCGGGTCAGTGACGCCGGTGGCCAGCACATACAGCGCCACCCGCACATTGTATTCCTCCGCGATGCCCAGCTTCGCGAACACGAGCTGCGGCACGGCGATGGCATCGCCTTTCTGCTCTTTTAAGCGGTAGATCATTCGGCTTTGCCCTCCTCCGGCTCTGCGGGCGGGGCCCACGGCTCACAATCGAGGATGGAGGGGAGGTTTTTCCAACGGTCCGGCTCGGCGTTGTAGGCTTCCTCCAAGCACTGAGCGGCGGCTGCGCGGCCCTCGTCGCTCAGTGGGAACTCCTCGTGGCGGCGCAGGGCAGGATCGGTCTTGTCCAGCGCCCACGGATCAGGCCAGATGTCCACTGCAAGGATGGCCTCTTCTTTTTCGGCCCCCTCCCCGCCTTCCGGGTCCGGCACGGTGCGCTTCGTCGGCGTGAGCAGATAGCGCATCCCGGCCTCGTTGCCGCTGTAAAGATTTTTGCACTTGAAGTAGTGCAGCAATGGCACAAAGATCATGTTGCGTCCTTTCCAACAATACAGATACTATCATTATAAAGCAAGCGGCGCAAAATGCAAGTTTTTTTGCCCGCCGACAAAACCTTCCACAAAAAACAGTTGACAAATCCGCCCGCCTTTGCTACACTAATAGCGCACTTGCAGGGTTAGCTCATCCGGTAGAGCGACTGCTTCCCAAGCAGTAGGCGGCGGGTTCGAGTCCCGTATCCTGCTCCAAAATAAAGCGGTGGGACGTTTGTTTTTCATTTCGTCCCACCGCTTTTTTGTTTTGTTTTTCCGCAAAAATGACGTAGAATCCCGCGTCAACGCCTCGTAAACTCCCCAATAAGCCCCCCAATAAAGCGACACTCCCGATGGCTTTTTCTTTCCTTCGGGAGTGTCGTTTTATCCATATCTACTTTTTATTCTTCCCCTACCCCAAAAGCAAAGGGGAAGGCCGTGCGTGGCCTCATGTTCCGTTTCTTTTCTGCTCTTCTTCCGCCCTCTGCCGCAGCACATCCACTGCCTTGGTCAGCGCCGCCGGGATGGGCACTCCCATGAGTCCAGCGTTCTCGATGATGGAGATGGTCTCGTTGCACACAAAGGCGATCACGGTGGCATCGCGGATAAAGCTCGACCCGATGATGGCGTCCAGTCGGCACGCCACCAGCACCACCAGCAAGCTCACGCCCTTGCGGCACAGGCCCTTCCAACCGGCGCGGGATTCGAGGGTGCCGGTCTTGGTCTTGGGGCTGGTGTGGAACACCCCCGCAACGATCAGGCCGGTGATGTAGTCGATGCTCATGAAAATGATAAGGGTCTGAAGCGCCGTGTCCCAGCCGCCGAACAGGCCCGCAATGGTCCCGCCGAGCAGCCCGACATACGTACATAATTCTCTGCTGTTCATGCTCATGCTCCTTTCAGCTTGTCCAGCCCTTTGCGCTGGACGATATTGGCATAATCCTTATACGCATGGCTCAGGTCTACGTTGCCGCTCACGCCCGGCATGCTGGCGGTGCTGGTGTACTGCCACATCCCAAAGGAAAAGTCTGTTTTGGGCTTGTCCTCCGGTTTGGTCTTGCTCTTGTCTCTGGGATATCTTGCCAGCCATACATCGTACTTGCACAGCGCCGCGCCACCCATGTACAACTCCGTCTGCGCAAAATTTAGCCCGACATACAGCAGGGCATAAAAGCCCCAGCGCTCCACCGTAGCAAGCGCATAGGCGGCAAGGTCGGTCAGCGCCTGTGTGGACAGCTTCTTGATTTTGTTGTCCTCTACGTCCACGCTGATGGGCAACTCAAAGGTCTTTCCGGTCAAGGCAGTCTTGAGCAAGGCAAGCTCTGCGTCTGCCATCTCTTTATCGGTGGCGTAGGTGTAGTAGTATACACCAACCGGCAGACCAACGCGCTTGCATTCGGCATAGTTGCGCTCAAAGGTCGGGTCAATGTACAACCCATCCTTGCGCTTGCTCAACTTGCGGTTTGTGGACACGGCTTTAAGCATCACGCCGTCGATTTTTCCGCTGCGCTTTACCGCGTCCCAGTCGATGTTCCCCTGCCAGCGGGAGACATCCATGATTTCAGCCATATCGTCCTCCTTACTGCGTGATTTCCTCAAAGCCGCTCTTGACGAGAATTGCCTTGACCTTCTCCTTCAGCAGACGAGGGCAGCGCTCATACAGAGCCTTTGCATCCTCCGTAGTCTCAGCGGACATAATTTCCTGTGCCCATAACATAGCCATCATAAATACCATCCTTTCGATTTTTTGTGTGATTTTACGCATAGACAGTCTCGCTCATTTCCAGCAAGCACTGCTTCAGCATTTCGTTTTCGTTTTTCAGGGCGGCCAGTGCTTCGGGCATCTGCGCCATTTTGGCCTCGTGCTCTTCCTTGGCTCTCCGCTCTGCCAGCTCGTCTTCGGTGTAGCGGATGTACCGCTGGATGGGGACCGTCTCTTCCCAAGCGGGCTGCGGGTCCACACCGGGCACATCGATCACTTCCTCCACAATGGTGCTGCCATTGGCGAGGTGTTCAATGGGGACGAAATGGCTGACCTGCTTGACCCCGGCAATGGCCTCGTGGTGGACGATCTCCACGTCGTCGATGAGCCGCCCAAGGCTCAGATCGGGTGCTTCGGTCAACTCCACACCGGTTTCGTCAATGATTTTCATAGATGTTCCTTTCTCAGCCTACGCGCTGCCAGATATTCACCGCTTGATACGGGTTCAAAATGCTGAACGCTTGTCCGCCGCCGGTGCTGCCAATGGTCAGGGTGTGCCCATGGCTTCCAGCGCTGGACGTAGTCACGGTGGTACTACCCGCCCTATAAGTGGTGCCGCTGTTGAAATTGTACCCGCTGCTGTTAGAACTTGCAATCGTATGGGTATGCGCTCCACTCTGGTTGGTACTTCCGCTGTGGTTATGCGTAGGCAGCTCGTTTGTGGTTAAGGTAACTTTGGCACGCCCGCCGCTGCTTCCCGCGGCAAAAGTATCTCCGGCGGCGAAAACAATACAGTCTTTCAGCTGAGTCCAGATCGTATGTGCATAGATGGCGGCAGGGCTTGTGGAATCCGCCATTTCCATCACAAAATCAACAGGCGGGACCCAGCCGGGATCTGCGATTCCGGTAACTGCTCCGGTCATTTAAGCTTCCTCCTATCCGATCCGTTCCCACATATAACGTACAATGTAAGGATTCAAAATGCTGAATGCTTTCCCGTTTCCGGTATTTCCAATGCTCACGCTATGGCTGTGTGCACCGGCGCTGGATGTCGTGTGCGTGGCATTGCCGATATAAATATGGCCAAATGCCATGGTACCATCAGTGCTACTCGCTATACAGACTTTGGCGGTATGTGTATGAGCACCGGCGGAAGAGGTACTGCCGCTGTGATTGTGCGAGGGCATTTCTTTGGTTGTAAGTGTGACGCTTGCCCGACCGCCGGTAGACCCGTTTGCATAGCTCCCGCCCGCGGCGATGATCGCCCGGTCCTTGAGCTGGGACCATGTAGTTCCGGCAAAGATTGCAGCCGGGCTGATGGGGCTCGCGCTCTTCCAGACAAAGCCAACGGGAGGGGCATCGGCAGCCACGGTCAGACCTTTTACAATTCCGATTGCCATCAGCTGACCCTCCTCCAAACGTATTTGCCAACATACGGGTTCAGAATGCTGAATGCTTGGCCGTTTCCGCTGCTCCCGATCGTAACCGAGTGGGTATGCGCTCCGGCACTGCTTGTTGTTTTTGTTTCGATCTCCGCCCAACCTTTTGATGAACCTGCATAATAGACACCTTGACTTGTACCCCCAAGGCTGGATACGGTGTGCGTGTGATTTCCGGTCGCTGTGATGCTGCCGCTGTGGTTGTGGGCGGGCATCTCGGCCACACTCAAGGTGTGGCTCGCAGATCCGCCTGTGCTGCCGAGCGTGTAGCTGCCGCCCGCGCCCATGAGAAAACGGTCCTTGATCTGCGCCCAACTGGTTCCGGCATAGTCAGCCGCCGGGCTGACGGAGCTGCTGGTCGTGATAATCGCGCCAACAGGCGGCACCCATTTGCTGCTGAGTGTGTTGACTGCTCCGATTGCCATAGAACATGCCCCCTTTAGGTCGGGACCCGCTCCATCAGCAGAAGCCGGAGATGGATGTCTGCCGAAGGAACCGTGGCCGCATAAAAGCGGCAATACCCAGCGCCGGTTCTGCAGATGGTTCCGAGCCCTGCCTTTTGGGCGTCCGGCACGCTGGAAACGCTGATGGTGGCGCTGGGTTCCAGCTCCGCTGTGCAGCCGCTTACGGTGGCGTCGCACTGATAGCTCCACCCTGCGGCCTTCGCCTCGTCGTCCGAAGTCTCGGCCCAGTCGGCGGCGGGCAGCGTGATATCGTAGGCCCGGATGATGGTCCCTGAAGGACCCTGCGGGCCGGTGTCACCTTTATCGCCCTTGAAATCTCCTGCATCCTTGGCTTTCTTCAGCGCGTCCGTGGCCGCGTTGGCTGCATTATTGGCAGCTTCCGCTGCCCGGTCGGCGTCTTGCTTAGCGGAACCAGCGCTGCCCGCCGCTTCGGACGCACTCCCGGCCGCTGCTGTTGCACTTCCCGCCGAGGCGCTCTCGCTCCGGGCGGCTGCAGCAGCGGAACCGGCAGAGGCGGAGGCGCTGCCAGCGGCGTTGCGCTCCGACGTGGCAGCGGCCTTTTTGTACGCTTCGGCGTTTGCCTCCGACTGTGCCGCTGCGGTCTTGCTGGCGTCGGCTTTTTTTTCGGACGTGGCGGCTGCCGCTTTGCTGGCCGCAGCCTCTTCAGCCGCTGCCTTCGCCGCATCCTCGCTGTCCTTGGCGTTGGCCTCCGACGTCGCCGCCGCCGCTTTGGCTTGCTCCGCTGCGCTGGCCGAGCCGGAGGCCGCTGTGGCACTTCCCGCCGCAGCACTCTCGCTCCGGGCGGCTGCGGCTGCGGAACCGGCAGAGGCGGAGGCGCTGCCCGCGGCACGTTCTTCCGATTCCTTTGCCGCCCTTGCAGCGTCCACCGCTGCCTGTCCCCATTTTTTCACCAGCGCCACAAACTGCTCGTATACGCTTGGCGTGATGGTCTCGGTGGTGCTGTTGGTGTCGATGGTCTCATAGCAGGTGTATTTGCCGGGCTTCGTCATGGCGATGTAGCCGTTCTCGTCCACGGCCAGCAGCATCCAACTGCCCTGCTTTTCCTGTGTCCAGCGCCGGTCTACCACAACGCAGTTGTTTTCGTCCAGCATCTGCGGGTCCGGCAGAGCGCCGCTCAGCCGCTGCACGTGCAGCGTGATGGCACAGCTCGCCCACTCTTCCGGCACCTCGAAGTGCAGGGTGTCCACCTTGGCCGAGCCTACGCCGCCCATGTACAGGGTGTCCGGCGTTGCCCGGAAGGTGCTTCCGTTGTCCTGTGATTTCCGGACTTTGATGTTCAACTCGCTCATGCTCTTCCTCCCTTCTGCCCCAGTGTATCATCTCCCGCCGGGCCAGACTACTTGCTACTTTTTCCACCGGGCAAACAAAAACGCCCCGGCCAATTTGGCCGAAGCGTCTTCGTTCTTTTATCTCACCTCCGCCCACTCATCCACGGCTCCCGCCGCAGCTTCCTGCTTCTTCTCGTCCTGTTTGATCCAGCTCTCGAAGTTTTTCTCTTCGTACAGAGGTTCGCCTCCGGCTTCCAGCCGCAGCAGCATCTCCGCCAGCTTCTCCCGGTCGTGGTCATTCCCGGCCAGATACTCGCTCTTGACAACGCCGGTGATCTTGCTCTTGATGGCATCCTTGTCCTTGCCCGCAGTCAGCAGTCGGTTGACCTCTGTCTGCACATCCTTGGCGCGGCCCACTTCCAGTGCATCGGTCAGGTCATCGTAAACATTCCGGTCTTTGTCTCCGGCCAGCAGCTCATCGGCCTTCTGGTTCACGGCCCCGGTCACAAGGTCGATGATGGCCTCCCGCTTGGCTGCATCCTCTTTGACGCCCTCCCGGATGCCAAGCCCTTTATAAAGTGCCCGGATGCAGTCCTCGGTCGCCTTCTGCCGGGTCCTGTCATTGCCCGCGTTCCGGGCCTTGGCCGCTGTCTCGATGTCCGGGTCGTAGTTCTTCAGGCGTTTCTTGAGTTCTGCCTTCACCTTGTCGCTCTTGCCCATCTGGTCCAGCTTGCCAAGAGCGGCCGCAGCTTCCTCCGCGTCACCCCGCTCAATGGCGTTGAAGAGCCGGTCGTATTGTCCGGTCGCGCTGGCCGGGGTTCCGTTCAGGCTGAACCCTTCGCCGTTTACAAGGCCCTGCACATCGTCCGCGTAAGCCGCGAAGGCTTCTACCATCTTCCGCCCGTTTGCCGCCGGGATGCCCGCGATGTCCAGCCCATATTCCATCACATCGACCCCGGCCTTCCGGAGCTTCCGGTGGTAGGCTTCCAGTTCCTCTTCGTCCATGCCGGTGGTGTCCTTCCGGATCAGGGTGTACAGCTTCGTGGTAGCAGCAAACAGGTCGTTGACGGCGCTGATGTTGGTCGCGCTCACCACATCGTAGTCCGTGCCGTTCACTGCGTTGCCCACCATGCTGTAGATTTCCGAACCAAACAGGAAGTTGCCCGCCGCGCTCTCGGTGAACAGCCCCGCAAACCGGTTCCACAGGCTTTCGGCGGTCACGTCGCCGTTTTCATCCTGCTCGCGATCCCACCGATGCAGCAGGAAGTCCGCGCCGATCTTCATAAGGGCGAATACCGCCGTCTGTATCACTTGGCTTGTAGCAGCCCGGCGCAAGCTCTGCCCGGCCCGCTGCACTTCGGCCTTGTTCTCGGCGCTCTTCTCTGCATTGTACCGGGCTCTCTGGGCCTTGTAGTCCATCACCGCATCGGCGAGGATGCCGTAGTTCTGGAACCGCTGGGTCGTGAACATGGTCAGCGTCTTGGTGATCTCGTTGTCGCTGCGCTGGATGCCCGCCCGCTGCATCACGGTATAGTTGGGCTGGGTCTCCTCAATGACCTTCTGGTACATCTGGTTCACAGCTTTCCAGTAGGCGTCACTGCCCTTGGTGGCCGCACCGTCGGCAAACTCTGCCGCGTGGTGTTCCACGTAGTGCTTTGAGGCTTCCCACAGTGCCGCCACCGTGATCTCGTCCATCGAGTTGATCCAGCCGGTCAGGCCCTTGGGCAGTTTGTCCATGGCCTTTTCGGCAAAGCTCCCCGAAACGCCGATGGACGCCAGCTCTCCGCGCTGGCTGCCCCGCAGTCGGTATTGCAGCAGCGCGTCGCCGTGTTCGCTGATCTCCGCTTCCAGTGCCCGCCGCTGCTTGCCGGAGAGGTTTTTCACGAAGGGCAGCACTGCCGCCATGGTATCGCTGCCCAGCACGGCCCCCGCCGTGGGTAGGGACGCCGCCTGTGCGATGGCGACGCCGGGGTTTAAGGTCAGAATAGCCCCGGCGTAGTTGCCCCGCAGCTTTCCCATCACCCGGCCGATGCCGTCCGAGCGCTTGCGCTGCTTCGTCTGCAAGTCGGTCAGCAGGTAATCCACGTAGTTCACCGCGTCCCGTCCCCAGTGTTCCTTCAGCACGCCGCTCTTCAGCTTTTGGATGCCGTCCTCTGTCTCCACATTCGCGTTCAGGATGCGGTTTGCGTCCCGGATGGGGGCTGCAAGGCCCGCGTAGGCCGCTGTGTCCCGAAGGGAACGCTGCACCACGCTGCTGCACTCTTCCAGCAGGATGGGCAAGCCGCTCTTCACGCGCTCCTTCAGCATTCCGCGTCCTTCGATGGTGGCGTCCAGCTTCAGGCCCTCGATCTCGCTGGCCAGCTGGGTCTTGTCCACCGCGATGGGGTAGTAGTTCTTCACCGTCGCCCGCTGGAATCCCACCAGCTTCATGCTGGTCTCGTTGATGAGGTTCGTGGTGTAGTCCCCGAAGAAGCCCTTCATGTCCTCGATCCACTTCCGGTCGTAGTCGGTCAGGGCATTCTCCACGGTGTTCAGGATGGTGTCGGCCATGGGCATTCCGTCGGCCCCCGTCAGCATTCCGATCTTCACGGTCTGCCCCTTCTGGTAGGCCCGCTCGATGTCACCCTCGTTGTAGAGCGTTGTGTCCGGCAGAGTCAGGCCGCCGTTGAGCAGGTGCTCCCGGCTGTCCGTGTTCTGCAAGTGCATGTACAGGCTGCACAGCTGCCCATGGGTCAGCGGCACGGCCTTGCCTTTTGCGTCCGTCAGCCCGATGTCCACCAGCTCCGCGCCGGGGCCAGCGAACCGCTCCATCTGCTTGAGGTTGGCCTTGCCTGTCACGTTGTCGAAGAGCTTGGTGCCTTCCACCGTGATCTGGGTCTGCCGGAGCTGGCCTTGGTTCAGCATGTCGGCCAGCTTTTCCATCTGGCCGTTTTTGGTGTACCCGCCCAGCATCCGGAAGACTCGCTTCGCGCCCAGCATGTCGAGATTGTATTTGGTCAGTGCATCCCGGATTCTGCCGGTCTCGTTTCCCTTGGCGGCCAGCACTTCCAGCCCGGCCTTCTGGGCAAAGGCGTCCACTTCCTCGGCCTTGGCAAGGCTCAGGGTCTTGTTTTCGGTGCGGATCACGTGCAGCGTCCCCGCCGTGATGGCTTTCAGCATCCGCAGCTGCTCCACCGTCATAGGCAGATAGGTGCGGTTCTCCGTCTCCCTGATACGGGCCTTCAGGCGGTCCCGCAGCCTCTCGGCCTTCTCGCCGTCGCCCAGCGCCTCGGCCTCGGTCAGCTGCTGGTGCAGCCGGTCCAGCTTTGCCTGTTTCGCGTTCATCATGTCGGCCTGTAAGGCTTGGATGAGCTTCGGCACACCGGTCTGCTCCCAATCATAGGCAAGGCTGCTGGGGTCGCTGGCCGTGCCCTGCGTCTGGCTGATGGTGTTGGCCAGCGCCGTCAGCTTCCGCACCGCCGCATCGTTCAGAACGGCCATATCCGCCAGCTTCGCCACCTCTGCCGCCTGTTGGATGAGCCGCGGCTGCACATACTTGCCCTTCGAAGGCCGCAGGATCATCTGGTTCAATTGGGCGGCATTGTTCCGGATGCTTCGCTTCAGTTCGTCGGCTTTCCGTCCGTCCCGCGCCCGCTGCACCCGCTTTTCGGCCAGTGCTTTTGCCACGGCAATGTCCTCGTCCCGCTGCTGGCGGGCCACTTCCACCGCAATGGCATTTTTCTGGGCCTGTTTCTGCTGCCATGCTTCGGCTTTCTTCTGGTTCTCGGCTTCCCACTCCATGATCTCGCGCTCCTGCACGATCTGGCTGTACTCCGCCCGGTCAGCCCGGCGCTGCTCGTTGGCCACCTGCCGGGCGAGGTCCCGGTTCTCCGCTTTCAGGGTCTTGTTTTCCAGCGTGATCTCATCCAGCATCTGTTGCCGCTCTTCCTTCAGGCGCTTTTTCTCGGCTCTCCATTCCCGTTCGTAGGCTTCCTTCAACACATCCAGCTTCTCGGCCATGTCGCCGGAGTTGGTGATGTCCACCCCCAGTGCATCCAGATTGGCGTTCAGCATCGCTTCTGCCTTGGCATTCCGGCGCTGCTGCTCCTGCATCTGCTGCACTGCTTCGCTCTGGTTCCCGGCTTTCTGGTTCTCCGCCAGACGTCGGTTAAATTCTCTCGTCTGCTCCTTCTGCACAGCCCGCAGGTCTTTCACAGCCTTGGCCGCACTGGTTTCGTCTCCGGCTGCTGCCGCTGCGGCCCGGCGCTGCCACTGCTGGAAGGAATCGAAGATGGCCTGTGCGTCGTTCATCTCGTTCACATTCAACAAGTCGCCGATCATCCGGCCCGCCAGCTCCACCTTGGCATCTTCGTACTCAGCCACATCCGCGAACCGGCTCATCATCTTGGGCTTGATGGTGTCGTGCACGTTCATCAGCACATCCAGCCACTCGGCGCTCTCCATGCTGGCCGCGCCGTCCACGCCCGCTGCCTTGGCGGCTCCCCGGAACAATTCCGCTGCGCCCTGCTTTGTGCCGCCCATGCTCCGGGTATCGTTCACAATGGCTTCGTATTCTTCCGCCGGGTTTCCGTCCCGGTGTCCTTCCTCCTGCCGCAGCTTCACGCCGTGCTTCCGGGCCTCGGCCACCGCTTCGCTCCAGCTTCCGTACTGGCGCACAAGCTCCGCCTTGGCTTTGCCGTTCTTGTCCACGGTGTAGCTCAGCTCGTGGTATTCCGGGTATTGCTGCCACAGCTCCGTATTCCGGTAAGTCGCCTCGTCGAGGATCTCCCCGGCAATGGTCTCGGCCAGCCCCTGTGCCTTGTTCATGTTGGCCCCTTCGGTCTTCATGTACTCGATCAGGGTGCGCATCTCGCGGGCCACACGCTCGGTGTCGGCCTTGCCCTTCGCGCCGCTGGCCTTCACCAGCCGTTCTGCCACGCCCAGAATGCTGTCGTCGCTCACCCGCACCCCGCGGGTCAGGCCCATCATCTCGGTCAGCGTCTTGATGGCCGCGCTGTTGTCCGCAATGGTCCGGCTGGCTTGCCGCTGGCGGTTCCGCTTCGCATCCCGGTCAGCCTGTTCGGCCATCTGGAAGCGGACATCCGGCACTTGGTCCAGCACCTTCGTGCGCTGCGCATCATCCCCGGCTTTGTACTCGTAGACGGTCACGCCCTTTTCCTTCAGGCTGTCCAGCAGCGCCGCCGAAGCATTGTCCGGCACAATAGCCGCCCGCACCTCGTCGAACTCTACAGCTCGCTGGGGTTTCGCCTCAAAGTACCCGGTGGGGATGTCTGCGATGGTCTTGTACAGCGCCACGATCTGCTTTGCCGTCTCCCGGCTGATGGTATAGCCTTCCTTAGAAAATGCCTTGCTGACCGCTGCCATGGTCTGCTTTCCCTGTGCGGCCCGCAAAAGGATTTCACCGAGTATCTCCCTCTCCCCATAGCCGCTGTTCGAATGTGCAGCTGTCTCCTGTCGGATGCGGCTGATGACTTCTTCGATCTGGCCGTCGGCCTGTTCCAGCAGTGCCTTGTACTCCTCCGCCGGCATCTGCTGCAAGCGGCCTTTGTCTGCCCGCACTTCGTCCAGATTCTGATATTCTGCCGTGGCCGTGCTCATCAGAGTGTTTGCCGAAAGGCCCCATGCGCCTTCTCCGCGTGCATTTTGCTGGTTCATGGCCTCCACCAGATTCTGCAACGTGTAGGGGTTGTGCAGTTGGGCAAAGCTTCTCCGGTTTCCGGTTCTGGTATAGGGGTCCTTCTCATTTCGGATTCCCTTTTTTCCCAGAATACCCTCCATCTTCGGCAGCAGCCACTCTTCCACATCAGCATCCGGGGCTTTCTGCTGTAACTCCTTCTGCATCGCTTCCGTATCCTGCACGGTTTTCCCGGCCATATCTTTGGTCGTCACATATTCATATGCGTTTTCCAGTCTGGCCCGCAGCATCGGTGCGATCAGCCGGTCGGCTTTGGTCTGCGCCTTTTCTTCGCTCCAGCCAAACTCTTCCATAGCCCAGCTTTTTTCTGCTTCCCGCACTTCATTCAGCACGGCATTGGATTTATCGTGATTTCCGTTCACCACGTCGGACTCCACGATGTCCCGCAGGGCAGCTTCTCCGCCAAGGGCCTCCATGATTTTCTCATACCGCTTTTTCTGGCTTTCGGTAAAACGCACCTCCTGCTTTGTCACCACCTGCACGGTTTCGCCTTTGTCTGCCAGATAGGCCGCCTTGACCGCATCATTCCGGGAAAGGCTCTCTGCCAGTTGCTTCGGGCTCTTCCCGGACGCTTCCATGTCCAGCGTTCCGCTGAGCACATTTCCCCGCGCAAATGCGCCGCCAGCGGTTTGTCGGCTCAATTGTGCAAGTTCGCTGTTCAGCTTCACTGCCTTGTCCGCGTGCACTTCGTATTCCACATTGGGCCGGGTGGGGGTCCATGCGTCGGAGCCATAGATTCGATTGGCCCGGTTCACCATGGGGTCAATGGTATCGGAGTTGAACACCAGCGAGATGGGGCCGTATTGGGTATGGCCTTCCTGTGCCTTGACCACCGCAATCGACGGCGACGGCAACCCGCCCAGCTCCAGCGCTTCCCGCAGATTTTCTTCAGTCAGGTTGTGGACGGCCACAAGGTCTTTGTTCTGGTCCACCTCCACCGGAGCACTCAGCTGGAACCGCACCGATTTCTTCACAGGTTCGTCGGTTCTCTTGCTTTCGGCGGAATCTTGTGCTATACTGGATTCAGAAAACAGCTTAGGGGCTTCACCGCCCTGCTCGGTCTTGAATACCGAGGTAAGGCTGTTTTCTTTTTTTGTTATTTTTCCGTTTTCAATGGTGAGCAAACTTCCATCCGAACCACACACTTCATGTACGTAGAACTTGCTTGCAGCATTGGGCACCATGTACTCGTTCACGATCACTGCTTCATAGATTTTCGTTTCTCCCACCATAACAGGAGCGACGAAGGTATAGGTATTGTAGCCTCTTCCCTTCCAATTTTTCACGAACCCGATTTGCTCACCGTATTTGATAACCTCCGGAATTGCCGCTGCTGCGATTTGCTTTGCTGGGCCATTGCCGTGCTGCACCGTCGCCTTTGCGCCTTTCCGGGTCAGTTCCACCACACCAAATCCATCACGCTCTACTTTTCCGCCAATGGATTCAAAGAATCGGACGATATTTTCAGCGTTTTCTTTGCTGGTAGCACCGTACTCAATTTCTTTTCCAGTGATTTCAGCCGCCGGTGTCATCTGTTCCAACCGGCCAAGATTACGGTTCAGCTGCTTTTCAAGGGTTTCCTCCCCATCTTGCAGCTGGAACCGTATACTGCGTCCTTCCGCCGCGCTCTCGGTTTTGAGGGCTGCGGCGTTTTCTTTTGCTGCCCGTAGGGTGTCCATGGCCTTTTCGGCGTGGGCGAAGTATTCGTCTTGCAAGGTTCGTCTCTGGGCCTCGGCCAGCCGCTTTGCCTTCAGGGCGGCGGCATTGCCGGGGTCGATGGTCAGCACTTCCTTGGCCCGGCTGATGATGTCGCTCAGCAGATTCTTCACCCGGTTCATCACCTTGTGGATGGAACCCCTCACGCCCGCATTTTTCTCGGCCTGTCCGCGCTGGAATTCCACCCAGCGCTTGAAGTCCGCTTCCGTCGCAAAGATCCCCCGCCACGCATCTGCCACCAGCTCTTCGGCTGCCTGTTCGTAGGTAAGCTTCTGGCTGGCGTACACGTCCATCTTGTCACGGATCATCTCGTCTACGCTCTCATATCCGTCCATCTGGGCAAGGTAGGTCAGAGCATGGTCCTGCAAGCTCTTTGCGCCCGCTTGGTCGAGGGAGTTATACCAGTGGTAGTCCTCGTGCAGCACGGTGCCGAAAATGTCGCTGACGCTGTCCCCGAAGAAAATACGGGCCGTCTCGCTGTCCACATAGGCCCGGACGTTCGGATTGTTTTGCAGCACGTTCTTCAGCACAGCGTCGGTGCCGGTGGCGGCGGCGTTCAGCTCGATGATCCGGCTGCCCATGTCGGTGCCGTCGTGATCCAGCGTCCCTTCATAGTAGATCCGCCCCTGTCCGCTCGTGCTCTGGTCGGTCAGGCCGCCGCCGTAGCCGCCCGCCTGTTCCTTGGTGTCTGCACCGTAGAGGTAGGCGGTATTCAGCGCGATCCGCCCGCCCTCGCCGCTGTCCAGAATATAATTGACGTTCAGGGCAGTATTGTCCATCACACCCGCCAGCCGCAGCGCGTCGTCGAAGCTCTTCACCTCGTCCATCTGCGCCAGATGGTAGATCGTTGAAACCGCGGCGGCATACCGATCAGCATCCACGTTGGCGGGCAGCTTCTGGCTGATGTCCTGCGCGGCCTTGGTCTTGCCGCTCTCCACGCCCCACTGCTCCAACTGGCGCTGTACCTCGCTCTGCCGGGCCGTCTGGCCGCTGGGTTCCCGCAGCCCGTAGGTCTCCCGCATCTGCCCGCTTCCCTCGTCCACCGCATCCAGCCCCGCCGGGTCAACCTTCCGGTCTACGTCCGCATACTCTCTTTCCTCTGTCGCGGAGCCATCGCTCTTCTGCATCGTCGGGCCCTGCTCACCCAGCACAGCCCCACCGTCCTGCCAAGGGCTCCCCTCATTAGGGGAGCTGTCACGCGAAGCGTGACTGAGAGGTTTATCCACCGTTTCCCCGGCGTTTTCCACGGTCTGCTCCGCTTCCGGCTTTGCAGCGTTCGCCGCATTTTGTTCCGCGTTTGCTGCATTTCTTGCGGCGGTTTCCTGTTCGGCCACCTGCCGCAATGCCCGCCGGGTCGCTGCTGCTGTGCCGGGAAGTTGTACCCCATAGGCTTCCTCAAATGCTGCACGATTTGCTTCGTTCCCAGCCTCCGGCGTAAACAGGTTGATGGTCTTTCCGGTCAGCGCATTCTCCTGCACCACCTTGGCATACTGCCGCACCGCAGGGTTGTCACTCTTCAATCCCTCTGCCTCGGAGCCCTCGCTTTTCTGCGCCGTCGAGCTTTGCTCATTCCGCACAGCCCCACCGTCCTGCCAAGGGCTCCCACTTTGGGGGAGCTGGCGCGAAGCGCCTGAGAGGGCAAGCCCGCTGTCGGCTTTCGCAGCCTCTTGTGCCGTCTGCTGCTCACTCGCCATTCCCGGCTCTTCCACCCGCTGCTGCCGTTTCTTCTCCGCCGCCACGGCCTTCTCGTACTTGTCGAGCTGATCGTAATACTCCGCCTGTCCCAACAGGCTGGCGTTGCCGTCGTTGTACTTCGCCAGAGCGGAGCCTACAGCACCGCCCATGGCGCCGGAGGCTCCGCCGGAAAGGCCGCTTTCCAGCGCGGCGATCAGGGTATCCGTGGTGAACAGGCTCTGCGCCGCTTTCTCGTCACCCAGCGCCGCGTCGATGGCCTTGTCGGCATAGCTTTCCACAAAGGCTTGCATGGCATTGTCGATGCCGCCGGAGAGCGCTGCCGCCACTGTCGGGTGGGCCTTTGCAAAGGGTGCATCCCCCACAAGGCTCTGGATCTTGGCCGCGATCTGCCCGGCCAACGTGTCCTTGGCGTAGTCCGAGCCCATGGTCTTGGCAAGGTCGGCCGCGCCCACCGAGTTGATGCCCCAGCCCGCGCCGAATTTCAGTGCGCCGCCCGCCAGCGTCTTGCCCGCGCTCTCGCCCTTCTCGATGCTCTGGCCCATGGCGTCGCCCGCGCCCTGTAAGCTCAGCACCGGCAGCACCGCCGCCGGGTTGATGGAACTGATGGCGAGGTTCTCCGCCGCGCTGCTCACAGCTCCCTGCACCGCCCGGCTCCCCTCGGTCAGGCCGCTCTGGGCAGCTCCCGTCAGCTCCTGCCCGCGTTTATAGAGCTGGTAGCCAACGCTGGTTTCCGGGTCGATGCCGTCGTTCACTTCCAGCCCCGCCAGCCGGTCCCGCATCTCCCGGATCTCTTCCGAGCCGTAGCCCATCAGCACGAGGTCGCGGTTCCGGCTTTCCGGGTAGACGGGGTTGTAGTCCATGTCTACGTCGGTCAGCAGTTGGAACAGCCTCTCCGCCCGCTCATCGCCCTTGATCTCCTGCTGCACTTTGGCCCAGTTCTTCTGGGTGTCCGCAATGTTCTTGGCGCTCTGTACCGCCGTCTCGCCGGTCATCACCGCGCTGCCCGCCGCGCTGTCCGCAATGCCGCCGATGGTGTTGCCCGCCCGCCGGGCCTGTTTCTTCCATTCCGGGATGGCGTCGTACCGGGTCAGGTAATCCCTTGCCTGTGCAATTTCCGCCGCACTGTAGCCCTGCTTTCTCAGGTCGTCGTCGGTGTACTTCGCGCCGCTCTGGCTTTTCCCCGCCGCCGTGCGGAAGGGGTCAATGCTCCCGTCTCCGGCGCTGGCGGCGTTCCGGCTCGTACCCTGCTCCGCGTAGGTCGTGAAGCCGCTCTTCTGTTCCAACAGCTTGCCCACCAGTTCCTGATTCCGCGGCTGGTCGAACCACTCATTCAGCCGGTCGAATTCGTCCTTCTGGCTGTAGGGCGCATAGCTGACTTTCAGTTTCTGAGCCGGACTGTCTCCGTATGCCACCGCGCCGCTGTCGGTCTTTTCCAGAACGTTCTGCGTCGGCAAGCCCCACTTCGCTTCCGGGCTGAGCGCATCCATCGCCGCCGCTCCCCATCGGGGATCTGTCTGCGAAGTAGACTGAGGGGTTCTCTGAAGCAGAGCTCTACGGGTTGCGGCTCCCAGCGTCTGCTTCGCTTCGCTTGCATCCTGCTGGCCGCTGCCCCAACGGCTTCTCCCTGTTTCCGCCACTGGCGGCAGTCGTCGCCGTTGCCCTTCGGGGGAGCTGCGCAACGCGCCGGTGTCAGCCGGACGGGGCGCGGAGAGGGCACGCCCGTCAGCCCAGTCTCTCCGGCTGTCCATCTCGTCCGCAAAACCCAGATTGTTGTTTGCCCGGTACTCGTCAAACGCCTTCGAGGTCAGGTCGATATTTGTCGCTTCCGTCTGCTTCTGTTCCCGCAATGCTGCCGCGCTGCCCTTTGCCCAGCCGCCCGCAGCCGTCGAAGTCTGTGTGGCCTTTGCGAGCGTGCTCGCCGCTGTCGTTTCCTGATTCTGGTGCCGGCCTTTTTCTTTCTGCGCCCGCAGCGCAGCCGCACTTCCTGCCTTCCATGCCATCCTACATCCTCCTTAAAATCCTGCGTTCAGCATTGCTTTGTCGATCACGTCGTCCGACGCGCCCATGTTCATCAGCCGGGTCGCGATCTCGTTGGCGTTCAGACCCTTCGCCTTCCAGCCCTTTGCGTAGCTCAGGGCGTTGCTGTAGGGCATTCCGGTGCTTGTGTTACTCGTCGGCCCACTCGTTGCCTTTTGCGTCGTGTGATTTCCGGTGTTCGAGAGCCGCAGCTTCGAGCTGGCCGGGGTATATGGTTCCACTACCGGCGGGGCCGTAAGCGTCCCTGTGGTGCCGCTCACCGTCTCCGGTTCCAACCATCCCGCATCGGTCAGAACCTCCTTGTAATGGCTGTAGAGCGGATTCGTGTCCTTCATGCTGGAAAATTTGTTGGCCATGCTCGTGAGCTGGCTGGTGGTGTATCCGCTTGCTGTGCCGGAGCTGCCGCTTCTGCCCGAAGATCTTCTCCCGGAGCCCGAACTGCTGCCCGTCTTGGTGGCCGCCGCCTTGGCCGCAGCGGTGGAAAGCAGTCGGCTCGTCAGCGTGCCGTAATTGCCCGCTGCGCTGGCGTCCATGCCGTACATCTTCAGCAGGTTGGCCGCTGCTTCCTGATTTCCGCTTGCCACCAGAGAAGCCGCGGTGCTCAGCACACTCGCCTGATCGTCCCGCGTGATGGGTGCCCCAGTGTAATTCGCAAAGGCATCCGCGTTCAGGCCGTACCGGTTCAGCACGTCGCTGGCCGCGTCGCCCGCGCCCTGCGTGTACAGGTTGAATGCCTGTTGGTAGGCGCTCAGTGCGTCGCTCTGATCGGTGCGGTTCTTGTTGTACTCCCACTGTTCCCGCGCAAACTCATTTTCCCACTGCTGCTGCGTGTAGCCCATGTACCCGTCGTAGGCGCTCTTGGCCACATTGCCCACGGTTCGGATGCCGTTCCAGAGGTTGTTCCAGTAGTTGTCGTTCTCGTTCCGGGCCTGTGCGCTCTGGTTGGCTAAAAAATTCTGCCGGTTGTACCAGTTCGAAAGGTTCGAGCCGTATGCCGAGCGATCCAGCGCTTCGGTGTTTCCCATCCCGGAAAGGGCTTCCACCAGCCCGCTCTGCCGGTTCTTGTATTCATTCAGCGCCCGGCTGCGCAGGGCTGTCAGGGCGGCGTCCACGTTCGCGGTGGCCGCGCCCTGTCCCTGTGCTGCCAAGCTGTCCGCCCAGCTGTTGCCGTACCCGCCGCTCAGCGCCGCCGCGTTGGCCCGCGTGTTGTCGGCGGCCGCCGCTGCCGCGTCGGCGGTCTGGTCGCGGTACTGCTGGTAAGCCTTCGCCAGCTCGCTCCCATCGTACCCGCTGCCGATCTGGCCGGTCAGCGCGTCCATAGCCTCCTTGTTCTGGCTCACATAGTCCGCCGGGCGATTGGCATTCCATTCCTGTTCTTCCTGCTCCGCCTTGTTCTTCCGCTTCAACGTATCAAACAGCATATCGTTACACTCCTTCCAAGCCACTCAGATCGGCACGCCCATCGCCCGCAGCACCCACGGCAGCGCCATCGCACCCACCTGTGCCACGTTCCCCCAGAACTTCGTCTTGTTGGCCGTGTTCTGCTGCTTCTCGTTCATCGCGTTGGCGTATTCGTATTCTGCGTTGTCGAGCTGGTTCCAGTAGTTTTTCATTTTGGTATCATAAGCTTCCCGTTCCAGCCGCTTCTGCTCCTGCAAGGCCCCCAGCCGGGTGGTCAGGTCGTTCTTCTTCGAGGTGTACTCGTCGAAGGCTTGGCTGTACAGGTCATCCACTGCGCTGCTCAGTCCCGCCATGGTGCTCTGATAGGCCGTCTGCCCGTTGGTGCTGGCCCAGCTGTTGCCGTAGCCGCCGGTCTTGCCCGCCGCCTGTGCCGTGGCGTCCTCGCTGGCCAGCTCTGCGCCGCGGGTGTAGCGGTTCTTGTACTGCTGGTAGGCGTTGTCCTTCGTGTAATCGTAGGAAAAGCCCTTTTTCGTCAGGTCGGTCAGTGCGTCCTGCGTGCTGCCGATCTGGCTGTCGTACTCGCTTTTGTACTCGCCCGGCATCTGGCTTTTCAGGCTGTTCAGGTTGCTCTGCGCCGCATTCACCCGGTTCGTCGTTGCGGTGTTGCTGGCCTTGCGGTTGTCTATGTAGTTCTTTCCCGCGTTGACCACGTCCTGCGTTATCCGTACAGCGCTCCATCCGGGAATCCAGTATTCCCACCATTGTCCACTTGCCATTTGTCTTGTCTCCTTTCATTTTCAACTGCTCCCCATCGGGGAGCTGTCTGCAACGCAGACTGAGGGGTTCCTCTAAGCAGAGCTCCCATCTCTGGGGGAGCTGCAAGCAGCTCCGGCATCGCCGGACTGCGCGCTGAGAGGGCAAGCCCGCTGCCCGCGCGCCGAGAGGTTCACTCCACCTTCAACCCCATTGCGGTGAGCTTGTCCCGCATGGTGTCGGAAAAATTCGTCTCGTCCAGATTCTGCATCATGTACAGCATCTGATCCCGGAGCTGCATCAGGTAGTTGTTGATGGCCCGCGCATCCTCCGGGTTCATGTCTTCGCTCAACTTCGGCAAGCTGATCTCGCCTAAGCGTGTAATATCCGCCATATCAGTTCCTCGGTTCTCCGCCGGCCACCCGGTTGCCACGGCTGTCCGCCATGGTAAAGGCGACACTCCGCACCGCGATCTGCCCCGTTCCGGTCAGCCGCAAGCGCATCGTGTCGTGCCGTGTTGGCCCAAAGGGCAGGTTGACCCGCGTGTATTTGTTCAGCACCGCTGCCTCGCCCAGCGTCTTCCACGCCCCGCCGTCGTAGCTGGCTTGCAGCTTCACCACGCTGTAGGACAGCGCATCCACCCGCAGCGTCACCCGGCTCACATATTTGTCCGCCGGGGTGTTCAGGCCGATGTCGCCGGTCACCGCGTCGAAGGCCACATTCTTTTCCAGCGCCGCCTTGGCCTCGTCGGTGTCCCGGTCGGCCTCGCGGTTCGGCTCTGTGGCCCAGAGGCTTGCGCCGTCCCATTGGTAGAGCTGCCGCCCCGTGGAGCACATAGCCCAGCCCTCGGCTTCGCTGTCCCCGGCCACGTCCTCCTCGTGCCAGAGCTGCCGTTCGGTGTCGTACACCAGCAGCCTCGTCTCGCCGGTGCTGGGCTGCCGCATGTGCAGATAGTACCGGGTATCCAGCACGCCGCCCACCGCACCGCGCACGTTCATCAGCCATGTGCTGTCCAGCACGCCGCTGATCTTCACGGGCAAGCTGCCGTCCCACGCCATCACGCCGTCGTTGCTCAGGTAGTACAGCACTTCCGCGATCACACACAGGCTGCGGCTTGCGTATTTCGCCACACCGCGGCACTGGACGCTCACCAGCCGGAAATCCGCCGGGCGGCTGCCGTAGAGCTTGTGCAGAGTGTTCTCTTTGAAAAATAAGGCGTAGCCCATGCAGGTGGCGGCGCCGGTGAATTCGCCGTCGCTGCCCACGGTCACAGCGTAGCTGTCCGCAGCCGTTCCCCGGTAGGAGAACCAGTTGGTCGGGTCGCCCAGCTTGCAGCCGTAGATCACATTCTCCCGGCTGGAGCAGCCCCATACCCGGTTGTCGCATTCGGTCAGGAAGTCGAGGTCTGGCACCCGCCGCTCCACCCGGAACAGTTCGGGACTGCCCTCCAAGCCGCTGCCCTTTCCGTCGATGCTCCGCCAGCGGAGACGATCTCCCTCCTTGGTCAGGGTCCCGTAGAAATAATCGCCACCGGGTTCCGCCTTTACCTGCACGAAGTCGTCTCCCTGTGCATACACTACGCGGTCCCCCGTCAGCTCCTTCCAGTACCCGTCTTCGTTGGCCCCGATGCCGCTGATCGTCACGGTGTCCCACACCGCAAAATCCTTTCCGATGCCCGTTGCCTCGATCTTGCAGTAGTTCAGCTCCACCGCCGACCAGCTCCCCAATGTCTCGTTGTACACTTCCAGCACGCTTTCGCTGCTGTAGGGCACTTGGCTGTTGATGACTTTCAAGAAGACCTGCCCGTCCGTGGGATTGTCCGGCTCCTTTGCGGCGTGCCCGGTGGCGGTGTAAGTCCGGCCCGCCGCATCGCAGGGCGTCAGGGTCACGGTGCCGGTGCTCTCCCACCCAGCGCCCAGCGGGGTCAGGCTGCCGGTCTTGGTGTCAAAAGCTGCTTTGTCCGGGAAGAGGATGATCTTCGTGCCCATACCCACCATGATCTTCTCACTGTCGCTCACGGCGTTTTCCAGCACGATCTCTTCCTCTGCGGCCGGCGTGGCAAGCGTTTCCTCATGGTCGGCCTTGTATCGCAGCGTCGTCCCCTCGCACAGGAGCATTCCGTTCAGATGGTACATCCCGTTGCAGTGTTCCACTGCTTCCATCTTCCGCCGGGGCGTCCGGGTCTGTAACGCCGGATAGCCTCGGCTGGAAAAATTCTGCATCCGGGTAAATTCCGCCTCCGCACAGGCATAGCTCTCATTCAGCCCGCCGAAGGCCGTCAGGCTGCTCCGCCCGGTCGAAAGGCTGTATACGCTCGGCAGCGCCATTTCAATACCTCCATTTCGTGTCCATTTTCGGCAGGTAATGCTGGCGGCACCAGATGGCAAATTCCTCTTGGCAGTTGTTCGCCACCTGCATCTCGTTGGCATACCGGTCGGTCTCGCCGAGGGCAAGGTCCATCTGGGCGCTCAGGTAGTGCGGGTAGTAGTCATCGTAAGGCTGGGGCAGCATCAGCTCGGCATCCTGCCGCAGCATCTCCTCTTCCCGGTTGTACAGCACATCCGCGCCCACTGCGTCGAAGGCGTCGGTGTCGCTTTTCTCCACCACGCTTTTCCGCAGCCCCGCATCCGCTTGCCGCAGCCATAAGATCTTCAGCTCGCGGTCGAACCCGTTGTTTGCCCGCAGCTTGTCCGCCAGCTCAATTGCTTTTCCTACCGTCATTTATCTGGCCTCCAATAAAAAATTCCCCGGCACAGCGGTGCCGCCGGGCCGGGGTTCGATTTTGTGTGCGCTGAGAGGGCAAGGTCACTCCCCGCGTGCGATGATGGCTTCCATCCGCGCGGCGCTCTGGGCGTCCTGCTCCTCGCTGTGCTGGATCACTTCCGCCACCTCCGGCGGCACCTGTACGGTCACACCGCGCTTGATCTGGTAGTTCACGCCGTTCACGCTCACGAACAGGTCGCCCTTGTAGCGCCCGTTGTCGCTGAACAGCCGGATGCTCACCATTTCACCGTCGTTTTCTTTCTTCACTGCTGCCATTTTCCCGGCTCCTTTCGTATCCCATATAAATCTGCAAAACCGAAAAATTCCCGCCGTTTAGTTCGCCGACGCACTGGCCGAATAGGTCGAAACGCTCTCAATGCGGATCATGTACTGCTCCACCAGACGCTCTGCCGTCTGGGTGGCCTTCCAGCCCACGGATGCACGCTGGTTCAGCGGGTCGTCGCCGTAGCCCAGCTGCTTTACGATGTGTTCGAGGCCGCCGCCCTCGATCTCGGTGGTGCCGTAAGCGTGTGCGCCGAGGATCAGGGTAGCGAACACGGCCAGACCCGCCGGGCAGGTAGCGTCCTTCCAGATCTTCGCCTCGCTGGTCTCCACGAACCGCACACCGTGCAGCTTGCCGATCTCGCCGTTGTAGATCTCATCCGGCTGGGCGTACTTGTGCACGTCGATCCAAGCCGGGTCGCTGCGCAGGTCGTAGGAGATGTAAGGATGGATGATGGCGATGTAGCTGCCATCAATGGGGTCGGCGTTCATGGCCTTGAGCTGGGTCGCCGCCTTCATGATGAGTTCGCTGGTCAGCTTGGCCGTCTTGTCCAGATTGGCGCGGCTCTTCACCTCGGTCTGTACGCCGTCGGCCACCTTGGGCGCGTAGATGACATTGGTGCCGCCCACAAGGATGTCGCGCACCACGCTGTCAATGGTGCGGCCCGCCTGAGAGGCAAGGATCTTGGTGGCCTGAACGATGTTGTTGTCGATGGCGGTCATCTGCAGCGTGTCGGTGATGGGGGTCCAGCCGCCGTACTGCTTCACCTCTGCCGTCACGGTGGAGACGTTCAGGTTCTGGCCGTCGGGGGTCACGCCCTCGGTCAGAGGCGTGGTCGCCTTGGGCAGACTGTCGTACTTGCGGAACTCGATGGTCTTGCCGCCGTTGGCCGGGATGGGGTACTTATCGCCGAACTGGTCGTGCACCAGTGCCGGTTCCGCCTGATCCAGCAGCCGCTTCTCGTAGTAGGTCTTCATCTCGGCGCTCATGCCGGATGCGGTCGTGGTGTTCTGCAACTGTGCGCTGGCCTGTGCGAACATCTGCAGATCCAGCTTCATGGTCTTGTCCTTCATAATCGTTCCTCCTGTTAAAGTGTAATGATTTCCCCGCGCAGCACCCGTTTTTCCAGCGCCTCGCGGTCCTTACGGCTCATGTGTTCCACGTCGAGGTGGGTCTGCACCGCGCCGCCGGGGCGGGTGCCGTTCTCAGCCGGGCGGCTGGCCCGCTGCTGCACCCGGTTCAGCACGCCCTGCTCGGTCTGCTGGGCCGTTGCGGCAGTCTGCCGGGCCATCAGGCGGTCAAAGTATGCTGCCCGGTAGGCTGCTTCCATCGAGCAGCCCGCCCGCATCATCTTCTCCACTTCCGGGTTTGCCAGCACCTCTTCCCGGTCAAACTCCGGGTATTTCGCCTTCAGCGCTTCGGCCTCGGCGTCCCACTTGGCTTGGATCTGTGCAATGCGGGCCCGCTCGGCTGCGGCTTTCTGCATCTGCTGGGCCGCCTGTTGCTGGGCGGTCAGGCGCTTGTTCTGGGTCTCCAGCTTGTCCATCTCCCGCGCGGTCCTTACAGAGATGCCCTTCTCCATGGCGATTCTTTCGAAATACGCATCGTCCTTCACCACGCCGTTGCGGATGGCGTCCGTCAGGGCCGTAAGGTCGGTGGCGTCGGTGCCGTACTTCTCGGCGATGGCTTCCAGCAGCCCCCGCATCTCCGGGCTGGCTTCGAGGTTCTGCGCCGCGATCTGCACCGCGTTCTGCATCATCTCGTCGGCAAGGTCCTTGTACTCGCCGCTCATCATCTGCCCGAACGCCTTCCGCCGCTCCGCCGGGCTGGGCTTCTTGGCCTCCTCGCCCGCTTCGCCTTCGCCGTTCTCGCTGCCGCTGCCCTCCGCCTTTTGGTCAGTACTGCCTTGTTCGTCCAGAGCAGAGTTTTCCGTCCTGCCAAGGGCTCCCCTACTGGGGGAGCTGTCTGCGCCAGCAGACTGAGAGGTTTCTCCGGCTCCGCTGCCACCATCGCCGCCCTCGGCAAACAACTGCAACTCCATGGCTGCATCGCACCCGACGCACACCTTTTGGAAGCTCACATTCTTCGGGTAGGCATTCGCCAGCAGGATCAGGCCGTCCGCGACCAGCTCAAACTTGGCCAGCATATCCGGGGTGTTGTCAGCCAGAATCCGCATTTCATTGCTTCCGCCGATTTCCCGGCAGCTCGCCGATGTGTTCTCGTCCTCCGCCGCACTGTACGCCAGTGTCTGCATCAGCGCCGATACCCCGGCGCACACGATGTCCTTGCCCTTCTCGGCATATCCCGCGTGCCCTGCCGCACGCAGCATCATTCTGCCGTTTTCCGGATTCACTTCGTAAACGATCTGAATCATTTGCTCCTCCTAAAAAATCACTTATTCGGGTTATTCACGTTCATGGCCCGCTTCGCCGCCTGTGTGGCAAGGCTGTTGCCGCCGCTGCCCACCTGTGCCCCAAGGCCGTTGGTGGCGCTCAGCCCCTCGCTGGTCCCGCCGCCGCCTCCGCCGGATGCCCCGGCAGCCTGTGCGGCCGCTCCTGCCGCTGCGCTCATGTTGGAGCCGGTCATCTGATCCAACAGCCCTGCCATCTTCTGCACCTGCTCCATGGCCTGTTGCAGCTGCTGGTAGAGGGTGCCGTTCTGCTGCACCCGCTCCCGCACCTTCTCGATGCCCTCAAAGTCCATCATGTCCAGCGCCGCCAGTGCGGCGTCCGCGTTGGCCGGGGCGAAGAACCCCAGCTGGTAGCATTCCTTTGCCGTCTCGTTCTGGGAGAGGCGGTTGAAGGTGCTCTTCTTCGCCGCGCTCACCGTGATGTCGAACACCGGCTCGTGGGCCCCCAGCTCCACGCCGCCCACCATGCCAACCGGCTGGGGCCGCAGCGCTTGGCCGGAAAATGGCACGAACTCCGTCTGGCCCGTGGGCCCCGTGATGCGGTACATCCGCTCTTCGTCGTAGAACTGCCGCATCAGCTCGATGATGAGGTAGCATTCTTTCGCGAAGGCCCGGTAGGCGCTCTTCAGCATATCGCGGGAGAGCTTCGAACCCGCCTCCTGTAAAGCCGCAATGGCCGAAGCCGCCGTCAGGCCGCTGGTGGTGCCGCCCTGCGAGACGTCCCGGTTGCCGCTGATCTCCTTCAGCTCGGCCACCCGCGCGTCCCGGTAGCTGATGCAGTTTCCCTGTAAGCCCGCCGTCTGCAAGGGGCTCAGGATGCCGTCCCGGATGCCCCCGGCCACGTGCACGATGTCCTTGGACCAGTCCGCCAGTTCCTCTTCGTTCACCCCCGCCGCGTCGCTCAGCAAAAAGCGGGGCTTTGCCGCCAGCTTGATGTTCTCGTCCATGGCGTGATTCATCTCGTCGATGGCGGTCTGGGTGTCCTTCATCACGTCGATGTACCCAAAGCCCGCCGGGCTGTCTTCCTCCATGAACAACGGGTCGAACACAAAGGGGTACTGGCCGTGATCGTAGAACCCCCGGTCGGCATACTGCGGGTCGTTCTCGCTGGCGTAGAGGACGACCCCGTTGCAGAACTTGCAGTAATGCAGCAGCGGTTGCCCCTCCGGGCGGGCCTTTTTGTAGTACCAATCCACCACCACGCTCTTGTCGGCGGTGGAGATGTTTTCATCGTGGATGTACTTGGCCACTTCCAGCGTGCTCCCGGTGTGGCCGTCCATCTGGGGCCACTTGGCCTTCAACTGGTCGTTGTCTTCCAGACTCAGGCTGAACAGGTTCGGCGATTCCTGAATATCCATCACCCCCGGCTCCCAGTACAACATCAGGATGTCCATGCTCTTGATGGCGATATCTCCGATGCCTCTGCGCTTCGTCGGGTCCCAGAAGATGCCCTTCACGCCGGTGCCCTGCTTGAGCTTGCGCCACCATGTGTCGCTGTAGGCCTGTTCGTAGTCCGCCTGTTCCAGCACCACCGGCAGCACCTTCGAGAGGACCTTCGCCGTCTTCTCGTCGTCCGCCGCTCTGGGCAGCACGTTGGGTTCCGGGTAGTTGTCCATGGCGTCGGCGTGCTTGTTGGCAATGGAGTTGAACAGCCACCCGCTCGCCGGAGTGGGCTTGTCCTCCATCATCTTGTTCTTGTAATTCTTCCAGTGCCGCATCCGGAACCACAGCTCGTTGTCCACGATCCGGGTGTCCAGCGCGGCCTTGCCGCTCTTGTACTGCTGCAAAAGCTGCGCCGCCTTCGCCACCTCTTCGGTGCCGATGACTTCTTCCGCAGCCAGAATCACTTCGTCTTCCATTGGTTCTCCCTTCTCCCAAATGCTCCCCATCGGGGAGCTGTCTGCAACGCAGACTGAGGGGCTTCCTCTAAGCAGAGCTCCCACTTTGGGGGAGCTCCGCGACGCGCCGCCTTTGGCGGACGGAGCGGTGAGAGGGCAAGCCCGCTGCCGGGGCTCAAACTCTGTAAAATTTTGCACGCCGGGAATCCATCTCCAGCGGATCGTCCCGCAGCAGCGGAGCTTCCATATGCTGCCGGGGGCTGATGGGGTTCTCCATCAGCACATACCGGCACTCGTCGTAGATGTGGTCTTCCTGCGTCGTGTCGATGTCCTCCACCCGGCTCTCGTCGTAGACCAGATTCGGGATGGTGCGGATGAAGTGCTTGCAGGTGTCGAAGACCTGAAACATCGGCTTGCCTTCTTCGTCGAAGGCCAGCCGGTAGTGGAACTGCATCTTGCCCGCCAGCCTCGTGTGGTCGCCGGGCATCCAGTGTAAAAAGTTCGGGCTTTTCTCCTGCATGGCCGCAATGCTTTCGCCCCGGCTCTCGTCGAAGATGGCCGGGTCTGCCACGCCGGTAATGACCCGCCCCCGCAGCATCGGGTCGTTTTCCTCCGCCTCCCGGATCATCCGGGCCTGTTCCACCGGGTTCACCTTCGTTCCCTCATTGGGGGTCCCGGTGCAGCCGTACAGTTCCTTGATCCGGTAGAGCCGCCCTTCCTCGTCCGCCGCGTACCACCCCACCGAGAACGGCTTCGCATAGCCGAAGTCGTACCCGCGCCAGATGCGCCAGTGGGCCGGGATGCGGAACGGATGGATCACGTGGGTGTACCGCTGGTCGTCGTAGTGTTCCGGGTCGTTCCGCCATTCGGTGAACACCTGCCCCGTGAAACTGTTCCAGTCTCCGTACAGCAGCGCTTTCTTTTCCGCCTCCGGCAGCGCGGCCAGATTGCCGAGGTAGCCGGGGTTGTTGGCCAGCAGCGCCTTGTTGTCGAATACCGTGGAGGGGATGAAGATACGGGTGCGCCGCTGCTCGATCTCCCCGCCCTCCGGCGTCTTGACCTTCACGTACTGCACCATCCGGGTGCCGGGCGGGGCCGGGGTGATGAACCTTGCCTTCACCCAGCCGTGGCCCACGCCGCCGGGGTTGGCCGTGGCGCGGGTGTAGACCCGCGTGCCGGGGCCGTTGGGGCGGTTGCGGCTCATGAGGTAGCTGTACTCCGCCCACGTGAAATGGGTCAGCTCGTCGAATCCGATGAAATCGTACTGCTGGCCTTGGTAGTTGTACTTGTCCTTTTCGTGGTTCAGGCTGCCGAAATAGATCTTCGCCCCGCTGGGGAAGGTCCAGCAGTGGTTCGAGCCGTTGTACCGCGCTTTCGGGAAGCAGGGCTTGTAATACTGCATGGTCTTGTCGATCAGCTCCCGCAGCTGGGGGAAGGTCTTGCGCAGGATCAGCCCGCGGTAGTGGGGAATATCCACCTGCCGCAGCGCCTCGATCACCAGTGCGTCGCTCTTGCCGCCGCCCGCAGCCCCGCCGTACAGCGCTTCGTCCTCGGTGCGGGCCATAAATGCCAGCTGCCTCGGCTGCGGCTTCCAGATCACTTTCCTGCGTTCCGTTTCACTCACCTGCTTCCCCATGCGCTCCCCATCGGGGGCCCTATTCCACCTCGACCTCCGCCTCGTCCCCGGTTCCTTCGGCTCCGATGCAGATCATCGGCGGGGCCGCTTCGGTCTCGTCGGCCGCTTTGGCCGTCGGGGTCAGCGCCGCCGCCTTTTCGGCCACGTCCATCAGTACCCGCGCCACGTTGGCAGCGTTCTTGTCGTCCATGGTCAGGCCGTCGTAGTGCTCCCGCAGTGCTTCGAGCTGCCGCCGGTCGTTGTCCAAGAGCTTCCGGTCGTAGCTGCCGGGGCTGTTGTAGACCACAAGCCCCACCTCGGCGGCGTCGGCCAGAACTTCCTGCTCGGTCTTGAGCAAGGCTCCCACCTCGGCATCTCCTGCCCGCACGCCCTCTTCCAGCCGCTTGTCCAGCTTCGCCCGAATTTCTGCCGCCCGCTGGCTCTCCGCCACCCGGCCTTGCAGATAGGCCACCTGTTCCTTGGCCCCGATGGACGCCCGTACCGCGATTTCCCGCGCCGCCGCCTGTCTCGCCTCGGCAAAGGCGTCGCCCTTGGCTGCTTCTTCGGCCAGCCATGAGCGGATGGTGGATTCCGGCACCTTGTACCGCCGCGCCACCGCGCAGACGTTGTTCGACGCCACCATCGCCATCACCACTTCGGCCCGCAGCTTCGGCGGGTACTTCCGCCCCCGCTGGCTGCCCTGCACCGTGTTCTTGCAATACGCCCGCTTTTTCGTCATATACCCACCTTCCCTCTGTCGCGGAGCCCAACCGTTCCCGATCGGTCGAACCCCATTCACCCAGCACAGCCAAAACCGACCTGCCAAGGGCTCCCCCCTACTAGGGGAGCTGGCGGCGCTTTGCGCCGACTGAGAGGTTTTTCTTCTGTCTACCAGCCTACCACAACACGTCGCAGAAAAATACTTGAAACATTTCGGCTATAGCAGCCCCCGCCTCGCCGCTTCCACCGCTACCGTCGATAGCACTTCCAGCTCCTTGCGGTAGTAGGTGCTGCGGCTCACATACAGCGCGGGCACCACCTCGTCCTCCGTCTTGCCTTCCAGATACCGCAGCCTCAGCAGCTGGGCGCACAAGGGTTCCACGGCCTCGTAGTGCCGCAGCACCCCTTCGATCACCTCGGCCCACGCAGCACGAACAGGCCCCTCGGCATACTGCCGCAGAGCCTTTCGTGTGGCCTTTTTCTGTTCTTTCGTCACGGCACCGCCCCCCTTTAGGCGCGTGTTTCAACGCAAAATACCAGTATCGGTTCTGTCAGGTGCGAGGTTTCGCAGATGCAGCGTGCACCCGCCGCAGGATCACATAACATTGCGGTTCGTTCCGCTCCCAGCCGTCCGGCCGTTCGCGGCCCGGCGATTCGTGCAGCTCTCCCGGCTCCAGCACCACGCACTTCTGCAATTCCCAGCCGGGGAACCGCTGGCCCCACCAATAGGCATCCTGCGCCATCTCTCCGCACGCGGTCCGCAGCTGCTTCCGGCTCCACCGGGTGTCGTTGGGGGGCTGTTCCGCCGGGCGGCGCAGGGTGCTGGTCTCCACCCAGATCCGTTCTTTGTGCCCGTACAGGTAGCCCAGCGTTCCGTTCCCGCCGTCCTTGCCCAACAGCTTGCCCATGTCCATTCTGTCAACGTTCATGGTGCCCAGCGGCTCAAACTCGTTGGTTCCGGGAATTCGCCGCCGCCACAGGTCTTCCAGCATCTCCCGCCATTCCCGGCGCTCGGCGTCTCCCATGCCCCAGCACTCAGCAAAGCCGTGCATGTGCAGCCGTCCGGCCTCGCCCTTCCGTACAGCCACCAGCATCAGGCGGATGTGCTTCTTCTCCACGCCGAACCTCTTGCACGTCGCCGCGATCACCCGCCGCCGGTAGTTCCTCACGTCCCGCAGACACTCTTCCATGTCCTCCGGCAGGTAGGGGTCATCGTAGGTTCCGGTCAGGAAGAATCCCCGCTTGTCGAAATTCGCCAGCGCCACCCGCTGCCGGTTCCGCAGGGAAGCCATTTTGTTCTTGGCTTTTTGCCCCTCGGTGGACTCCTTGCTCTTCTTCCGCCGGGTGCTGTGCTCGGTCGGCGTGATGGAGTAGACGCCCACAGCCATGTACTCATCCCCGCAGAGTATCTTTTTCTCGCGGATGTAGTTGCATCTCATCCCGCTGCCCTCCTGCTGGCCCTTCACTTCCGGTGTTCTTTCTCTTCTGACGGTCCCCACCGTCACAAAAATAACGGGTATACAAGCTCCCCAAAGGGGCCTTGCACCCCTTCTTTTTTATAAGGTGTCAGTTTATGAAAAGTAACGGATACGGTGGACCCTTTCCTGTCCATCGTATCCGTTGCCCTTCATTGAAACACAGGCCCGTTAAGGTCTCCCCGGTTTGCCCTTTGCCGCCCAGCCGCCATAGCTCAGCTCCGGCTTTCCCTGCTTCCGGGCCTTGCGGTTGTAGAGGCACAGGTCGTGCACGTCGAGCTGTAACGGCGTCGGATTTGGAATCTTGCACGGCTCGTCCGGCTCCACCCGCCGCCGTTCCGGCTTTTCTTCCGGTCTCCTGTTCGGACCCCGCCGCTTATACGGTTTCACCGGGCACGGTCGCACCTCCCACCACCGAATCATTTTGCCGACGCCAAACCTCTCGCTCTTGCCGCCCCGCCGGTAAACATCGCGCACTGTGCTCTCCCCGCCGAAAACGCCCTGCTCTGCCAGTTCTTTCGCGGTGCCCTCACCCAACAGCTTTTCAGCCATGTCCCAGACCCTGTAGATGTACACCCGCCGCTGCTGCGCACTCGTGTCTTGAGGTTCATCTGCTTCCCGTCGGGGAGCTGTCTGCGAAGCAGACTGAGGGGTTCCTCTAAGCAGAGCTCCTGATTCGGGAAAGACTCCCCCGGCCGGGGGAGGTGGCGCGACGCGCCAGAAGGGGGCACTGCAAGCAGCTCCGGCTGTGCCGGACTGCGCGCTGAGAGGGCCGACCTCCACCCTCTCCATCCGCCAGCGCCGGGGGTTGTCGGTCTTCCGGTTGCTCAGGTAGCAGGTGGAAACGCTCCCGGCGTCCTTGAAAATGCCCTTCCCGGCCAGCTGCGCCGCCGTCCCCTTTGCCACATACTCCCCCGTCTTCGCGTCGTAGACGGTGTAAATGTACTTGCTCACGCCCATCTCAACCCCTCCTCCGGTAGGCTCCGGTGTCCATCTGTGCCTTCGCCGCCTCGATCTTCCGGCGCACCTCGTCGCCGGAAAGCGGCAGCGCCGCCCCGCCCTGCTTTCCGGCCCGCCGTCCGGCGGCCATCATCACGGCCCGCTTCAGAAACTCGTCTTCCTGCGCCTGATAGCTCCGGCTCAGAGTCTGCACGGTCTTCTCGTCGTCGATGTTCTCCACCACGATCTCCTCGGTCTGCAACGCCTCGCACGCGCAGCGCCGCAGCTTTTCCATGGCCACCTCGATGCCGTCGGCCTTGCCCCACTCGTTGAGCTGCTCATAGTTGTGCCGCATTTCCCGGTACAGCCGATTCAGTCGCTCCGCCCCGAAGCCCAGCTCCTGCACACAGGCCAGCGCCATCAACTGCCACGCCATCGTGGCTGCCCGGTCGCCCACTATTTTGAGCTGCTGCTCCCGCCGGGTGCGCGGGGTGCGCATCGCCGGGACCCGGAACTCCACCGGCACGCCCTCCGGCAGCGCCTCCGCCCGAAGCTGCCGGGCCTTTTCGGTCTGGGGCATCCCGTTGCGATCCGGCACCATCACCACAGCCAGACTCTCGTTGCCCAGCTGCTCCTGCCGCCGGGTGATCCGATCCAGCCGTACACGCCCCAGCCCCCACAGCTCATGTAGGGCGATCTGCCCGCACCAGCTCGTCAGCTGCACCACACTGTCCTGCGTCAGGTCGATCTCTGCCGCAAGGCTCATCTTCTTTTTCATCCGACATTCTCCGTTCTACAAATTTTTCGCAACTTCGGTTCCGTCCGGCACAGACCAGACATTCCGGCTGCGTGATCTCGAACACATGGGCACACTGCGTCCCATCCATTCCGTGTCACCCTTGCAATTCCTTAACGCGCTTGTAAAAATAGGCGTTCAATTTAAGCCATTCTTCCATCGGTACGTTTTCCCGATCCAGCGCTGCCGCGCTCAGCACCTTGTAAGCACGGCTGTTCTTGATGTCCCGCTCGTGCCAGTCCATCGCTTTCAGCTCTTCATCGAGCTTTGCTTTGTATTGTTCCAGCGTCATTTTCCAAGTTCCTCCACGTGGTAGGCCCGGAATTCGTTAAACTCCGTGTAGTACTGCCGGGCCGTGTGCAGGGCCTTTTCCTTGGCTTCCTTCGCACTGCCCGTCTGCACCACATACGCGATGCACTCCACCATCTTCGCGCTCCGGCACTCAATGTGTACCCGGTACTTCATGCCCTGCCTCCTCTTCCTCCGGGTACAGTGCAAATACCTGCCCTTGGATTCGGCCCAGCATCTTCAGCACCCCGTCCAACGCTGCCTTTTTGATGTCCGGCTCCATCCGTTCCAGCATAGGGACCATGCGCTCCCACTCGCTTTCCATCCGGTCTTTGGATTGAAACACCCATGCCGCGTCGTTTTCCTGCATCCTTTCCAGCTTTTGCCGCAGCTCCCCGGTCATGTCGGCGGCAATGGCATAGGCTTGCTGGTGGGCACGCTTGTCCATTTCCTCTTCGTCCACCACGGCGGCGATGGGCTGCTTTTTCAGGGCGGCTTCGGCTTCTTTGGCCCGCTGCTCGGCCTTGTCTCGCTCGCATTCGGCCTTCTGGCATTGGAGCCGGGCGGCGATGCGGGCTTCCTCAGCATCGTTCGCCCGCTGGGACATCTGGGAATACTGCTTCTGCAAACCGGTCACATCGGCCAGTGCTGCTTTGTAGCGACTTTCCGCCGTTTCGGCCCGCTGCTTGGCCTCCTCGTGCATCTTCCAAACCTCTTCCTCCCGCGCCTCGGCGGCGGCACCCCGCTCCTTCTCAGCCTTCAGCTGGGCCAAAAGTTCCTGATACTCCTTATGCGTCGTGATATCCCCCGAAAGTACCTGATCGACCGCCTCCGGCTCCGCGCTAGGAGCGCAGATGGCTTGCAGCAGACTCTTTCCGATCTGGCCGTCCTGCACAAGTTCGGCCAATTTGGCCGAACCCATCACGTTGCTCCCAACCTCCACCATCCGGGTCGCGCTGCGGATGCTCAGCCCGACCGACTGGCACCACTGTGCCCAACGCCCGCTGTACCGGTCGGCCAGCGCCGCATGGACATTCATCACATTCACACACGCTTGTCCGTACTCCTGCACGCTCCGGTTCATGTGCAACGTGAATTCCTCTGTGTTGGTCCGAATCACGGTGCACATGTTGGCGGGCAGAACAGTGTAGTCAAACGCCTGTAATGCCGTTTCGTCCTCCGCCATCCTTACCCCGCCTTTCTCCCGCTGCGGCGGCCCGCTGTCACGGTGCCGGTGGGTGCTTTGTGTGCCTTCCGGCCCTCGTCCGGCTGCTGCTCGGCCACAAGGCCCTTCGCGGCCAGCCCAAGGGCCACGCCGCCCAGTACCAGCGCTGCGGCCAGCCAGCCAAACATCGCCCAGCCCTCGCTGTGCTCAATGCCGGACGCGCACCCCAGCACGCCCACCCCCAGCAGGATGGAACCCATGTAGTAGGCATTCGCCTTCAACTTCTTTTTCATTTGCAATTTCTCCTGTTCTGTGGTAAATTTGTGGTGATAGGTCGTCACATCTATCACCTTGCAGGGCTCGTCGGTGCTGTCACACCGCCGGGCTCTCTTTTTTGTTGTACCAGTTCACAGCCGCCCCACCTTCTGCCGGAAAAAGCTGTCCAGCCACGCATAAAATCCCGCCCGGCTGATCAGAAACTCATCCTGCTTCATCGGGATCGGCACACACCAATCAAACCGATTTGCCATGCACATGGCCTTAAACTTTGGCGGGCTCATCTGGATCGGTTCAAACCCGTCCGGCACCACATGGAACGCCTCGCAGCACTCCATCGGGCTCATGGTCAGCTTCTCTGCCATCCTTTTCACCTCCTTCCTCGTATGTTACGGTAAACACCCTGTCCTGTCTGCCATTGCGCAACGCCATCCTCTGCGCCCGCCTCATGCGGGCTTTTTTGTTGTCGTCCATCTACTCTCCTCTCACGCGTTCTTCTTCGGGCTGGCCGGACTAGAACGGAAGAGATACTCCATCCGAAGTCCCGGAAACAAGGTGTTCCGAACCTTCTCTGCTTCCGGATACGTAAAATCCGTCTCCCCATTGATTTTGTTACGGGCTGTCTTTTCTGAGCATCCGATTGTCCCCATAATATCCTTTACGGTCAGACCATTCCTCTGCATTTCGGCTTTCAGATTGTCCATGTTGAATCCTCCGTTTCTCTATTGTGTTTCTTTTATGGTTTTACCTTTTACGGTAATTTACACAACGATTGTACATCCTAATACGGTAAAAGTCAACCCTTTTGCTCTAGTTTTTTATATTATTCGGTAATTTATTGTTGACAACCGTTTTTTGTTTCCTTATAATAGAGGCGTAGGCAGAAAGGAGAATTTTACAATGTGGCTCGACAACCTAAATCAATTGAAAAAAAACAGTGGCATGACGATTGAGCAAATTTCTGCTGCGTCGAATGTTCCAAAGGGAACGCTTAACAAGCTCTTCTCCGGGCAGACGAAAGACCCTCAGTTGTCCACCGTTTCTGCTGTTGTGCACTGTATGGGATACACCCTTGACGATCTATCGGATGATACCGTCAGCGGTAAAATCGGACTCACTCCCACCCAGACAAAGCTGCTGGATGCCTTCGATCAGCTCAACGAAGAGGGCCAGACCAAGGCGGTGGATTATGTTGAAGATTTGGTTCTCACCGGTCGTTATAAAAAAGCTGCTGCGCATGGCGTGGCTGCAAAGGACGCATAAAAAATAACCGCCTCGGCTCTCCGAAGCGGTTTAATCATATAAGGAGAACGTCATGTTTTCAGATTACGATCCAATGTCCAGTCATAATCATCTTTCCAACGATGATTTTGAGCAATATCATGCCGAATTGCAAAAGCTACAAGATATCAGTGACGCCTTTGAGCAAACACACGACGAAGGAAAATTTTTGTCTTTATACCTCCGTGCAAATTGTCTCGCAAATGAGCTGGCCAATTGTCGCTCCGATTTAACTGCGTGTCAGTCTAAGTTAGAAGTCGAGAAAAAGGATAATGCGCAAATGGACATAGGGCGTCTCCACATCGCTCTTGTCTTCTCAAGTTTATCCGTTGCTCTCTTTATTGCCTGTTGCCCTTTTTCCAACCCGCTCTTTATTGTTGTCGGCATTCTTGCTTCTGCTTTTGTCCCCCTTGTCCTCTTGTGGTTCTCATATGGGATTGTTCAAATTCTATATGAGCGCCATACGGATCTTTACCTCATGTTCGAGAAGAAAGACAAACAGATTTTTGCTGTAGCACTCGCTTTTCCTGTTATTCTTTCCGTAATCTATCGTGTGATTGGATTTTGGTCAAACAAATAACCCCGTTGGTATCCGTCAATACCAACATTGCATTAGGAGGAAACCAGCATGACGTTAACGCCGTTTGAAATTATCTTCTCGCTCCTCATATTTGTCTTTGCAGTGTTTCCGGTCGGATTTTTATATTATCTAAAGAGCCACCCAGAAAGAATCAAAGAATATGCAGTTCGTCCCACTCACAAAAAAATCGTTTGCAAACTTCTCTTTTGGTTTTTGGGTTTCTCTGTTTTTTCGGTATATCTTATCACTTTTTCTATCGGGTCCAGTGTGGTTACCACTGATATTGCCGTGGCTTACGGTTTCGGATTTTCAACCGGGTTAATGTGTTCCATCTGGATCATGCACGCCCTCGCCAAACTTTTGCCAACCGATCCTCGCTCTTCGTTTCTGACCAGCATCATTGTTTTCTCCATTGTCTTTGCGCTTTGCTTTATCGGACCTTCGATCATGCTTTCCGGTCCTCTGCTTAACGGTGGCACAGTTCATGTTCTTTCACTGATTATTCTTGTCATCGCCGCACTCTGGATGAACTCTCATCCATCAAAAGAAACTGCAGTTCCTCATGTGGATGAAATTCCTGAATCCAATTCTGCTGCCTCTAAAATTGACTTGGTAAAGTTGGTCGATAGTGTGCCAGACATCAGCACCACTTCCACGCAGGTTTCCGAAGATGCGCCAGCGGTGACAGAAACGGCAGACAAATCCGTTTCCCATGATGAGACTGTTCCAACGATCATCGTTTCAGAACCACAAACTCAAATCTCCATTCCTCAGAAGAAACATCCGCACCTTCCCCGTTTGGCAGTTGTAATCATTTTGACCACTGCCTGCATTCTTTGCGTTTTGATTGGTTATCTTGCCGGTGGTGGCTATTTGTCTGAAGATTTTGTTCCTAATTCACCTTATATTCAGAAACTCAAAAAAGCCGAAAGCGATGCTTCTTCCAAGGGTTACAAAAAAGGCTATCACGATGGCCGGAATGACGGATATGTAGCCGGAAAGTCGTATGGTTATAATAAGGGCTACGAAGAAGGTTATAGCGATGGTGCCGATGACACACTCTCCACTTTATCCGATTATCTTGACTATTGACAATCATTTTGCCAACGTATGGTGCAGTTACAAAAGAAGCATAAAAATAACCCCGTTGGTATCCATCAATACCAACGGGGCGTCTCCCGTGCAAAGCATTCCACCGCTCAAATAAGGAGGTACAGCCCGGAGTCTGGCGGCCCCGGCTGCTTTTTCAGTATAGCACACCTTCCCACATCTGACCCAAAAGAACAGAAAATCCCGGCAGCTGTCGGAAGGCTGCCGGGAAGTTCTGCGTAGTCGATACCAATGAGAAATCAGAATGTCGGAAACTAAAAAGGAGAATTCTTATCATGGGTGCGTATCTGACAAGGTCATTATACCACATCAGCTCGCGCCTGACCCAAAGGAGCTGAAATTTTTATGGCAAGCCTCCGAACGGAGTGTGATGTCGTGGATTGCATCCGCTGCAGCCGTCCCCTGCCGGAAGGTGCCCTGTTCTGTCCGTGGTGCGGCAAGCGCCAGACCGCCGTAGCACCCCCGCCGCAGCGCAAACGGCGCCGTCGGCCAAAGGGCAGCGGCACTGTCTATCTGAAAAAGGATCATCTCCGCGCAAATCCATGGGTCGCCAAGACCGGACGCGGCGAGATCCTTGGCAGCTATGCCAGTTCCACCGAGGCCACGCTTGCGCTGGACGATTATAACGCCAGACACACCAGCGCCGCCCGGCTACGCTATACCTTTGCTGATGTTTACGCAAAGTGGAAGGATGTCCACTTTCAGGATGTCGGCCCCAAAGGGCAGTACAGCTACGAGCAAGCCTACGCCAAAGCTGCGTCTCTGTATGATCGAGAGATGCGCCAGCTCAAGACCGAGGACTACCAGCAGGTCATCACCACTCTGGCCGAAAACGGTCTTTCCCGCAGCAGCTGTGAAAAGCAGCGGCAGCTGTTCAGCCAGCTGTGCAAGTGGGCCATGCAGAACGATATCATTTCCATCAATTACGCCGAGGGTCTGCGTTTGCCCTCTGCCTCTCCCAAAAAAGAGCGCACCCTCACCCGCGCCGAGATCCAGCGCATCCAGACTGTCGCCGACGATCCCGCCCCGGCCAACCGTCTGCGGCTCACCGCTCAGATCGCGCTGGTGCTGGTGTACACCGGCATGCGTATTGATGAGCTGCTCTCCATGCGCCGGGACGACGTGCATCTGGATCAGGGCTATCTTGTCGGCGGCGAAAAGACCGAAGCTGGCCGCCAGCGCATCATCCCCATCCTCGCCCCGATCCGGCACATTTTGGCCGGGTGGATGCTGGACAGCATCGGCAGCGTCTACCTGCTCCCCACTTCCGCCGGGCGTAAAAAAGATATCAACGCCGTGGAGCATTCCTTCCGCCGCCTGATGGAACTGTGCGGCATCAATACCAAGGACACCCCCAAAGAGCAGCGCGTTACGCCGCACTCTCTCCGCCGCACAGCTGCCACGCGCCTCGTGGAAGGCAAGGCCGACCCCACCGCTGTGCAGGCCATTCTTGGCCACGCCGACTTCACCACCACGGCAAATTATTACACGGTACACGATGCAGCCTATCTCGCCGAGGAAATGCAGAAGTTCAAAATATAGGCTCCCACTAAGCTCCCCAATGCACATTTTTTGTCGTTATTCCGCCATTTTGTGTTGCTTCCCAAGCAGTAGGCGGCGGGTTCGAGTCCCGTATCCTGCTCCAAGTAAAA
>ERZ1673741.290-NODE-290-length-63147-cov-26.262601_pt1 | contig 63147 bp, 53 predicted proteins | sample MGYA00580209_ERZ1673741 | MGnify/ENA primary metagenome ERZ1673741 (study PRJEB41218, sample SAMN15661754) | gut metagenome | host: Homo sapiens | place: Canada: London | collected 2015-08-20/2019-03-30 | study: EMG produced TPA metagenomics assembly of... | reverse complement strand
GCAAACGCCCAACTTCTTGATTTTCAATCAAAGTCCAATTTAGAGCGAGTTAGAATTATTAACGGAGAAAAAGTCGAAGTCGCAGGAAGTGTTGAGTTCTTTAGCGTGCCGAAAGAAAACTATGCTTTTGAGAAAGACATTGAGCTGGAATATGACGGCAAGGTGTACATCGGCAATACGATAAAATACGCACCCCGCAACAGCAATTGGAGACTACAGATGAAAGGGGTGGCCGATGACGGCTCAAAGATGACTTATCTCACAAGTCCACGGCTGGGCATTCCGGGCGGCATGACGGAGAAGATACTTGTTTTTGAGAAGACATCCATTCCCGACCGATACAAACTGCATATTTACGAAGAAGGTTTGTTGCAACAATTCAAAGAAATGTCTAAAGATTGGGCTTGTATGGGTAGGAATGGACGCTACTATGGTCATTTAAAATGATGGAAGCACTTTTCAATACGCTCTATCGTATCACTATTGTATAATGATGGATAGACAGAGATAATCTGTCGAAGTGTAGGAAAAGACAGACCGTACAATCTTGCAACCAGTGCGTCAAGCCTTGCCTGCAATTCCTGTCTATCTGTTATACTGCACTCTGCAAAGGCTGGCAGCATGTGCCACAGTTTATCCATTCTGCAGTCGTCCGAAAGGAAACCATGACATAGACTGACCAATTGCGAGAATATGCTCTCGTTATTGGCCAGTTTTTCTTTGGCAAGACACATTGTCGGTATCGGTATCTGCTTGATGATGGTCTGCGTAAGGTCTATGCCGTTCAGTTTATTCTTTACGATGAAGTCAAACACTACAGAGTTAAACAAACATGCGAGATAGACAAGCAGTTCAGTATCGTCAGTTATAAGAAATTGCACCGACTGCGATGCAGGGAGAAAAGGAAGTATAGTACTGACACAAGCCTTCCCGTTGGTGGCTGACGTGAGGCTGTGCCATGCCAGCATGTAGTCAGCACGATAAGACCGTGACAGAGCCTCCCATTTATCCTTGTTGATATAGAAACGTGACAGAGGCATCACACCAGTGTTTCTTTCCTCGTCCGACAGCCTTTTTGTCTGTGCCTTGCTCTTGTACCGGTCTGCGTATGGCACATTGTTGTAGCCAGAATATCTGCCATCAAACGACTGGAAAAATTTCCCCTCATAAACAGGCAGGTTGGTTTCTTCAGAACTCTTCCCTATGTAATCAGCATGATTGGTGTAATGTACCAAGCGTCCGAACTGAAGTTCCTTATATGCTTGGCCTATGGTATGGAACCTACCATACAAATCAAGCAGTATGCACATGCTACCTGTATTCGTGATGTTTGGCAACATATGGGTATCTGGATTTAGCGTTACAAGTTCTTTCTTTCCTATTTTGATGCTGGTTTTCTCTATATCTTCGATATTGCGCAGATTCATACCGATATTGAATGTATGCTTGCCAGACATGTCTTGTGTTCCTCCAACAATGAGCAGGCTGAACCTTTCACGGCTGTCAATGTCAAAGAATTTTTCGCGATTGATGAAATCGTATATGGCATACAAACCATTAAAAATACGATTGAAGAACTTACGGTTTACAGAGGAGGTTACGGTAGAACTCTTTATGATGATGCCGATAACGCCCCTTGCCGACACCTGACTATAACAAGCATCGGCAAATAGTGTGCATGTATTCAATTCGCCAGTTGCGGAATTGGCAAAATAAGGGTCGCTCTTTATGATTTCCTTGCTCCTCTCCATATTGCTTTTGAAGCTGTATGCATAATTGGCGAGAGACTCATTCTTTTCCTCTTGACTGGCGATGCGTTCTCTCGTGTTATTTCTAAAATATGTACTATTGAGAGAGAATGTAAACTGCGAATAGAATTTCTTTTCCTCAAAGCGTATCTTGTCCCATGGGGGATTGCCCAGTATAATGTCATATTCTGTAAGGAAGTCTGTGCCTATCGCAAGTTCGGGATGATAAATATAGCCCTCAAGATACAATTTTTCACGACGTTCTTCTGTCGCCTGTGCATCATTGTGCAAAAGAAAATTGCCGAACACGAAATGCTTACAGAGCGTTGCGTAACAATCTAAGTCATTGGTCAGCTCCAGTATAGAGAACTTAGCCACTTCAAGGGCTATGCAGTCAACATCGCACGCATACACATTATTTATTATGGCAAGCATTGAGGATTGTAGAACGTTTTCCTTGCTTTCGCTCAATATTCGTGCAATATATCTTATGGCGGAGACAAGGAATATGCCACCGCCACATGAGAAATCCACAATTTTGGCACAACCTACATTTTCCACCCCATTAGCATTTGTGTAGTTGTCAATAACGCTTTTCGTCAGATAATCCACAAGTTTTTCTGGAGTGTAATAACTGCCAAGTTGGTTGCGATACCTTTTACCGTAAGTAGTATCGAAACCGTTTGTGTCTACGGAAAGCAGCATCTCGTAAATATTGCCTAAACATAGACCTTCCCTTTCCACGATTTCCTCAGAGTTGACTATACGACTCTCTGTATCGTCAAGCGTCAAGAGCCATTCTGCCAGTGCGCATCTTTCCGAAAGCCGACCCTTTAGCCACTGTGCGTACTCCGTAGCAGTATGTAGCTGCTGTTGCCATTTTTTTGTAAACAATACTACCACAATGGCAGCCTTGGCTATTGACTTTGCTCTATTCGCCTTTAGGGGGTTGATTGGTTCACTCTCTTTATGGTAATAACGGATAAGTGTGTCGACCAAACGCTTATATATGTTTAAAATATCATTCATTGATTTCTATTATAGGTGTATCGTAAAACACTTTGGGATGAATTGTCCTAAGAACTTTATCCACATCGTTTGCATTAAGCGAAAGTTGCCTGTACATTTCTGAATATTTTTGCCTAACCATCCTGTCTGCCTCCTCTATGGTACATGAATACACCGAGCCTACGGCATCAAGTCTGTCTACGTCCATGACATACAGCAATAGCTTATGCACAAAGTCATACCGATACTTTTCAAGTGTCTTGTACAATTTGTCATAGTGGCCACTTAATGATTTGACAATGGAGGCACATGACACTTTCATCTGTGCGGCTAGCATTTCTATGCAATTCTCACTGCCATAGTTAGTACCATCGGCTTTTCTGGCTACAGGCATACAGTTCATGCTTATCTGTCTTGATAGCAGCTCGTCTACCTTCTTTATGCTGACACTCTTTTCGGGGTAGCACATCCAAGGTGCAGTTTGCATCGCATATTCTTGAGCAAACTCGCCAGTCAGATTGTATTGCTCACTTATAAGCGTCTCTATCATGTTCTCAGCAACCAAACGCTCATACATGTTCTGCAAGTCATGCTGGAGGCATTGCGTCAAATATGACTGTACGTCATCGATAGCATCGAATCGGGGATGCCGATATTCTATGTTAGGCAATTTCGTTGCCAAATAATTACATTTTAGCTCGTGGCACAATGCCGCAAGGCTGTTAATCCTTTCATTGTCAAGAATGTTGTCAGCAACAGGCAGTTGCTGGATATACCCACCACTCACCGTAAACTTTGGATTGATAATGCGCATGAAGAACGAGGCTATCCTCGAATTGAGAAAAGCCATGTGGCATAGTGGATTTCCTGCCATAACCCTTATTCCTGGCCCTGAAGCTATGAACACTTGATTTGCCAACTTGCAGCGCACTGTCAGTCCCATTGTACCGGTGTCTGTAAATACCAAAGCGGTCTTGGCTATTTGTGACGGATTTCTAAGCACACCGCCTCTATTTTTCTTTATGGCTTCACCATTTTCGCCCCATTTCACTTTATATACGTTGAGTCCTTGCCATTTGCTGAAGCCTCCCCCCCCTTACTTGTCAGCTTCCATTCTGGTGAAGTTGTCTGCCAGATATACTTCACCATTGTAGCATTGTCGCCAGTAGATGAACCCTGCATGCACTTTGCAAACTCGCCATATTTTCTGAACTTTGACAAATAAGCCATGTCGGACATAATCTGATAGTTGAATTCACAATTCTTGTTTGCTAAGAACTTTTTTATGCCTACACTGTACACCTTATACCCACCATTGCGCAGCAGTTGCACCTTTTCTTGGTATTTGGAGTGCCGCAGATTTACAAACACGCTATTTGCCGACGCGTTCGTTGCGCTGTTTTTTCTTATTAAAGCAAGCACGACATTGGTTTTTTCTCCATTTATATTATGAAAGGCATTTGAACCAAGGTCTACACAATTAAGCATATCATAACCATATATCAGAAAACGCCTAAAGTCCTTCAGTGATGACAGGGACAGCCATCCATTTTGCGAGACGACAGCCATGCTATCGCCATTGTGCAGATTGCGCATCATTTTTTGCATGAACGAGAAACACAAGTCGCCTTTTGCCGCAGGATAATACGAAAGCAGATGCTTCTTGACCACTGGAGACAAGTCACGTTTGCCCATGAATGGTGGGTTTGTTATATAGACAATGCTTTTGCCTTGTTCCCTCGCCTTGGCGACAACTCCCTCAAAGTCAATGTTTCCTATCTTTTCAGAGCATACATGATTGTTGACGTACCCTTTTGTGTCTCCGTCAACTCCGCCAAAATTATATATTTCAGAATACACATCTTTGGGATTTTCATAATATGCAGTAAGCCAAAGCGACAAACGTGCTATTTCCGCAAGTTCCGCATCCAAGTCATAGCCAACAATATTGTTTTCGAAAATCAACTTGGCAATATTGTCCATATCCCCATGATGTTTATACCATGCATACAATTCGCGATACAGGTATGTCAAGAAATTGCCTCCGCCTGAAGCAGGGTCGACGAACATGACATTGCTTAAATCATCATAAAGCGAAAGCGTCTGTTTCACGAGATATTCCACCATATATATATCTGTGAAGAACTGTGTCTGGTAGAGCAGATTCTTACCTTCTACCTTTTCTACGGAAGACGAAGAACGACCTTGTGCAGTTTTCATCAGATAAGATTTTATTTGCTGATAGATGTCTGACACGAAGAATCCCAATCCATTTACCTCGTCCTCTACTTTAGCGAGTGAAAGTTGGGTTAGAATCTCTCTTTCCGTGCAGCAGTCTATCAAATTGTGTATCTTATTATAAGCATTCACAATATGAGGAAAATGGCATGATAGTACAGCGTCGAGGCTGTTGTCCCGACTATTGTGCATAAGGGCAACACCATTGAGCGCATACAACATGGAAATGTATGCGCTCAGTTCATAGACCAAAGAACTGTCTGTGCCAATAGGAAAGTTATCGGCAAGCAATTCTGCAATCTTATTTATCTGCCGTTTCATCACTTTTTATCAAATCATTCAAGTTTATATTATAATGCCCAATGGCTTCGAGACATTGGAGCAGGAATGATGCGCTGAACGTCCCTCTACTAATCTTGCTATTGAGACTTGACAGCGTATAGTCATATCCCTTTGATTTCAGCAGACGTTGCAGGTCTTCCATAGAAAGTCCATCTTTCAGAAGCTCTATCTTTAGTAATGTTTTTGCCTTACTCATATATGTTAGTCTGTCATAATTGTGTTGCAAATTTATATATAATTTTGCATATATGCAAAATTATGGCATAAAAGCAAGATATCCCTATAATGAAATTAATGTAAAGGAAATATACAATAAAAAAACTATACCCTTTCGGGTGCAATATCAAATAAATTATATATATTTGCACCCGAAAGGGTATAATTATATAAGTATGAGCACATCAATAGCAGCATTTGTAAAGGAACGCCGGCACATGTTCGGCTTGACGCAGGTGGACTTGGCAGAGAAGTCGGGCGTAGGATTGCGCTTCGTGCGCGAACTGGAGCAGGGAAAGCAGACACTGCGCATCGACAAGATAAACCAAGTGTTGGCTCTGTTCGGACACGAAGTGGGAGCACAGCCGACAAACAACAAAGAAGAACAGTAAACGCTAACATCATTTGTTATGAAGAGTGCTAAAATCTATATGTACGACCACTATGCCGGCCGTCTGACTGAGGACGAAAACGGATTTCAGTTTGTTTACGACAGCGACTATCTCGAAATGGAGGGAGCAGAACCGATAAGCCTCACTATGCCATTGCGCGAAGAACCGTATGAGGACAAGGTGCTCTTCCCATTCTTCGACGGACTGGTGCCAGAGGGGTGGCTGCTCAACATTGCAGAACGCAGTTGGAAGATCAACCAACGCGACCGTATGTCATTGCTGCTGGCATGTTGCAAAGACTGTATCGGCGCTGTCAGTGTGGTACCTGAAGAATAAAAAAACTGTATTATGGAGAAATGCCTTTATTGCTACAAGCCTCTTAAAGATGGTCAGACAGACTTCCACCCCACTTGCGCACGAAAGATGTTCGGCGTAAGGAAGGTGCCGACGTTGCCGTATAAACGCAGCGAAATAGCCGAACTCGCCAAGCAGGTGATACGTGCACAAACCACACTGACGGGAGTGCAGGCAAAACTGTCGCTCGACATCAATCCTGGAGGTAAGAACGAGCCAAGCCGCTTCACCATTGTCGGGTTATGGGGACGTTACATTCTTAAACCTCAGACTGACGCTTATCGTGCATTACCCGAACTGGAGGACTTGACGATGCACATGGCGGAGGCTGCAAAAATTGCCGTAGTGCCACACTCGCTTATACGTTTTGCTGATGGCGAGTTATGCTACATAACGCGTCGCATCGACCGCGAAACTGACGGAACAAAGATTGCAATGGAGGACATGTGCCAACTTACCGAACGCCTGACCGAATACAAGTATAAAGGATCGTATGAGCAGATTGCGAAGCACATAAAGAAGTATTCTGCTGTACCGCAACTCGACCTTGTGAACTTCTGGGAGGTAGTGGTGTTCTCATGGATTACGGGCAATTCGGATATGCACCTGAAGAACTTCTCGCTCATAAAATCGCCAATGGGCTACAGTCTGACACCGGCATACGACCTTCTTTCCACAACCATCGTAATGCCTGAGGACAAGGAAGAAATGGCACTGACACTTAACGGCAAGAAGGCAAACATAAAGCGCAACGACTTTGAGAAGTCTATTCTCGCTTCGGGAGTGAACGAAAAGGTTCTGGACAACATTGCAAAGAAGTTCCGCAAAGCTCTGATGAAGTGGCTCGACCTGATAGAAGAATCATTCCTGCCCAATGACTATAAACGCCAATACAAGCGCCTTATTCTTAAAAGAATACTGATGTTGAGATAATAATCCAACACAAAAACTATACCCTTTCGGGTGTAATATCAAGCAAACCGTTTGATATTACACCCGAAAGGGTATAATTGTTATTAGAGAATTCTAAACTATTACATATAACAAAGTCCGGTGTTCAGGAGATTGTCTGTTGTGGTCTTTATGCGCAAGCGATACTTGTCGGCGTAATAGACATTCATTATTCGGCGTGCCTCGAAGGGTGATGGGGTGAGAGCGAGAGCCACGTGTCCCATTGTGCGTCGCAGATTCAGCTCCACGCACGGATGGAGGAGGAAGCCTTCGCCTTCCTTACGTGCCACAGCCATCATGTCGATGCCGAAAGCACCTGCGTAAACTCCCTTAAGCTGCGGAGCGAGGATGGACCGTATGTCGTCGCAGACTTTATCCAAGAGCTGCATGTCCACACAACGCGACAACATCTCACGCTTGTCTTTCTCCGTGGCACAGAGTCCACCCGTATAGGCTCCGCCGCTTGTGGCGAAAAGCGAAAGACCGCTATATGACACCTCGCCGTCTTTGTTGACACAGAACTCCATACCAAAGTCGCACACCTTGGCGTAAAGCGGTTCCACCATTATGCCGCCCTGCTGACGGACAATGTTAGCAGCCCAACCGGAGAGGCGGGCGTAATCGTCAGAAGTGCGGACATAGCGTACGCCTCTGCCGCTACTGCTCCACGGCGACTTAAGCACAGCCTGACAGCCGTAACGCTCCACTGCCTCAGACACGCTCTCCATCGTCTCGCAATAACAGCTCTCCCCTACCAATCCATTATGGCTATTGACCAAGACGGGCAGCAACTCGCTTGCCGCAAACCTGCGGCTGCTCATCTGACGTACCGCGGAAAGCACTTCGTCCGACGGCATACAGCCGGCAAGTGCACCGTTGGCACGCAGGAGCTGATCCTTAAGAGTGATGTCCCATCCCCAAGGATCGATAATAAGATCGTCAACGAAGGGCGTCAAGCCTTTAAGGTCAGCCAACGACACGAAAGCCACGTCGTGCGAATATTTCCTGACATGGCGGACCGACTCTAATGCCGCAGCTACATCGTCTACAAGCACGAAGTCGCCGTCGTCAGCCCATAACGCAGGAAGAAAACCAAGATCGGCACGCATCTGCCTACCCGCATGAGGAGCCGTGAAGCGCTTCAGATTGGCAGCCAAGGCAATGTCGTGCTCAGGATTGAATATATGAAGCCTCATTTAGTCTCTCCTGAAAATATCTCTTGTGTAAACCTTATCCTTCACATCGTCCAGACTGACATCGTAGCGGTTGGCGATGATGGCATTGCTAAGTCGCTTAAACTCGTCGAGGTCGCCTACGACACGGCTTCCGAAGAACGTGGTGCCGTCCTGAAGCGTCGGCTCATAGATGATGACCTGTGCACCCTTAGCCTTGATGCGCTTCATGATGCCCTGAATGCTGCTCTGACGGAAGTTGTCTGAATTTGACTTCATCGTGAGTCGGTAAACACCGATGGTACACGGTTTCTCTTCGTCCGGATTCCAGTCGCCATGGTTATAATAGTCGTAATATCCAGCCTTTGCAAGCACGCGGTCCGCAATGAAGTCCTTGCGTGTACGGTTGCTCTCCACAATAGCCTCAATCAGATTCTCGGGCACGTCCTTATAGTTGGCAAGGAGCTGCTTCGTGTCCTTAGGCAGACAATAGCCGCCATATCCGAAAGACGGATTGTTATATTGGTCGCCGATACGCGGGTCGAGGCTTACGCCCTTGATGATGGCCTGTGTGTCGAGCCCCTTCATCTCAGCGTAAGTATCAAGCTCATTGAAGTAGCTCACACGCAATGCGAGGTAAGTATTGGCGAAGAGCTTCACAGCCTCAGCCTCAGTAAGTCCCATGAAGAGCGTGTCGACATCCTCCTTCAGCGCACCTTCCTTCAGCAATGCGGCAAACGTGCGTGCTGCCTCGTCAAGGCTGTCGGCATGGTCGGAAAGGTCGGACGAAGGACGTCCTACGATGATGCGGCTCGGGTAAAGATTGTCGTACAGAGCCTTGCTCTCACGCAGGAATTCCGGCGAGAATACAAGGCGAAGGTCTCTGCCATACTTTTCATAAAGTCCTGCGCAGTATCCCACGGGGATGGTGCTCTTTATCACCATCACGGCATTGGGATTCACTTCTCGCACGAGATTGATGACCTCCTCCACGTGAGAAGTGTCAAAGTAGTTCTTCACCGGATCATAATTGGTAGGCGCGGCTATAACCACGAAGTCGGCATCGCTGTAAGCGTCGCGTCCGTCGAGTGTAGCTATGAGATTGAGCTGCTTCTCGGCAAGGTATTTCTCAATATAGTCGTCCTGTATGGGAGAAATACGATTATTGATTTTTTCCACCTTCTCGGCTATAACGTCCACAGCCTTGACCTGATGGTGCTGGGCAAGAAGCGTGGCTATGCTCATGCCCACATAACCGGTGCCAGCAACAGCCACCTTTATCTTTTTGAAGTCATTCATGTTAGTCGGTTTTATTTTACGGAAAGCAAATATACGCTTTTTCACCCGAATCGAAAAAGCGAAATGCAAAAAAACAAAAAAATAATAGATTTTGTAATATTGAGTTTGCAATTCCAAATTATATTCATACCTTTGCATAGTTTAAGAATTTATATAAAACAAAGAAAACGCAAGCAAGAATGGAATCTTTCTTCAAGACCCACACTTACCTCGTTGAGCACATGACGGCTTCCGTCAGGCGCACCTTGATGGACGAGATCGACTGGAACGACCGGTTGATTGGCATCAAGGGTTCGAGAGGCATCGGCAAGACCACCTTCTTGCTTCAATATGCTAAGGAAAACTTCGGACCGAGAGACCGCAGATGTCTTTACGTCAACATGAACAACTTCTACTTCCAAGGCCGTGGCATTGCCGACTTCGCGTCAGACTTTGCGGCTCAAGGAGGAAAAGTGTTGCTCATCGACCAGATTTTCAAGAAGCCGGACTGGAGCAATGAGTTGCGCACATGCTACAACCAATGCCCCAATCTGAAGATAGTCTTCACCGGATCGAGCGTGATGCGGCTGAAGGAGGAAAATCCGGAGCTGAAAGACATCGTAAAGAGCTATAACCTCCGCGGATTCTCGTTCAGGGAATACGTAAACCTACAGACTGGAAACAACTTCCCTGTTCTTTCACTCAACGACATCATCAGACGCCACGCAGAAATAGCTGCCGAGATAACGAGCAAGGCAGACATAGCGACGCTGTTCGGCGAGTATCTGCACCACGGATTCTATCCGTTCTTCCTCGAACACCGCAACTTCGAGGAGAATCTGCTGAAGACGATGAACATGATGACGGAGGTGGACATTCTCTTCATCAAACAGATAGAGCTGAAGTATCTGACAAAGATAAAGAAGCTGTTCTATCTTCTTGCCGTGGAAGGACCGAAAGCACCGAACATCAGCAATCTGGCTCAAGAGATTGAGACAAGCCGTGCAACGGTGATGAACTATATAAAATATCTCTCCGACGCACGCCTTATTAATATAATGTATCATCCGGGCGACGATTTCCCGAAGAAACCTTCAAAGGTGATGATGCACAACCCCAACCTCATGTATACCATATATCCCTACATAGCTGATACGCAGGAGGTGATGGAGACATTCCTTGTGAACGCCCTCTGGAAGGACCACGTCGTCAACCAAGGCAAGCAGGATGCCTGCTACATCATTGACAATATGAGGAAGCTGAAGGTGGTGGACTATGCGAAGAGCCTGAAGCTCCGCAACAACGCAGACACCACTTACGCCGTATACAACACCACGGAAGGCGGCAACGGACGCGTGCCGCTATGGATGTTCGGCATGACATACTGAGAACCACAAAAAGCCTGACCCCTTGCGGTTCTCACAAAAGCCGCATCGGAAAAGGAAAGAAAAATAAAGAAACAACTATACATTAACATTTTATTTAAAAACAAAATGGCTAAAGAAAAAAAGTTTATCACTTGTGATGGTAACACAGCTGCCGCTCATGTAAGCTATATGTTTACAGAGGTTGCTGCCATCTACCCTATCACTCCGTCATCACCGATGGCAGAGCATGTAGATGAATGGGCTGCCAAAGGTCGTAAGAACCTTTTCGGTCAGAAGGTCTCTATCCAGGAGATGGAGTCGGAAGGCGGCGCAGCTGGTGCATTGCACGGTTCGCTTCAGGCAGGTGCCCTGACATCAACATACACTGCTTCGCAGGGTCTGTTGCTTATGATTCCTAACATGTACAAGATTGCAGGCGAGCTGCTTCCTTGCGTGTTCAACGTTTCGGCACGTACACTGGCATCACACTCACTTTGTATCTTTGGTGACCATCAGGACGTTATGGCTTGCCGTCAGACAGGCTTCGCTATGTTCTGCTCTGGTTCTGTACAGGAAGTTATGGACCTCTCTGCAGTTCCTCACCTCGCTACTCTCGAGACACAGGTTCCGTTCATCAACTTCTTCGACGGTTTCCGCACATCTCACGAGTATCACAAGATCGAGGAGATGGACATGGAAGACATCCGTCCGCTCGTAAATCAGGAATACATCAAGCGTTTCCGCGACCGTGCCCTCACTCCTGAGCGCCCTGTTACACGCGGTACTGCTGAGAACCCTGAGACATTCTTCACACACCGTGAGGCAAGCAACGAGTACTACGACCGCATCCCTGAGGTAGTGGAGAAGTACTGCCAGGAGATGACTAAGATCACCGGTCGTGAGTATCACCTCTTCAACTACTACGGAGCTGAGGACGCTGAGAACGTAATCATCCTCATGGGTTCTGCTACAGAGCCTGCACGTGAGGCTATCGACTACCTCAACAAGCAGGGCAAGAAGGTAGGTATGGTTGCTGTTCACCTCTATCGTCCGTTCTCTGTTGACTTCCTTAAGAAGACTCTTCCCGCTACTGTTAAGCGCATCGCTGTGCTTGACCGTACTAAGGAGCCGGGTGCTGAGGGCGAACCTCTGTACCTCGACGTTAAGTCAGCTCTCTACGACGACGAGCGCAAGCCGCTTATCGTTGGTGGCCGTTACGGTCTCGGTTCTTCAGATACAACTCCTGCTAAGATCGTTGCTGTATTCAAGAACCTCGAGCTTCCGCAGCCTAAGAACCACTTCACAGTGGGCATCGTTGACGACGTTACATTCACATCACTTCCTGAGGAGGAAGAGATCCCGATGGGTGGCGACGACCTGTTCGAGGCTAAGTTCTACGGACTCGGTGCTGACGGTACTGTAGGTGCTAACAAGAACTCAGTACAGATTATCGGTAACAACACCAACAAGTACTGCCAGGCTTACTTCTCTTACGACTCAAAGAAGTCAGGCGGTTTCACTTGCTCACACCTCCGTTTCGGTGACAGCCCCATCCACAGCGCATACCAGGTAAATACTCCTAACTTCGTGGCTTGCCACGTTCAGGCTTACCTCCACATGTATGACGTTACACGTGGTCTTCGCAAGAACGGCTTCTTCCTGTTGAACACCATCTTCGACGGTGAGGAACTCGTAAACTTCATTCCTAACAAGGTTAAGCGTTACTTCGCTCAAAACAACATCACTGTTTACTATATCAACGCCACTAAGATTGCTCAGGAGATTGGTCTCGGTAACCGTACCAACACCATCCTCCAGTCTGCATTCTTCCGCATCACAGAGGTAATTCCTTTGGATCTCGCAGTAGAGCAGATGAAGGCATTCATCGTTAAGTCTTACTCAAAGAAGGGTCAGGACGTTGTTGACAAGAACTTCGCAGCCGTTGACCGCGGTGGTGAGTACAAGCAGCTCACTGTTGATCCGGCATGGGCTAACCTCGAGGACGAGGCTCAGAAGGAAGACAACGCTCCCGCATTCGTTAAGGAGCTCGTTCGTCCTATCAACGGCCAGGCTGGCGACTTGCTGAAGGTTTCTGACTTCGTTAAGCACAACACCGTGGACGGAACATGGGAGAACGGTACTTCTGCATTCGAGAAGCGTGGTGTAGAGGCATTCGTTCCGGTATGGAACGTCGAGAACTGTATCCAGTGTAACAAGTGTTCATTCGTTTGTCCTCACGCTGCCATCCGTCCGTTCGTTCTTACAGACGAGGAGCTCGCTGGCATCGAGGGTCTCGAGACTCAGGAAATCAAGGCTCCGGCTGCTCTGAAGGGTATGCACTTCCGCATTGAGACTTCTGTACTCGACTGTCTTGGTTGCGGCAACTGTGCCGACGTCTGCCCGGGCAAGAAGAACAAGGAGACAGGCGAGCTTGAGAAGGCTCTCAAGATGGTTCCGTTCAACGTTGACGCAGAGGATATGCAGAAGGAAGCACAGAACTGGGAGTACCTCGTTCACAACGTTGCTTCTAAGCAGGATCTCGTAGACATCAAGCAGAGCCCGAAGAACTCTCAGTTCGCTCAGCCTCTGTTCGAGTTCTCTGGCGCTTGCTCTGGTTGCGGTGAGACTCCGTACGTTAAGCTCATCTCTCAGCTCTTCGGTGACCGTCAGATGATTGCCAACGCTACTGGTTGTTCTTCTATCTACTCAGCTTCTATCCCGTCAACTCCTTACACAAAGAACGCTAAGGGTCAGGGTCCGGCATTCGACAACTCATTGTTCGAGGACTTCTGCGAGTTCGGTCTTGGTATGGTACTCGGCAACAAGAAGATGAAGGAGCGCATCTGCCACCTCCTCGAAGAGGCTAAGGCTAATGAGCATGCTACTGCAGAGTTTGTTGCTGCTGCTGACAACTGGATGGCTAACATGAACGACTCTGAGGGTTCAAAGAAGGCTGCTGCTGAGCTGAAGCCGCTCATCGCTGCTTGTGCAGAGAAGGGTTGCCCGGTTTGCGCAGAGCTCAAGACTCTCGACCACTACCTCGTAAAGCGCAGCCAGTGGATTATCGGTGGCGACGGTGCTTCTTACGATATCGGTTACGGTGGTCTCGACCACGTATTGGCTTCTGGTGAGGACGTTAACATCCTCGTACTCGATACAGAGGTTTACTCTAACACTGGTGGTCAGTCATCTAAGTCTACTCCGCTCGGTGCTATCGCACAGTTCGCTGCTCAGGGCAAGCGCATCCGTAAGAAGGACCTCGGCTTGATGCAGACAACATACGGCTACATCTACGTAGCTCAGGTGGCTATGGGTGCTGACAACGCTCAGACTCTGAAGGCTATCCGTGAGGCAGAGGCTTATCCTGGACCGTCTCTCGTTATCGCTTACGCTCCGTGTATCAACCACGGTCTGAAGCGTAAGGGCGGTATGGGTCGCTCACAGAACGAGGAGAAGCTCGCTGTTGACTGCGGTTACTGGCACCTCTGGCGCTTCAACCCGCTGTTGGCTGACGAGGGCAAGAACCCGTTCACACTCGACTCTAAGGCTCCGAAGTGGGAAGACTTCCGCGACTTCCTTCTTGGTGAGGTTCGTTATCTGTCAGTACAGAAGGCATTCCCGAAGGAGGCTGACGAGCTCTTCACACAGGCTGAGAAGATGGCTAAGCTCCGTTACCAGACCTACGTTCGCAAGAGCCAGGAGGACTGGAGCGATCAGCTCTAATAAGCAATATTAATACAATTAATCTATAAGAAACGGCAACATTGAATAATAAAGATATTCGATGTTGCCGTTTTTTACAGATATACATTATAATATATATAGGTAGATAAAATCATATAGGATAATGAACGAGACAATTAAAACTCTTGAGACACGCCGTAGCGTGCGCTGCTTTGACGCAGAAAGAATGCCGTCTGAGGAGATGATAAAGCAGATTGTAGAGGCTGGCGAGTATGCACCTACGGGTAGAGGAAAGCAATCGCCACGTATTGTAGTGGTTACCAACAAGCAGACACGCGACCTTCTCTCCTCTCTTAACGCACGTGTGATGGGCGTAGAGAGCGATCCTTTCTATGGCGCACCGGTCATTCTGCTTGTCCTCGCAGACCACGAACGTCCCACATACATTTATGACGGTTCGCTCGTGATGGGCAATCTGATGAATGCCGCTCACTCTTTAGGACTTGGCAGCTGCTGGATTCATCGCGCCAAGGAGATTTTCGATTCTGAAGAAGGCAAGGCTTTGCTGAAGGAATGGGGCATCGAAGGCAACTATGAAGGCATCGGACACGTGGCTCTCGGTTACGCAAAGGGCGAAACAAGAGAGGCAATGCCAAGAAAAGAAGACTATGCCGTATGGGTAAGATAATACCATAAAAAAAAGACAACAAAAGCAACATATAACTACAAATACGACATCAATATTGTGTTGTATTGAGCTTATAATGTTGCTTTTGCTGTCTATTTATATTTTGTCTTGATTGCCATCACTATGACATTAGCCTTAAGATAGCTAATCCTCGAAGCCTTCACTCTTTATAACGCTTATACCGTCAATGAGTTCGGGAGCGCCACCGCCACGCGTAATGTCGCTGTAAGCCTTGCGTTGGTCAGACATTTCTATGCTGATATCACGTCTAACATGTCGGTCTGGGTCTCTCAGACTATGGGAGAACAGCCATTCGTACGTCTTCTTCAGATAGAAGACACGAGCCGGAGCTCCATGACCAGCTCCCTGCCACCAGTTATAAAGCAGTCGTTGGTCGTTACCTTCGCTCTTCAGTTTCTCCACCACCGTCTTCGAACAGTTAACCGATACGGCACGGTCAGCCGTTCCATGGATTATCCAGAACGGCAGTTTTCCAAGTCCGCTGACGTCTTTTAACGACGTGCCACCGCAAAGAGCCATACCCGCCGCTATTCGGTCGGGATAAGTGCCGCAGACGTCCATCGTACCATAACCGCCCAGACTCATACCTATAACATACACTCGTGTGGTGTCGCAAGGATAGCGTTTAGCCACCCAGTCGAGCACGTCCATCACCTTCTTAGGATTCCATGCTCCTCCAGGATTCTGCGGCACAATGGTAAGCGCCTCTATCTCGCGTCCCTTAACGATAGCGTCAAGCGGACCATACCTTCTCACACGATCCAGATTGCGTCCGCAAAGGCTGGCACCATGCAGGAAGATAATAACCGGAGTCTGCTCCTGAGAATAAAAATAGTCAATAGGAGTATATACCCAGAAATTATAACCGTCAGGTATCGAGTCCTTCACGGCACGCAGAAAGTCGTGTGCAGACAATCTCATAACCGACAAAAGAAGGACCATAAATAGCAATATTCTCTTCTTCATATCCCAAAGTTAGTAATTATTCAGCAAAGCCGCACATAAATTCAACTTCTTTACAAGACGTTAATAGGCGTTTACAAAATAAAATACGTATCTTTGCAAGTACTATCAGGCGTTATCGGAAACGTCAATATACGAAATAATCAAATAGGATATGGAAGTAATAAAGACTGATATTGAAGGTGTGGTAATTATCGAACCACGCATTTTCAAGGATGCCCGAGGATATTTCTTCGAGAGTTTTTCACAAAGAGAGTTTGACGAGAAAGTACGTCATATAGACTTTTGTCAGGACAACGAGAGCATGTCATCCTATGGTGTCATGCGAGGACTGCATTTCCAGCGTCCGCCTTACACGCAGAGCAAGCTCGTGCGTTGCGTAAAAGGCGCCGTACTTGACGTGGCTGTGGACATACGCAAAGGCTCGCCCACATACGGCAAACACGTCGCTGTGGAACTTACAGAGGACAATCACAGACAGTTCTTCGTACCGCGCGGCTTCGCGCATGGCTTCGCCGTACTTAGCGAAACAGCTGTTTTCCAGTATAAGTGTGACAACTTCTACCATCCTGAAGCAGACGGTGGCATATCCATTCTTGACGATTCGCTCGGCATTGACTGGCGAATTCCAACAGAACATGCCATCCTTTCAGAGAAAGACACAAAGCATGATCTGCTGAAGGACTTCGACAGTCCTTTTGACATCAATATTGACTTGTATAAATAATCAACCATTTTCAAATCAATGAATATATTAGTAACGGGTGCTAATGGTCAGCTCGGCAACGAAATGCGTATCGTCAGCAAGAACTCCGCAGACCATTACATTTTCACGGATGTCAATCAGGTAGAAGGTCTGGAGACCACATTCCTCGACATTACAGATATGGAAGCCATTCGAAATATGGTGAAAGACAACGATGTGAAAGCCATCATCAACTGCGCAGCATGGACCAACGTGGACGCATGCGAGACAGACGAGAAGCTGGCTGTCCTCGCTGAGAAGCTCAATGCTGACGCTCCAGAGAACCTTGCAAAGGCAATGAAGGAGGCAAACGGCATTCTCATTCAGATAAGCACAGACTACGTTTTCGGCAAAGAGCCATACAACGTGCCTTGCAACCCTGACCAGAAGGGAACACCAACTGGCGTTTATGGAATGACAAAGCTTCATGGCGAGCAGAAAATCATTGCCACCGGATGTAAGTATGTCATCATACGTACTGCATGGCTCTATTCGGAGTTCGGCAAGAACTTCTGCAAGACAATGATGAACCTTACCGCTACTAAGCCTCAGCTGAAGGTGGTGTTCGACCAGTGTGGCACTCCTACCTACGCTCTCGACCTTGCCAACGCCATCCAGACCATACTGGAAAAGATGAAGACGGAGGCAGACAATGCTAAATATGTCGGCGTCTACCACTTCTCTAATGAAGGTGTATGCTCTTGGTACGACTTCACACAGATGATTGCACGTATCTCTGGTCACACGGATTGCGACATCCAGCCATGTTACAGTTCAGAATATCCTTCCCCCGTGACACGCCCGGCCTACTCTATCCTCGACAAGCGAAGCATCAAGGAAACCTTCGGAGTGAAGGTGCCTTATTGGGTTGACTCATTGGAGAAATGCATAGCAAACCTTGAAACCAAATAATTTAACACTAATCATTAAAAAACAGAAGAGAATGAAGAACATTATCATTACTGGTGGAGCCGGATTTATAGGCTCACATGTGGTAAGACTGTTTGTAAACAAGTATCCCGAATACCACATCATCAACATTGACAAGCTCACATACGCTGGCAACCTTGCCAACCTCAAGGACATCGAGGACCGTCCTAACTATACTTTCGTGAAGTGCGATATCTGCGACTTCGAGACAATCATGGACGTGATGAAAAAGTACGAGGTGGACGGCATCATCCATCTTGCTGCAGAAAGCCACGTCGACCGTTCCATCAAAGACCCCTTCACATTCGCACGCACCAACGTCATGGGTACGCTGACGCTGCTTCAGGCAGCAAAGCTTTATTGGGAAAGCCTGCCTGAGAAGTACGAAGGCAAGCGCTTCTATCACATCTCCACCGACGAGGTTTACGGAGCACTGGAGCTTACCAATCCCGAGGGCATCGAGTCGCCTTTCACAACAAAGGCTTCTTCAGAGCATCATCACGCCTACGGCACCGAGTTCTTCCTGGAGACAACAAAGTATAACCCCCACTCTCCTTACTCAGCATCAAAGGCATCGAGCGATCATTTCGTACGCGCATTCCACGACACCTACGGCATACCGACCATCGTGACCAACTGCTCTAACAACTATGGTCCTTACCAGTTCCCGGAGAAGCTCATTCCTCTCTTCATCAACAATATCCGCCATCGCAAGCCTCTTCCCGTCTACGGCGAGGGTCTCAACGTCCGCGACTGGCTCTATGTTGAGGACCACGCACGTGCCATCGACCTCATCTTCCATAAAGGCAAGGTGGCTGACACATACAATATCGGCGGATTCAACGAGTGGAAGAACATAGACATCATCCACGTGCTTATCAAGACCGTTGACCGTCTGCTCGGACGTGAGGAGGGTGAGGACCTCAACCTTATCACTCATGTGACAGACCGTATGGGGCACGATATGCGTTATGCAATCGACTCACGCAAACTCCAGCGCGAACTCGGCTGGGAGCCGTCGCTTCAGTTTGAGGAAGGCATCGAGAAGACCGTACGCTGGTATCTCGACAATCAGGAATGGATGGACAACGTCACGTCTGGCGACTACCTGAAGTATTACGAAAGCATGTATAAGGACAGATAATCCTACAAACACAAAGCAGCGGTTACATCATATAAAAGTAACCGCTGCTTTTGTATTTTATTTATTTTCATACATATACATACAACAAGAGGTCGGACTGAACATTCAATCCGACCTCTTGTTGTTTATGTATTTATATAAAATGCCTATTTAATAAAACAAAGGCAAACTATTATTTTTAACGGATGCGGTCCGCAGCTCTCACCAGCTTCTCGTCGTGCAGGATGCCGGCACGCGCCATCACATTAAGGATGACAGCCACAGCAGGCAGACATGCCACGAACGCAACATGGAACGAAGCTGAAGGATCGATGACGTTTCTTGTCACCACACCGAGAACAATATACCATGCCACGAGCAGAAACTCGTTGCAAAGGCAAAGGCTTGCCTGAAGCTTTCTGTTACGGAAGAGGAAGATGGTGCCGAGGCTGAGCACGCTGCTGAGAAGCAGAATGCCGAACAATCCACAAACCGAATAGTCCACCGAATCGCCCTTATCCAAGAACAGATTGTTGAGCTTGAAGCTTGCGCTCATTCCTGCAGGTTCCACAGTGCCTAAAGGCTGGCACAGACAAACCACAGAAACGATGAACGCAATCAGAAGAAATATGCTTTGCTTACGCTGTATCATATTCTTACGTGTATATGCTATACATTAATAATATATACGCCACACATTAAGCCTGCTCCTGAACGGGGGCATTGTCCTGAGCGGGGTCGCGATAATACACATTTCCCTCAATGAACTCCTCAGTGGCAAGCAGCGTCGGCTTCGGAAGCTTCTCATAGTAGCGTGAGATCTCAATCTGCTCACGATTCTCAAAAACCTCCTCAAGCGAGTCGTTGTAGGAAGCAAACTCAGCAAGTTTCTTGTTGAGGTCCTGCTTGATCTCCACTGAAATCTGGTTAGCACGCTTAGCGATGATAGCAACACTCTCGTAAATGTTTCCGGTTTCCTCACACAGGTCCATGATGTTGCGTGTGACTGTGTTTACCGGTGCTTTTGACTTTTTATAATCCATTTGTATACTAATATGTATTTTTTATTTTCAGTCCTTTGTCACTTCCTTGCACTTGCTGATGAATTTCTCAGCCATGCTCTTGTTCTTCGAGTCTGGATATTCGTTAATAAATCCGTAGCACTCGTCCTCTGCGTCCTGGAAGCGCTCCAGCTTCTTCTCCTCCACACTCTGCTGCGCCAGCTCAAACTTACTCTTCATGACAAGAAGGGCGAACTTCTCACGCAGTTTTGTATAAGGATAGTCCTTCAGCGCGTTCTGCGAAGTGATGATGCAAGCCTCATAGTTGTTTCCGCCATAGGTGCAGTTGCCGAAATACTGTCCGAGGTCATAATAGAGCTGAGCCGAATAAAACTCCTTCTGCACGAGCTTGTCCTGCAATTCGAAGAGCAGATTCTGCGCTTCCTCTCTGCGCGATCCGTCAGGGAAAAGGTCCAGATACTCCTGGAAAGCGGAGATGGCGTTCACCGTCTGCGACTGGTCGAGACGTGGCTCCGGCGTGCAGTTGTAGAGGCTCATACCGATAAAGAATTCGGCTTCCTCTGCATAAGCGCCCTTTGGATAATTCTGATAGTATTTCTTGAATGCTGCGGCAGCACCCTCATAGTCTTTGGTGTTATATTCAGACATAGCGAGCATGTACAGACTCTCCTGGGCATTGTCCGTTCCTTTCTGTAGCGTCACAAGTCCCTGAAGCAAAGTGGAGGCACGCACATACTTGCCATTAGCGAAGCATTCCTTGGCGTATTCGTATTTGTAGGTATTATCCGTTGTCTTATATACCCTGTTGAATTCGTTGGCGCAACTGGTAAACAATAGCGCCGAAAGAAGTATGCCGAATATCGATTTCTTCATATTATAACTCGTTTTGAATTGCAAAAATACACATTATTCCCCGATTCTCAAAACGATGTTCTCCTTTTTTAAGTAGATGTATGCCTTTTTTAAGTAAAAATCAGCATTCACTTGCCTATTTACAGGCTTTTTAGTATTTTTGCCAATCATCGGAGCCGTTTTGACTTACGCAAACAGCTCCATAACCATTTATCTGATATGGATTTCAAGATAACATCAAGATTCGCCCCCACCGGCGACCAGCCACAGGCCATCAAGAGTCTTACGGAGGGAATCCGTCAAGGCGACAAGGCACAGGTGCTGCTCGGCGTGACAGGTTCGGGAAAGACGTTCACGATGGCTAATGTCATCGCCAACATCGGACGCCCCACCCTTATCCTCAGCCACAACAAAACGCTTGCCGCCCAGTTGTACGAGGAGATGAAAGGTTTCTTCCCGGACAACGCCGTGGAATACTATGTTTCGTACTATGACTATTACCAGCCGGAAGCCTATCTGCCTTCGTCGGACACATACATAGAGAAAGACCTCGCTATTAATGAGGACATCGACAAGCTTCGCCTCTCTGCCGTCAGCGCTCTGCTGTCAGGCAGAAAGGACGTCATCGTCGTGTCGTCCGTATCGTGCATTTACGGTATGGGCGGTCCTACGGCTATGGCCAACAGCGTCATAGGCGTTAAGCGTGGCGACACCATTGAGCGCAACATGTTTCTGCGCAAACTCGTCGACGCACTATACATCCGCAACGACATCGACTTGGTGCGTGGCACGTTCCGCGTCAAGGGCGACACGGTGGACATAGCCATGGCTTACAGCGACAACATTCTGCGCATAACATGGTGGGACGACGAGATAGACTCTATAGAAGAACTCGACAGCGTGACGTTCCATCGCTTGGCTTCCTTCGAGGAATATCAGATTTATCCTGCCAATCTCTTTGTCACTTCCAAGGAGCAGACCGAGCATGCCATCCGTCTTATTCAGGACGACCTGCTCAAGCAAGTGGATTTCTTCAACGACCTTGGCGACCATATCCGTGCGCAGCGCATCAAGGAACGCGTAGAGTATGACATGGAGATGATAAAGGAGCTTGGACATTGTTCGGGCATTGAGAATTATTCGCGCTACTTCGATGGACGCGAACCAGGCGAACGTCCTTACTGTCTGCTCGACTTCTTCCCCAAGGACTATCTCATGTTCATCGATGAGAGTCACGTCAGCGTGCCTCAGATAGGCGCCATGTATGGTGGCGACCGCGCCCGCAAGCAGAACCTTGTGGAATACGGATTCCGTCTGCCTGCCGCCTTTGACAACCGTCCGTTGAGGTTTGAGGAATTTATGGAGATGACCAATCAGGTGGTGTACGTGTCTGCCACACCAGCCGACTTCGAGATGAACGAGGCTGAGGGCGTTGTCGTAGAGCAGATTATCCGTCCCACCGGACTCCTCGACCCCATCATCGACGTACGTCCGAGCGAGAATCAGATTGACGACCTGCTGGAAGAGATTCTCATACGTAAGGAGCATGAGGAGCGTGTGCTTGTCACCACGTTGACGAAGCGTATGGCTGAGGAGCTGACGGAGTATCTGCTCTCTCACGACGTACGCGCCAACTATATCCATAGCGACGTAGCCACTCTCGACCGCGTGAAGATTATGAACGACCTGCGAGCCGGCGTTTACGACGTGCTCGTCGGCGTAAACCTTCTGCGTGAGGGACTTGACCTTCCTGAAGTGTCGCTCGTTGCCATTCTGGATGCCGACAAGGAAGGCTTCCTCAGAAGCCACCGCTCGCTTACGCAGACAGCCGGACGTGCCGCACGTAACGTCAACGGTATGGTGATAATGTACGCTGACCGCATCACGGACAGCATGCAGAAAACCATCGACGAGACTGCCCGCCGCCGACAGATACAGCTTCGCTACAACGAGGAGCACGGCATCGTGCCGCAACAGATCCGTAAGGACATCAAGGGTTCGTTGGCTTCCCTTTCACAGTCAGCTGACGGTCAGCCCGTTGCCGCCGCTTCGTCAAGCAGTTCAAGCACCGGCACAAAGCCTAAGCAGTATCAGCCGTATATCGAGCCAGACACGTACGCTTACGCTGCCGACCCGATAGTGAAGCGCATGACGAAGAAGCAGCTGGAGAAGAGCATCGCTGACACCACCCTGCTGATGAAGGAGGCAGCCAAAAACCTCGACTTCCTGCAAGCGGCACAGTATCGCGACGAGATTGTAAGGCTTCAGGATTTGCTCGAAAACCAGCAAGATTGACGTAAAATTACGTTAAGCCGTAACAAATAACATACTGCAACGAGTATGTAATATACAAAGTTTCACTAACTTTGCACTTGTCAAAGCGCCGCAAACGCATTGACAAGTACAAATTAATGCAATCATAAACAAAGAAAGGAACCATAAAAATGATTAGAAATCTGATTATAGCTATCCTTCTCTGCAGCCCGCTTTTCTGCCAGGCGCAGAGCGAATGGGAAACTCCGAACGCCGTAAAGCCCAAAACCGAGAAGCCTAAGAAAGCCGATAAGGAAGAGGCAAAGAAGGAAGCGGTCAAGGACATAAAGGACTGGAAGTACATCCAGGAGGGCGCCGTGCCAGAGGTTGACGGCAAGGTGGTATTATCCTCAGACATCGATCTGTCAGGCATGACAGCCGAAGAGATTTACGACAAGACATACGCTGCCTTGGACACTCTCGCACACAGCGATAATCAGATACAGAGCGGCATAGCTATCGTCAACCGCAAGCAGCACATCATCGCAGCCCGCTATTCGGAATGGTTGGAATTTTCAAGCTCGTTCCTCTCGGTAGACCGCACCAAGTTCAATTACACCATCATCGCCAAGTGCGCCGACGGCAAGCTGCACGTAACACTCGAACGCATATCGTACAGCTATGATGAAGGCCGTCCCTCTGCCATGCGCACCACAGCGGAAAACTGGATAAACGACAAGAACGCCGTAAACAAGAAGCGCACCAAGCTGCTCATCGGTCCGGCTAAGTTCCGTCGTAAGACTATTGACCGCAAGGACCAGATATTCACATTCATAAAAGAAGCATTAACAACAAAATAGATATGAACGACAACACACAGAACCAGCAGCCCGTCGCTGACAATGAGCAGCAGCCTTTCGTAAGCGAGGCTCATGACGAAGCTGCCGACATCGAGGAAATGTCCACCGTACGTCCTCCGAGGCATCATCGCCGCGAACCACAGGAAGACAAGTACTTCAAGATACGCAACATACTGAACATCATCTTTATGCTCGGAGCCGTTGTCGGCATGGCCGTATTCTATTTCGGCACACGCACCACCGGCACCATCATCATCATCACGGCCATAGCATTCAAGGTTATTGAATGCTTCTTCCGATTAATAAGACAATGACAAAAAACATCATACTGAACTTCCGTCTCAAGGCAGCAGCCGTCATCTTATGTCTGACCGGCCTTGCGACGGCAGCCCAAGCACAGATAAGGGACGACGAGTTCGACAACTTCACGCAGAACGATGAAGGCGTGATGAGCCGCCGAAACCAGCGAAACATAGCCGACTCGCTCGGCACCGATAAGGAGATTCCACGCGGACTGAAAGTGTGGACCGTCGACTCACGCTTCGGCGACGTCAGACCGGCAGAGGTCGACACGATGTCGCACATGTTCCCCAACACCATCTTCACCACCGGACTAAGAGGACAATACAATACCACCGGCAACCTTGGTGCACCGCGCATCAACCGTATCTTTGTGGACAGACCGGAGTCAGGCGAGCAGTTTGTCTTCTCGCAGCCTTACGATTACGTAGTCACTCCCGTGGATGAGTTCCACTTCACCAACACGCTGTCGCCGTTCACCAACCTCACTTACAACAATGCCGGCAACCGTACCAACGGTGAGGACCACCTTACTGCCAAGTTCGGCGTCAACGCTGGCAAGCGGATAGGTGCAGGATTCAATTTCGACTACCTTTACGGCAGAGGCTATTACTCCAGCCAAAGCACCTCACACTTCAAGTACACGATGTACGGATCGTATATCGGCGACCGTTATCAGGCCCATATCCTCTTCTCCACCATCCGCCAGAAGGTCACGGAGAACGGTGGCATCACGGACGACGAATACATCAAGCATCCTGACAGCTTCGACGACAATTTCGCCACAAACGAAATTCCGACCGTCCTGCAGCAGAACTGGAACCGTAACGACAACCAGCACCTCTTCCTCACCCATCGCTACAACCTTGGCTTCAGCCGTAAGGTGAAGATGACGGAGGAGGAGATTGCGGCACGCAAGTTCGCAATGGAGTCGATGAAGGAGAACCAGGCAAGCAAGGAGAAGGAGGAGGCACGCCGCAAAGCGGAGAAAGAGGGCCGCACCTTCGACGAGCGCAGCTACGAAAAAGCATCGGCGGGCGGACGTCCAGAGGGCGCAAAGATTGCTGGAGCCGAACCTGCCAAGACCGAAACGGAAGCAGAAAAGGCTGGCGAGGGACGTATAGCAGTCAACGGAAAGGCTGCCGCAGACAGCCTGAGCCTCATCGACGAGAAGAAGAAGGAGGAAGAACAATGGATGAAGACGGAATACGTGCCCGTCACCAGTTTCATCCACACAATGAAGTACGACAACTACAGACGCATCTACCAGGCATACCAGACACCTGCCGACTTCTATAAGAACACGTTTGACAACGTCGGAATTGTCTCGGGCGACTCCATTCTGGACAAGACATCACACTATCGCCTCCAGAACACCTTCGCCATTTCGCTCCTCGAGGGATTCAACAAGTGGGCGAAGGCAGGACTCAAGGCGTTTGTCACGTCAGACCTGCGCCACTTCACCCTACCCGACTCCACACGCTCCACAACGTCATACACGGAGCATAACCTGAGCATCGGAGCGCAACTCATAAAGCGTCTCGGACGCACGTTCCATTATGACGTCACGGCAGAGACATGGCTTGTGGGCAAGGACGTGGGAAGTCTGAAGGTGGACGCCAACGCCGACGTCAACTTCGCGTTGTTCGGCGACACAGTCCGCCTGGCAGCACGCGGCTTCTTCCATTCCGTCAAGCCGTCGTTCTATTACCGCCACTATCATGCCAAGCATTACTGGTGGGACAACGACGACCTCTCGAAGATCATCCATTCACGTGTGGAGGGCGTCTTCACATACGAGAAAACCAACACCACGCTGCGCGTAGCCTTCGACAACCTCAAGAACTACACATACTTTGCGATGTCGTACGACGTGGATGCTGACACAAAGGCACGCACAGCCAATACCGTAAGGCCGCGCCAGAGCGGAAGTCCCATCAGCCTGTTGACGCTCTCGCTCGAGCAGAACTTCAAGTTGGGACCGCTCCATTGGGAGAACCTCGTGACCTATCAGAAGTCATCCAACGCCGACGCTCTGCCCGTGCCCGACCTCAACGTATACACCAACCTGTATCTGAAGTTCCGCATAGCAAAGGTTCTGAAGTGCGATTTCGGTGCTGACGCCCGATACTTCACCAAGTATTACGCGCCAGACTACAGCCCGGCATTGGGACAGTTCTGCGTGCAGGAAGGCAGCAGCCGCACGGAAGTGGGCAACTACCCCGTAGTGAACGTCTACGCCAACTTCCACCTCCAGCACACACGCTTCTTCATAATGATGAGTCACGTGAACGCCGGACAGGGCAACCGCAACTACTTCTTCACGCCGCACTATCCGCTCAACGAAAGAATCTTCCGCTTCGGCATAAGCTGGAACTTCTTCAATTAAGCAACCCTTCGTAAACAATAAAGGCAACAAAGGACAACAACGTATCCATCACCCATCCGGTTAAGGATACAAAAACAAAGTCCATTGTTGCCTTTTTTTGAAAACTGAGAACAATTTGTTTTGTGGTATGTAAAAGTATTCGTACTTTTGAAAATTAGATCATACGAAATATTTTACTGCTAATTATAAAACTTATGCAATACCCTCTTATATCAGAATATCTCGCCGCAATTCGCGAGGCTAAGGACAATCTTGACAAGTTGAGCCATCTGGTGCCCGTGCTGGACAAATACGGTGAGCCGTATCGTAGCAGCGGTGCGTTTGCCGTCGTGTTCAAGATGAAGGACGAGCAGACGGGGAAGTACTATGCTCTGAAGTGTTTCACCGAAGAGCAGGAAGGTCGTGCGGAGGCATACCGCCAGATAGCCGAGGAGTTGGAGTATGTCGATTCTTCTTATATCACTTCAGTGAAGTATCTGGAGAATGAGCTTTTCGTTGACAGCAACTGTGAGGACGAAGAATTCCCAGTGTTGCTGATGGATTGGATTGAGGGCGAGACGATGGAGACATACATCGCAGCTAACTATACGGACACTCACGCTATGTCGATGCTCTGCTACCGTTTCTGCAAAATGGCAGCATGGCTTCGCTCGCAGTCGTTTGCTCATGGCGACATCAAGCCCGATAATATCATGGTGCGCCCTGACGGTACGCTGACACTCGTCGACTACGACGGCATGTTTGTGCCGGCGATAAAAGGTCAGAAGTCGCCGACCATCGGAACCAAGGACTTCTCGCATCCCCTTCGCACCATCGACGACTTCGACGAAACCATTGACGATTTCGCCTTGGCTTCCATAGCTCTCTCATTAAAAGCCATCTCTCTCAATCCGTCTCTTCTTCAGACCTATGGAGCGTCCGACCGTCTCCTCTTCTCTGCCGCCGATTATCTCGATTTGAGCAAGAGCAATACCTTCACCGCCCTGCAAGGATTGTTGGCAGATGAGGAAGCGATAACCCTTATGTCAATGTTCCTGTTAGCCAACGCCAAGAAGAACTTATCCATGTGCTCATTCAGATTGTTCGACGTGCAGAAGCCGAAGGAAGAGGAAGTGTGGAACACGGAGGTTACTAAAGAGGATCTTGAAAATGCAGTGGAGGATGAATTTGGCGTAAAATATAGCAAGGATTGGAAGAGATTGCTGAAGGCTCCAGCAGAATTAAAAGGTATGTATTCAATCAGAAAAGGTGTGAAGGTTATTGGAGACTATGCTTTTTATTGGTGTAGAAATCTCAATAGTATTGATATACCAAATAGTGTCACAACAATTGGAGATAGTGCTTTTGGGGCATGCTCATCCCTCACTAACATAAACATTCCAAATAGTGTCACAACGATTGGAAAGGATGCTTTTGCGTTCTGCTACTCTCTCACCAGCATAAATATTCCAAATAGTGTCACAACGATTGGAGATTATGCTTTTAACGGTTGCGCCTCTCTCACCAGCATAAATATCCCAAATAGTGTCACAACGATAGGAAAGGGTGCTTTTAGCGGTTGCGACTCTCTCACCAGCATAAATATTCCAAATAGTGTCACAACAATTAGAGAGGGTGCTTTTGAGGATTGCGGATCCCTCATCAGCATAAATATTCCAAATAGTGTCACAACAATTAGAGAGGGTGCTTTTAGAGGGTGCGAATCCCTCACCAGCATAAATATTCCAAATAGTGTCACAACGATTGGAGATTCGGCTTTTTTTTTCTGTATAAACCTTCCCTCCCATATCAAGTCTGACATCCGTCAACGTTTTGGCAAAAAAGTCTTTGAATCATGGTTGTCATAGAATCCAAGCGCAGGAAGCATTAGACATTGCAAAAGAAATAGACTTTAGGGACAAGATACGGATCTTTATAGACAAATGGATGGATATGCCGCTCATTGGACACCATTATATTCTACAAACGCCACGCCTTTGAAAAGTTAGGCGTGGCGAATAGAAGCTATTTCAATCTGTCCACATTGTACGAAATATTCTCCTCCTTAAACTTCTGTTTGGGCTGCGGTTGTTCTGCCGGATAGCCTACAACAATCATGTTGAGGGGGATGAGATTGTCGGGCAACGACAATTCTTTGCTGATTGAAATGCAACGCTCTTCTGATGGATAGGCGCCAGTCCAGACTGCTCCCAGCCCCATAGCATGTGCTGCAAGCAGAAGGTTTTCGGTAGCAGCCGAGGCGTCTTGAATCCAAAAGTCGCGACCGCCACCCTCTATCATCTTGTCGGTATTTCCGCAAACCACGATTGCAAGGGGTGCTTTCTTGAGCATCTTGGCATAGGGATTGGCTCCAGCAAGAGCGTCGAGCACGTTGCGTTGGTCAACAACCACAAAGTGCCAAGGCTGCTTGTTCATAGCAGTTGGGGCTGCCATAGCTGCACGAAGCATCTTTTCTATCTTTTCTTTTTCCACCGGTCGCGCCTCATAGTCACGTATACTGGTGCGAGTAGCGATGTTGTCGAGCACCGCCTGCTCAGCATTTACCGACTGTTGAGCATCGGCTGATTTATCCACTGTGACCTTGTCCGATGCCAAACGCACACTAAGTACCACCACAACAATAGCGAGTACTATGTTTAATACAACTGATTTGTTCTGTAAATTCATAACTCAATAATTCAAAATTCAAAAATCCTAATTCCTAACTCCTAATTTCTAACCCCTAAAAAGGCAACCCGTCGGGCAAACATACCTGCAATACGGACGCGGAACCCACACCGAAAGAACGATAAACAACAGCGCAAAAGCTATCACCCACGCCGAAGCCGTGGTATAAAGGAAAGCCGTGAAGAGCTCATAGTCCATCCATGCCGTCCACGTTCCGGTGAGCATCAGCGCCATAAGCACTCCCCACAGAACATTTCGGAATATGCTAAGCCTTTTGTTCAGCCGCGACGTAATGTGAAGTTTGCGACGTGAAAGTTTTCCGGCAAGTTCCTGAGCCGAACCGAACGGGCAGAGATGAGCGCAATAATGACCGGATTTGCCAGCCAAAGGATAAAACATTGCCACCACAACCGTCAGCAAAGGAGCTGCAAGCACACCAAGCGAAGCGATACTTACGCCCCCCGCAAAGAGTCGCATAAGAAGCGTGTATGACACAAACGTGCCTGTCCACAAGCCCAGCACAACAACATTGAGCACAAGTTGCACATTATGCCAACGGCGATTGTTGAACAACAACGGAACTACAGCCCCCAGCAACACCACAATAAGCGCAGCTACGCCGCCTATAGTCCAGCCCTTAGCCAAGTAGGCATCGGCTTGCACATCGGCAGAATCAGCAGCGCCAGAAGCATTACCCAACGCTGCATGTTGCTTGGCATAGGCGAGTCCGCGATGCACATTCTCGATGATGGCACGCGACGAAAACGTAGCCCCCGTAACAGCATCCACCTGCTCAGCCATAGCCTCATCAACGGTTTTGCCCTGCCATCGCGCCATAACAGTCTTGGCATGATTGAAGAAGTCGGGAGTTTCGGCATTAGGCTCAGCCTCAATATTGTCCACCACTCCACCCTTGTCGATGTGAATACGTAGCGCAACCGGTCCGCCATAGCCCTGCACATCCTTAGCAAGCAAGCGCGTATTCACAACAATAGCGCCATCGGGCAGCACCTCTAAAGTATCGTTATCCACCGCCACAGCAGCCGATGTAGCCAGCGCCTCGCCCATATCATGCCCTAACAACTTGCCGTCGCGCAATATTGCAGCAGCCGAAATAACGAGCACAATGACAAAGAGCGACATCAACCTTAGAACAAAGGTCTTGTTTTTTTGTTTTTGCATATTATATCATTTGATTAATCCTTAGATGCAAAAATAACAAAAAAGAAAAAAATGAAGCAAACGCAGCTTTCACTTTTCATTTAATTTATAAGTTTGCAACAAAATTTCAGTACAAACCACATAATTGCCAAGCGATATTAATGTAAACGTAGACCCAGACTCACCACATGCAAATATCGTACAAACGGTAATAATCTGTTACAAAAACAATTTTGATTCTAGAGACTTCAGAAGTCATTTTTCGGCGTTTTCACAATGCCCGCAGCCGTCAAGCAATGCGATAGCGCCACTTATACAGTATGATTGTGGCTGTATTGTAAGACAATAGTGGCAGTATTGTCGTGCAAAAGTGGATGTATGAGGGTGTAAAAGTGGCTCTACAGCAAACGAAAAGGCTACTTTAGCCGTAGAAAATCCTGCACACTTCCGCTCCAAACCGCGCAACACACTGTGTATAAGCAGAATAAAGCTGCACGCTCAAAACTCACGAATTTCGCACCAAAGATTTCTTAGTGCGCTCAGCTCGCAGTTTTGAGCGTTAGGAATGCAAATATTGTACACGTAAAAAACGCTTTGCGGATTAAGATTTAGGAATTTTGAGTTTGGAAGGGAGCAGCTGTTGGTAAACGAGAACATCTTTTCCTAGTTTTCCTTTCTAATCTTGCTTAGTTTTCCTTATCTTTGCAATTAAATTATGACAATTCTTTCAAGAATAAGTCAATTGGTTTTAATCTAACCTCTGAACAACATTGGAAGATACTACCAACCTGTCTCCAAAGGCAGACGCTTCATTGTATAATGGGCAGCCATCCGACACTGGCTTATCGTGTCCAAGTGCAGGACTTACCTCCCGCACGCCCTCCATTTCTGATGATGTCAGGAATGGGGTGTCGGTAGAGAATGTGTCTGCCGGAAACAAGCTATGGTTCGTGCTAAGAGTTTCGTATGGACGTATTATTAAGGCTAAAGCATTTGTAGAAGCTAAAGGACTCAAATGTTATGTTCCTTTGCGATATAAAGAAGTAAGGAAGCAAGGCAAGAAGCGTATCATCCACACCGCCCTCCTCCCCTCCTTAATATTCGTCCATGCATCAGCAGAGCAAGTTGAGACTTTGCTCCACGACAACAAGATAGTGGCAAATGAAAGCCGAGCCTTGCTCAGCTACTACTTTGACCATACCATCCATCTTCAAGACAATCCCAACCGCAATCCACCGCTCACAATCCAAGATGAAGTCATGAACAACTTCATCTGCCTCACTTCCATCAAGAACCCGCACATCATTCCCGTCACTTCCAACAATATCCAGTTCAAACTGGGTGACAATGTCGTTGTGATGGAAGGTGAGTTCAAGGGTGTTCATGGTAGAGTGGCAAGAATTGCCGGGCAACAGAGGGTGATTGTAGAATTGTTTGATGAGTGTTTGGTGGCTACGGCGTATGTGCCGAAGGAGGCGATGATAAGAATATAAATAACTACATTCAATATAATGTCAAATACACTATTAAAGAAATTAGCAGAACGCTACACACTAAATACCAACCCCGATGTAGCAACAACAGTTGAGCAAGGGCTTATGCAATTGTCATCTGGTATTTATACGGAAGAAGAACGCTTTATTTTTGAGCTATTACAAAATGCCGTAGATTCATACGATGAAATGACAAATGAAACCTTAACTATCAAGATTATGATAGAAGGAGATTATTTGGTATTCATGCATAATGGAGCAACTTTTTCACAAAGAGACATTGAAGGCATTTGCGATATAGGTAACGGAAATAAGGCAAAAGACACGAAGAAGATAGGATATAAAGGCATTGGCTTTAAGTCCGTTTTTATGCGTTCTACTTGTGTGACAATAAAGACTGGCGAGTATTGTTTTATGTTCGATAAACAATATTGGGAGGGCTTTTGGGAACGCAACTGGAAAAAAGAATATGGCATAAAAAGTGATGAAAAGGTATATCTGATGCCATGGCAAATTATTCCAATAGAAGCAAATGTACCGATTTCTCTTGACACATCTGGTTATAATGTCATCACCTACATAAAGATAACAAATACATCATCACTGGAAAAGAAGATTATAAAACTTCTTTCGAACAGTCAGTTCTTACTTTTCCTCAGATGTAAAAACATTCAAATGACATTTGTTTCTAATAACGATATTTTAGCAAATGTAAATAAAAAATGTAATGACAACATTGTTATACTTTCTTCTAACGGAAAGGAAGACAGTAGATGGCTAACATACACGAATCCAGAAGTAGAGGTTCCAAAAGAACTTTATAGTGATATCAAAGCAGATATAAATACTCCTCAGAAATTGAAAGATGCAAAAACATTCGACCTTTCTTTTGCTATTCAAATAGACAATAATAGTAAAATAAAGAGTTTGGATAAAGAGGATGCTGTTATTTATACATATCTTCCTACTTCATTTAAATTTGGAAATGAAGGTTTTCCATTCTTGGTGAATGCAAATTTCATTACTGATGCTGGCCGTCAGCAATTACATAAAGATTCAGAATGGAATAAACTAATCTTTTCAAAAATACCTTCTGAATATTTGAATTGGATGAAAGAAATATCATCCACCTACAGTAACTATTACGAAGTATTGCCAAAAAAATCTTACGGCAGCAACAATGCATTAGAAGAAACATTTGCTTCTGAAATGGTAAAAGCTATCAATGATATTGCTTTTATTCCAAGAGCGAATAATGCCAAATCGAAAGTACTTGCATCGTCTGCTGTCATGGATAAAATGGGAATGTCGGAAGCCATTTCAAAGAAATTGCTAACAACCCATATAAATAGAACCTACAATAAGAATTTTTCAGTAAAAGACTTCATTAATCCAGTATGGAAAGGCTTTAAATTATTGGAGGACTACGGAGTTTTTATCTTTGACAAACAAAAATTGAAAGCACTTTTTGAAGATGAAAAAGCATTCGATAACATTGAACCATGTATTGATGTTAAACTTATAGATTTCTTATTTGAGTATTATTTACAAAATCGTAGTGAGCAAGAGGAACTGATTACAGTTCTGCAAGACACTCGTTTCTTACTCGACGAAGAAGGAAATCTAAGCAGTCCTCATGACTTGTTCTTTCCTTCGCAATATAAAGAACATAATGAATTGGCTGAAGATGCCGTTTTTTTACACGATGCTGTAAATGAACATCTTGAGAAAAACAAGCAGGAGTTTTATTGGATTTCGCAACTTGGAGTTGAAGAACTATCTGATATAACTTTTATTCAAAATGTTATCTGCAAAAGCGACTATATTACAGAAGACAATAGTATTGAAGTAACCCGTTTTTTGTTTGAAAGCAATCTTAAGCATAATATATTTGATGAAATCGAAGATTATTATTTATCAAGATTGAAATTTCTAACAAAACATGGCACTTTAGAATATGCATCTGATTTATATTTAGGTTCTAAGTACAAACCAGAAACTGATATTGAACCTTGTTTTGATGAAGATATTTTTGTATCAGAAGATTATTGTGAAGACGAAGATAATATAAGTGAATGGAATTTGTTTCTTTCGAAGTTAGGTGTAAACAACACACTGGAATTAAGATATATTAGGTTAGATGAAACAGATGATATTAAACTTCTCAAAGATGTTAAAGAAAAATTTGGAAAAGAATATAATGTCGGCTCATGGGGAACTCATTTCTATTATTCATTCAAATATTTATATGTCTTTTACGCACCTTTTGTCTTAACAAATGAGTGTAGCAATGACTTGCTTACTATAATTTGGTCGAACATTTTCTCTAAACCATTTGAATGTAATGAAGATAAAGTCTATGGCACAGCTGGTTTTTGGCAAGAATCAAGGAGTTTTGCAGACTTGAAAGAGGTCAACTTCATTGAGTGGGCATTAGACAATTATCAGTTGTTTCCAACAACTGACGGAAGATGTTTGCCATCTAATCAAGTGTTATGTAACACGGATGACATAAAATCTATAGCAGACAAGTATCTGCCAGTCATCAACTTAACCCATTCTATTCACGAAAGTTGGAATGAAGTTTTGCATTTACGCAACATCCTACAATTTGAAGATTATCTTACTATACTAACCGGAATCTCAAAAGACGAAGAAAATGCAGAACAAAACAAAGAACGTATAGCAAAAATATACCAACGATTGGTTGACTTGGACTGCCTTACATCTTCTACTAAGACCAAACAAATAAAAAAATGGTCTAAGAGTAACAAGATTCTTTCAAAAGACGGGACATTCAAGTATCCTAAAGACTTAAGTCATGTTACATTAGATGGGTTCAGTTCTGACAGTCTTGTATATATCGGTTCACCTTCAAACAGGGAAAAAGTTATTAGTTTACTATCCTTAATGGGTGTGAGAGTAATTACGGAAAGGAATATCAAACCTTCATTTAAAGATTCCAAAGAGGCAAGGGAACTTAAAGGTTTGCTTAAAAGTATTGTATCTCCGCTTTCAATTGTTGCTTTGGGTGAAAAAATAGAAGAAACATCTTACATAGAAAAGAAGCAAGGCTTATTGTCTCTTTTAAACAACACTCACTTCTATCATTGCGAAGAAATACGACTGACATACGGGAACAACAATGACACCATTGAGAAAAATACATTTGGCAGTAAGAATGAGTTTTATTATACTGGGAATCTAAGACCTGCATGTATTGAACCATTGTTGACACCACTATGTAAATACCTTGACGTAAAAGGTAAGGAACGTGAACTATTCATAATGTTAATAGAAAACTATGAAGGTATTCGCCAAAACCTTGAAGACAAAGGATATGATATATCTTTATTGGAAGAAGATATTCAGCAAGAGAGTGGTACAATACAGGTTACATTGGGAGGGTATAATCCAAGCATTAGTGACCAAGAACGTAATATAACAACTGGATTTAAAGGGGAAATCCTTGTATACGAAAAATTAGTAGCGATGGGATATAGCCCCATTTGTCCTTCTATCTCAACAGAAGAAGATTATGAGCAAAAGATCTCATTGAACGGGAAAACATATTTCTGTAAGTCCAACTATGATAGGTACGACATCTCTTTTACAACAAGAAATGGAGTAAAAGTATACTTGGAGGTAAAGGCTACAACATGTGACAAATCATCACAGGGTAATATGCCTATTTCCTATCGGGAGCTATCCATGATTGAAGAATGTGATGCGGACGACTCATGCTCTTATATGATTGTCCGTGTATTCGGCATTGATAAGGAAAAACAGGATTATTATATTCTAAGTGGTCATCTTTTAAAAGATTAAACAAATAGAAACTATATATGTCATTACCAATACTATTTTTTATAACCCTTATTGCAGTTGTTATTTTGACACTAATGTTAGTAGAAAAAAATAATAATATGACAAGATTGGAAAATGAAGCAGAAAGTTTGAAGAAACACCTTTGTGATTTAGAAATTCAGAAATCAAAATTTCTGAAAGAATTAAAGAAAGATAAAGATAAGTTACAAGAGGAGTTGTGCGTTGTGAAAAAAGAATTAGAAGAAAAAAGAAAAGAATATTTAAGAGAATTAGAAGCATTAAATGATAATGTTGCTCAATTAAAAGAGTATAAAACAGAATCACAAAAAGAAAGAAAAAATTTAATTGGTAGGCTAAATTATGCTAAAAACAAACTGGAAGAAGAAAGAGAGAAAAAGCAAGAAGCAATAAAAGCCAAGGAGCAACAAAACGAGATTGTCTCTAAATTGGAAGAAGAAAAGAAACTGAAACAGAAGGATTTTGAGTCTGCAATTAATAATAAATCTTTGACAATAGACAAGCAGAATGAGCAACTGGCAATGTTAGAAAATGCATTGGATGAAGCCGAAGGAAACTACCAATTCGTTTTTCTTCAAAACATAAAAAACAAGAATCATGTCGACTCTCTTGAAAAGAAAAACAAAGAGTTGGAAAATCTTGTTTGTGAACTAAAAAAGCAACTTAAACAAACAGAATGTGGATTAATAAACACACGAACTCAGAGCAAGAACAAAAGCGATAATCCTTTTGAGAGAATGTCAATATGGTAGTTTCTACATATTTTGTCTTTAACAATAGACTTAATGTTAAGTTTATTAATTAACTTTGCGTTATTAACAACCTTCATAAAGTTTGGTTTAATAACAATCAAGTAGAATATGAAAATAACGGATTTTGTAAGTGAATGTACAGCATACGATTTCAAGCTGAAACTTGAAGAAAAGAAGCCTAAAAGTTGGCTAAAGAGCGTAAGTGCTTTTGCCAATGGAATTGGAGGATCCTTGCTTTTTGGAGTTGATAATGATGGAAGTATTAAAGGTCTTGATGACATACAACATGTTTGCGAAGCTGTTAGCACAAAGATTCGCGACTATATGGATCCATTGCCGGATGTCGAGATGATACCTCATAAAATAGACGAAGGTCTTAATGTTTTGCAACTAAAGGTCAATTCAGGTCACTACACACCATACTATTATATCGGTGACGGGCAGCGTATTGCATTTGTGCGTGTCGGTGATGAGAGTGTGCCAACAACGGCTGAACATATGGTACGATTGGTTCTTAAAGGCTCAAATAAGACGTACGATTCACTTGTTACAAATTACAAGCAAGAAGACAACACTTTTATTATCTTAGCCAACGAGTTCAGCAAACGTACCGAACAAGATTGGGACAAGAAGTTTCTACTCTCGTTCGGTCTTGTAACAAGCAATGGCTATCTGACCAATGCTGGTGCATTGTTTGCAGACGATTGCCCTCTGTGGCAATCGCGTTTGTATTGTACACGTTGGGATGGAAAAGACAAGAGCGATGCGATAAATGATGCCGAGTTTACGGGTAATGTTATCATGCTGTTGCGTGAAGCAATGAATTTTGTAAAATCCAACACTCGAAGAGGTTGGGAGAAATTGCCTAATGGTAGGAAGAACAAACCCGAGTATGCTGAGCGTGCCGTACTTGAAGCAATGGTGAACCATTTCATTCACCGCGACTATACAGTTATGGGTGGTGAGGTGCATCTTGATATCTACGATGACCGTCTTACCGTTACCTCTCCTGGTGGTATGTACAATGGTATGCTTATTCAGAATCTTGATATAGCCAATGTGTCATCTGAAAGACGTAATCCTGTCCTCGCAAATGTCATGGCCCAACTTGACTATATGGAAAAGCGAGGCAGTGGTCTCACTCGCATTTGTAACGAGACAAAAGCCCTAGATGGGTATAAGGATGAACTTAAACCAGTGTTTGAATCTTCCCATTCCCAATTTCAGACTATCATATATGCCTCTGTAAATATATCAAATGTCGGAGATAATGTCGGAGATATGTCGGAGACGAAACTCAATGAGCGTCAGTATAGAATTATCAATCTTATACGGCAAACACCGTCAATTACTGCCAAACAAATGTCGGAGATATTGTCGGTGAGTTCACGTACTGTAGAACGTGATATTGCTATTTTAAAGAAATATAAAAAACTAACACGAGATGGTGATGATAATGATGGAGTGTGGGTGGTATTGACGAACAATGAATAAATTTGGTTGATCTTAACGCCTAATAGTGTTGCTTTAGGCCAAGCCTTATTGATTTCGACTGCCATAAATATCGGTCAAGCAAAAAGCAACCATTCATTGGTTTGTCTTTGCTTGACCGATATTGTTTTTTATGATGAAAACGCACATTGGTGTTTCCATTACAGTTTTCTATTCCGACAATCATAAATCAACTTAAATAATATTTGATTGGTTATCAAAATATTACTACCTTTGAGTATTAAACCTGCAAGTAACAAGACTTTAACCCAAATCCTAATGACCGATTTGGGTTAAAGATAAAAACCCATAAGAGATGAACACTTCTGTTGGCAATATTCATGTTTTAGATTAAGATGCTCGCACTATACTATGGTGTGGGCAAGTATGTCTCTGACATATGGAAATATTGTCAAAGACAAAGACTCTCGAAGAGCGTGTATTCTACATCCATCAAGCAGCTACTTTGCATTGGGATAAATACACTCTTCGTGACAACCTCAAGGCTGACTTGTTCCACCACCAGTCGCAGTGTTTACTTTCGGATTACTTAACCTACCTTTATTTCAGTTGTTGCAACTGCTCCAAGGATAGCCCCGTTAATTTTATAATGGTAGCTTCATCTATGTTCATAGCCAGCATATCCTTGGCAATCTCAAGATTCCTCTCATTCTTTCCCTCTTCCTTACCGATAGCTATCCCTTCTTCTTTACCGATAGCTATTCCTTCCTCCTTGCCTTCTTGTTTAGCAGTATCAATAGAGTTCTTGATATCCCTATAAGCCATCTTGCTCGCCTCGTATTCTCTTACTTCCTTTGGTGAAAATTTGGCAATCTCGGCTTCCTCAAAAAGCAAGCTTATGTATCTTTCTTCTACCTGTTTCATAAGTCATCTATTTATTCTTATGCAAAGAATATAATTTTTCTTTATAACATCCAAATATTTAGGACGTTTTTTGAAGAATAGCTAATTCATTAATTCATCCTATCCCCTCCAGAAATCCCTACACCAGCAGGCACAGCGCTACGGAGATGCCGAATATCATCATGTTTCGGGCTGTCATTCCGAGGACGCGGTTCAGAGCGGCGCCTTTGTTAATGCGGCGCATGGCAAGGAACGTATTATAATGGAAGAGGTAGAAGATTATGATCAGGACTTGTTGCCAGAGATTCCATGACTGCGTCATCCTGCTTGCACCATACACCACAAGCCCACCGGCGAGGAAGCCGAGGAAGAAATAGAGCAGTCTGCCCCATACCGGACCGATGCGCACGATGAGCGTCTTCTTGCCGGCACGACGGTCATTGTCGATGTCGCGATAGTTGTTTACGACGAGCAGCGTGTCAATCTCCAAGCCACATGCCAGCGACAGGACTATCACGGGAACGGGGATGGACGTCAACGGCGTGGGAGGAGCCACAAGCCAATAGGTCATGCAGACCGGCACCAGTCCGAAGAACACCAGCACCAGCACGTCACCCAAACCAAGATAAGAGAACGATATGGTGTAGAGGAAGCAGAACACCACGCACGCCAGACCCACGAGAATCATCTCCCAACCGCCGTATGCGATAAGCGGCAAGCCGACGGCACACGCCAGCAACGTGGTAATGAGCAGACCACGACGCATCGCCGCAGCCGTTATCCATCCCTGCGCACATGCACGCTTCGGACCGAGACGCGTCTCGTCGTCCGTGCCCTTCATAAAGTCAAAATAGTCGTTAACGAAGTTGGCGTCCACCTGCATAACCAGCGCGAAGAGCATACAGAGCACGGCAGGCACCACCCTTATGCCGTCCCAACCGTACATACACACGGCAGAGGCAATGCCTATCAGCACCGGAACGGCAGCTCCCGAGAGTGTTTTGGGGCGCGAAGCAAGCACCCACGCCTTGAAAGAATTGACATTTACATTTGTTTCGTCCATTGTTTTTCTCTTTGTTTCTTGCAAATTTAACCATAATAAACTACTTTTGCAAGTAAATAATCATTTCATTTATTTTATGGATACATCAACTCCCAGCCTCGACCTTATGGAATTCGTAGAGCAGAACATCCTTCCGCGCTACAACAATTTCGACCTGGCACACAACATACGACACGCCAACATGGTGATAAAGAACTCGTTGGCACTTGCCAAAATCACCGGAGCAGACGTCAATATGGTTTACGCCATTGCCGCCTATCATGATCTTGGCCTTGACGGACCACGCGCCGTGCATCACATTACAAGCGGAAAAATCCTGCTTGCCGACCGCAGACTGAGACAATGGTTCACGGAGGAACAGATAAAAATAATGAAGGAGGCGGTGGAAGACCACAGAGCGTCGGCATCGCACGCGCCACGCAGCATTTACGGAAAAATTGTGGCAGAGGCAGACCGCGACCTCGAACCTGACCACATCTTCCGCCGCACCATACAGTACGGAATGGCTCATTATCCCGAGCTGAGCCGCGACAAGCAGTGGGAGCGCTTCCTTCAGCACATGGACCAGAAATATTCCGCCCACGGATACATCCGCCTGTGGATGCCAGGCTCGCCCAACGAGAGCAAGCTACGCGTCATCCGCGAACTCCTGTGCGACCAGACTGCACTTCGTGCGACATTCGACAGAATATTCGAAGAAGAGCTTAAAGCTCTTTAAACCACAAGTTTATTGTACCGTCTTGGTTAAAAATAGTTAACCCCATTAAAATCATTGCGTAAGAATGGCGTATGAACGAAAAATATCGCTACTTTTGCATAGTACACAACAAAACTACATTGATATGACAAGATACTTACTTTCACTTATAGTCCTCATGTCTGCAACGATGTTTATGCCCCAAAAGGCCAACGCAAGCGCAGCACCTATGATAGAGCTTCTCGAGCAGGCTGACATGCAGAAGGTGGTCATCACCACAAGCGAGTCTACCATCCACGTTTCGGGAGGCACAGGACTTACTCTCCTCGTATATAACATTGCAGGAGGAGCACCGGTGATGAAGGTAAAGGTGGACGGTCCGGACAAGCGCTATGAGCTCAACCTTCCCAAAGGCATTTACATCGTTCAGGTGGGCAAGGTGGTGCGCAAGATTGTCATCAAGTAAGAAAAGGACAAGCACACAATGCCTTCCACATCTCCAGACAAACCGCATTGAATAACGTATGCGCGTCAGCCTATTGCCTGAAGCGCATACGTCATCAGATGCGGTATTTTAGTATATAAACTATTCAACATTGCGTACCCATCAACTTATAGTTAAGCTATTGTTTCTCTTCCTTCTCACCACACTCACGCTCAGCGCCTGTCATGAGAAAGAGGAGCACCTGTCCTTGTCCCTCGACTCCATCTCACAGATCAGCGACGAAAGCATGCTCGTAAGCGAAGAGAGCCTAAGGGAAGCCATCCACCACATGGTCATGGCAGACTCAGACAGAGACGTCGCCGCCATGCAGACCCGCAGACATTATCTGAACGGAGGAGCCATAAGATGGATGACTCGCGACGGCGTGTCAGCAAAGGCAGACAGCCTTGTGGCTTATCTCGGACGCGTGGAGCAAGTGGGCATATCGCCCAAGCTCTTCTATGCCTCGCAGATAAAGGACGACCTCGAACGCGTAAGAAGCCTCAACTTCGGAGAAGGAAAGAACAGCGTCAGCCGTGTTTACGGACGCCTGGAATATCTGCTTACGAAGGCTTTCCTCCGCTACACGGAAGGACAGCGCTTCGGCTTCGTCAATCCACGTGAAGTGTTAAACAGACTGGACGTTCGCGACAGCGACTCTGTCCGCACAACGTACCGTCAGCTTTACGATGTGCCCACAAAGCGCCCCGGCAAGGATTACGTGGCGCTCGCATTCGGCGTCATGGGCAGCGACGACGCATCGGTGGCTAAATTCCTCCGTGAGTCAGAACCCAAGAATCCGCTGTACGCCACCCTCGTACGCCACCTTTCAGACCCTCTCTCAAAGGCAGACCTGCAACGCCTTCAGACCAACATCGAACGAAGCAGATGGGACCACGGCGACTATCCGCAGAACCACAGCAAGTACGTGCTCATAAACATCCCCTCCGTGCATCTTCTTGCCGTGGACGGCGAGGAACGCATGACCATGCGCATAGGCATAGGAAGCCTCAAGACCAAGACGCCGCTCCTCAACAGTCGCGTAAAGCGAATGGACTTTAATCCGCAATGGGTGATTCCGAAGAGCATTGTCAAGACATCCGTCAGACATCATGCCGGAAACCGTGCTTACTTCGACTCGCACAACTACTTCATTATCAATCGCAACACCGGCAAGCAGGTTGATCCGTCAACGGTAAGCGGAGACATGCTTATGTCGAAGGACTACGGCGTGGTTCAGCGTGGCGGCGTGGGCAATGCGCTGGGCAGAGTGGTGTTCCGCTTTGACAACAACTTCTCCATCTACATGCACGACACGTCCAATCCCGGCGTCTTCTCGCAGCGCGACCGTAGCGTGTCGCACGGCTGCATAAGAGTGGCACGCCCATACGACCTTGCCGTCTTTATGCTCAGCAAGAAAGACGAGGCAATGATGGAGCGAATACGCTACTCGATGACCATCGACTATCGCCCTTCACACACAAGAGGCAATGACGAAGAGAGCGAGAAGCAGAAGGAAAGCATTGACAAGAAGAAGATGCTCGGCAGCCTGAACGTCAATCCGCAAGTGCCGGTCTTCATCACTTACTATACGCTCTATCCTGACCAGAACGGCACGCTCGTCCCCTACCCCGACGTCTACGGTTTCGACAACGTAATATACAACAGTCTGAAGGGTTATCTCGCAAGCGGACAATAACGCTTGCACAATAACAAACAGCAAGAAAAGCAGAACCATAAAAAATGCAGGAAGCAGATAAAGACACGCCAAAGGGCTTTGCCAACGACAAGGAGAAGCGGCAAGGCTTTGAGCAGATCGTACGCCAGTATAGCGAGAAGCTGTATTGGACAGTACGACGTATCGTCATAAATCATGACGATGCCAACGACGTGCTGCAGAACGTATTTATTAAGGTGTGGAAAAGCATAGGCGACTTCGAGCAGCGGGCGAGTCTCTCCACATGGCTCTACAGAATAGCCGTGAACGAATCGCTCGACTTCCTAAGAAGACAGAAAGACACGGCGTCCATTGACGAGAGCGGCTCAGGGGCCAACATCGCCAACCATCTGCTTGCCGACGACTATTTTGACGGCGACCGGGCGCAGGCTCTCCTGCAAGAAGCCATCGCCACACTCCCGGAGGTGCAACGCGTGGTCTTCACAATGCGCTATTACGACGAGATGAAGTATGCCGACATGAGTCGCATACTCAACACATCGGAAGGAGCACTGAAGGCAAGTTACCACATAGCGATGAAGAAGATTACGGCTTACGTTCAGATGCACGAACAATGAAGCAGATGAAAAAAAGCAGAAAAAATATACCTTAATTATATATTAGGATTAAACCAATCAGCTTAAAGTACGTCATAACTACAAAGAACATAATCTGCATAAGGTGTAACAAATATGGAATCTGACGAAAAATACATACTCTCACGATTTGGCAACAAAAACCATTTCGCCGTCCCGGAAGGCTACTTCGAGCATCTCCAGGACGACATTCTCACGTCTGTGGCTATGCTTGAGGAAGAAAAGACAGTGGAGACATGCCCGAAAGAAGACAAGCCCAAGACCATTCCGCTCCGCAGCAGAATGCTCAGATATGCAGCTGCATGCGCCGGAATAATGGTGGCAGGAGCCGCGACATGGACAGCATTCACGCTCTCCGCACCACAACAAGACCCCACATTGGCTGCCAAGGACAACAAACCACAAACGGAAGCAACGGACAACAGCATGGCCACGCTGCCTGCAAACGACACGCCTGCACACCACTCTGTAAGCGACGAGATGGCAGACTACTCTATGCTTGACAACGAGGACATCTATTCGCTCCTTGCAAGCAACTGACAAGCGGCAGTAACGACAAACCACGCAACCACATAAAATTCGCACATAATGAAAAGATTCGTTATAATATTATTCACGGCACTACTCTGCGTGACCGAAATGGCGGCTCAGAAACACCATCATTTCGACCCGGCACAATTCCAAGCCGACCTGGAGCAGTTCATCACCTCCGAGGCTGGGCTGACCCCTAAAGAAGCTGCCGCCTTCTTCCCCGTATACAGAGAGATGCGTAAGAAGCAGCTTGCCTTCTTCGGGCAAGACAGACGCCTGTGCCATGTGGACACGAACGACGACAAGGCATGCGCCGAAGCTATAGCGCTGCGCGACGACAATGACATCAAGATGAAGCAACTGCAGAAGAAATATCATCAGCGCTTCATGAAAATACTGCCCACATCAAAGGTTTTCCGCATAATCAGAGCCGAAGACAGATTCCACAGACAGCTGTTCAGCGGAAAGCGAAAACTGGGAGAACACAAGAAATAAAGAATAAGAAAAGAAGAATGAAGAGATACTTTGTAGAGTTCGCCTATGACGGCACCAACTATCACGGTTGGCAGATTCAGCCTAACGGCAACTCAGTTCAGGAGGAACTACAGAAAGCATTGTCAACAATAATAAGGGAGAACATCGAAGTGGTCGGTGCAGGAAGGACGGACGCAGGAGTGCACGCCCGCCGCATGACGGCTCACTTCGAGACGGACGCTGCCATTGACTGCGACCAACTCGCCTATAAGCTCAACCGTCTCTTGCCCCGTGACATTTCGGTGTATGGCGTTCGCCAGGTGGCTGACGACATGCACGCACGTTTCAGCGCCACGCTCCGCACCTATCATTATTACATCCATACACGCAAGAACCCGTTCCTGCGAGCATATTCCTGCGAAATGCACTACGACCTGGACTTCAGCCTCATGAATCAGGCGGCAGCCATCCTTCTCCAGACCGACGACTTCGCAGCTTTCTGCAAGACCCACACCGACGTGAAGACTACGCTCTGCAACGTCACGGAGGCAGTATGGACAAAGGACGCTGACGACGCTTGGCACTTCCGCATATCCGCCAACCGCTTCCTGCGCAACATGGTAAGGGCTGTGGTAGGCACGCTCATTGAGGTGGGACGCCATCGCATCACCATTGACCAGTTCAGGGAGATAATAGCAAGCGGCTCACGTTCCAAGGCTGGCGAAAGCATGCCCGCATGCGCCCTGTTCCTCGAGGACGTCAGATACGACGCGTAATTCATTCACAAGAACCCAATAAAACACACAGACATCTTAATTAATTATGTGGCTAATCTTAGCTTTCTGCTCGGCAGCATTGTTAGGCTTCTATGACGTTTGCAAGAAGCACGCGCTGTCGGGCAATGCCGTTTTGCCGGTATTGTTCCTCAATACGGCTATATGCTCACTGCTTTTCCTCCCGTTCATAATCCTGTCTTCCTATACCGGACTGCTCGACTCGTCTTCGTTCTACGTCGAGCCGTGTGGATGGGAACAGCACCGCTACATCCTGCTCAAGGCTTGCATCGTGCTGTCTTCATGGATATTCGGCTATTTCGCCATGAAGCATCTCCCCATCACCATCGTAGGTCCGATAAACGCCACACGCCCCGTGATGGTGCTCGTCGGAGCCATGCTCGTCTTCGGCGAACGCCTCAACGTATGGCAATGGGCAGGTGTGACGCTTGCCATCATCTCCTTCTTCCTCCTCAAGCGAAGTGGCAAGAAGGAAGGCGTTGACTTCCGACACAACAAGTGGATATTCTCACTCATTCTGGCAGCCGTGCTCGGAGCCGTCAGCGGACTGTACGACAAGTATCTGATGGCACCGCCAGAGAACGGTGGCGTCGGACTGAGCCGTATGGTGGTGCAGAGCTGGTATAATCTTTATCAGTTGGCGATGATGGGACTGACGATGCTGATGATATGGTGGCCTACAAGAAAGAAGTCTACGCCGTTTACGTGGAAATGGAGCATCATCTTTATCAGCCTCTTCCTTAGTGCAGCCGACTTTGTCTACTTCTACGCGCTGTCCCTTCCGGGAGCTATGATCAGCATCGTCTCAATGATCAGACGTGGAAGCGTGGTGGTAAGCTTCTTCTGCGGAGCTGCCGTCTTTAAGGAGAAAAATCTCAAGAGCAAGGCTCTGGATATGCTGCTCGTGCTGCTCGGTATGCTGTTCCTTTATATAGGCTCGCGCTAAAAACTTGTAAAGGTTATGGTTTTTTATTGTATTCTGACAATGGGTTTTCATGATAAATCATTAACTTTGTAGCAGAATAATAATATAATTCTTAATATCACCATATGGCACAGAACATCTTCAAAGGGTTAGGAATCGCTCTTATCACACCATTCACGCAAGACGGCGAGGTGGACTACAAGGCACTCACACGCCTTGTTGACTACCAGATCCAGAATGGTGCTGACTTTTTATGCATTCTGGCGACAACAGGCGAAACGCCCTGTCTGTCAACCGACGAGAAGCACAAGATAAAGGAATTAGTGATTGACAGAGTCCGCGGCAGACTGCCCATCCTCATGGGTTGCGGCGGCAACAACACAAGAGCTGTTGTCGAGGAACTGCGCAACACAGACTTGCGCGGCATCGACGGCGTTCTCAGCGTATGCCCTTACTATAACAAGCCTTCGCAGGAAGGTCTCTATCAGCACTTCCGCGCCATAGCCGAAGCAAGCCCCGTGCCCGTGGTACTCTATAACGTACCAGGACGTACCGGCATCAATCTCAAGCCCGAGACCACTGTGCGCTTGGCAAAAGACTGCGCTAACATCATTGCCATCAAAGAGGCAAGCGGAAGCCTGGAGCAGGTGGACGAGATAATAAAGAACAAGCCGGAACGCTTCGATGTCATCAGCGGCGACGACGCTCTGACATTCTCAATGGTGGCAAGTGGCGCTGCGGGTAGCATCTCCGTCATCGGCAACGCACTTCCCAAGGAGGTTTCGCGCATGATTCGTCTGGAATTTAAAGGCGAATACGAGGCTGCACGCATCATACACCACCGCTTCACCGAACTCTACTCGCTGCTCTTCGTCGACGGCAATCCTGCCGGTGTAAAGGCATTGCTGCATGAGATGGGATTTATCGAGAACGTGCTGCGCCTGCCGCTCGTACCGACACGCATCACCACGTTGCAGAAGATGACCGAAATACTGAAAACGCTGAAGATTTGACACGCCGTCTGCTCATATTCGCCTTATTGGCGTCAGCCACGGTAGCGCTGCTGTTGCTTAACGTCTTTTTCGGAGCTGTGGACATTCCGGCAGCAGATGTCGCCGACATTCTGCTCGGACGCAATGTCCACAACGACAGCTGGCGCTTCATCATCCTTGAGTCGCGACTGCCGCAAGCCGTCACAGCATTGTTGTGCGGCTGTTCGCTGGCGGTCTGCGGACTTATGCTTCAAGCCGTCTTTCGCAATCCGCTTGCCGACCCGTCCATTCTCGGCATCAGCAGCGGAGCCGGACTTGGAGTGGCTTTCGTCATGCTATTGTATGGAGGAAGCGTTAGCGTCGGCATGCTTTCCATCGGAGGCTTCGCCACCGTTCTGGCAGCGGCATTCATAGGCGCCACCGCCGTTACCTTACTGATGTTCAGTCTCTCAAGCATTATCCGCTCCGATGCCATGTTGCTCATCGCTGGAGTAATGGTGGGATATCTTTCATCATCCATTATCGTACTGCTCAGCTATTACGCTTCTGAGGAGGGACTGCGTGCCTACACGCTTTGGGGCATGGGCAATTTTGCCAGTGTCTCCACCGAACGTCTTCCGCTGTTCTCCATAATAGCCATAGTATGTCTTTCTGCTTCCGTGCTCCTTGTCAAGTCACTCAATATTCTATCGCTTGGCACATTATACGCCGAAAACCTCGGTGTTAACACCCGTCAGTTACGCGGAACGGTGCTTATCGTCACCGGCATTCTCACAGCTCTCACCACATCTTTCTGCGGACCGGTGGCATTCATCGGACTGGCAGTTCCTCACATAGCACGTATGGCGCTTCACACGGACGACTATCGCAAGCTGCTTCCTGCCACCATCCTTACCGGAGGCGGCGTGGCGATGGCATGCAACCTTGCCTGTACGATGACTCCGTCAGGCACAATGCTCCCCGTAAACGCCGTGACACCGGTGATCGGAGCACCCGTAATCCTCTATGTCATGACCAAACGAAGATAAACATCCTTTCAACTTAAATATATATATACCATATATCATTCCTATTATGAACGAAACAGAACGCATCATATATCTCAGACAACAGCTGCATGAGCACAATCATAATTACTACGTGCTCAACCAGCCCACCATCACGGACCAGGAGTTCGATATGCTCATGCACGAACTGCAGGACCTCGAAAGTCGTCATCCGGAGATGGCAGACCCTAACTCGCCATCACAGCGCGTGGGTAGCGACCTCAATCAGAACTTCACTCAGGTGGCACACAAGTACCCGATGCTCTCGCTTGCCAATACTTACAACGAGCAGGATGTGGCAGAATGGTATGACTCCGTGAAGCGCGGACTGCAGGGAGAAGACTTTGAGGTGTGTTGCGAGATGAAGTATGACGGCCTCAGCATATCGCTTACTTATGTGGACGGCAAGCTGGTGCGCGGCGTAACAAGAGGCGACGGCGTGCATGGCGACGACGTTACAGCCAACGTCAAGACCATACGTTGCATCCCGCTTGTCCTTAAAGAAGGCAGCGGATATCCGCAGGAGTTCGAGATAAGAGGTGAGATTCTGATGCCTTGGAAGGTTTTCGAGCGTCTGAATGCTGAGCGTGAAGCAGCGGAAGAACCGCTCTTCGCCAATCCTCGCAACGCTGCCAGCGGCACCCTGAAGAGTCAGAACTCAAAGCTTGTGGCAAGCCGACAGCTCGACGCTTACCTTTATTATCTGCTTGGCGACACACTTCCTACAGACGGTCACTATGAGAACCTGCAGACTGCCGCCCAATGGGGATTCAAGATTTCGCAGGGTATGAAGAAGGCCAAAACGTTGCAGGAGATTTACGACTATATAAGCTATTGGGACACGGAGCGTAAGAATCTGCCCGTTGCTACGGACGGCATCGTACTGAAGGTCAACTCCATCAGACAACAGCAGGCTTTGGGCTATACAGCCAAGTCGCCGCGTTGGGCAATCGCCTATAAGTTTAAGGCGGAACGCGCTTGCACCCGCCTCAACAGCGTAACTTATCAGGTGGGTCGCACCGGAGCCGTAACGCCGGTGGCTAACATGGACGCCGTGCAGTTGGCTGGAACCATAGTGAAGCGTGCTACACTTAACAACGAGGACTTCATACGTAGCTTCGATCTCCATATCGGCGACTACGTATACGTGGAAAAGGGCGGCGAGATTATCCCTAAGATTGTCGGAGTGGCAGTGGAAAAAAGACCGGATGATGCCGAACCCGTAAGATTCATAGACAGATGTCCTGAATGTGGCACTCCCCTTGTACGCTATGAGGACGAGGCCGTACACTACTGTCCTAACGACACGGGATGTCCTCCGCAGATAAAGGGTCGCATAGAGCATTTCATTGCCAGACGAGCCATGAACATCGACTCAATCGGACCGGAAACAGTGGACGACTATTATCGTCGTGGACTTGTGCGTAACATCGCCGACCTTTATACTATTCAGAAAGATGCCATCAACGCTTCAGGCACAAGAGAGAAGTCGGCACAGAAGGTACTCGCTGGCATAGAGGCTTCCAAGAAGGTGCCTTTCGAGCGTGTGGTTTTCGCACTCGGCATCCGCTTTGTAGGAGAAACTTCGGCTAAGTTGCTTGCCCGACGCTTCAAGACAATGGAGGCGCTGCGCAATGCGTCAGTGGAACAGCTCATGGAGGTGGACGGCATCGGAGAAGTCATAGCCAAGAGCGTGGTGACCTACTTCCATAATCACGTCAACGAACATATCGTTGACCGTCTGGCAGCCTTCGGACTGCAGATGGGGCTCAGCGAAGAACAGCTGACAGAATCTTCGGACAAGCTTGCAGGCAAGTCGATTGTCATCAGCGGCGTATTCGCAAAGCATAGCCGTGACGAGTATAAGGCAATGATTGAGCGCAACGGAGGAAAGAACGTAGGATCGATAAGCGGCAAGACATCGTTTATACTTGCCGGCGAAAACATGGGACCGTCCAAACTGCAGAAAGCGGAAAAGCTCGGCATCAAGCTTATTGACGAGGACACGTTCCTCAGCATGATTGAATAATCAGACTTCCTAATCCAAAACATTGAACGCACCCTAACACACACAGATATATAGATATGATAAAAGTAGAAGTATCGGAGGAAATGCATGAGGTATGCCCTGAGTTTGTCGGGGCATGCATCACCTCCAACATAAAGAATACTGAATTTTCGAAAGAGCTTTGGGAAGAGATTGACGCCCTTAGCCAGCATTATCGCGGCACGCTCACAACCGAGAGCGTCAAGACAATGTCGTCCATCCAAGCCACACGCCGCATCTATAAGCTTTGCGGCAAGGACCCATCGCGTTATCGTCCTTCAGGCGAAGCGCTGATAAGACGCGTTCTTCAGGGAAAGGCGCTTTATCAGATTGACACACTTGTGGACCTTATCAATCTTGCAAGCATGCGCTACGGCTACAGCATTGGCGCTTTCGACTCGGACCGCTTCGTAGGCGATACGCTACGACTTGGTATCGGTCGTGAGGGCGAACCGTATGAAGGCATCGGAAGAGGAATGATAAACATTGCCGGAATGCCTGTCTATCGTGACAGCGAGGGAGGCGTCGGCACACCCACCAGCGACCATGAGCGCACAAAGGTGACACTCTCCACCACCAAGCTCACAGTACTCGTAAACGGATATGACGGCAATGAGGCAGACGTACGTGCCACAGCCGAATACATACTCGAACTGCTATCGAAGTATTGTAAAGCAACGGAAGCCGGATATCATATCTATCATTATTAATTTCATCAACAACAAACTATACATAAAAACGAAATGGGAATAGTAATAGGCATCGACGTGGGCATAAGCACCACAAAGATTGTAGGCATCGACGACAACGGTAAAGTGGTTTCACCGATACGCATCCGCGCCACTGACCCAGTGACATCATTATATGGAGCTTTCGGCAAGTATCTCCACGACAACCACATACAACTGAACGAGGTGGAGAAGGTAATGCTTACTGGAGTGGGCAGCGCCTATATCAACGAACCTGTCTACGGACTGCCGACAGAAAAGGCAGAGGAGTTTGTGGCTGACGGTCTTGGCGCACGCTACGAAACCAAGCTCGACCGCATGCTCGTGGTAAGCCTTGGCACCGGTACGTCCATCGTGAAGTGTGACGGCGACGACATCAAGCACATCGGTGGCATCGGCATCGGAGGCGGCACTCTTCAGGGACTCTCACGCCTGTTGCTCAAGACTGACGACATCAAGCAGGTGGCAGCATTGGCGGAGGAAGGCGACATATCACACATCAACGTGCTTATCAAGGACATCTGCGCCAATCCGTTGCAGGGTCTGCCTATGAATGCCATCGCTTCTTTGTGGGGAAACGCAAAGAGCAATGCCTCACGCGAAGACATTGCTCTTGGTCTGATATGGATGGTTCTGCAGTCAATATGCAGCGCCACTATTCTTTCTTCTCTTGGAAGTGGCATTAAGGAGTTTGTCATGATTGGCAATCTCACGCTTCTGCCGCAATGCCGCGTGGTATTTTCTGATACGGAACGACTCTACGGCGTTAAGTTCCGCATTCCGCAATATTCAGAATTCTGCACCGCTATAGGTGCGGCTCTTTGCTACAGAAAGTCCGTGCTGCCTTAATCACTCACATGTAAATGTTTCTTACGCGTTATGCTTTCCGACAACATGCAGTCGGAAAGCATAAGCTGCTATCACAATAAAGCATGCCAAAGGAATGGCGAAAGCCACTGACATGCTGAGCACGTCGGCTATCATGCCCATCAGCAGCGGAGCAACGGCTCCACCCACAATACACATTATCAGATATGACGAAGCCTGTTTTGTGTGACGTCCGAGTCCTCTGAGAGCAAGAGCGAATATTGTGGGAAACATGATGCTCTCGCAAAGATAGCAAAGGAAGAATGCCGCTACGCCAAGCATGCCTGCGCCGGTAAGGAGAATGCACATCGCTGCAGCCGCTCCAACAGCGCAGACAAGCAAAACGGTCTCTGCCTTTATGCGCGACATAACCCAACTGCCACCTATTCTTCCGAGCATGAACAGTCCCATGCCGCCGAAGGAAAGAAGGAGAGAAGCCTCGGAATTGCTGATTGACGCATTCTCAGTGACGTAATTGATGAAGAAGCTGTTAATGCCTGTCTGAGCAGCAACGTAAAAGAAGAGTGCTGCCATTAATATTTATTGCGAAAAATTATTCTATGTCAATGCTGTCTATATAAGAGAAAATTATTAACTTTGCAATTAGTTAAAACCATATTAAGAAATAAGGGGTGCTTCACGATTGTGTTGCTGAGATCATACCCATAGAACTTGATGCAGGTAATGCTGCCGCAGGGAACGCTTCCAAGTTTATATATTTACATACACATATATATAATGTAAGGAGCTATTTCTATTCCGTATCATCTTATAGAGCATAACAACAGATTCGCCTCTGCAAAACGACAACAGTATGAGGTATATTTGTGCATTGACGATTGCGGGTTCCGACAGTTGCGGAGGAGCAGGCGTGCAGGCTGACATCAAGACAATGTCGGCATTGGGCGTTTATGCCGCTTCCGCCATCACCTCCATAACGGTGCAGAACACGATGGGCGTACAGGCCATTCAAGCCATCAAGCCAGAAATAGTGGCAGGACAGATAAAGGCTGTCATGGACGACATAAAGCCTTTGGCCATCAAGATAGGCATGGTGAACGACAAAGCCACCATCCAAACTATAGCCGACACTCTAAAAATATACTCTCCCAACATCTTGGTTGTCGACCCGGTTATGGTTTCGACAAGTGGTTCGATGCTCATGCAGAAAGACGCGCTTGGCGTATTCTGCAGCAACTTGCTCCCTATGGCAACATTGCTCACTCCCAACATTCCCGAAGCAGAAGTGCTTTCACAAACAAAGATAAGCACCGCGGAAGACATGGACATTGCAGCCAAGCGAATATTGGAGTTGGGATGTAAGGCTGTTCTTATTAAGGGCGGACACCTTGAAGGCGGCAAGAAAATTGACAAACTCTATACATCAGAAGCCGAACCTGCCACTTTCGTGCATGACACCATTGAGACACGAAACACACATGGAACCGGATGCACATTGTCATCCGCCATCACCTCCTTCATGGCACGCGGTCAGAAGATGACTGACGCCGTGGCTTATGCAAAGGAATATCTTTCCAATGCCTTGGAAGCAGGAAAGGACGTACACATCGGAGAAGGTCATGGACCCGTTGACCACTTTTTCAACCCAGAGAAATTAATGACATTATGATACAGTTTATCACACATTCCAACGAACGCTACGGATACGTAGACGGTGCGAGGATGGCACTTGAAGGCGGATGCCGATGGGTTCAGCTTCGCATGAAGGACGCATCGGAGGACGACTTTCTGTCTGCCGCTAAGGAGATTAGCAAGTTATGCAAGCAGCATAATGCCGTGTTTGTGCTTGACGACCACGCAGAATGGGTGGAGCAGACCGGAGCTGACGGCGTACATCTTGGCAAGAACGACATGCCGGTGGACGAAGCACGCCGTCTGCTTGGCAAGGACAGAATCATCGGTGGAACTGCCAACACCTTCGAGGACGTGGAGCGTCTGCACAGACAAGGTGCCGACTACATTGGTTGCGGTCCCTTCCGCTTCACCACTACGAAGAAGAATCTGTCGCCTGTATTGGGACTGGAGGGCTATCGTAACATTGTGAAGCAGATGAAATTGCACAACATTGGTCTGCCAATCGTAGCCATTGGAGGCATTCTTGAAGAGGACATTGAGGCGATAATGCATACTGGTGTCAGCGGTATAGCAGTCAGCGGTGGCATTCTTAACGCCGAGAATCCTGTGGAAGAAATGCAGAAGTTCGTAAACAAAACCAAAACAAACCAATAAATCAAATAGATGGAAACAAAAATCAAGTTTAGCTATCCTTCTTCAGAGAAGGTTTATCTTAGCGGTAAGCTCTACCCGGAGATAAAGGTCGGAATGCGACGTGTCCGTCTTACACCCACCGTTACCTTCGAGGGTGAGAAGCGCCACGTAGAAGAGAACAAGCCCGTATACATATACGACACCAGTGGTCCTTACAGCGACCCGAACATTGAGATCGACCTTGAGAAGGGTCTGCCCAAGATGCGCCAGTCATGGATAGACGGACGTAAGGAGGGACAGACACAGATGTACTTCGCAAAGCAGGGCATCATCACACAGGAGATGGAGTATGTTGCCATCCGAGAGAACATGAACTGCGAGGAGCTGGGCATCAAGACACACATCACACCGGCATTTGTATGTAAGGAGGTGGCTGAAGGAAGAGCTGTGATTCCTGCAAACATCAAGCACCCCGAGTCAGAACCGATGATCATCGGCACCAACTTCCTTGTAAAGATAAACACCAACATCGGCAATTCTGCCACTACTTCCGGCATTGAGGAAGAGGTGGAGAAGGCTGTATGGAGCTGCAAGTGGGGTGGCGACACATTGATGGACCTCTCTACAGGCGACGACATCCATGAGACACGCGAGTGGATTCTGCGTAACTGCCCCGTTCCGGTAGGCACCGTGCCTATGTATCAGGCTTTCGAGAAGGTCAACGGTAAGGCAGAAGACCTCACATGGGAGATATTCCGCGACACATTGATAGAGCAGTGCGAGCAGGGTGTCGACTACTTCACCATCCATTGCGGCATCCGTCTTAAGAACATCCACCTTGCCGACACCCGTCTTACGGGCATCGTAAGCCGCGGCGGCAGCATCATCTCAAAGTGGTGTAAGGTGCATCAGAAGGAGAGCTTCCTCTATGAACACTTCGACGACATCTGCGATATCTGCGCCAAGTATGACGTTGCCATCTCATTGGGCGACGGTCTGCGTCCCGGATCAACCTACGATGCCAACGATGCTGCACAGTTTGCTGAGCTTGACACAATGGGCGAACTCGTAGAGCGTGCTTGGGCAAAGAACGTCCAGGCGTTCATCGAGGGTCCCGGACACGTGCCTATGCATAAGATTAAGGAGAACATGGAACGTCAGATTGAGAAGTGTCATGGTGCTCCCTTCTACACACTCGGCCCGCTCGTTACCGACATCGCTCCCGCTTACGACCACATCACTTCTGCCATCGGTGCAGCTATGATTGGATGGTACGGCACAGCCATGCTTTGCTACGTAACTCCGAAGGAGCATCTCGCTCTGCCAGAGAAGGAAGACGTTCGCACAGGTGTTGTGACATACAAGATTGCCGCCCATGCAGCCGACTTGGCTAAGGGTCATCCCGGTGCCACTATTCGCGACAATGCGCTGAGCAAGGCTCGTTACGATTTCCGCTGGAAGGACCAGTTCAATCTGGCTCTCGATTCGGAACGCGCACTCGAATACTATAAGACCAGCAACGAGGTGGACGCCAACTACTGCACAATGTGCGGTCCTAACTTCTGTGCAGCCCGCATCAGCCACTCGCTCAAGAGCTGCCATGAAGAAAGCAAGTAAACATCCGTAAACAATAACGGAAATAAAAAGAAACAAGAATAACCCAATAAATAACAATAACAAAAATGATCGAAACACAAGTATCTAAAGGTATTATCAGTACCTATTTCGACAAACTTGAGAGAAACCTTAATCTTGACGTAGCTATCGTAGGCGGTGGCCCGTCAGGCATCGTAGCAGCTTACTATCTGGCTAAAGCAGGACTGAAAGTAGCACAGTTCGACCGCAAGCTCTCTCCCGGCGGTGGCATGTGGGGTGGCGCTATGATGTTCAATCAGATTGTCATTCAGAAAGAGGCAATGCACATCATCAAGGACTTCGACATCAACTATGAGAAGTTTGAGGACGGACTCTATACCATCGACTCTGTGGAGAGCACCTCTGCCCTGCTCTATCACGCAGTACACGCTGGCGCAACAATCTTCAACTGCTACTCTGTTGAGGACGTTGTATTCAAGAACAACGTGGTAAGCGGCGTCGTTGTCAACTGGACTCCGGTGCTCCGTGAGGGTCTGCACGTCGACCCGCTGAACATCATGGCTAAGTGTGTCATTGACGGCACTGGTCACGACAGCGAGATGTGTAAGGTGGTTGCCAGCAAGAACGGCATCAAGCTTGACACCGCTACTGGCGGCGTTATCGGCGAGCGTTCACTCGACGTTGTTGAGGGCGAGCGCATGGTTGTAGAAGGCACACGCGAGATTTATCCCGGACTCTACGTCTGCGGTATGGCTTCTTCTGCTGTTGCCGGCACTCCGCGTATGGGACCGATCTTCGGCGGCATGATGCTTTCAGGTAAGAAGGTTGCCGATATGATTATCGAGAAACTTAAGAAGTAAAAACTGTTCCGAATGGAATGGATAGTCATCACCTCTCCCGACTTCTTGCCGGGGGAGGCGTTTTTTATAGATAAGCTTTTCGGTTGCGGGCTCGACTTACTGCATTTCCGTAAGCCGGGTGCTCCGATAGAAGCATGCAGGAATCTGCTTAACGAGATTCCCAAACGATGGCACAATCGCATTGTTACGCACGAACATTTTGAGTTGGCAAGCGAATACGGTCTTCATGGCGTCCATCTTAACCGCCGCAACCCAATAGCGCCCGACGGTTATACGGGTAGCATATCATGCTCCTGCCATAGTCTTGAGGAGGTGATAGCCAACAAGCATCAACGTGCCTACGTCTTCCTTAGTCCGATATTCGATAGCATCTCAAAGGCAGGATACGAGGCTGCATTCCCTGCCAGCCGTCTGCAACAAGCTGCTGCGGACGGCATTATCGACGGAAAAGTCATAGCCTTGGGTGGCGTTACAGCCAATAACATACCGCTTCTCAAGGAGTGGCACTTTGGTGGAGCCGCCTTCTTGGGAGATGTATGGAACAGAATGAATCACCCTGACGTTGACAAATATCTTAAAACTCTGCGCCTGCTGACTCAATAAAGCAGGATCAGAATTTCTTAAGCAAGTAGGATGGGTTAATGCGCAGATAAACACCTGCCGATATGCTCATGCTGTTTGTCTCGTGAAAATTGCCGCGTGATGCTGAGCTTGCGTCTGAGGGAAAGTTATTGAAGAGGTCGGCATATCCGCCCCAGGCGAAACCATGACCGAGGTCTTGCGCATAACTCAGACGCACGCTTACCATGCGATTGCGCGGCATAACATAACTCTCATCGTCTATACCTACGCAACCGTAAAGCGGGTTGCCGAAGATAGACACAAACTTATTGGCATCCCAATAGGCTGCCCTTACACGGAAGCGCCACATGTCGGCTTCCGTTTTTACATAAAAGGCATGACCCTTATCGAAAGGAAGCATGTTTCCAGCCACTTGGCTGTAATACATAGCCATTCCCTCAAAGTTCAATCGCGAAACCAGACTGCATTCCGGGCGTATTGTTAGTCCCACTCCCGCAGCCGCATTCATCCATGTCTTTATCTGTCGCTCGTCTGCTGTGGTGTTCACCTCGCCGCCACGATGCTGCATAAGAATCTGAAGCGGAAAATATACATGCGTCTTTCTTGCGCTACTGTTAGCCTTCAGGCTTGCAGAAAGTCCGACTGTGAAAGCCTCCTGATGATTGTCTTCATCGAAGATAAAGCTCTCCCAGTTCACCCATGCGTCCAAATCCATGAACGACGGACGCCAAAGCACCTGAAGACCGGCTTCGGGATCTGACGACAAGGCAGCCTCTGGATTGTATAAAGGTTCGGCAAGATGATGATTGGCTCTACCGTATATTGTGCCAAGAACCAGTTCTACGTCCTTTGCAGCATGCAGATGAGCATTGAATACGGGGAGAATATGGAATCCCTTCTGAGTCTGTTCTCCCATCCACGTGCCTATATCGTGAAGATTCATGCAAGGATACTTGTTGGCACCCCAGTAATGCAGCATATACGCTCCCGCCTCAAGACGCAGACGAGAGAGAGGCTGATAGCTGACCGTGGGCTGCAACCAAAAACCGGGAAGCGTATATCCCTTGCGCAAGCTTCCCTTATATTCATTGTCACGGAAGAATCCCATACCGTCAATATTAAGACGGAGTTCGCCTCTTGCTGTTGTGTCAATGCGTGTGTTATCCTCGAAAAGGATTGAGTCGTTCTGTGCACTTGCCATTACCGAAACGGCAAAGAAGACCACCGCTCCTAACAATCTTTTTATGTTTCTCATATATGTTTATTGGTTGTTTTTTTAGTCCATAAGATGATACACTCCTCCTGCATACATCCTTACTACCCCCTTGAGTTCAAGGCTGAAGAGGCTGGATGTCACCGTTGCCGATGGCAGCTGCGTACGCATTACGATGATGTTTACGTTAAGGTCGTTATTGTCGCGCAGCAGACTGACAATCTTTTCCTCGTCCTCCGAGAGGTCAGGAAACATTTGGCGCTCTATGCCAGCCTTCCTTGCACGTAGTATCACGCTGTCTTCCTCCCACCCCATCGCACTTACGAAGTCGGCGGCGCCGGTCAGAAGCATAGCCTTGTTGTTGCGGATAAGGTTGTTGCAACCCTCGCTGTATACGTTGCCTACATTTCCTGGGAAGGCAAATACGTCACGACCATAGCCATCGGCTATTCCTGCCGTTATCAGTCCACCGCCGTGAGCCGCGCTTTCCACGAGCAATGTGGCGTCCGCCATACCAGCAACGATGCGGTTGCGGCGTATGAAATTCAGCTTGTCGGCATTGGTATGTGTAGTGAATTCGGTAATCAGTCCACCCTGCCCCAGCATCTTCGTGGCAGTATCGCGATGTGCCGTAGGATAGATATAGTCCAGTCCGTGCGCCAGCACTCCCAATGTCTCGTATCCGCAGGAAAGCGCCTGACGGTGCGCACAGATGTCCACGCCGTATGCCAAGCCGCTCACAATGAGCACCTCAGGGCACACTTCGTGCAGGTCGGTGATGAACTTCCGGATAAGGTCCTGACCGTAAACGGTGCAATGCCTTGTTCCTACGATGGAGATGATGCGACGCTGATTGAGGTCTGCCGTACCTCTATAAAACAGAACGATGGGGGCGTCGCAGCAATGGCGCAACCGTTCCGGATAGGCTTCATCATTGAAAGCCAATGGCGTGATGCCATGCGCCTCGTCGAAGCGGATTTCCTCTTCGGCGGTGCGCATGGCATCGGGCAGGTTCTGAAGAGCCTTCACCAGTCGCGGAGTGGCGTCAGGAATGACGTCAAGGATGTTGTCGCGATGGTCGTATACGGCTTTCGCCGATCCAAGAGTGTTATAGAGTCGGAGAAAGTCAGCCGGATTGGAACGTCCTATACGCGACAAAGCAACTGCGCAAAGGGTCTCTTCTGTAATGTTCATTATTATTTATTCAGTATGTATATATAGCGTTTGTCGGTGTTTTTTACCACGCATGTGCCTTTCCAAGGAAGAAGAGCAGGATGTAGCCGAGCACGAGTCCGATGACACCCATGGTAAGACCAATCTTCATCATCTCGTTCTGCTTCACAAGGCCTGTGGAGTGTGCGATGGCGTTTGGAGGTGTCGAGATAGGCAGAGTCATTGCCACAGACGCAGCCACGGCGATGCCCACAAGCACAGTCACCGTACCGCCGATGCTGTCCAGTCCGTTGCCCATACCCTTGCAGACAACGGCGAGGATAGGAACGAGGAGGGCTGCTGTGGCGGTGTTGGATATGAAGTTGGAGAGTGCGTAGCAAATCAATCCCGAAGCGAGCAGTATAGCCAACGGCGACCACTGTCCGAACGGAATGCTCTTGATGACGTTATCGGCAAGGCCCGAATCGTTGAGGGCAAGACCGAGGGCAAAGCCTCCTGCCACCATCCAGATTACGCTCCAGTTGATTTCCTCCAAGTCGCGTGCCTTGATTACGCCGGTGAATGCGAACACCACGATGGGCACCATGGCTACGGTGTTCGATCCTACACCTGTCCAACGGTCGCATATCCAGAGCAGCACGGTTATGATGAACGTAACGGCTACTACGGCAGTACGCCAGTTATGCTGCACTTCGCCTTCAATTTCCAGTTCGATGGTCTTCTTCTTGAACGGGAAGAACTTCTTGAGCAGGAACCATCCTATGAAAAGAAGCAGGACGGTAAGGGGGAGCATATACATCATCCACTGACCGAAACCGATGCCCATATTGAGACCGGTCGGAGCGTTGAGATACTTGAGAGCGATGGCGTTAGGGGGCGTACCGATCGGCGTTCCCATACCGCCGATGTTGGCAGCGACGGGAATGGACAGCGTGAGCGCCACGCGACCCTTGCCTTCCGGAGGAAGCGCCTTGAAGACGGGAGCAAGGAAGGTGAGCATCATGGCTGCCGTGGCGGTGTTGCTGACAAACATCGAGAAAACACCGGTAATGAGGATAAATCCGAGCAGCACGTTCTCACTCTTGTTGCCGAACGGCTTGAGGAGGGTACGCGCTAAGAGCACGTCCAGTCCTGACTTTGTGGCAGCGATGGCAAGCACGAAGCCTCCAAGGAAGAGGATGATGATGGGGTCGGCGAAGGTTGCCATAAGCGCACTATGGTCGAGCAGTTCAGACTTGTCTATTCCTGAACGGAAAATATGGAATGCGTTATCTGATGTGGTAAGCAGCAGCAAGCCGATGAGCGACACGGACGTTGCCCAAGGCGATATGGCTTCTGTTACCCAGAGGATTGTAGCCAGAGCGAAAACTGCGATGATGCGTTGCTGGATGACGGTCAGTCCGTCAATGCCAAAGCAGGAGATAGGCAGGTTCCATATCACAATGGTGACAAGAATCGCAACGGCGAAGAGGCAAGCATTTTTCTTGCTGAAATTGCCGCTAAGAAGGTTTCTTTTTTCTGTTGCCATAAATGTTTAAGGTTAGTTATTATTTCTTAGTCTAAAGGTTTGTTATCATGTGTGCCTTTTCTTGGGATGTTGATTGCTGACAAAGTTAGCGATTTTTGCGACAATGCCCAAATAAAAACGTATGCTTTTTTTAAATTTATTATTAACTCTATAGAGCCGTATCACGTCTTGATGATTTTTCTTAACTTTGCAGTACGGACAAACAAAAAAACATAACAATCCAAGCAATGAAAACAAAAAGATTTCTACATTATATATATATAGGGGCTACAGCCTCACTCCTCGCCTTCACTTCCTGCAACAGCCATCGCGCTGACAGCACGCCTGCTGACGGCGACACAATAAGAATGGCATATTCCGAGCTGCTAACCATCGTGAAGCACGACGGATATAAGGTGGCGGAGATACGCAATCCATGGAAGCAGGGTAAGGTTCTGCATAGGTATGTGCTGGTGGAGCGGGCTGACTCGGCACGCATGGCGTCCAAGACAGCCGGCATGAAGGAAGCCACCATCGTCTACACTCCGATAAGACGCAGCGTGATGTTCACCTCGCCACATTGCTGGCTCCTTGGACAACTTGGAGCCGAGGACATCGTGAAAGGCGTGTGCGACCTCAGCTACATCTACGTGCCTTACGTACAGGACGGCATTAAGAAGGGCGGCATCACGGACTGCGGCAACAGCATGTCGCCTACCGTGGAGCGCATCGTGGCTCTTCGTCCCGATGCCATCTTCGTATCGCCGTTCAATGGTGTGAGCTACGGTCAGATGGATCATCTCGGCGTTCCACTCATCGAGTGCGCCGACTATATGGAGACATCGGCTCTTGGTCGTGCCGAATGGATGCGCTTTTACGGCATGCTCGTAGGCAAGGAGGAGGCAGCCGACAAGATGTTCGCTGACGTAGTGCGCAGCTATGACACCATAAAGAAGGAGGCGAAGCGCTCAAAGACATCGCCGAAGGTCATTACGGAGCGCGTTGTCAGCGGCGTGTGGTATTGTCCCGGCGGCAGGAGCAGCATGGGACGTCTCATTGCCGACGCCGGCGGACGATACGTTTTCGCCGACGACAAGAGCAGCGGTTCATTACCCGGCGTGCCGGAGAAGGTAATGTCGTCAGCGCAAGACGCCGACTGCTGGTTCTTCGTCTACAACGGCATGAAAGCACCCGACCGCAAGTTCCTGCTTGACGAATATAAGGGCTACGAAATGATAAAGGCGTTCAAGGAAGGCAATGTTTATGAGTGCGGATCGACAACGGGAATACCGTATTTCGAGGAAATTTCGTTCAGACCAGACTCTCTCCTGCTCGACTTTGCCAAAATCTTCCATCCCGACATCTACCCTAACGCCCACACTCGCTACTATAAGAAGATGGAATAAGCCCTAAAAAGCCCTTTTCAAGGGCAAAAAGCACAAAAAACAGCATTTTTCTTCAAAAAAAACGCTCAAACATTTGGTGGTATAAAAAATTAAAGCTACCTTTGCACTCGCAATTGAGAAACAGTGCTCCGGTTAAACTTTTAATCGTATGGAAGTTTGGGTGAGTGGCTGAAACCAGTAGTTTGCTAAACTGCCGTACGGGTAACCGTACCGGGGGTTCGAATCCCCCAGCTTCCGCTGATTTCTTATTGCAAAACATAACCGCGGTGGATTCATCTAATGGTTAGGATACAAGATTCTCAATCTTGGCATAGGGGTTCGATTCCCCTATCCACTACCACTAAGCGGCAAGCGGTTATGACACAAAACATTGATGGTGGATTCATCTAATGGTTAGGATACAAGATTCTCAATCTTGGCATAGGGGTTCGATTCCCCTATCCACTACCA
>ERZ1673741.286-NODE-286-length-64037-cov-9.003970_pt1 | contig 64037 bp, 54 predicted proteins | sample MGYA00580209_ERZ1673741 | MGnify/ENA primary metagenome ERZ1673741 (study PRJEB41218, sample SAMN15661754) | gut metagenome | host: Homo sapiens | place: Canada: London | collected 2015-08-20/2019-03-30 | study: EMG produced TPA metagenomics assembly of... | reverse complement strand
GGATAGAGCAACTGCCTTCTAAGCAGTAGGTCGAGGGTTCGAATCCCCCAAGGCACGCCATATATGGTGGGTATAGCTCAGTTGGTTAGAGCGCCAGGTTGTGGCCCTGGAGGCCGTCGGTTCGAGTCCGATTATCCACCCCAACAAAAAATATTTCCGACAAATATTTGTCGGAAATATTTTTTTGCTTCATCGTTAAAATACTTGACAGCGGTATAATATTGTAATAAAATAGGCGAGCATAAAAAATAAATGATCGTTTGATGTAAGGAGAAAAAATGTTGCAACCGTATATTGTAGAAAAGGGTGTTCAAAAATTTATTGGGCGAAGCGCAAAGCTTGGTGGCACGAACCCGACCGGCGAAGATATTGGTCTTCTTTATGACAATATGCAGAATATATTCTGTAAAATCAGCCGTCCTATGAATGATAGATTTTACGGAATAACTATTAATTTTGCGAATAGCACGAATAATAGCCGAAAAGATTACTGGTTATGCAAAGAAGTAGAAACGCTCTGGAAAGATGATATGCCAGGTGAATTTGAAGCTTTAGGCGACGACATGGAAACTCTTATATTGCCTGCAACCAGATGGCTTTATATCCCTGTACGATATGACGATTCCTTTGTAAAGAACTTGGCACCGGAAGAATTTCGAGATGATCCGGGTTATTTAACTTCATGTGTTTATAATTGGGGAAGATCATGGTTAATTGAAAACGGCTACAAGCCGCAGGACTATCCGTTTGAGATGGAAATATATGGACTGCATGACGGATATGATGGAATTGACGGCGGGGCGAACATTACGCTTGCCATACCTATGATATAAATAAATTCGTGCATTCTATAAAAGTAACCTTTTGATTTGGTGAAGTTGAAATCGTATATTATCTTTTTTGCAGCTCACAGACACAAAAAATCCGTCGGCATTGGCCGGCGGATTTTTTATGGAGTAATGAAATACCACCCGTGAACGGGTGGTATTTTTTTACGATATTTTATTTTTAAGCCGCAGATTATCGGCGATCATCGCGATAAATTCCGAATTGGTCGGCTTGCCGCGCTCATTCTGTATGGTGTAGCCGAAATACGCATTGAGCGTATCAAGGTCGCCTCTGTCCCACGCGACTTCGATGGCATGACGGATCGCTCTTTCCACTCTTGATGAGGTTGTTTGGTATTTTTTGGCGACAGTAGGATATAATATTTTTGTCACGGAATTGATAAGCTCGCTGTTTTCAATGGTCATCATGATGGCGGTCCTGAGATACTGATATCCCTTGATGTGAGCGGGAACGCCGATTTTATGAATGATGCTGGTCACCTGTGTTTCGATATCATTTCGGTCTGAACCAAACTGAATGCTCGGTTCAAATCGCGTTCTGGAAATCATGCTCCGATTTTTATAGATTCTCGTGATTCTTTCGTAAAGTACGGTGAAATCGATCGGCTTCTGCATGCAGTAGGCGGCGCCGGCCTCAGTTGCTTCCTGAAAAAGATTCGGATTGGAGCAGCAGGAAAACACGATAAAATCAGGGGCAAGCGATACGTTGGAAAAAAGCTGTTTTGATTTTTTGATGATTTGAACGGCGTCAAGCTTCGGCAGCCATACGTCGATCAGAACGATATCGGGAGAGGTTCTCTTTATTTTACTGAAAACATCGCTTCCATTGTCGGTTTCGTCTACAATTTCAATACCGAATCTGGAAAGGTTGTCTTTCAGATCATTCCTGAATTTTTCACTTTCATCGGCAATAAGTATTTTAATTCTCTGTTCCACTGTTTCATTCTCCATTTCTGTTATTTTGTTTGTCGGATTTTTAGATATCTGAAAATTTCCAATAACATATTACCACAATATGGAACTAAAAGCAATGGAGTATTGGAAAATTATGTAAACAAAATTTTTTGGTTCGATTTGTTAAAAATGCCAAAGTTGTTCTCATATCTCGCCAAAATCAAACAATATAATCATAAAAATGCTCGAATCGTGAAAAAATGGGGAAATTAAAATCAAATAATCATATTTTATAAATTAAACAAACAGAATGGGCAGAAATTCCTTCACAGCGACCGGTAAAGCCGAGCTTTTCCTCGGTGGTCGCCTTGATATTGACATTTTCCTTTTCAATTTCCAGGGCATTTGCGATATTTTCTTTCATTTTGTCAATGTGCGGCGCAAGCTTGGGGGATTGCGCAATCACTGTCGCATCGATATTGCCGATTTGATATCCGCTTTTTTTGATGATTTCCCGTACCTTTTCAAGAAGAAAAAGGCTGGAAACGCCTTCATACTGCTTGTCGCTGTCCGGAAAATGATGCCCGATATCCTTTTTTCCCGCCGCTCCAAGCAAAGAGTCCGCGACCGCGTGGCAGAGCACATCGGCGTCGGAATGACCGAGCAGTCCAAGGCTATGCTCGATATCGACGCCGCCGAGAATCAGCCTTCTGCCTTTTACAAGCTTATGGACATCGTAACCGTGTCCGATCTTGATATTCATGCATTGCCTCCCGTCTTTCTTTTCATCAGAATATCCCGTGCGATTGCGAGGTCGCTCGTGTTCGTAATTTTGATATTTTCATTCATGCATTCCACAAGCTTGACATGAAATCCCGCAAGCTCGGCAAGCATGGCGTCGTCGGTGATTTTTTCATCGATTTTTTCGGCGGAGGAGACGGATACCTCATATACGGATTTCTTGAATACCTGCGGCGTCTGTGCAAGCCAAAGGAGCGAACGGTCGATGGTTTCGGTGACAAATCCGTTTTCATCCGCTTTTTTGACCGTGTCCGTCGCCCGTTTTGCGGCGATAGCGGCTCCGGTACGATACGCTTCAAGCACGATTCTATCGATATCCTCGGCGGTGATGAGGCATCTTGCGGCATCGTGAATGGCGATAAACCCGCATTCTTTCGATACCTTGCGAAAGCCTCGGAGCGCCGATTCCGCGCGCGAGGCACCGCCTGAGACGACGAATTTCAGCTTGGAAAGGGAATATTTTTTTCTGAAATTCTGGTAAAGCGGAATTTCATTTTCTGCGGCCACTACGATGATCTCGTTTATTTTTTCGCTTTTCTGGAAGGCAAGAACGGAATGGATGACCACCGGGATTCCGTCAATTTCTATCAGCTGCTTGCTGAGGCTTTTGTCGTTCATTCTTTCGCTTTTTCCGGCAGCCAAAATGATGGCGGAGGTATAACGATTCCTGTCGCGATGAGAAATGAGATTGCAGATTTTTTCGATTTTTTTAATAATATGAAATTTCAAGAGAAGGCTCCTTATGGTCCAAAAACGGACGGATTGGATTTAGACAAAAATCCAAGATTAGTATACCATAGATTCCTCAAAACTCAATATTTTTCAAAAAATATTACAAAAAATATAAAAAAAGTATTTATTTATAAGGGTTTATATAGTATAATATAATTATAATACTTCGGACGGAGGATATTGTCTTGGAAAACTTTCTTGGGACGCTGAAATATCTCGTCGATCAGTTCGGACTGATCGATTTTCTCGATATTTTATTCGTTTCGATTTTAATATATTATGTCGTCAAATTCATCCGAGACCGACGTGCAAGCAAGCTTGCGATCGGTGTTTTCCTTGTTTTGTTTATTCTTCTTTTGAGTGAAATCCTCGGGATGAGAGCTATGGACTTTATCCTTTCCAATATCGTGCAGGTCGGGCTGATTGCTCTGATCATCGTTTTTCAGCCGGAGCTGCGTTCCGCGTTGGAAAAGGTCGGGGGCAGTTCATTCAAAACGCTGAAAAATTCAGTCGCCTCCAAGGATAAGGAGCATTCAAAGATAGAGGGCATCGCCAATATTTGTCAGGCGGCGAGTGAGCTTTCAAGAGAATATACCGGGGCGCTGATCGTCATCGAACGGAACACGCCGCTCGGAGATATCATCAAAACGGGAACGGTCGTCAATGCCGATATTTGCGTTTCGCTGCTGAAAAATATTTTCTTCAACAAAGCCCCGCTCCATGACGGGGCGGTGATTATCCGAAACAACAGAATCTGTGCGGCCGGCTGTTTTTTGCCGATGTCCACCAATGACGATATCATCAAGGATCTCGGAACAAGACACCGTTCCGCAATCGGTATGAGTGAAAACAGCGACGCGGTGGTGGTGGTCGTTTCCGAGGAAACGGGAACCATTTCCGTGGCAATCAACGGAGAGCTTCGCCGCAACTATGACTATAATACGCTAAAATATGAGCTTACTTCTTTGCTCGGCGGAGAAGAAACCAAACAGAAAGCGAACTGATAATCGGAAAGGAGTCATGTCTTTGCGGGACATAGGCACATGTTATGAGTGAGAAAAATGATAAGCATTTTTTGAAATCGATTTTTTCGAAAAAAGATAGCTCCACCGACATGAGAACGGATGAAACCGATGATTATACCGTTGAGCGGAATCAGAAAATCGATGTGATTATCCGAATTCTTTCCATTATCGGCGCTATTTTCATATGGATATACGTGGTATCCACCGATGTGGCCAGCTATGAATTTAAAAATGTCGAGGTTGAACTGAAAAATATTGAAACGGTCGAAGCGGAGGGCTTCACTGTTGATTATGACATCCTCTATGTTACGTTCAAGGTGCAGGGAAGCGCCGGTAAGGTGAGTGGGATTACGGAGGATTCCGTCAAGGTGTATGCAAATTTGTCCTCGGTGGATCTTTCCGATATCGTCGGCAGCAAGACCATAAAAATGCCGATTGTTTATGAGATTCCAAAGGACCTTACCTGTATGGAAAAATCGCAGGATACGATCGAAGTCGTCATTTCCGTTTCATCCCCCGAAAGCGCAGGATAAGCAAAACGCATGAGAACCTATATCATTCAGAATATACGCTTGCCGATAGAAGCTTCAAAGGACGAGGTGTTCGCCTGCGCGACGCAGCGTCTTTTGAAGTTCTTTTCTAAAATGGCAATCGGTAAAATGAAAATTCATAAAAGCTCCGTCGATGCGAGGAAAAAGACGGATATCCGATTTGTCTATTCGGTTGCGGCGGAGATAGACGGCGGCGCTGACGATGAGATGCTTGCCGCAGACGGAATCGTTCCGACGGCAGATGAAAAGATGGAAATCCGTTTCGGCGACAAGCCGCTGTCCGATAGACCGATTGTCGTCGGATTCGGACCGTGCGGGATGTTCTGCGCACGGATTCTCGCCGAGAACGGTTACCGCCCCATTGTGATTGAGCGCGGCTCCGCCGTGGAGAAAAGAGCGGCGGACGTAGAACGTTTTTTTCGTCTCGGTATTTTGAATCCGGAATCCAATATTCAATTCGGCGCCGGCGGTGCCGGAACTTTTTCCGACGGCAAGCTGGTCACACGGATTCATGATCCAAAATGCGGCTTTGTTCTCTCGGAAATGCATCGTTTGGGTGCGCCTGAGGAAATTTTATGCCAAGCAAAGCCGCATATCGGCACGGACTATTTGAAAACAGTCGTTTCCGCTATGGAACGGAAAATCATCTCATATGGCGGAGAGGTTCTGTTCGATACAAAGCTCGAAGCGCTTCGCTTTTCCGGGAACCGTGTTTCGGGCATTGAAACAAGCAAAGGTTCGCTGGCCTGCGGTGCACTAATTCTTGCGCTCGGCCACAGTGCGAGAGATACGTTCGATATGCTCTCCGAAAGCGGAATCGGAATGATTCCCAAGGCATTTTCGGTCGGCGTGCGAATCGAACATCTTCAATCGGATATCGACGAGGCGCTTTACGGAAGGCTTGCCGGGGATCCGAGGCTTCCCCGCGGTGAATACAATTTATCTTGTCACAATGCGGAACGTGGGATTTATACGTTCTGCATGTGTCCCGGAGGCGAAGTGGTCGCCGCGGCCAGCGAGGCGGGCGGCGTTGTCACCAACGGAATGAGCAATTTTTTGCGGGACGGCAAAAACGCCAACAGTGCGGTGGCCGTATCGGTAAATCCTTCCGATTACGGCGGCTCGGTAAAGGAGGCGGTTGCGTTTCAGCGTTCGTTGGAAACGCTTGCCTATCGCGCAGGAGGAGAGAGCTATGCCGCCCCCTGCGAGACGGTCAGTGATTTTCTTGGCAGAACACGGGGTAAAGAGCCTTCCCGCGTCCTGCCGACATATCGAAACGGGAACGTCAAAATCACCGCGCTTGACCGCATTTTTCCCGACTTTGTTTCCGAATCGCTGAGATTCGGACTGATAAGCTTTGACCGCAGGCTTCACGGCTTTGCCGCGGATCATGCAGTTTTGACCGGCGTGGAAACGCGAACGTCCTCTCCGCTGCGCATTCCGCGGGATGAGCAAATGACGGCTTTCGGCTTTGACAACCTTTATCCCTGCGGGGAGGGCGCCGGATATGCCGGCGGGATTACCAGCGCTGCGGTGGACGGAATCAACTGCGCGCTCGCGGTGATGGAGAAATATCAAAAAATCTGACGAATGGGAGGGAATCCGAATCATGTTTGACAGAAACCGCTGGATTGTTTCAGAGCAGGACCCGTCCTGTGTAAAAAAGCTTGCGGATTCTCTCGGTACAAACGAATTATGCGCCAAGCTTTTGATAAACCGAGGCTATACGGATATTGAATCCGCGCGCGCTTTTATAGAAAAATCAGATGTTTTTCTCTATAATCCTTTTCTGTTAAAGGATATCAAGCCGGCGATCACGAGAATCCGCAGGGCAATTGAGGAAGATGAGAAGATTACCATATACGGCGATTATGATGTAGACGGTGTTACTTCGGTTTCCGTTCTCTTTATGTACTTGAAAGAGCATGGAGCAGACGTGGATTATTATATCCCGACAAGAGACGGTGAGGGATACGGTGTCAGCAGTGCGGCGTTCCGCGCCATCAAGGAGCATGGAACCGGGCTTGTCATCACGGTGGATACCGGTATTACGGCCATCGATGAGATCGCATATGCCAAATCCATCGGACTTGACGTTGTCGTCACCGACCATCATCAGTGCCGGCCGGAGCTGCCCGTATGTGAAGCGGTGGTCAACCCTCAAAGACCGGATTGTGAATATCCCTTTAAGGAATTATCCGGTGTCGGTGTGATTTTCAAAGTATTGTGTGCCCTTGAATTGGAGCTTGTCAACTGCGGCGAATATAATCTTTTTACCATCAAGGATATGTGCCGTCGCTATATCGATCTTGTCACCATCGGCACCATTGCCGATGTGATGCCGCTTTGCGATGAGAACAGGATTATGGTCTATATGGGGCTCGGCATGCTGTCGTCCACCCGCAATATCGGTGTACGTGAATTGTTTCATGCGGTTGGGATCGACGCGTCCAAAAAAATTACCGCATCGATGATCGGCTATACGATCGCGCCGAAAATCAATGCAGCGGGCAGAATCGGAAACGCCTCACGCGCCGTACAGCTCTTTCTCGCGACTTCTCCGCATGCGGCAAGAGCGATTGCCGAGGAGCTTTGTCTGACCAACCGGGAACGCCAGCAGACGGAATCCGCCATTTTGGCCGAGGCCATGTCTCAAATAGAAAACGAGCACGACCTCGAAAGGGAAAGTGTGCTTGTTCTCGCCAGCGACAGCTGGCATCAGGGCGTTATCGGAATTGTCGCTTCGCGGATTACGGAGCAGTTCGGCAAACCGGCTGTTCTGATTTCATTTGATGCGGGAGCGGGCGAACACGGGCTTGGTAAAGGCTCCGCAAGAAGCGTAAAAGGGCTTAACATGGTGGAGGCGCTTGCAGCCTGTGAGCATTTGCTTGTGAAATACGGAGGACATGAGCTTGCCGCCGGTCTTTCCATCGAGCGGGAAAAATTGCCGGAATTTCGTGTATGCTTGAATGATTATGTGGCAAAACACCTGTCCTCTTCCGAATGTGATATAAAAACAACCGTGGAAGCCGAGATACGGGAGACCGATGTTACGGAAGAAACCGTAAGGGAAATCGCCAAGCTGGAACCGTACGGCGCGAAAAATCCCGAACCTATATTTGTTCTCAGAGATGTTTCCATCCAAGAAATCGCGCCGCTCAGTCAGGGGAAGCATTCAAGGCTTCTTGTCGAGAAAAACGGGAAAGTGATATCCGCCGTATGCTTCGGATATCATTTAATTGCGGAGGGTTTTTCCGCCGGAGACCGCGTGGATATCGTATGCGGGCTTGGCATCAACGAATTCAGAGGAAACAAAACGCTTCAGCTGACCGTTCGGGATATCGATTATACCGAAGCGTTTTGGCGTCAAATTGAAAAAACGGAGCGGGATTTTGAGGATATTTTGGCCGGGAATACGCAGTGCATATCCGATGAAGTGCCGGTACGAGAGGATTTTGCCGCCGTATACGACGTTTTGAGAAGTTCCGGATTTGCCGGCGGTAAACGGACTGCGATTTCTAAGCTTCTTGTTTCTCTGCCGGAAATGTCTTATTTAAAGGTCAGAATGATTCTCGAGGTGTTTGCGGAATGTGAGCTGTGCGAGCTGAAATATGTGGGTATCGGGAATTATTACATAAAGGTGCCGAAGGTAAGCGGCAAAAAGGATTTGTTTTCCACGCCGCTCATGAAAAAACTTGCGGTGTCACAATAACGGAGATTGCTATGCTGGACGGATATGAAAATCTGTTGCAAACCTTGAATGCGACGGGAAAAAACTATAATCTTGAAAAAATCAAAAAGGCCTATGAATTTGCAAAGCAGCTGCATGAAGGGCAATTCCGAAAAAGCGGAGAGCCTTATATCAGTCATCCCGTCGCCGTTGCGGAAATCGTAGCGGGACTTGGGCTTGACACCGATTCCATTTGTGCGGCTTTGCTTCATGATACACTGGAGGATTGCGCCGATAAGGTAGACCTTGCGAAAATCAAAAAGGAATTTGGCGATCAGGTCGCGGAAATCGTGGACGGGCTGACAAAGCTTGTCAAAATCCCGTTTAACGACAAAGAAGACGAGCACATGGAAAACCTGCGCAAGATGTTTCTTGCGATGGCTAAGGATATCCGCGTTATTTTTATCAAGCTCGCTGACAGACTGCATAACATGCGCACGCTCAACGCACAACCGGAAGAAAAACGCCGATTGATCGCGCTGGAAACCATGCACGTCTATGCACCGCTTGCACACCGTCTCGGTATGCAGAGAATCAAGCAGGAAATCGAGAATTTGGCGCTGTCTTATCTTGATCCGATCGGTTATCGCGAGGTGCAGAGTGATATCGATAAAAAATTCGGACTGAATAAGGATTTCATCGTCAATACCCGCGCTGCAATCGAACAGAAGGTCAGAGAAAGCGGAATCGACTGTACGCTGGAAGGGCGTGTAAAATCCGTTTACAGCGTTTACCGCAAGATGTTCAAACAAAACAAAAGCTTTGATGAAATTTACGATTTCTACGCAATTCGCATCATTGTGGGAACGGAGCTCGAATGCTATACCGTGCTTGGAATTATCCATGATATGTATAATTCCATGCCCGGCCGCTTCAAGGATTATATTTCAATTCCGAAGCCCAATATGTACCGTTCTCTGCATACAACGGTTATCGGTCACGACGGCGTGCCGTTCGAGGTGCAGATTCGGACGTGGGAAATGCATCAGGTCGCCGAATACGGTATCGCCGCACACTGGAAGTATAAATCCGGCGACCGCGGCGACGCCGGCCTCGACAAAAAGCTCGAATGGATCGCAAAGCTGGTTGAAAATGAGTCCAGCACCGCTGATCCGGACGAATTCATTGATGCGCTGAAAATCGATATTTTTCAAGATGAGACTTTTGTTTTTACACCCAAGGGCGATGTGGTGACGCTTCCGCAGAATTCAAACTGCATCGATTTTGCCTATCACATCCATTCTGAGGTCGGCAACCGCATGGTCGGCGCTAAGGTCAACGGAAAAATCGTGCCGATCGACCGCACGTTGGAGAATGGCGAGATCGTGGAAATTCTCACCTCGTCCGCGACAAAAGGGCCCAGCCGCAACTGGCTGAAAATCGTAAAAACCAGTGAGGCAAAGGCCAAAATCCGGCAATGGTTTAAGAAGGAAAAGCGCGCGGAAAACATTGTCGCCGGCCATGACGAGGTCGTGGCGGAGATGAGAAAATATCCCGGTACGTTTACCGAGGAACAGCTCAATACCATTGTTGCCAATATAGCCGTAAGAAACGGAATTGAGACCGCAGATGACCTATTCAATATGATCGGCTATGGCGGGCTTTCCGTCAATAAGATATCGACCCGTCTGCGCGACGAATACGACAAGGTCGTAACGCCGCCGGAGGAAACGCCCATTACCGATGTGTCGCAGATCCAAACAGTCGACAAAAAACACGCTTCCGGCGAATACGGAGGCGTTATCGTCGACGGGCTTGAAGGCTGTCAAGTAAAATTCGCAAAATGCTGCAATCCGCTTCCGGGAGACAATATCGTCGGATTTATCACAAAAGGATACGGAATTTCCGTTCACAAATGCGATTGTCAGAATATAATCAATAATACGGCTCAGAATAAAGACCGGCTTGTCAATGTGGAATGGAGAGCGGTTTCCGGCGGACCTAAGGATGAGCAGTATGAGGCCCTGATGCAGATTATCGCGGACGACAGGATTTCCATGCTGGCCGATATCAGCGGTGCGCTTGCCGATATGAGGGTATCGATTATGCAGATCAATTCTCAGAAAAAGGGGGTCGATCAAATGATGATCAATATCGGCGTTTCCTGCAAGAATCTCGCGCATTTCAACAGCATTGTTTCACGAATAAAATCGATCAAAGGCGTAAACGATGTACGCCGCGGATATGTCAAATAAACGGAGGGCAGAATGCGTGCGGTTATTCAAAGAGTATCGTCGTCAAGTGTGATTTCCGACGGCGTTCCGACAGGCGCCATCGGACAGGGACTTATGATTCTTCTTGGCGTCTCCAAAGGAGATGAAAAGCTCGATGCGGAACTTCTTGCCGCGAAAATCGCAAAGCTGCGCATTTTCTCCGATGAAAACGGCAAGATGAATCGAAGCGTGCTCGATGTCGGCGGCGCTGCACTTGTCGTGTCCAATTTCACGCTTTGCGCAAACTATGCACACGGAAACCGTCCCGATTATATGAATGCCGAATCGCCGGAGCGCGCCTGCGAGCTATACGAGTATTTTGTCTCGCTGCTTCGTCGGGAAATGCAGGTGGAAACAGGGGTTTTTGGCGCCCATATGGCGCTTTCCATCGAAAACGACGGACCGATCACGATTGTTATGGACAGCGATGTACTACGAAAAAAAGGAAAATAAAGTGACATGAAACTTCAAGTCAGAGGAAATATCAACGAATACTATGTTCAAACGCTTTGTATGCTGTTTTTTCCGGGCGCAAAATTTTCAAAAACCGAAAGCGAAAGCGAAAACGTTCCGTCTGCCGAGGTATCCGTTGTCGATGAAAGCGTCGAGCGTGTTGTAGCCACCGTGACGCTCATTCAAAACGGGAAATCGGTGACGGTATCGCATTCCGAGTTGCGCGATGGGGCGGAAAAGGTTTCGGCGGAAAGGATTGCCTGCGGAAAAGCATTTTTGGAGGCCGGAAAAAAACTGACGGGAATTACCCCTTCGTGGGGGATTTTGACCGGTGTTCGTCCGGCAAAGCTCGCCATCGGCGGTCTTATCGAAGGGAAAAGCAAAACGGAAGTGCGCAGTTTTCTGACGAAAGAATATCTTGTCAATCCCAAAAAGGCTGCTCTTGTCACCGATATTGCAGCCACGGAAAAGAAAATCATTTCCCGTGTGTCAAAAAATTCTTGCAGCCTTTATATTTCCATTCCGTTTTGTCCCACAAGATGCAGTTATTGCTCATTCGTATCCTTTACCTCAGCAAAGCTTTTGAATCTTTTGGATTCTTATCTTGAACATCTCTGTTCGGATATCGCCTCTACGGTCGATATGATCCATAAGCTCGGATTGACGATTTCGACCGTATATATCGGCGGCGGCACGCCGACTACCTTGAATACAAAACAGTTGGAATTGCTCCTTGATACCGTGACATCACGTGTGGATCCGTCCTCTATCGAGGAATTTACGCTGGAAGCCGGCAGACCCGATACCATTACGGAGGAAAAATTAAACGTCATAAAGGCCTACGGTGTAACGCGAATCAGCATCAATACCCAAACGCTCAACAACGACGTGCTGGAACTTATCGGAAGGAAGCATACCGCGGAGGATTTTTTTCGCGCTTTTGAAATGGCGCGAAAAGCGGAAATCAAGCATATCAATACGGATCTTATTGCCGGTCTGCCCGGCGAAGGATTCGGCAGTTTTTCCGAAACCATCGATGAAATTATCAGACTGCGTCCCGATAATTTGACTTTTCACACACTTTGCATCAAGAATGCCGCGGATTTTGCGCATAATAAGAATACGCTTTATATGAATGCTTTCAGCGAAACTTCAAAATGCGTCGATTATTCGCAGCTGAGCGCTAAAAACGCGGGCTATATCCCTTATTATATTTACAGACAGAAAAACACGGTGGATAATCTTGAAAACGTCGGATTTGCTTTGCCGGGCGCGGAAGGGCTTTACAATATTTACATGATGGAAGAAATCCACAGCATTTTTGCAGTAGGCGCAGGAGCGGTTTCCAAAATGGTGTCACGGGACGGACAAAAAATCGACCGGATTTTTGAATATAAATATCCTTATGAATATCTTGCCGATTCCGACGGAGTGAAAAATTTGGAAAAAGAAAAGAAGATAATAGAATTTTATCGAAATATTTGGTAAGGAGATGAAATATGTTTATATACGATGCCGTATTTAAAAATGATGAGGAAATACGCGCCTTTGTATCCGAGGCGGAGGAAAAATATAAGACGCAGATTTTAAAGATTGCGGATCACATAAAAAACACGCCCGATGTCAGATTTTTAACGCTGGCAGGACCGACCTGTTCCGGCAAAACAACGACCTCATACATTTTGGAGCATGAACTCGGAAAATGCGGAATTACCGTCAAAATCGTTTCCATCGACGATTTTTACCGTGACCGCGACGATATATCCGACGATGAAAAACCGGATTACGAATCGATCTCTGCGATTGATTTTGAGGTTTTTACCGAATGTATCGCTCAAATATTATCCGGCAAAACCGCATATCTTCCGAAATTTGATTTTCAGCTGGGACATCGGACGGAATTTGTTCCATATACACCGGCAGCCCATGAAATTGTGATATTTGAGGGTATTCAGGCTATCTATCCCGAAATCGTTGCTACACTGCCGAAAGATTTATCCAAATCCATTTATATCAGCGTTGATGACGATGTGACGGCCTATGGAACTTTTTTTGATAAGAGGGAAGTGCGCTTCCTGCGCAGACTTGTCCGAGATTTTTTGTTCCGCAACGCGACGCCGGAACGGACACTGGAACTATGGAGCGGTGTCATCGCCAATGAGGACAAAAATATTATTCCTTATGGACATCACGCCGATTTTATCATCAATTCCTTTTTGCAGTATGAGCTTGGCGTTATCAAGCCGTTTGTCCTGGAAACCATTCGATATGATTTCAATAAGAAATGCGAAATCGAATTATATGAGAAGCTAAAATCAAAATTTGAAAAGATCCCGACGATTCCGGAAAAATTTGTACCGGCGGATTCCGTTTTCCGGGAATTTATCGGCAGTTCGAGGAGCGAAAATGAAAATTCTATTTGATAATATCACGGTGTTATTTGAAAACGGTGTTGCAGATACGGAACTGTATCTTTTAGTCACAGATAAAACAATATCATATGTGGGAAAAACAAGACCGGACGGCATCTTCGACAGAGTAATCGACGGGCATGGAAAACTTCTGTGCCCGGGATTTTATAACTGTCATACCCATGCGCCGATGACGCTGTTTCGCGGCTATGCGGAAAATCTTCCGCTTTCCCGCTGGCTCCATGAAAAAATCTTTCCCGCTGAGGACAAGCTGTATCCGGAAGCTGTGTATGCCGCCTCGATGCTTTCCATTGCCGAGATGATAAAAAACGGAACAGTCTCTTTTTCCGATATGTATTTTTTCTGCGATGAAATCGTAAATGCCGTAGCGGAAACGGGAATCAAGGCCAATATCTCCCGTTCGACCGTAGCCTTTGATCCGGATATCAAAGCGGAGGAGGATGAACGCTTCAAAGAAGCCGCAAGGATTTTTGAACGCTATCATAATTGCGAGGACGGCAGAATAAAAATAGATATGTCGATACACGCGGAATATTCCACTGTGCCCGCAAGCTGCCGGTATATATCCGAGTTTGCCGCAGAGCATCACACCGGAATCCAGCTGCATCTTTCCGAGACCTGTTCCGAGCATGAAAGCTGTATCGAAAAATACGGAATGACACCAACGGAATTTTTTGAAGCAAACGGTGTGTTCCGTGTTCCGGTAACGGCGGCGCACTGTGTTCATGTTACGGATGCCGATGTTCAGCTTCTTGGCAAGTACGGTGCGACAGCCGTTCACAATCCTGCAAGCAACTTAAAACTCGGTTCCGGCGTTATGCGGCTCTCGACGCTTTTGGATTGCGGTGTCAACGTGACGCTCGGCACGGACGGAGCTGCCTCCAACAACACGCTTGATGTGATGAAAGAGGCCTATCTTGCCGCGATCCTTCAAAAAGGCGTGACCGGCGATACGGAAAAATTGAAATCATCGATATTCATAAAAATGATGACGGAAAATGGAGCGCGCGCGCAGGGAAGAGCCGACTGCGGTAAAATCGCCGAGGGATACCGGGCGGATCTTGTGATGCTGAATTTTGACGAGATCAATGTGATACCCGTCTATGACTTTTGTGATTCGTTTCTATATAGCGCAAACTCCGGCAATGTCGCATTGACGATGGCGGACGGAAAAATTCTGTATGAAAACGGTGAGTTCCAAACGCTTGACATAGAGAAAGTAAAATATAGGTTTCAACAAATCATTCGCACTTATTTTGACTGAAATTTACAAAGGTAGCAGGTAACGGATTTGGAGACAAGAAAGTCGGCGAGCCCGCGCATCATATCCGGTGTCATTGTACTCATGATATCGAATATCGTCGTGAAGCTGCTCGGTCTGCTGTGTAAAATTCCGCTTCATGATCTTTTACAGGATCAGGGAATGGGATATTTCAACATAGCATACAACATATTCACAACTTTATATATGGTATCTACGGCAGGACTTCCGACGGCAGTTACCATTATGATTTCGGATACGCCGGCAGGCTCCTCGCGCCGCAGACAGGTGGAACGAATTTTCCGTGTGGCGCTTGCTGTATTTTTTGTGCTTGGCATCATCGGAACCTCCATTATGCTGTTTTTTGCAAAGCCGTTGGCTGCGCTGATGGGCAGTGATGCCTCATATCTCTGCATCATGGCGATCTCTCCGACGCTGTTTTTTATCTGTATGTCGAGCGCGATCCGCGGTTATTTCCAGGGGCATCAGAACATGATTCCGACCGCGGTCAGCGAGATTACGGAGGCCATCGGAAAATTTGCTATCGGAATTGTACTTGCCAAATATGCAATATCGCGCGGTGAAAGCATCGAGCGTGTAGCGGCCTATGCGATCGCCGGTATCACCATCGGTGTGGCAACGGGAATGATTTTCCTGATTATCTCAAAAATTTTGTATAATTCAGATAAAAATGCAGCAATAGAAACCAAGGAGGGAAGCGTCAGCTCCCGCTCCCGGTTGGATATTTTAAAGCAGCTTGCCAAGATTGCGCTCCCAATCACAATCAGCGCTGTGGCGCTCAATTTGACCGGCATTATCGATACGTTTTCCATCATCAACTGTATGAAGCTATATACGGAAGAGCAGCTCGCTGAAATTGCTTATGGAAATTACAGCACACTTGCCGTTACGATGTCGCATCTTCCGTCGGCTTTTATCACCCCGATCGCCTCTTCGCTCACGCCGGCACTGACAGCGGCGCTTCTCGCGATTAAAACCGCCAAGGATGAAGCGGAAAGACGGGAAAAAGAGCTTAGAGCCTCCAAGGTTATGCAGTCCTGCCTTAAATTTGCGGCGATAATTTCGATTCCTTGCGCTCTTGGTCTATCGATCTTGGCAAAGCCGATTTTAAGTCTTTTATTTAAAAACCAGGAGTCTGTGAATGCTGCGGCGCCGCTTTTGTCTATTCTTGCAATCTCTGTCTTTTTCACCGCTATGCTGACCATAACGACTTCGATTTTGCAGGCGCATAAGTTGCAGCATAAACCGATTATTTCCATGTGCGGGGGAATTGTCGTCAAAATCATTTTGAATGTTCTCTTGATCAGCAATCCGTCGATCGGCATTTATGGAGCGCCGATCGGCACGCTGGTCAGTTATTTTGTCATGGCTTCTATCAATTTTTATTTTGTCATTAAATATGTCGGCATCCATGTCAGTATCATTAAAAACTTCGGAAAACCGTTTTTATCTTCGCTAGCCGCCTCTTTATTGACGGTGCTGGTATATGTCTTAGTGGAAACACAGACAGGTCACGCCGCTGTCGCCACGGTGCTTTCGATTTTGATTACGGTGCTTGTGTACTTCATTTTGCTGTTTTTGCTGCATACGTTCACAAAGAACGATATTTTGCTTCTTCCAAAAGGAGAATCCATTTACCGAGTATTGTGCAAAATGAAATTGATGAAATAATTTGAATTAAAAAATCCATAAGACGGTTTCCGCGAAAACGCGGAAACCGTCTTATAAGGATAAGCAGGGGACTTGGATTGTACTTTTTATATTTAGGGGAACACCTAAAAAGCGAAAAAATGAATTATACAAAATTTATATTTTCTATAATTCATGGAAGATTATAAACCATAGAAAACAGAAAAACTTGGTTTTTCTGTTTTCTAAAATCAAATAGAAATTTGCTTCATGAAGGATTCTTTGTTTTCTTCATTTCTATTTGATTTTATTGAATGGTCATTTCAAATGTTTTTTGTGTGACCGCATTGGCTTCCAACTGGATCCGATAAAGCGTGCTTCGATTCCAGCCATCCGAAATGTGTGAATCCGTCAGCTCGATCTCCTCAATCGTAGATTTTGACAATTCCACCCGACAACTCACCGGTACGGCGATACGCGATGATTCCGGCCGTTTTCGGATAGGCCTCTTTTAAACTCATGGATATTCGGTCGGCATCGGATTCATAGACTACTTCATCTGCAAAAAATTCCTCTCCAGCCAGTTGCTCATAAACGCCAATTTTTGGCAAATTGTGGAAACTCGACTGCATAGTCCAAATTTTATACCGATTTTCATTGAAGGTATCCGCCGTATAAGTCCCGACCCCTACGTCAATGATCAAGGGGTTGCCGTCCGAATATACGATAAAGTTTCCGACATCATTGTGATTATGACTTTCGGCATTACAGCCGCCTTTCATCGCGAAAAATAAGCCTTGTTTCGGTTCGCTGGCTTCTCTTGCCACCATGATGCAGATACCGTCGAGCCAAACGTGCTGCGGATACCGATAATCGGAAATATTCGGAATCGGCTCGCAAAGATTTTTGATTTCCCTTGCAATGTTATATAAAGTCTCTGTCGATTCGACTGAATTTATATGGCTTTTTCCGAAATTTTCAAGCATATCGGAATGAATACGTCTGCCAAAGCGTACTACGGAAAAATAATTTAGGTGATTTTTAGCTCCACAATCGGCAAAATTGATATAATAATCCCCATCAATATTGACCTTAGCAATATATTCCCCCAGATTTCGGATAAATGGATGATCAAATACGTCGATTGCGCCGCCTGTCATGTCATATATAAGCTCCAAGCAATCAAAATAACAGGCGCCGGCTTCGTTCCAATATCCGGGCCCCTCGTCACAACCGCCGTCGTCATGATAGCCGCTTGTAAAGTGATCGAGGATAACAAGCGTTTTCTGAATCACATCTTTTCTGATTTTGACCGATTTTTCACAAAGCGCACATACGGTGAGAACATTGGAAACAATCCACGGACACCAGTTGTTGATTCTGCGTCCGGAAAAACCCATCCACCATTGGCTGTCATTGGTTAAAAACGGTGCGGTGATGCGTCGGTTCAGCTCATAAAGGATTCGGTCGCAAATCAGGGGCGTTACCGCATCCAAAATATCACCGATCAAATGATAAACGAAAGCCAAGAGCGCACCCGTTTCCGCTGAGAACAGATCGATAAAATCGACTTCTTCTTTGTAGGCATACGGCAGCGGACAATCCATATTCGGAAGCGACGGATTGTGTGCCGGTACGACCCATGTGCTTTCTTCAAGCAGCAGCCAAACACCGTCGACAATTTTGTCGACGAATCTGCCTTTTTTCTCAATCAATTCAGCCAAAGTAAGGTACAGAACAATCTTTCTTCGCTTGAAATACAGATCCTCATAAACAGAACGGTTGCCGTTTCTTTTGAACTGCATATAGATGCCTGCCGGCAGTATGTCATAATCCATAGCCGCGTATTTTTCCGCCCGTTTTATAAGAGCGTCATACCGACACGGCTGAATATGCAAACCGCCGATATCGGAAAAAAGCTGAAAACGATCAACCGGCAAAACCAATTCCTCAAAATCGAAACATTTGAAAGCTTCAAAAATCTTTGGCATATCATAAGCTCCTATCAATAAAAAACAGACGGAAAGCCGTCTGTTTCTTTATATTGCCGGATCGGCCAATGCCCGTTCAAGCCATATGGTGCCGATATCAAATGCATCATACAAGCCTGATTTATTTCCCTGTTTGATGATTTTGGGGTTCTCCCCCGTGGTAAGCACCTGAATCAATATATTGTCGGGTATCTCCACATCCCCGGATTTTTTATTTGTGAGAATCATCATAAAAAGATAACATTTATCTGTCATATCACCGTAACAGATGACATTTTTTTCCCGGACAAGCGGTTTGCCTTTATAAATCAAATATCGGCCTTCCAACGGCAGCTTTTCACTCATTTTTATCATACCTTTCTCACGGATGGTTTTATATCTTTTTTATTATAACATCTTGCTGTACACTTTGTCAAGAGCTGGAATCACTCACTCAATCCTCGGCGGGGATAAAAACAAGTTCCCCGTTTTTATGATATCCCAGCACTTCCCTTGCGTATTTTTCAATGTAGTCCTCTTTGGGGAGCGAAAGGTCGTATTCCATTTTTTCAATGGATTTACGATATTCATCAAGAGAAGCAGAGAGCTTTTCTTTTTCCTTTTCCAAATCGCCAAGCTGCACATACAGAGAAATGATGGCAACCGTCAAAAGGAGCGCTGCACAGCCGAGCGCAATTTTAACAAAGGTACTCGTTTTCACCTTCATATCCAAATCTCTCCTTTTGATATACAGCGAAACCGCACCCCGCAGCCGTAAGCATGGCGGCTTTCATTCTGTCGCTGTAAGCCTTCCTTTTTTTGTTTTGAATGGAAATCAAAAGCCGCCCCAACGTCACTTGATAAACATGCAGCATAATTTTTTTGATTCCGTTTGTTATCAGCTTAACCGGGAATATTATAGCATATAAACTCCAATAAATCAAGCAGCGGAACAGAAATATAATTTGTTTTGCAAATACCGTTACAAGTCGTCCCAATGATCGATTATAAAGTATGAAGCCCAAAATCGAAGCGAGCAGACAATAAATTCTGATTTCTCCTCCATTGGTATGAAAAATCAAAAGAATCTCGGTAACAGCAACAATCAGCCAAAATAGGATATCTTCGATAAATACGATGATTTTATCGGCAATTTTAACGGATTTTGTTTTGAAAATGCGCGAGATGCTTCCAAATAGCGGCTTTCGCGGACGAATTTTATCGTATAAACCTCCTGAAATCGTCAGCTCCGACGCTCTGCTGATCCTGAGAATTCTGAATATATCATATACAATACCCAAAAAAACACCCGGAAGCAGAAAAATCAAAATAAGCTGATAAGAATCGTAAAAAAAGCCGTTCATTTCATGACCTTTGAGAAAAATCCGCCTTTTTTGGAGGTTTCTTTATCGTTGTAGAGCATTGAGCGTATAAAGCCCTCTACCGTCATATTGCCATTGGAGACATCAAGCGTTGTAATATGAAGCCCGGTTCCCTCGATCAGAAGATTTCCGTTTCCTGTGACGAGATATACGCTCATTTCATCAAAGCTGATAACATCCTCAATGCCTGTAAGATTCAAGATTTCTCTGTTCTTTAAAGCAAGACTTGTTTCCTTTGCTTCATTTTGAAGTTCCGCCAAAACAATCACCCTTTCACATATTTTTTATCCTTAATTATAAATATGCCGGATGTATGCGGAATATAACCTTTAAACTAATCAATGACCTCGTAAAGCTCGGCGGCATCATTTTTCAGCGTGTGTTCTTTTACATCGCGGACTTTGACGCGCAAAACGCGTTCTCCGAAAGCGATTTCGATGATATCGCCGATTTTTACATCGTAAGAGGCTTTTGCATCTCTGCCGTTGACCTTTACATGCTCGGAGTCACATGCGCTGTTGGCGACCGTCCGTCTTTTGATAATCCGAGAGACCTTTAAAAATTTATCGAGGCGCATATCTCCTTTTGATCTCCTTTCGCTTCGCAAAAAACAAAGCTGCCTTGGCGCAGCTTTGTTTTATCCATTACTTATTAACAGCATCCTTGAGTGTTTTACTTGCAGAAAATGCAGGATATTTAGATGCGGGAATCGAAATAACCTCCTGCGTCTTGGGGTTTCTGCCGGTTCTTGCGGCTCTTGTTTTCACTTCAAAAGAGCCGAGACCGGAAATTTGAACCTTATCTCCGGCTACAAGCGCTTCCGAGACAGCGTCAACTGTTGCCGCAACTGCTGCTTCGGCGTCTTTTTTCTTGAGTCCCGTCTTTGCTACGATAGCGTCGATGAGTTGTGTCTTATTCATGTTCAAAATCCCTTTCTTTACTTAGCACGGCGTGCTTTTTTTAACTGGTAACAGTATACCATCATTTTTCCCCATTTACAAGGCTTTTTTCACATTTTTTATAATTTATAGTAAAAAATCAAGAAAATTCGGACAAAAAGATAAAATACCGCCGAAATCAAAACAAACGGATCTGATTTGTCTCGGAAAGCCCTTCAAGCACGCCGCCGGATTCCAAGATTTCCACCACCGCTTTTGAAATACCTGTACGCTGCTTCAGCTCTTCGATCGACAGAAACTCCCCTTCCTCGCGTGCCTCCTGGAGCTTTTGCGCCGCAGCCTCTCCAAGGCCGGGAAGGCTTCCGAAAGGAAGTCTGATCGCGCCGGATTCCGGAAGAAATAGCTTAGCATCCGATTTATACAGACTGACCGGCAGAAATTTATATCCGCGTCCGAGGTACTCATACGCGATTTCCATGGCTGCATAAGTATCGTCATCCTTTTGTGTGCGTTCCTTTTTGTCTTTTCCTTTGATTTCGTCAAGCAGTCTGCGGACCGCAGCTTTGCCTTTGGCCGCAATAAGGCCGTCAAAACCATCCGGCGCCGCGCTGAAATATCCGCAGTAAAAGACAATCGGCTGATGAACCTTGAACCACCCAAGCCGAATTGCGCTCATTACATATGCCGCGGCATGGGCCTTCGGAAACATGTATCGTATCTTCGTCAGACTGTCGATATACCATGTATCTACGTTTTTTCCTTTCATGGCTGCGATCATCTCCTCGGGCAGCGGCTTTCCAGCCTTGTTCTTTCGCACGAATTCCATGATTTTGAAAGAGGTGCTGTTGTCGAGGCCATATCGAATCAGCGCCAGCATGATGCTGTCACGTGTACCGACGACTTTGGAAATATCGCAAACGCCGTTTTTAATCAGATCCTGCGCATTTCCGAGCCATAATCCCGTACCATGCGTTAGTCCCGATATTTGAAGAAGATCGTTGAAATTTTTCGGCCTTGCTTCGATGACAACCGGCATCACAAAAGAAGTACCGAATTCCGGCAATCCAAGCGTTCCGATTTTGCAGCCGATCTCCTCCGGCGTCACGCCGAGAGAGTCCGTAGAGCGGAAAAGCTCATACACGGCTTCATCGTTCATAGGAACGTCCAAAACGCTCATTCCCGAAAATTTTTCGAGATATTTGTACTTGGTCGGAACATCATGACCGAGTTCATCGAGCTTTAAAAGCGTATCGTGCAGATACTCAAAAGTGAAATGTGTCGTAACGATATCCGAATTCGGATCGTCGGCCGGATGCTGGACGGGACAGAAATCGTAGATTTCATATTCCTTGGGAACCACGACAATTCCGCCCGGATGCTGTCCCGTTGTACGCTTGACGCCAATACATTTTTTTGTCAGACGACTCAGCTCCGCTTTGCTGAGATTCAGGTTTCTTTCTTCCGCATACTTGGCTGCATAGCCGTATGCGGTTTTATCGGCGATACCGCCGATTGTGCCGGCGCGGAATACGTTTTCGGCGCCGAACAGCTCTTCCGTATATTTGTGTACCTTTCCCTGAACCTCTCCGGAAAAATTGAGGTCGATATCCGGAGATTTATCTCCGTAAAAGCCAAGAAAGGTTTCAAACGGGATGTCATGACCGTCGCCCTTGAGCGACGCACCGCAGCGCGGACATTTTTTATCCGGCAAATCAAAACCGGAGCCGTAAGAGCCATCCGTAATAAACTCGGAATACTGGCAGGACGGACAATAATAATGCGGAGGAAGTGGATTGACTTCGGAAATCCCCGCCATGGAAGCGACGAAAGAGGACCCCACCGAGCCTCGAGAACCGACAAGATATCCCTGCTGTTCACTGTACCACACAAGCTTTTGGGCAATCATATAAAGTACGGCAAAGCCGTTCTTGATGATAGAGGTAAGCTCCTTATCGAGCCGCGCTTCCACGATTTCCGGCAAAGGATTCCCATATAGCGACTGTGCGCGCTCGTAGCAGATTCGGCGCAGATCCTCCTCCGCACCCTCCATTTTCGGCGTGAACGTACCGTCGGGAAACGGGCGGATTCCGTCCTCGATCATATCCGCGATTTTGTTGGTATTGGTGACAACGACCTCATATGCTTTCTCTTTGCCGAGATAGGCAAATTCTTCAAGCATTTCATCGGTTGTACGAAAATAAAGCTCGATATCGCGGTCTGCATCGTCATATTTCATGCCGGCAAGCAGGATTTTTCGGTAAATTTCGTCGGTTTTATCGAGAAAATGCGCATCGCACGTTGCGACGACCGGTTTTCCGGTCTCCTCGCCGAGCTTTACGATCGTTCGATTGAGCTTGCGAAGCTCCTCTTCGTCACGTACCGTTCTGTTGGCAACCATGAATCGGTTGTTGGAAATCGGCTGGATTTCAAGATAATCATAGAAATTCGCGAGAGAGACAAGCTCATCCCATGGCTTACCTTCAAGAACCGCGCGATAAAGCTCTCCTGCCTCGCAGGCGGAACCGAGGATAAGACCTTCCCTATGTGCTTCCAGAACTGTTTTGGGAATCCTCGGGCGTTTTTTATAATATTTCAAGTAGCTGTATGAAATCAGCTTGTAAAGATTTTTCAGTCCGGTTTTGTTCTTCACAAGCAGAATCATATGATAAGAGCTGAGCTTTAAGGGATCCGTATGGTCGGACATCGCCTCAGACATCTGTGCGGGTGTAGAGATCCCGTCATTTTCGAGCTTTGCCACCATCCGATAGAAGATTCGGGCACACATTTCGGCGTCGTCCGAGGCTCTGTGATGGTTGAAATCGCCAAGCCCGAAGTATTCCGCGACCGTATCGAGCTTATGCTTTTTCAGGTCGGGATTGACAAACCTCGACATGGATACGGTATCCAAATATGCATTGGTAAACGGAAGCTTGTGGTCGGTTGCCGCTTTTCGGATAAAGCTGATATCGAAAGAGGCATTGTGCGCGACAAGCATGCGGTCTCCGATGAAACCGAGAAAGCTTTTGATGGCTTCTTCCGTTTTCGGGGCGCCCTTGACCATTTCATCGCTGATACCGGTAAGCTTTGTGATTTCCTCCGGAATCGGCATTTCCGGATCAACAAAGGTATTGAATACCGAGAGGACCTCGTCATTTTTGACGAGTACCGCGCCGATTTCCGTGATTTTGCAGCTGAGCGGTGAAAGTCCGGTCGTTTCGATGTCGAAAACGACAAATTCATCGTCGAAGGTAACTCCGCTGTCGCCATAGATCGCCTTTGCTTCATCGTTGACATAGTATGCTTCCAAGCCGTAGAGAACCTTCATGCCGAGCTTTTCCGCGGCCTTCATTGCCTCTTGGTAGCCCTGAACGTTGCCGTGGTCGGTGATGGCGACCGCGCGGTGTCCCCATCTGTGAGCTGTTTTTACGGCGATATCCGGCGGGATGATGGCATCCATCTGAGACATATTGGTATGTAGATGCAGCTCTACTCGCTTTTCCGGCGCATGATCCATGCGTTCGATCTTCTTAATCTGCATGACCGCCGCCGGATTTATGATGAGTTCTCCGTCGAAATCAGAGTCATATCGAAGCGTTCCGAGAACGGCGACCGGCATACCGACGGAGAGCGCCTGATATTCTTCGCGTTCGCTATCGGATGCCGTCGTCCGAAACATGACACTTCCTTCATAATCGGTTATGGAAAATTCCACGCGATACCGTCCCTTTGTTTTTCGTTCGCTGATCTCGATATCGATGATTTCTCCCACTGCCGTGATTCTTCCCTGCGGTCCCGTCATGGATATGATAGGTACCGGTTTTATCTCAAACGCTTGTCCGATCAGCGGAATCGCGTCTTTTAAGTCAAATACGGAATAACCGATATGCAGATATCCGTTTTCGTCGGTAAACATTTTTGCCGGCGTATCATAAACGCTGGAACGTTTTCCCGACGGCGCGGAAACCGGAAAGCTTCCAAAGCTTTCTTGTGAGGATGTGTCCCTGCGGTTCGCTCTGAGCTTCATCAGCTCGCTTTTGATATCATTCTCTCCACGCGGTACATAATGCTCCGACTTTTTGAATCGGATTTCATATTCTATCCCAAACTCTCCGTAAATGATGTCGGCAATTTTCTTGCCGACATGGTTATATTCGATAAATCCGATTCCGCCCTCTCCGAACATGATTTCGATTTCTATCCGGTTTCCGTCAAATGAGGGCGTATATTCCTGTAAAAAGCTTTTCGATATGATATTGGTGCGGTAAGCCTCCTCCATGATTTCCGAAAAATAGGCTTCCGTAAAAAGCTCTTTCGGATATTTGGGAAACAGTCTGACCGAACGAAGCACATAGGCTTTACAGATATCGTTTTCCAGCTTGTAAAGCTTTGCCTTGCGAATCAATGCGTCGCTTGTAAAATCCAGCTCCACCATGCGGAGATTCTTATCCACACGCATATTTCCTTTTAGAAAGGCTTTTTCCATCAAGCGTCGATTTTCCCCGTCCGGCAGATATCTTGTAAATACTTCAAGCAGCGTTTTTGACGTCATTTCCCAGGTCTCCTTTACTCCAAATTCTCAAACCTTTTGATTTCGCCGATAAGCTCGTCCACGATGTTCCGTTCATTTATGCGGCGAATAATCTTTCCATGCGAGAACAAGACGGCCTCGCCCACAGCGCCTGCAATCCCGATATCCGCCTCCGCCGCTTCTCCGGGACCATTTACCACACAGCCCATAACCGCGACGGTCATTTTCCGGTTGATCCGCAGCGCCGTTAGTTTCTCTTCAAGCTCTTCGCAAATCCGAATCAGATCGATTTTGGTCCTGCCGCAGGTGGGACATGAGACGATATTGATATAATTTTCCGAGGAGAGCCCACAAGCCCTTAAAATGGCCTTGGCGGCCTCAATTTCTTTAACAGGGGAATCCGTCAAGGAAACGCGGATCGTGTCTCCTATCCCCTCGCAAAGCAGCGTACCGATGCCGATTGCCGACTTTAATGTGCCGGCGCTTCCTCTCCCCGCCTCCGTGACGCCGAGGTGAAGAGGATATGCACAGGAGGCTCCTACGATTCTATTTGCTTCAATCATTGTCATGACATCGCTTGATTTGATGGAAACGACAATATCGGAAAAGTCGTATTTTTCGAGCAATTTCGCGTGATAAAGCGCACTTTCCGCAAGTGCTTCGGGTGTCGGAGCGCCGTATTTTGCAAGAATATGTTTTTCAAGCGAGCCACTGTTGATACCGATTCGGATTGGGATGCCCCGCTTTCGGCATTCGTCGGCAACCGCCTTTATTTTTTCCTGCGAGCCAATGTTTCCCGGATTGATTCTGATTTTATCGATACCGGCAGCTGCCGCTTCCAGTGCGATGCGATAGTCAAAATGAATGTCCGCCACAAGCGGTATTCGGATATCGCTCTGTTTTAGTCTGTAAATCGTTTCACACGCCACGACATCGGGAACGGCGAGCCGCACGATATCGCAGCCGGCGTTCTCGAGTTCTCGGATTTGTCTATATGTCGCGTCATAATCATGCGTGTCCGTATTCGTCATAGATTGAACCGTGACAGGCGCTTCGCTGCCTATCACGGTTTTGCCCACAAGAACCGTATGGGTTTTTCTTCTTGATATCTTGATTTCCATATTTCTATTGCTTCACCATCGTAAAAATATCTTTTCCTGTAATCACAAGCATTAAGAGCAGAAGCAGCGCCATTCCCGCCGCATGGATATAGCTTTCGATTTTCGGGCTGACCGGCTTTCTGCGGATTCCCTCGATGATGAGAAAGACGATTCTGCCGCCGTCGAGCGCGGGAAAAGGCAAAAGATTCATACAGCCGAGATTCATCGCCAAAACGACGAAAAGATACCAAAGATTGGAGCTGTCCTTGTTTTCGACCGCGTCCTGCGCATAGTCCGTAATCACGCCTGTAATCCCGACGGGACCGGACAGCTGTTGGATTCCGTATTTGCCGGTAATCAGATCATACAAAGAATCATAGACCATTCTGACCGTCATGACGGACTGCCAAAAGGAATTTTTGATAACGGAACTGACATTTTTGGTATCCAGTACCGGATAAAAGTCGCGTGCGCCGAAAGCCACGCCCTGCTCGACGGTTGTGGGAAAAACGACATCCTCGAGCACGATTTTCTCTCCGTCCCGGATGACCGTGACATCGACCGGCTTCACGCCATAGCGGCTGATTTTATAATTCATGTCATAAAAAACATGGACTCTGTGCCCGTCGATGGAGACGATCGTGTCTCCTGCCATCAGTCCCGACTGTTCTGTTTTCGCCCCTTCGGCAAAGCTGCGAACGGTGGTCGTACCGATATTTTTTGCACACATCACAAGAATCAGCATGACGATAAATCCAAGCAAAATATTGGACAAGGAGCCTGCCGCGGTAATGATGATGCGCTGCCATACGGGCTTTTTCCGCAGAGAGCCTTCGTCGTCCGATTCTTCGTCCTCGCCCGCCATGCTGACAAATCCGCCGATCGGCAGCAACCGAATTGAATATGCGGTATCTGTTTTTTTCGATTTTTTTGAGATCAGCTTCGGTCCCATTCCGATGGAAAATTCGTAGATTTTCACATGAAAGAGCCTTGCCGTAAGAAAATGTCCGAGCTCATGGACAAAAATGAGTGCGCCGAATATCAAAATGGCGATGAGAATATATAGCAGCATAAAAACTCCGTTTCTCCGCTTTATGACGGGAAATTATGATCGTTTAAATCGCTGATTTCACCGCTTCCCGAACGGATAGATTGGCTTCTTCTATCTCGGAAAGCGTTGGGCTTGTGAGATTGTGAAAAGAGCGAACGGCTTTTTCAACAATATCGAAAATATCGGTGAATCGGATTTTCCGATTCAAAAAGAGCGCGACGGCTTCTTCGTTTGCGGCATTCATGACGCATGGCAGAATACCGCCCGCTTTGGCCGTTTCCTCCGCAAGCGCAAGCAGGGGGAACGCTTCCCTGTCCGGTTCAAAAAATGTGAGCTTTCCGAGCTTTGCGAAATCAAGCGGCTCACAGGAAGATTCCGCCCGTTCGGGATAGGTAATCGCATATTGAATCGGCAATCTCATATCGGATACACCGAGCTGAGCGATCACCGCTTTATCATTGTATTCCACCATGGAATGTATTATGCTTTCTCTGTGAACGATGACTTTGATTTTATCAGATGAGACATTGAACAGATGCATCGCTTCAATGACTTCAAGCCCCTTGTTCATCAGCGTAGCACAGTCCACCGTGATTTTCGCTCCCATTTTCCATGTGGGATGGCCGAGCGCACGCTCCACGGTGACTTCGCGCAGCTCGTCTCGCGTCATGCCGAAAAAAGGACCTCCCGAGCAGGTAAGCAGAATCCGACGGATGTCCTCACTCTTTTTTCCCGCAAGACACTGAAAAATCGCGCTGTGCTCACTGTCGACCGGAATGATCTCACAGCCGTTTTTTGCGGCATCCGCCATGACAAGCTTGCCGGCTGCGACGATGGTTTCTTTGTTGGCTAGTCCGATCCGGGGAAAGCGTCGGATAGCGGCCAGCGTAGGGCGCAGGCCCGCAAAGCCGCTGAGCGCATTGATGCAAACCTCGGAGGAAAGCGTATCGATCATTTCACAGATGCAGTCCCTGCCGGAAAGAACCGCTGTATCGGTGTCCTTGACGGCGATTCTGAGAGATTTCGCGGCAGTCTCGTCCCCAATAGCGGCGTATTTTGGTCTGAAAGCGCGGATTTGTTCTTCCCCAAGCCGGATATTGCTTCCGAAAGCGATGGCGTCCACTTTAAGACCGAGAAAGCGCGCTACGTCCAGCGTTTGCGAGCCGACGGAGCCCGTTGAGCCCAAAACGGTGATGTGTTTCTTTTTGATATCCATAATTTCTTCCGTAATTTCTGGTATTTATCCGAAAATATGTATTGTGCTCGGCAGCAAAAGCGTGGCTCCGTATATGATGGGAGCGACCGCTATGATAGAATCGAAACGATCCATGACGCCGCCGTGCCCCGGAAAAATAAAGCCGAAATCCTTGATGCCTTGTTCTCTCTTGATATAAGAGGCAATCAAATCTCCCAGCTGCGACACAACGGCGATGACAGCGGCAAGGATCAAAAGCGCAATGTAATTGACGGAAACGGAAAAGCATTTATCCAAAATAAGCCCGTAAACCGCATATCCGATAACACACCCGAATATGCCGCCGATCGCGCCTTCTACGGTTTTTTTCGGACTGACGGCCGGTATCAGCTTGTGTTTTCCAAAAAGAACACCGACAAAATAGGCGCCCGTATCGGTCATCCACGCGCCGATAAATATAAGCAGATACAAATATTGTCCGGTTTCCGGCCATTCACGCAAAAGAATGATGCTGAGAAATCCGATAATGATATAACAGGTGACCGATACGAGCTCCGCCGCCTGTGAAAATTTGATATTCCCGCAGGAGAACATGGTAAAGACAAAGATGAGAAAAAGATAGACATAGCCGATTCCGAAAAGCGTCGGAATAAATTTTTCAAACTCCATGAAATAGGTGGTCATAAGGAAGATAACGACCGCCGTAAACAGATAGGAGGTGCAAGCCAAAAGATACTTGCGGCGCACGCCGATACAGCCGGTAATTTCATATACGGCGAGCAGCGCGAGCAGTCCGAGCGCCAGCGTAAACACCCATGTGTCGGAAAAAATCAGAACCGGGATCAGAATCGCGATGCAGACGACAGCGGTGATGATTCTTTTGAGCATAGTCTATATTCCTCCGTATCTTCTGTTTCTTTGATAGAATCTGTCGATGATATCGTCAACCTCGCCGGTTGTAAAATCCGGCCACAGGGTGTCGGTAAAAAACAGCTCGGCATAGGCGGACTGCCAAAGAAGAAAATTGGACAGGCGCATTTCCCCGCCGGTACGGACGATGAGATCCGGAGGCGGCACGACGCCCGAATAGATGGTATCGGTGATGTCCTGCTCCGACAGCGTCCTCTTGCCGCGGCGAATGAGAGAATTGACAGCGTCTACGATTTCTCCCCTTCCGCCATAGTTTATGGCAACACAAAGAATTTTAGAACGCGAGGCGGTCAGGCGCTCCACCTCGGCCATTTCCCTTTTCATGCTGTCGTCGAATACGTCCCGGTTTCCGATAAACAGTACGCGCACGTCGTTTTTCTCAAAATCCCGCTCGGCTTCCTTGATATAGTCTTGAAAAAGCTTCATGATGGTGTCGACTTCTTTTTTCGGGCGTTTCCAATTTTCCGTAGAAAACGCATACACGGTAACGCAGTCGATCCCTCTTTCCGAACAGTGACGTATAATTTCCCTGAATTTCTTTGCGCCTGCCGAATGTCCGTATTCACGCGGCATAAGCCGCTTTTTGGCCCACCTGCCGTTGCCGTCCATGATAAAAGCGATATGACGTATTCCATTTCCGTCTTTTTCATTTTGCGAAATGCCCATATAGACTCCGATTTCTGAAAATTTTTAAGTCTTATCAAAAATCAACCGCCTTTTTCAAGGCGGTTGGCATGATGGCTTCAACGTCAAATCTCCATGATTTCCTTTACCTTACCCGCTGTTACCGCATCTACTTTTTTTACATAAGAATCGGTAAGCTCCTGAACCTGTTTTTCGGAGGCTTTCTGTTCATCTTCGGTCATCTCGGAATTCTTCTTCATGGCCTTGCATTTGTCGTTCGCATCACGGCGAATGTTCCGAATGGCGACCTTGATTTCCTCACCCTTGGATTCCACCTCTTTCTTTTTCTGCTTACGGGTTTCCTCCGTCATCGGGGGAAAGGCCAAGCGGATCGATTTGCCGTCGTTCTGCGGGTTGATTCCGAGGTCGCTTTCATTGATCGCTTTTTCAATGGAGCGAAGCGTCGTCGCATCCCACGGCGTAATCATGAGCGTTCTCGGATCGGTCGCTTTGACCTCCGCCATTTGAGAGATCTGTGTGGGCGAACCGTAATAATCAACCATGATTTTATTCAAGACCACCGGTGTCGCTCTTCCAAGGCGAATAGAATCGAGCTCGGATTCATAGGAAGAGATCGCCTTCTGCATTTTGCTTTCAAATTCTTTTACGTCAAGTTTCATTTTCTTGTACCTCCTACAATCGTACCGATTTTCTCACCGGTAACGGCTTTTATAATATTTTCCGGATCATCCAGTCCGAAAAGCAGAATCGGAATATGGTTTTCCATGCTGAACGAGGTCGCCGTAAAATCCAAAACCCGCAGTCCCTCGCGAAGGATGTCGATATATTCGATGCTGTCGATTTTCTTTGCTTCCGGATCCAGCTTCGGATCCGCCGTGTAGACACCGTCGACATTTTTGGCGAGAAGGACGATATCGGCTCCGATCTCGGCCGCTCTCAGCACCGCCGCGGTATCCGTCGAAAAATACGGACTCCCGATGCCGCATCCGAAAATCACGACACGCCCCTTTTTCAGATGAGAAATCGCTTTGTTGCGGATATACGGCTCCGCACATTCTCTCATTTCAATCGCCGTCATGACACGGGTTTCGGTGCCGAGCTTCTCAAACGTATCTTGAAGCGCAAGGCAGTTGATAACGGTCGCAAGCATACCCATATGATCGGCGCGCGTTCTGTCCATCCCCGTGCCTTGTCTGCCGCGCCAAATGTTGCCCGCTCCGACCACGATGCTGACCTGTGTCCCCATGTCCACACACGTTTTGATAACGGTGCAGACCTTTTCCAGAAAAGCATAGTTGAGAATCCCCTCGGCGCCCGCGGAAAGCGCCTCGCCGGACAGCTTGATGAGCACCCTCTTATATAACGGCTTTTTATCCTCCATAAAGTCCTCCTGCGTCTCTATATATTCATTCACATAATATATTACCTTAAAATGTCGGATTTGTAAATATATTTTCCGAAATTCAATTTTTGAATTTGCGAAGAGAGACAATAACCGTAATATTTCGTCATTCGACAGATTTCAAGGACTCCGTCATGCTGATTTTGTCGAGCTTGGGTTTCATGGCAAAGCTTGCAATAATAGAGAACGCAAAGGTGAGAAGGAACGCGAAAAGATAGCTCCATACCGATACGGACCGTCCAAACATCACGATGTCGATTTCGGCGGTTGTGATGACAAATGCCGTAAGCAGCCGTCCGCCGAGAAGCCCGAATACGGAACCGATTAAGGTCAGCACGATATTTTCACGGAAAATATACATAGAAACTTCCCCGTCGCGGAAACCGAGCACTTTAAGCGTGGCGATTTCCCGGATTCGTTCGGATATGTTGATATTCGTCAGATTATAAAGCACTACGAACGCGAGCGCTCCGGCGGAGATGATAAGGACCAGCACAACGGAATTTAAAATCCCCATAATGCCGGAAAATGTTTCCATAATCGTAGAGGAACGCGTCAAGGAGAGGATGTTGTCATTTTCAAGAACAGCGGAAACCAGTGCGTCCTCGTCCGAAACGTCATAGCGAAGCATCATGCAGTTCGGTGAAAGCTCTTCTCCGATATATGTGCGATAGGCGTTCTCCGACATGTAAACATAATGGTAGACGTAATTTTCCGTTATCGCCGTCACCGGAACCCTGACAGTTTTTTCATCCGAGATTTTGACGGTTATGGTGTCTCCCTGTGAGATTCCGAGCAAGGACGCCAGCTTTTCCGTGATGATGGCGCCGCTGTCATCCAAGGAAAGCGATTCATGTCCGCGTCTTGTCCGGAAAGTGATCATTTCGGAAAGCACATCCGCATCCGCTGCTGTCAGAAGATTGATTTCCACTTCGCTATCTCCGTTCACGGCGGAATAGGTTTTTTGCATGACCATCGTGCTGCCGTATTCCTTGTCAAAGGAAGCGACCGTGCTGTTGATACGGGAAATGCTTTCGCTGTCATTTGCATCATCCAATACGACAAGGGCGTCATAGTGCCATAGATCATTGTATTGAAGTCCGACGATGTCGCTGATAGAGTCTTTCAGTCCAAATCCGGTCAGAATCAGGGCTGTGCAGCCGGCGATTCCGATCGATGTCATCAGCATGCGCTTTTTATATCGGAAAATGTTTCTTGCGGAAACTTTTGCGGTGAAATTCAGCATATTCCACAAGGCAGGGATCCTTTCGATCCAAATCTTTTTGCCCTTAGGCGGCGTTCCGGGACGCATCAGCCTTGACGGAAGCTCTCTCGCATAAGCTTTAACGGTAAACCATACCGTAACGGTGATACAGATGACCGCAGCCAAAATGCTCGGAATGGCGATGCTCCAAACAAACGGCGTCGGCGAATAAGGAATCTGATACAAAATGCTGTATGCGTTCATGATGACCTTCGGCAGCAGCACAAAACCGATGATAACGCCGATCACGGCGCCGCCGACCGTCGCGGTCAGCGCGTACAGCATATATTTTTTGATAACGGCGGCATTGCGATAGCCGAGAGCCTTGATGGTGCCGATCTGTGTACGGTCATCCTCTACCATTCTCGCCATCGTAGTGAGAGACACCAGCATGGCGACAAGGAGAAAGAAAACCGGAAATATTTTTGCGATATTGTCCATTCGCTCGGCATTCTGCCCATATTCGGTATAAGCCGGATTGGCATCTCTGCCGAATACGTAGTATTCCGGCTCTTTCAGATCGGCGATGACATCCTCCGCTTCGGCAATCTTTTCTTCCGCGTCTGCGATTTCCGCATCCGCCTTTTCCACCTCAGCGAGAAATTTTTCATTCTCCTCGTTATATTTCGCAAGATTTTCCTCATATTCGGCAAGGCCTTCGCTGTAACTCACTTCCGCCTCGGCGATTTCTCTTTCCGCCTCGGCAAACTGCTCCTCCGCTTCCGCCTTTTTAATCGGCAGCTCATGGCGTGCGCGGTTGAATTCCATGATGGCGTCGTCGAGTTCTTTTCTTGCAGCTGCAAGCTGCCTATACGACTTATCAAGCGTCACCTTCGCCGCGGCAAGCTGAGCGGAAAGCGTCTCATATTGAGCCTTGGCTGCGACAACACGCGGATCATCCTCGCCGTATATCCCCGTCATCGCGGTAATCGCCTCTTTCAGCTGATCTGCCGCTGCGACGCCGGCCTCATATTCCGCGGCGCCCGCTTCATATTTTTCCATCCCCTTTCGGTAGGAATACTCATAATCCGCAATGGTATTCTGCGCCTCTTTGATTTGAGCTTCGGCGTCGGCGATTTCCTTTTCGTATTCCGCTCTTTTTTCCGAGAGTTCGGTTTTGCCATCCGTGATTTTTTGCTCGGCATCTTTCAGCTTTTCCTCAGCTTCATCCAGCTTGATTTTTGCGTCATATAGCCTAAGCTTGGCGTCGGAAACCTCCGTATCATAGCGGGTCTGCGCATCGGCAAGCTCGGCTTTTGCGCGTTCCAGCTCTTCCTCGGCATCCGCTTTGATTTCCTGCAAGCGGATAAAGGCTCGCCCGCCCAGTCTCTTTTCAACCTCCTCGGACAACGTATCCGCGAGCGTTTCATACGCGGAGGAATAGCTCGAGAGCGCCTTTAATTCGTCGTACTTCAAGTATATTTCCGTATAGTATTTCGACTGGAAGCAGCTTTCCGGAATCAGCGCGATTTTTGAGATTTTGCCGGAGGCTATATTGGTGCTTCCGTACTGCGTGGCAGAAACATACATCGGGGACAGAAAAATACCGACAACCGTATATTCGCTTTGGGACAGAACATCGTTCATATCGCTGCCGTCATCAAGAGAAAGTGTGATTTTTGTCCCGATCAGGTCATTGGAATAAACGGAAGCATTCAACAGACATTCCCCATCATTTTCCGGCAGCCTCCCTTCGACAAGATACGGAATATTGACGGCGTTCTCCGCGTTGTAAGAAAACGCACGGCATACGGTCTCGCTGCCGTCTATATCGACAACAAAATCATGATAATAAGAGGGATATACCTCTATTCCCCCCATATCCTTCAAAGCTGCGACGTCGCGGTCTGAAAAACCATAAGTGGAGATCAGCCGGAAATCCATCAGACCGTATTCGTCATAATACCGATCGGCGCCAAGCCGCATATCATCACCGGTCGCCAGAATGCCGGCGAAAAAACCGACGCCAATCAAGACGATGGCAAAAATCGCAATAAATCTGCTTTTATTGGAAAAAATCTGACGCATCGCCGATTTCGTAAAGCTTTTCTTCAATTTATCAAACCTCCCATGACATTTCCGGATATCTTTTGAAAGACCGGAAGCCGCCGGCCTCTCTTACCACTCGATTTCCTCGATGGAAAGCGGGTGTTCACAGGTGATGACGTCCTCCACCTTGCTGCTCTTGATTTTGATAACCCGGTCCGCAATCGGTGCGATTGCGGCGTTATGCGTGACGATTATAACGGTCATTCCCTCCTTACGGCAGGTCTCTTCAAGCAAGGAAAGAATCATTTTTCCCGTTACGTAGTCGAGCGCGCCGGTCGGCTCGTCGCAAAGCAGGAGCTTGGGCTTCTTGGCAAGCGCTCTTGCAATGGCAACACGCTGCTGCTCGCCGCCGGAAAGCTGAGCGGGAAAATTATCAAGTCTTTCGCCGAGTCCGACACGGGCAAGCATTTTGTCGGCGGGCACCGAGTCACGGGAGATCTGCGTCGCCATCTCCACATTTTCCTTTGCGGTCAAGTTCGGAATCAGATTGTAAAATTGGAATACAAAGCCGATATCAAAACGACGGTATTCAATCAGCTGCTTATCATTATAACCGGCGATATCGCAGCCGTCTACGATAATTTTTCCGCTGTCACAGGTATCCATGCCGCCGAGCATATTCAAAATCGTGGTTTTTCCGGAGCCGCTTGGCCCTACGATGACGGCGAGCTCACCCTTTCGGATTTCAAAATCGATGCCGTCCGACGCCTTAATGGTCACATCTCCCATCTGATAACTTTTCACTACGTTTTCAAGTTTAACAAAGCTCATGATTTTCTCCTATGCAGCCTATACGGCTTTCCAAAATCTATACATTATGTGTTCCGCAACAAAATGTTATATATATCCGAAGGCTTGTCCGCAATCACGGAAGCACCGTTCAAGAGCAGAAAGTCTCTCGAACGGAATCCCCATGATACGCTGATGCAAACCATTCCCGCATTTTCTGCGGTTTTGATATCCACGTCGGAATCTCCGACATATACGGCCTTTTCCGGCGCCGACGATATTTTTTCCAGCGCTTCAAATACCGCATCGGGAGCGGGCTTCCTCGCCATTCCCTCTCGGTCTCCGACACAAAAATCGATTCGATCGCCGAAATATTTTTCGCAAAGAACGGAAACGGCGGAATCGATCTTGTTGGATACGACGGCGATTTTAAAGCCCCCGTCCCGTAAATCGTCCAATAATTTTAAAATTCCGTCATACGGCTTTGTCTTATTTTCGCAGCCGGCGGCATAATGGCGCTTAAAGGATTCCAGTGTTTGCAGTTTCTCTTCCTCGGATGTTCCCTCCGGCACGGAACGGTCGATGAGCTTTGCAATTCCGTTCCCCACAAAGCTTTTGACTTCCGAAACGGTATGGAGTGCGAAGCCTTGTTCGGCCAGCGCAAGATTGACGCTGTCTGCAAGGTCGTCGATCGTATCGAGCAGGGTTCCGTCGAGATCGAATACAACCGTGTCGTATTTTTTCATATCATGCTCCTCTGTTTTATCGGACTAAATTTCCCATTTGCCGGAAGGATTTTGCGGCCCCTTGAACAGCATCTCCGGATTTTTCATACTGACCTTGGTATTGTCCGGAACGGATTTGGTGATAAAGCAGCTGCCTCCGATTATGACGCCGTTTCCGATCACGGTTTCTCCGCCGAGCACGGTGGAATTCGCGTAAATCGTTACGTCATCCCCGATTGTCGGATGGCGTTTGACGCCGGCCAGCTCCTGCCCGCTCCTTGTGGAAAGCGCGCCCAGCGTGACACCCTGATACAGCTTGACATTGTTGCCGATGACCGTCGTTTCTCCGATGACAACGCCTGTTCCGTGGTCAATGAAAAAATATTCTCCGATGACCGCACCGGCATTGATGTCGATTCCCGTCTGGCTGTGCGCGTATTCCGTCATGATCCGCGGAATGAGCGGAACACGTTCAAGATACAGAATATGGGCGATCCGATATACAAAAATTGCAAACAGACCGGGATAGGATACGATGATTTCCGCTTTGCTTTTTGCCGCGGGGTCCCCATTATAGCCCGCCTCCACGTCACATAACAGCAGTCTGCGGATTTCCGGAATTTTTGAAATGAGAATCCGGCATATTTCCTCCGCGCGTTCTGCGGCCGCGTTACGTTCCGCTTCCGTTTTTCGATACAAAATCGCGGTTTCGATCTGCGGTTTCAGCTCTTTATAGATTTCAGTCAGCATATTCCCGGCAAAATATTCCTCCGACGCGGAAATAACATTCTCATTTCCAAAATACCCGGGGAAAATAACTCTTTGTATATTTTTTAAAATCTTTATGATTTCATCCTTGCTCGGAAGTCTGCCGTTTTCCTCTGAAACCGAGATTTCCGATGCGTTATAATCTGCCGCCAAGGCGGAAGCGGCGTTTTTGATGATGGTGTCTAGTGTCATAAAGGAAAATCCCCTTAAAAAATATTTGATATTATATGATATCATATCAAGGGCAAATTGTCTATTGTTTTTTTGTAAATAATTTTGAATACACCGACAAAAAATGCGTGCCGCATATGGCACGCATTTGATGGATTACTTCTGAAAATGCCGCTCGGCAGCCTCACGGATATCCGCAATCGCTTTCTCCGTGTCGTCCGCCCCGAAAACAGAGGAGCCGGCAACGAAGATATTCGCGCCTGCCTGCGCCGCAACCGCAGCGGTTTCCCGATTGATTCCGCCGTCCACCTCAATGTCGATATCGTATCCGCCGGATGTGATCATTCCACGCAGCGTGCGGACGCTTTCCATCGTATCAGGCATAAATTTCTGACCGCCGAAGCCGGGTTCGACCGTCATGACGAGAATCATCTTCACATACGGCAAAAGCGGCTCCAACACAAAAGCGGGCGTCGCCGGCTTGATTGAAATGGACGGGATTTTGCCAGCATCCCGAATCATGGCGAGAACCTCCGGCTGATTGTCGCAGCTCTCATAATGGATGGTGATGATATCCGCCCCTGCCGACACGAATTTTCCGATATATCTTCCCGGATTTTCTATCATCAGATGCACGTCAAAGACAAGCCCGGATTTTTTTCGGATCGAGCTTATCACACCGGGGCCAAAAGAGATGTTGGGAACGAACATGCCGTCCATCACATCGAGATGAAGCAGCTCCGCACCCGCATTTTCAACCTTTTCGACTTCCTGCCCGAGCCTTGAAAAATCGCAGGCGAGAACAGACGGCGCAATTTTAATCACAGAAACCTCCCAAGCCGCGCGGACACGGCCTACCTATAAAAAATTTTATGAGAATGAATTTTCGGACAAAATCCGAAACTCGCTTTCCTTTAAGCGGACAAAACCCCACATTTGCTTTGATTTCAACCGGACACCCGCAATTCGCCCGAAGCCACGCGAGTATCACTGCGTTTCCGGTGCCATATCATAATAATGTCCGCTCTATTTTCCAATTCGCCGGTCCCGTCATATAGAGGAAATAAAAAGATTCGGATGTGAACTACGGAGTATATGGTGAACCGGCTTTCGATATGTTTTCTTAAAATATGTTCACACCGTATACGGTGTGAACATATTTTTTATCGACATGCCGATATTATAATACCCAGACGATATTTTGTCAAGCCACGATATCATTGTGCAGGAAGCTGTCCCTTGCCCTTTTGCTTTGTAAGCTTAATGGTAAATTCACAGTATTCTCCCTGACGGCTGGAGACGGAAATATCCTCACCGAGATTGTCCATGATCGTCTTGCAGATATAAAGACCAAGTCCCACTCCCGTTTTATCGAGTCCACGGCTCTTGTCGCTCTTGTAGAAGCGGTCGAATACATGCGGAATATCCTCCGCCGAAATGCCGACGCCTTCATTGTATACCTTGACGACAACCTTTGTCTGCTCCTCCGTGATGGAAATGCGGTATTTTCCGCCGTCCTTGGAGAACTTGACCGCGTTGTCGCAGATGTTGTAGAGCACCTGATTAATAGCGTCCTTATCGGAATAAACGATTAGCTTCTCCTCCGGTGCGTCAAATTCCACATCCAGCTTTTTGGAATCGATTTTTGCTTCAAATGAGAGCAAAATGATCCTTGCCATTTCGCAGATATCAAACGCTGTCTTCTCGAATTTGCGGTTCCCGGATTCCATTCTCGATATATCGAGAAGCGAAGAGACAAGTCTCGAAAGGCGTTTGACCTCCTGTCCGATGATTTCGAGATAATACGGCTGCTTTTCCGGCGGAATCGCGCCTTCGAGGATTCCGTCGATAAAGCCTGCGATTGACGTCATCGGTGTGCGAAGATCGTGAGAAACATTCGCAAGGAACGAGCTGCGTGTATATTCATAATTCGCAAGCGAATCCGCCATGGAGTTGAACGCCGTAGCCAGCTCCGCGATTTCATCCTCTCCGACCACAGGAATTTTTACATCGAATTTGCCCTTGGCAAAATTCCTCGTCGCATATGTCATTTGCTTGATTGGGGAAACGATTTTTTCCGTGATGAAATAAACCGCGACAAAGCTTGCGATCATCACCCACAGACTGGCAAGCACGATGGTTTTGACCGTATTGACCGTCAGATCGTTCGGCGTACCGGCGCTGTAACAGACGATCAGCGCGCCGGCATACGTTTGTGTGTTGGTATATTGAAACGGCGTGATCAAAACGCCGTATTTTCGGTCGAGAAGCCCGTCCATATCCGTATACAGTCTGCTGCCCGTTTCCGCAGTTAGGCTTTCCAGAACTCTGTCGTCTTTGATGACCGTCCCCGTATAAAGATTCTCGGTGGAGACCAAGATTCGTCCCTCGGGAGTGGTGATAAAAATTGTCATCTGCTCTGCGCTTTTCGACAGAATATCTACCATATTGGTGATATCGCTCTGTTTTAGTGAAATGATCTTTTCAAAGCTCATCGGCAGAGGAAACGAATTGATCGCAAGCTTCAAATATTCCACCATGGAGTTCAAGGTGGTATCGGCGATCGTTTGCTTGCGCGTGTTTTCCGAACGGATCGTCATAGAGCTGATAATCAGCGTAAGAACCGAAAAGCTGATAAAAATGATCAACAGAAAAGCCGAGATATATCTTGTAAAAATACTTTTTTTCACGAACTTCCTCTATCTCATAAACAGATTTGGCAGAGAAACCGTCTCTGCCAAAAACACCCGTGGATTACGCCAAGAGCTCAAATTTGTAGCCGACGCCCCAAACGGTTTTCAGCACCCATTTGTCGCTCACGCCTTCCAGCTTTTCGCGAAGTCTCTTCACATGGACGTCGACCGTTCTCGAATCTCCAAGATAGTCGAAGCCCCACACCTTGTCGAGCAACTGATCGCGGGTAAACACTCTGTTATAGTTTGAGGCGAGAAAATAAAGCAGCTCCAGCTCCTTCGGCGGAATATCGATCGCCTTGCCCTTGACCTTGAGTTCATATTTTTGAAGCGAAATCTCAAGATTATCGAATTTCACACATTCCTCGTCGAGATGCGTGTCGCCCGCCTGACAGCGGCGCAGCACCGCCTTAATCCGTGCGGAAAGCTCCTTCATATCCACAGGCTTCGCAAGAAAATCGTCGGCACCGAGTTCAAGTCCCAACACCTTATCGAATACCTCTCCCTTGGCTGTCAGCATGATAATCGGCTTTGAGGACCCCTCGCGGATTTCCCGGCAAACCTGCCATCCGTCTTTTTTGGGCATCATAATATCGAGCAGAACAAGGTCGGGATCATACATCTTGAACATGCTGACTCCCTCCGCACCGTCTCCCGCTGTCTTGACCTCATATCCTTCGTTTTCCAGATATAGCTTGATCGCCTCACAGATATGGGGATCATCGTCGATCACAAGTAATTTCGTGCTCATTGCTATTTTCCCTTTCCCTTATTTTGCATTTTTATGTAATCTAATTATATCATTCCTGTTCTTTCTTGTAAAGAAAAAATTGATAAATTTATAGATCGTTCAATGATTTTTATAAATCTGTTCAAAAAGATTGACATATATTCCATTTTGCGCTAAAATATTATGATGAAAATGATATTTGTAAGTATACAGTAAAGGATGTAAGCTATGAAACTCGGAATCGTCGGCCTGCCGAACGTCGGCAAAAGCACGCTTTTCAATGCCATCACAAACGCGGGTGCGCAGTCTGCCAATTATCCGTTCTGCACCATTGAACCAAACGTCGGAATGGTTGCCGTACCGGATGCGCGGCTCGATGCGCTTGCGAAAATGTATAATCCGGAAAAATACACGCCTGCCGTGATCGAATTTGTCGATATTGCGGGACTTGTCAAGGGCGCCTCCAAGGGCGAGGGACTGGGCAACAAATTTCTCTCCCATATCAGAGAAACCGACGCGATTATCCATCTTGTCCGCTGTTTTGAGAATGGGAACATCATCCATGTCGAGGGCAACGTCAATCCTCTGCGCGACATCGAAACCATCAATCTCGAATTGATTTTTTCGGATCTTGAAATCTTGGAGCGCAGGATTTCCCGCACGGAAAAGGCGATGAAAGGGGATAAAACGCTCGCACAGGAGCTGGCTGTCCTGAATAAAGTCAAAGCGGCTTTGGAAAACGGAATCAGTGCACGTGCCGTCCCGCTTACCGACGATGAAAAAGCGATGATAGCGGACGTCGAGCTGCTTTCCATGAAGCCTATCATTTATGTCGCCAACATCAGTGAGGATCAGATCGGAGAGCAGTTCAAGGAAACCGAAACCTATCGGTCGCTCGAAAGGCTCGCAAAAAGCGAGGGAGCGGAGCTGCTGACCATCTGCGCCGAAATTGAAAGCGAAATCGCCGAGCTTGACGGAGAGGACAAAGAAGCGTTTCTCGACGACCTCGGCATCGAGGAAAGCGGTCTTGATATGCTGATCAAGGCCAGCTATCATCTGCTCGGCTATATCAGCTTTTTGACGGCAGGACCCAAGGAGGTGCGCGCGTGGACAATCGTCGACGGAACCAAGGCGCCGCAGGCCGCAGGCAAAATCCATTCGGATATGGAGCGCGGCTTTATCCGCGCGGAGGTCATTTCCTTTGACGATCTCATGGCGTGCGGCTCCATGACCGCCGCCAAGGAAAAGGGGCTTATCCGCAGCGAGGGCAAGGATTATGTCTTCCGCGACGGCGATATCGTCGTCATTCGCTTCAACGTCTGATAAGGAGGGACATATGCTTAGAATCGGATGTCATCTTTCGGCGTCGGGCGGATATCTCGCGATGGGAAGGACCGCCGAGCGCATCGGAGCCAATACTTTTGCCTTTTTCACAAGAAATCCCCGCGGCGGCGCGGCCAAGCAAATCGACGAGAAAGATGCCGCAGCCTTTACCGAGCTTGCCGGAAATGCGGGGATTTCCGAGCTTGTCGCCCATTCTCCGTATACGCTCAATCCCTGCTCTTCGGACAAGCATTTGCGGGAATTTGCAAGAGATACGATGCGCGACGACCTTGTCCGCATGGAATATACGCCCGGCAATTTCTATAATTTTCATCCCGGCTGTCATACCGGACAAGGCGTGGAAGCCGGCATCGACGAAACGGCGCAGATGTTAAACGATGTCTTAACGCCGGAGCAGACCACGACGGTTCTCATCGAAACGATGGCCGGCAAAGGCTCGGAAATCGGAAAAACCTTCGGAGAAATCCGGGATATCATGGATCGCGTAGAGAGAAAGGACAAGATCGGTGTTTGTCTTGATACCTGTCACATTTGGGAAGCGGGATACGACGTGCGGGACGGCCTTGACGGCGTGCTCGCCGAATTTGACGAGGTGATCGGCCTTTCTCATTTACGGGCAATTCATCTGAACGACAGCATGAATCCGCGCGGAGCCAAAAAGGACAGACATGCCAAAATCGGAGAGGGTCAAATCGGACTTGAAGCGCTGGTACGCGTAATGAATCATGAGAAGCTGCACACGCTTCCTTTCATTCTCGAAACACCGACCGACGACGACGGACATAAAGTCGAAATCGAAATGCTGCGCAGCTTATATAAATGGCAATAACAAATTAGGGAGGTTCCACATGGATAAACTGCTTTCAGATGTTTTTTCGGTATTTGAAACCGGAGACAGTGCCGCGGGCTTTCAGCCGATCACGGCAGGACATATCAATCACACATATGCGGTCTATGTTTTGGGAGAGGAAAGCCCGAAGTATATTCTGCAAAAAATCAATACCGACATTTTTAAAAAGCCCGACGAGCTGATTGCCAATATCAAGGGCGTATGCGCTCACATTCGGCGCAAGGTCACGGAGCGCGGCGGAGATCCGATGCGGGAGGCGCTGACACTGATTCCGACCAAGGACGGCCATGATTATTACCATGATGCACAAAAGGGCTGCTGGCGCCTTTATTATTTCATCAGCGATTCGGAAGCCCACCAATGCGCAGACCGTCCCGGCCTGCTTTACAGTGCGGCGGAGGCATTCGGCAATTTTCAGAAGCTGCTTTCCGATTATCCGGCGGACACGCTTTACGAAACCATCCCGAATTTTCACAATACCGTATCCCGTTATGCGGATTTCATGCAGGCCGTCCGAGAGGATGCCGCGGGCCGCGCTTCGGAATGTGCTTATGAGATCGACGAGATCGGGAAGCATGAGAAATATGCGCATATCATCGTTGACGCACTTGCGGCCGGTGAGATTCCGCTGCGCGTCACGCACAACGATACCAAGCTCAACAATATCATGATCGACAACAAGACCGGAAAAGGACTGTGTGTCATCGATCTTGACACGGTCATGCCCGGTTCCCTGCTTTATGATTTCGGTGACAGCATTCGCTTTGCCGCGTGCAATTCCGCCGAGGACGAGCCGGATCTCTCCAAGGTTTTCCTGAGATTGGATCTGTTCGAGGAATACACGGCGGGATTTCTCGCCGGTGTCGGCGAAAACATCACGAAAAAGGAAATCGAGCTTCTGCCGATATCTGCCCTCATCCTGACGTATGAGCTGGTGCTCCGCTTCCTCGGCGATTATCTGAACGGCGACGTGTATTTTCAGGTGCATCGGGACAAACACAATCTCGAACGTGCCCGCGCCCAGCTAAGGCTCACGCTCGATATGGAAAGCAAGCTTTCCGATATGGCAAAGATCGTGGCTAAATATGTAAAATAAAAAATAAAAAGCGCTCGTCTTTTAGACAGGCGCTTTTTGTTTTAATCTTTCCCGAAATCAAATACGACCTTTCCCTCTTCGAGCTTCAAATAAGCGTCGAACGGCTTCCCGTTTTTGCTGATGAATCCCTGTATTTTTGCGCTTCTTCCCGTTTCGAGAAGCAGTTGCATATTGGATTTTGAGATCACGCGGCGGCAAAGGAACCCGTAGACGGAGAACGTGCAGCCGTCCTTGTATCCGCTGCAGCTGTATCCGTTTTTATAACGCACAACGTCCTTTCCGCAAAGCGGACACTTTCCGACGACATCTCCGAAAAAACCCGTATCCTTGTCCGTTTCCGGCGGCTCTTTCGGGCGGTTGAATACCTGCGCGATTTCCGCTTCGGCAAGTGCGATGCTCTCCTCAACGCTCATTTTTCCGTGATACACCTTTTTGAGTGCCTGTCCCATCTCGCTTGTCTTGTACTTGTCCATCGAAATTTTCATGCGAATAAGGGATTTGATGAGATATTCTCCGTCCGGAAGAATATAGTAGACGTCCTTTTTCAGCTCGATATAACCGCTGTTCCGTGCATTGTCGATGATGCCCGTCCGTGTCGCCTCCGTACCGAGCTCGAGTCCCTCGAAAATCGCGCGGTAATCCTCTTCGTCATTCTCCGCGTCGGCAGCTACATCGGAAGAAGCATCCGAGGCGGCCTGCGCTGCGCTTTGTTCCTCTCGAAACGGATTTTTCAGGTAATTGTTGAGCGTTTCAATGGTATAATGCTTCGGCGGGGTGGTTTCCTTTTCCTTCGGCTGAAACCGGATGTTCACCTCATCTCCAACCTCCAGCTTCGGCAGGATTTTATCCGATTTGGAATAATCGTCGTACTTTGTCCAGCCGGGCTCGAGAATCACGGTGCCCTTTAAGGAAAATTCCTCATATCCGCCGACGTCGATTTTGATTTCCGTCTTTTCCGCGACGCATTCCTCCGAACAGAACACAGCGACAAAGCGGCGCATAATCGCCGCATAGATTTGATTTTCTTTTTCCGACAACGCTCCCTTTGCCGGTATTTTATACGTCGGCGTGAGCGCGGAATGCGATTCTATTTTGCTGTCGTCAAAAATTGTTTTTTTATCTTTAAATGCGACAGGATAGCCGATTTTCCCTACATTTTCAAGGATTTTTTTGACCTTGTCCTTTTCCGCCGTCGCCAAATACTCGGAATTGGTTCGGGGATAGGTGACGTATCCGTTCTCATACAGCCGCTGAATGATTTCAAGGCTTTCCGTCATCGGCATCTTGTATTTTTTGCCGAGCATATTTTGAAGCTTGGACAGCGAATAGAGCTTTCCGGGGGACAGCGTGTCCTTCTTTCTTTTTTTATCCGTTACAATCGCTTTGGAAGCGTTGTATTTTTCGCATAAGGCTTCCGCCTTTTCCAGCTCATCCTTGCCGAATTTCTGCTTGCTGGTAAGCTCAACCACTTCCCCTCCGGTTTCCTCTTTGCTGACGATTCCGTAATAAAGCTCCGGAACAAAATTCCGAATCGCCATGTCACGGTCATAAATCGCTTTCACAATCGGAACGATGACGCGCCCGATGCGCAGAAGCTTTCCTGTTTTCAGCGTGGCATAGCGCGTCAGATTGACGCCGTAAAGCCAATCGATATAGGTCCTCGCAAAGCCCTCGTCGGCAAGGCGCTGATATTCGCTCTCGTCCTTCATGTCGGCAAGCGCTGAGGCGACTGTCTCCGGCGTCTGGTCAGGAAGCCATAGACGGAGGAATTTTTTGCTTTCCGAAAGAGCGTTCTCCACACATAGACGAACGATGATTTCGCCCTCACGGTCGGCGTCTCCGGCATTGACAATGGTATCGACATCCGGCCTTCCGCAAAGCTTTTTAATCAGCTCAAACTGACGGGCGGCGCCGGCATCCGTCTGTTTTGCGGCGTCCTTTTTGATGCGGAATTTGAATTTTTCCGGAAAACACGGGAGATTGTCCATTGTCCATCTGACGGTTTCCGGCGGGTTTTCCTCATAATCCTCGATATCGCAAAGAGAAAAGAGATGACCAAACGCCCAAGTTACGAGGAAGCCTTCTCCCTCATAATACCCGCTCATTTTGGTCATCTTACCGCCGATGCCCGCAATGATATTGCGGGCAAGGCTCGGTTTTTCAGCGATAATGAGAATCATGTGTTACATTCCCTTTCGGTTTTGTTTAAGAAACGGCACTCCGAACAGATGCCGGCTCCTCCGTTTTTGCCTTCTGCTTGGGAAATTTTCGGCTGATGATAAGATAACAGATAAAATGCGCGCTGGCGGTCAAAATCCATGAGATCGGATAGGACCAGAAAAGAACCTCCCAAGTGCGGTGCGCGGCAAAATAGGTGTGGATCCAAGCAATCCGGAATCCGCAGATTCCGATAATAGAGACTGCCATCGGTACGGCGGAGCGTCCGAGACCGCGGAGCTGTCCCACCAAAACGTCCATAATGCCGCAAAGGAAATAGGTGCTGCATATAATGACAAGCCGTCGGTATCCGAAAGCGACCGCTTCGGGATCCTTGGGAATATAAATGCGCAGGAGCGATTCTCCGAAAACGAGACCGATTGCGCCGAGGACAACGCCGACAACCGTCACGCAGGCAACGCATTGGCCGAGAATCTTTTTGGTGCGCTTATATTCGCCGGCGGCATAATTCTGTCCCGTGAAATTGAGCGCGGCGTGATACAGAGAGTTCATCGACATATTAATAAAGGTTTCGATATTGGAGGATGCGGCGCTGCCGCTGGTATACGGTGTGCGATTTACTGCGACGTAAGGCACGTCGAACGAATTGATCGACGATTGAATCAGCATATTGGATATGGAAAATACCGAATTTTGGATACAAGCCGGCAAGCCGATTTTAAAGATCTGTGCCATTACATCCGCATGAATGCGGAGCTTTTTGAGAACAAGCCTGCACATCGTATGCTGCCGCATCAGGCAAACGATCACAAGAACTGCTGAAATCATCTGCGATATAATGGTCGCAAGAGCCACTCCCGCGACATCCATATGGAAAACAAGCACGAATACGATGTTCAATATCACATTGACGGCGCCGGAAAGCGTCAGAAAATAAAGCGGACGCTTGGTATCTCCGGTAGCCCTCAAAACCGAGCTTCCGAAGTTATAAAGCATATTGAAAGGCGCGCCGATAAAATAAATCTTCATGTAAAGCGCCGACTGATCGATAATCGCCGCAGAGGTATCCATCCATTCGAGAAACGTGCGGGAGAAAAGAAGACCGATAACCGCTACGATCACGCCGGAAATCAGCGCTATGGAAATGGAGGTATGTACCGCCTTTTGCGTCGCTTCCCTGTCGCCGGTCCCATATCCGCGCGCCACAAGAACGCTGGCACCGACGGAAAGCCCGATAAAGGCATTTACGATCAGACTGGTAAGCGAGCCGGTAGCGCCAATCGCACCAACCGCCGTATTGGACGACGCCGAAAACTGTCCGACGACGATCAGGTCCGCCGCATTGTAAAGCAGCTGGAGCATATTGGTCAGCATCAGCGAAACGGAGAAGCGAATGATTTTTCCGAGCAGCGGACCGTTTGTCATATCGATTTCATAATTTACCTTTTTTCTCATATATCTCCTCTGGATCCAAGGAAAAGCAATATCTCAATATATGAAATAAGATCGCCTTTGATCAGAAAATTTGCAAGAATTTTGTTTGTTTTTTCACAAGTCTAAATATTATATCACAAGAACTTTGCAAAATCAAGCTGTCTATCCTGTTCAAAGATTATAAAAATCATCCGGCAAAACGGCGGATTTTTATCGTTTTTGATTATCACAAAAACCACCCGCAAAGCGGATGGTTTTTTCATATAAAAAATCAGGAATCGAAAATCCCATATATCATCGATAGATTGTTGCTTTCTGCACGCTCTTATACCCGTCGGCATTCCGGCGGTGCGCTGCACAAAATCTCCATATTTCCGTCCGGCATTTTCCTCCATTCGACCTGAATGGGACCGAACGGCGTCGGAACGGAGCCTTTGGCATAATCCAGTCCCGCGGCTTTGGGAGCGACGGTAAATTCACGGTAACCGGGCTTTACCGGCTTCACGCCGAGCACCTCGGAGATGAGGAAGACCGCCGGAGAGGCAGACCATGCATGCGCAACGCTTCGCGGCCAGTTTTCTCCGCAGATAAAAGACTCCACACAGGTCGTGAGTCCCCGGCGGAGAAATTCTCCGAAATCACGGTGCTGGGCTTTCAGCGCAAGAGAATCATAGCCGAGTTTATACAGCGCTTTCAAGGCGAAAAAGAGGAAAAACGGCGAACCGATATGGACATAGCCACCCGGCGCTTCCCTCTCGGACGGCGGGCCGAAAGTGCGGTTTGCCGGCGTTCCCGCAACATAGAGTCCCGTTTGGATGTTGTCTATCAAAAATCTTGCCGCCGACTCGCGTCTGTTCTCGGGAACGCAGTCATAAAGCAGAGCCATCGTATTGCTTTGCACGCTGAAACGCACCTGAGAGGAAAATACATCATACGGAATCTTCTCCATTCCGCGTGAATCCATATATTCGCAGTACCGCCCGTAAGCATATTCATCCCGCACGGTGTCCACATACGCCATTTTTTCATCATCCCAGCAGAAACGGTTGATGGCCTCACGATATCGATGGGACATCTCACGGTAATGCGCGGAAAGCGCCGTTTCCCCTAAAACCTCCGCGATCTCAGCCGCTTTTCCAAGGCAATAGGAGAGCATCACGTTGTCGGCCGTCACCTCACCATAGAAGGAAAGATCATTGTTTGCCCACTCAATAAGATTCCATGCGCCCTGCATATCGAAAAGGCCGCGGTCGTTCGTCATTTTTTCACAGCGCGCAAAGGTTTCACGGACTGCATAAAAAACGTCCGACAGAAGCTGTTTGTCTCCGGTACAATCATAGTGATCGCATACCTGTAAAAACCACATAAAGGACCAAACCGGAACACATCCCTCGGGAAAGGTGGGAAAGCAGGCACACGGAAGATACATGCCGGTCTTATATCGCGGATTGTTCGTTCGATAGACACGGCAAACGCCGTCCTCAATCGATTCCGCAATCAGGCGCAGATACTGCGCGTCAAATTCAAACGCACCGAAATTCAAGAGATTGACAAGTCCGGTGACGCGGGCATCACCCGTCCACGGATTCTGCTCATAGCCGGGACAGTCCACATAGAGATCGAGCATACAGACCTCAGCCGTCCGAACGGACATGTCGTAAATCCGGCAGAGCGTTTCATCCGAGCAGGCAAAATCACGGGAGCGCGTCGGATATCTCGTTTCCAAAACACGGATATAATCAAACACAACATCCCTGTTATGCCCGTAAACATAGACGGAAAGATAGCGGAAGCCGCGCTTTCTGCGTGAACGGAACCGCTGTGCTCCCTCGCGGCAGACATAGCGCAGCGTCTGAAAGCCGCCCATATATCGGATACCGCTATCGGTCATCATTTCAAATGCATGGATATCGACAACCGTGCCGGCCGGCGCATCAAGAGAAAATGTAAGCTGTCCGACCTGTTCCGTGCCGAAATCCAGAATAAAGTGAAACATATTTCCGTTTGATGGGATGACGGTTTTATCGGAACCGGCAAAGGGTTCTTCCCCATTCTTGAAGCCCAAGACCTTATCCGTCGGAATAAGGGACATATTGTTTCGGATTCTTTCTTCCGCACAGCCGTCGGCGGGAAGCAGCATATCCCGCGATATTATCTCATGCAGTACGGAATCCGGCGCCGCGTAATTCATGCCGGCAAGCTTTGTCCTGATATCCTCCGAAAGCATGTCAAAGGATTTCGACGCCATCACTTTGCCGACCGCGTCGTCCGCAGGGCTTTTGCCTCGGAACTCATTCCAAGGATAGCGCACGGGAGCTGTCGGTATCAGATATGCCGCAAACGGGAATCCGTCCTTCAAGGGAGACGCAAAAACGATATCGCTTTCGGTTTTGATAAAGATATCCGGCGTCCCCGAAAACGCAAGAATCATGAAATGCGCGCCGCCGGAAAGCGTCAACGCACGGTTCTGCCCGACGAGCCGGCCGTCGATGGAAATTTCACGGATTCCGCCATGCGTAACAAAGGTAAAAGAGGATTCTCCGTCCAAAACAAATGTCGTCATCGCACAGGTAATACCCTGATTGGAGGGACCGAGCCGCATATGGTATCCGGCAGGCGTTCCCGCCGCCAGGAGTGCCGACAATTTTTTAGGCGCATGCATATCCGCGGTTTGCTCCCGTATCATGCTTTGATGGAAGCGGTCATACGGCGCGTGGAGCAGCTCATGCCCGATGACCTCGCAGCCCTCCCACGTCGAATCGTCGAAATCCACATCGGCAAAATCATGGACGATATCCTCCGCCGTGATTCTCTCCTCCGTGCCGCAGATATAGTAGTCCGCGCCCGTGTTTACGGACGTGTCCTTTCGACATATCCAAGAGCCGTCGCTGACAAAAAGCGTATCCGCGCCGCGGATTTCAAGCGCAAAACCGGTGCGCACCAACTCTCCGGTTTCAATGCCCGCGACGGCGACGACATTTTTCCCTGCTTTAAGATAGGAGGAAATATCGAAAACCTCATAGGACTTATCAAAAATGTAAGAACGCTCCGATAAGACCGCCGCAAGCTCACCGTTGATATAGATTTCGGCATATCCCGCGGACATGGCAAGCATAACCGCATGCTCCGGTATATGAGTTATCTCAAAAACGCCGCGAAAAAGCGTATGCGAAAGCTTCTCGGCGCCGCCGCGATGAATCCAGCGCGCCTTATCTCCAAAGGAATAAGGAGTGAATACTTTTTTTGCGGGAAAAAGCTGCTTCATATGGTAGTTTCCTTTCCAAGTTACTGCATTTCAACGATAAATTTCAGCGGAACCACAAAATCAAACGTTGTATCCGCATCAACCGCATAGGAAAGCGTCAGCTCCAGCGGAAGCAAAATTTTATCGCCCGTCTGAATGATGTTTGTAGCGTCCACATATGTGGAAATTTGGAAAAACAAAGAATAAGCAGCACCGTCAAAATTTTGAAGCGATAGCGATACGGTCATTTTATTTATTTGAGTTTCATTTAGCTGTTCTTTTGTCAGTTGTTCCGTTTCTCGTATTACGATAACATCGGAATATTTTATCGCGGCGTCCTTTATTTTCAATATGGGCAATGAATCCTGTTTCTCAATATCTTCAACAAAGATTTGATTTTCAATATAAAATTGATTGGATGTCCCAAAGACGGCTTTGATGATGTCGTATTGCCGCTTTTCCTCTTCGATTGTGACCGTTTCCTTTTGAGGCTTGTCGTCTTTCTCCGTTTTTACGGAGGTGTTGGTCGCAACCACCGTATAAGACGCGGTAACTGTTTTATCCGCCATATCCGTCACCTCCAAGGTGACGACATAAATGCCCGGCTCCGATATTTTCAGCAATGCCGCAAGACTTGTTATAGGACCTGATAATTCGCCGGATTCGCCTTCCCGAGTGAAGCCGTCATACGGCGCCGCTCCGTTCTTTTCGCATGTCCACCCAATGGATTTAAGACTGACACCCGCACCGAACCGCGCCGCAAACGCAAGGTCGACCGGAATATACGGCGACTCCTCTTCCGTCGACAGCTCAAGCTCAACCAATACGGCGTTTTGTTTTTCTTCGGTCTCGCTGTTTTTCGCAAAAATCAGTTCGGCCGGTTCCTCGTCGGCGGCAGACGAAACCTGCAATTCCACGGAATCGAGCGAGAAATATCCGCTTATACTGATCTCTTTTACAATCTCCGTTTCCGAAGCTCCCGGATCGGAGGATTTATATTTCGATTTTATCGTAATGCGCGTTTTTCCCGCACCGATGATTTCTGCCTCTCCTGTTTCCGGGTCGATTCTGACGATGCCGTCGTCTATGACGCCGAACTCCACCTCCTCGGTGGACGGCATCAGCGATATTTCTTCATTCGTTTCCGCATTTTTATATGTATAGATTCCCTTTGCATTCAGCGTGAATTTGGTGCCGACGGGAAGAAAGGACTGCGGCTCCTCTCCATCGGATAAGGAATACACCAAACCGTCGCCCTCGACGGAAACCGTATAATTCCCGTTTTCTTCGGTCAGGATATCTTCTATCTCAACTTCCGTGGGGCGGATATCCGTGCATACCACACATTGCGCATAACAGCCGTATCCCTCGACGCTGACCGTTATCACCGCAGTGCCGGCTCCGACAACGGACAATTCGGCACGGGTAGTATCCGCAAGCGGATTTACCGCAACAATCTCTTCATTACTGGAACGCCACACGATTTTTTCGGTTTCTTCGCCGGAAAGCCCTTCAAAAACCGCAGATATTTCATAGGAACTTTCCTTTTCCGTCAAGTTGTCACTTTCCGCATCTTTCTCCACACGCCGTTCAAGATACAAGAAGCGATCGGATAAGGAGATGCTTTGCAGTCCGCCGTTCCCGTTTCCGCTGCCGGACGATATAAGCTTGCTTTCGGGGTCCAAAACATATCCGTAAAGCTCATTTCCGTCGGCATCCTTAAAAATAACCTGCGCATATTTTTGATATCGGGAATCATAGCCTCCTTGCAGGAGCTGCTTTGTCACATAGATATTTCCCGTTTCCCGCACATAAACAAAGACCGCGTCCTCCGATTCCGTTCGGACGGAAAAGCCTGCGCTCACAACGGCGGCACAGACCTCCTCCATGTCGATATCCTTGCCCGATATAAAGCTGATATAGGAGGCATCCAGTGCCTTGGACATCAAATCCGCATTTTGTATATCTTTCAGATACTTTGAGTTTTCCACGGCGGAGCCGATAGACGGAATCGAAATCGCCGTAAAAATCCCGATGATCGCGATGACAATCACAAGCTCCAACAACGTAAAGCCTTTTTTTCTCACTCGGAATACCTCCCTTATGATTTTCAGTTGATATTCATATTTACTATAACACAAAACCATATTTGTGTCAACAAAAAAGCCCGGAGTCCCCGGACTTATTTTAAAAAACATAGCTTAAATATTTTTCCATCACGGAAGCCTTGAAGTCTCTCGAAATCGGAATTTCCGTATCCGTTTGATAGAGCACAATCTTGGATTCCTTACGGGAGACGGATTTCACATAATCGAGGTTCACGGCAAACGACTTATGCGTTTGAAGAAAGCGTTTGTCACGACCGCAGGCATCGAGGAACTCCGCCATTTTCATATAAGAAACGATCCGGCTCCCGTCCGAGAGCACAACGGTGATTTTATGTCCGCTCGTAAAGCAATAAACGATTTCTTTCAAATAAATTTTGGAAAATCCGTCGACCGCTTTCAGGTTCACATACGAATTGTCAAGAGAAGCGATTCTTTTGATACACTTTTCCAAAACAGACTTGAATTTGTCGGCATCAAGCGGCTTCGTAAGATAATAAAACGCATTTACCTCATATGCCTCGACCGCATATTCCGGAGAGGCGGATATGAATACAATGGTGGATGACGGAGACAGCTTGACAATTTCCTCCGCGGTCTCAATTCCGTTCATCTTTCCCGTCGTCATGATGATGTCAAGAAAGATGATATCGTAAAAATTGTCATGAATATCGAAAAACAGCTCTTCCCCGCTTTGGAATGTTTTGATTCCTATAAATTCGTCGGGATGATGCTCTGCCATATATTGCTGGATTTTAGACGCAGTATCGCCAAGAAATTCCTGTTCGTCGTCACAGATTGCGATATTCAGCATGATGCTTCCTCCAAATTGCTGATTTTTGATGTCTATGCTTTTTTCATAATCTTATTTTCGTTATACCAAATTTCCCAAATATTTCATGTAGATGTGTTTATTATATCACAGCTCCAATGTTTTTTCAATATAAATTTAACCCGTTTCCACATTGATTATAAAATGAGCATCCGCAATGGCAAAGAATCCGAGAATTCCGATAAAATTTGTAAAAATTTCATTGATTTGTATAAAAGTCTGTGCTACAATAAAGGCATATCAGGCGGCAAAGCCGCACTTTATTGTATTGCACATGGAGGTATCAAGAATGGCAGAAAACAGACTGATCGGCGATTATCCGGTCATCGGCATCCGTCCGACCATCGACGGACGCCGCGGTCCCTTGAAAGTCAGAGAATCCCTTGAAGACCAGACGATGGGCATGGCCAAGGCGGCGGCGAAGCTCATTTCGGAAAACATCCGTTATTCCAACGGCGAACCCGTGAAGGTCATCATCGCGGACACCACCATCGGACGCGTGGCGGAATCCGCCGCGTGTGCCGATAAATTCAAAAAAGCCGGCGTGGACATCACACTCACCGTGACGCCCTGCTGGTGCTACGGCTCGGAGACCATGGATATGGACCCCATGACCATCAAGGGCGTATGGGGCTTCAACGGCACGGAGCGTCCGGGCGCCGTTTATCTTGCGTCGGTTTTGGCAACGCATGCGCAGAAAGGGCTTCCCGCTTTCGGCATTTACGGTCACGACGTTCAGAATCTCGACGAAACCACCGATATTCCTGCGGACGTACAGGAAAAAATCCTGCGCTTTGCCCGCGCGGCGGTCGCTGCCGCGACCATGCGCGGCAAATCCTATCTCCAAATAGGCTCCGTTACCATGGGAATCGGCGGCTCCATCATCAGCCCCGAATTCATCGAGGAATATCTCGGTATGCGCGTCGAATCCGTCGATGAGGTCGAAATCATCCGCCGCATGACCGAAGAAATCTACGACAAAAAAGAATACGAGAAAGCGCTTGCATGGGCGAAAAAATACTGCATTGAAGGCTTCGACAAGAATCCCGAGGATATGCAGAAATCCCGCGAGCGCAAGGATTCCGACTGGGAGTTTGTCGTCAAGATGATGGTCATCATCAAAGACCTCATGAACGGCAACAAGAACCTGCCCGAGGGCTGCGAGGAAGAAGCGGTCGGACACAACGCCATTGCCGCAGGCTTCCAAGGGCAGCGCCAGTGGACGGACTTCTATCCGAACTGCGACTTCCCCGAAGCGATGCTCAATACCTCGTTCGACTGGAACGGCGCGCGTGAGCCGTATATTCTCGCCACCGAAAACGATACGCTCAACGGACTTGGCATGCTCTTTATGAAGCTGCTCACGAACCGCGCGCAGATGTTCGCAGACGTGCGCACCTATTGGAGTCCCGAAGCCGTCAAGAGAGCGACCGGCTATGAAATCACCGGCGTCGCCAAGGAAAGCGGCGGCTTCATCCACCTCATCAACTCCGGCGCGTGCTGTCTCGACGCCAATGCCGAAGCGGTCGATGAAAACGGCAACCATGTCATGAAAGAGTGGTACAACATCACCGAGGACGATCAAAAAGCCATCATGGCGAACACGACATGGAACTATGCCGATCTCGGTTATTTCCGCGGCGGCGGCTACTCTTCCCGTTTCGTAACCAAAGCGGAAATGCCCGCTACGATGATTCGTCTGAATCTCGTCAAGGGTCTCGGTCCGGTGCTTCAAATCGCAGAGGGCTGGACGGTCAATCTCCCGGACGAGGTCACCGATACGCTTTGGAAGCGCACCGACTACACATGGCCCTGCACATGGTTCGCACCGCGCTGCGACGGCAAGACGGGCAGTCCGTTTGCAACCGCTTATGACGTCATGAACAACTGGGGCGCCAACCACGGCGCGATCAGCTACGGTCATATCGGCGCGGATCTCATCACGCTTTGCTCGATTCTCCGGATTCCGGTCTGCATGCACAACGTGCCGGAGGATAAAATCTTCCGTCCCGCCGCTTGGAATGCGTTCGGCATGGACAAAGAGGGTCAGGATTACAGAGCCTGCGCGGCTTATGGTCCGATGTATAAAAATATTCGATAAATCGAGAAAAGGCAGGTTCCCACAGAGCCTGCCTTTTTCCGTATACAGAAAGGATAACCTATATATGAATCCACAAGAGCTTCTTGTCGTTCTCCATACCGCGGAGAGGCTGAAAAACACGTCCCGCCATTCATGGACCTCCTCCGGCAGGCAGGAAAGCGTTGCCGAGCACAGCTTTCGGCTTGCCGTCATGGCGTATTTTATGAAAGATGAATTTCCGACGCTTGACATCGAGCGCGTCATTAAAATGTGTCTTTTTCACGATTTCGGAGAAGCCTTTACCGGTGATATTCCGGCATTTGTGAAAAATGAGTCCGACAGCGAACGGGAAACAACTCTCATAAACGATTGGCTGTCCGCGCTTCCCTCGCCGTATCGGGAGGAGCTTTCCGCCCTTTTTGCAGAAATGGAAACGCAGGAAACCGAGGAAGCAAAGCTTTACCGTGCATTGGATAAGCTGGAAGCACTCATTCAGCACGACGAAGCGGATATCGCCACATGGCTCCCGCTGGAATACGAGCTGCAATTCACCTATGGGACAAAAGAATCGGAGGCATTTCCCTATATAAAACGGCTGAGAGCGGAAATTGACCGTATTACACAGGAAAAAATCGAAAATCACCGACGCAAAAATGAAATCAAGAAAAAATGACCGCTCTGCGGTCATTTTTTCTTTTCAATCTTTTATCTCTTACTTTCCCGCAAGCTCCAGCGTTCTCTTATACGATGCTGCGACCGCTTCGGAGACGATTCTGTCAAGCGCATTTTTCTCAAAGCTCTTTACGCCCTCGATGGTCGTGCCGCCGGGACTGCACACCTTAATTCTGAGCGCTTCCGGAGTCTCTCCCGTCGAAAGGGCAAGGGCTGCCGCACCGAGCATCGTCTGCTCCGCATACAGGCGGGACTGCTCCGCATCAAGCCCAAGGGATGCCCCGGCCTTTTCCATTGCTTTGATAAACATAAACATAAAAGCGGGCCCGCAGCCGGAAATCACGCTCGCCGCATCGATTTTGCTTTCCTCGATACGGTCGGCCTTTCCCGCAAAGGCAAGAGCTGCCGCGAAATCGGCGATTTCAGCTTCCGACACAAGGGGATTTGCCGTATACAAAATCATGCCCTCTCCGACGGCAACCGGCGTATTCGGCATGATCCGAATGACCGGAACTGCCCCGCCGCAAAAAGCGGATATGGTATCCATCGAAAGCCCTGCCGCCATGGTCACAAGCAGAAAACGGTCCGTTCTTTTTTGCAAAACCGGCCTGATTTCGGAAAACAGCGCTTCCATCATCTGCGGCTTGACGCCGAGAAAGATGTATCGGCACGATCCAGCCACGGAAAGACTGTCCGATGCCGTGCATTCGAGCTTTTCCGCAAGCGCCTCCGCTTTGGAGGCCGTTTTATCGGACAGCAGCACCTCTTTGGGTCCCGCCTGTTTGCATACGGCGGTGGCGAGCGCGCCTCCCATATTGCCGGTGCCGATAAATCCAAATTGATATCCCATATAGGTTTCTCCTTTTATATTTATCGGGTCTGACCGTTTCCGGTAATCCGATATTGATAAGAAGTGAGCTCCGCAAGTCCCATCGGACCGCGCGCATGAAGCTTCTGCGTGGAAATTCCCATCTCGCAGCCAAGTCCGAATTCCCCACCGTCCGTAAAACGGGTGGACGCATTGATGTAAACCGCGGCACTGTCGACAAGAGAGGTAAAAATCTTTTGAACCGCCTTGTCCTCGGCGATCACGGCCTCGCTGTGTCCGGTGGAGTGGCGCGCGATATGCTCCGCCGCGGCATATACGTCGTCGACGACCGCAACCGCCATGATATAATCCAAGAACTCGGTGTCAAAATCCGCATCGCCCGCCGGCGTCCCCGCAATCATCTCCGATGCGGAAGAATCGAGCCGCAATTCGACCGGCGTTTTCCCTTCTTTCTTCCGATTTTCAACCAATGTTTCCCGCAGCTTCGGAAGAAAATCCGCCGCAATTTCCCGATGCACAAGACACACCTCCGCTGCGTTGCAGACGGAAGGGCGGCTCGTCTTGGCGTTCTCTATAATGGAAAGCGCCATATCAAAGCCCGCGCTTTTATCGACGTAAATATGACAAATGCCGGTACCGGTTTCAATGCAGGGGACGGTCGCGTTTTCCACACAGGCGCGGATGAGTCCCGCGCCGCCGCGCGGAATCAGCAAATCGACATAACCGCGCGCGTGCATCAGCTCTCGCGCCCCATCCCTCGAGGTATCGTCGATGATATTGATAAATTCACATGGAAGTCCGCAGGCCGCAAGTCCGCGCTGCATGGCAGCCACAATCGCATGAGCGGAGGCAAACGCTTCCTTGCCGCTGCGCAGAACGCAGACATTTCCGCTTTTGAGGCACAGCGCCGCCGCGTCCGATGTCACATTCGGACGGCTTTCATAGATGATCGCCACAACGCCGAGCGGAACCGCAACCTTTTCAATGACAAGACCGTTGGGTCTTGCCGTTTGCGAGAGAATTCGACCGACAGGGTCCTCCAACGCCGCGACGCTGCGAATCCCCTCCGCCATCGCCGCAATGCGCTCCCGATTCAGAATCAGACGGTCCAGCATGACCGCGGAAATATGCTCCTTCGCGTTTTCGACCTCCTCACGGTTTGCCGCTAAAATTTCATCGCCGCCCTCGATAAGCGCATCCGCCATAGCCATAAGCGCACGGTTTTTGTCGTCGGCGGAAAGAGCGCCAAGCGTGCTTTTGACCTTTTTGGCTTCCAGTAAAATTTCCGATGTTTTCATACCGTTCTCTTTCCGACAAAGCGCGTCCCGAAGCTTTTTCCGTCTACAATATTATATAAAACCATAGGCTCCGCGCCGTTTGCGATAATCATATCGATTCCGGCATCCATCGCGATTTTCGCCGCATGAAGCTTGGTTTTCATTCCGCCGGTTCCGAGCGCCGTTCCCTTTCCCTCCGCGAGAGACAGGATTTCAGGCGTCAGCTGCTCCACCACGGGAAGAAGCTCCGCGTTCGGATTCTTATGCGGATCGCTTGTGTATAGCCCGTCGATATCCGAAAGCAGCACAAGCAGGTCCGCATCCGCATTGGCCGCGACGATTGCCGCCAGCGTATCGTTGTCTCCGATGACGATTTCATTCGTCGCGACGGTGTCGTTCTCGTTGATAATCGGAAGCGTTCCCAGCGCGAGCAGGCGGAAAATCGTATTGCGGAAATTCTCACGGCGGTTTTTATTTTCGATATCCTCGCCCGTCAAAAGAATCTGTGCCACCGTATGGTTGTATTCCCCAAAAAGCTTGTCATAGGTATACATCAATTCGCACTGTCCGACGGCTGCCGCCGCTTGCTTTGTGGGAATGTCGGTCGGCCGGCTTTTAAGTCCGAGCTTTCCGACGCCCATGCCGATGGCGCCGGAGGAAATCAGAATAATCTCATTTCCCGCATTTTTGAGATCGCTCATGACCCGGCACAGCTCCTCCACACGGCGGATATTCAGAAGTCCCGTTTCATAGGCAAGCGTCGAAGTTCCGATTTTGATTACGATTCTCATAGTATGATGTCCTTTCTTCTCTTATACGGATCAAAGCTCCTCCACAAAACGCACATATTCCAGACAGCGAATGTCGTCAAGCAGGGTTGCCCGCTTGGCATGATCCTGAATCTCCAAGCTCACCACTGCGTTCGGCCCCTCATTGACATCGCCTTTTCCGATTTGCAGCATAGATATCTTGTGACGTTCTTCCCGCATTTTTTCGACAAACTGCGTAAGCCCCTTATTGTCGATAAATTCCAAATATAAATCAAAAACCTTGGCATGGCGATGAACCACAACGTCCAGCTTGCCGAGAATACGCAGGGTAAAAATCAGGAGTGCAAGCGTGATAAGAACGCCCACTATGTATCCTGCTCCCGCCGCCAGCCCGACGCAGGCACATACCCATAGGCTTGCCGCCGTCGTAAGTCCCCGCACCTGATTGCGTCCCGTTACGATGATCGTGCCGACGCCGAGAAATCCGACGCCGCTGATGACCTGAGCGCCCATACGGGAGATATCCGTGCTGCCGTCGAAATTCTCCATCAGATATTGACTGGTAATCATGACAAGCGCCGCGCCAAGGCAGACCAGCACATGGGTTTTGATACCGGCGCCGCGCCGTTTCATTTCACGGTCGATGCCGACGGTAAGCCCGACAATCAGCGCGGAAAGCAGTCGAAAGACGACGCCGAGCGTGCTCCAACCGGCCGTTGTTTCGACAAACCAATTCCAAATATTCATATCAACACGATCCTTTCTTTTTCATCCTCCGACCGCAAAGGACCATAGATTTTTATAAGCCCGCTTTCGGGGATTCCGATACCGCGGGAACATTTTTCGTGGCGATGACATCCACGCCGGTGCCGGCACAGTTTCGGATGATGATATCCCCGATACGGACCGGCGCCTTTACGGCGGTTCCGCGGATTTCCCGCATGCAGTCGAAAATTTTATCCTTCGGTATATCGCTTGCCGTCTTAACGGACACACGGGCGATCGCCGCCCCCGATATGCCGACGGACGAGGTCACAACCCGCGTGGGATTTGTCACTTCCTTTTTCGCATATTCCGCGCCGTGCGGACAGGTATTGCCGGAAACGGTGATACTCTCCCCGTCTACCGTCACGGTAAGCGGACACCCCATCGGGCATCCGATGCAGATCAAATTTCTCGTCTCCATCTCATTCCACCTCCGTGCAGATTTTGATTTCCTTCAATTCGGGAAATTCCGCAAAGCTCGATTTTTTCAAAACCACCTGCTCCATCTCTCCCGGCGCCATCACTTTTTTCTTTCTGCTCATTACTTTTTTTCCGTCGTAGTAAACGGCAATCGAACGGTCGCGGTAAATATCCGCCACACGGAACCGCACCGTCACCGTCTCTCTCATATTTGCGATATCGATGCTTTGGGGAACGGTATACCGAACGCCGTTTTCCGCCTTGACAGACGCTTTATGGGAAGATTCCGTATGCTCTCCCGCCAGCACATAGGCCGCCGCATTTTCTCCCGCAAGCGTCGCTTCCTCGGATACATGATCGACCAAATCATGCACATGAAGCACGTTTCCGCAGGCAAATATGCCGGGAACGCCGGTCTGAAGCCTGTCGTCCACCTCGGGACCGGAGGTCACGCGGCTCATGGCGGCGCCGATTTCCCGCGTCAGCTCGTTTTCCGGAATCAGTCCGACGGAAAGCAGAAGCGTATCGCAGTCATAATGCTCCTCCGTGCCGGGAATCGGACGCCGGTTCTCATCGACCGCCGCGATCGTCACACCGGTAAGTCTTTCCTTGCCTTCGATTCCGACGACGGTATGGCTCAGCTTGAGCGGAATCCCGTAATCGTCGAGACATTGAACGATATTCCGTTTGAGTCCGCCCGAATAGGGCATCAGCTCCGCCACAACCTCGACCTTTGCGCCCTCGAGCGTCATTCTTCTCGCCATGATAAGACCGATATCGCCGGAACCGAGAATCACGACCTTATGGCCGACATGATAGCCTTCAATGTTCATCAGCCTCTGTGCGGTCCCCGCGGAGTAAATGCCCGCCGGCCGGAACCCCGGGATGTTTAGCGCGCCGCGCGGACGTTCCCGACACCCCATCGCCAAAATAATCGCTTTTGCGGAGATTTTCTGAATCCCCTCTTCCCCGCTGATATAAGTAATCTCTTTTTCCGGACTGACGGAAAGCACCATCGCGCCCAGCTTATACGGGATTTCGAGCTTCGCCGCTTCCTCGATATAGCGCGCGGCATATTCGGGACCGGTCAGCTCCTCCTTGAAGGTATGGAGCCCGAAGCCGTTGTGGATACACTGATTGAGAATCCCGCCCAGCATCGCGTCTCTTTCCAAAATAACGAGGTTCCTTACGCCCGCCTTTTTCGCGGCAATCGCCGCGGCAAGTCCTGCGGGACCGCCGCCTATCACGACAATATCATATTGCTTCACTTTCCGCCACCTCACATCTTTTCCGACAGCATTTCGGAGCCGTCCCTGTTCTTACAAATCTTTTCCATCGGAATCCCCGTCTCTCTTGAAAGAATCTCCATCGTTTTGGGGGTACAGAAGCCCGCCTGACAGCGTCCCATGCCCTGACGCACACGGCGCTTGATTCCATCGAGCGAGCGCGCTCCCGGCGTGCGGCGAATCGCATCTACGATTTCCCCCTCGCTGATCTGCATACAGCGGCATACGATTACGCCGTAAAGCGGATTCTCGCGAATCAGCGCCGCGCGCTCCTCAAAGCTCTTTTCCGCAAGCTTCACGAAGCCCTTTCTCTTGGGATTGAAATTTTTCTTCTTTTCCGCACCGGCCTTTGCCGCAATCTGTTCGGCAAGATACAGACCGATGGCCGGCGCCGAGGAAAGTCCCGGCGACTCGATGCCTGAGGCGTCGAAAAAGCCCGGCGCATCCGAAGCCTCTCCGATGACGAAATCATCGCCGTCCTCATGCGCGCGCACGCCGGAAAAAGATGTAATCGTGAGCCGATAGGGGATGTTCTTTACGCTGACGGCGGATTTTGCCACAACATCGGCAAGCTCCGCCGCCGTCGTCGCCGTATTCTCCTTATCTTCGACGTCCGTCGCAGTCGGTCCGATCAGGAGATTTCCATGTACGGTCGGCGAAACCAAAATGCCTTTGCCGTATTTGCCCGGAAGCTGAAAAACCGTAGAGGACACATGCGTCCCCGCTTCTTTGTCGAGCAGACAGTAATCGCCCTTGCGAGGCGTGATATGAAGCTTTTTCCCGCTTACCATGTTATGAATCTCATCCGAATGGACACCCGCCGCATTGACGACATATTTTGCGGTATAGGTGCCGTCCGTCGTATCGATTTCATATCCGTTTTCCGCGTTTCTGCGGATGTCAAGCACCTCCGTGTTGAATCGAAACTCCGCACCGTTGTCACAGGCGTTTTCCGCAAGCGCAATGGTCAGCCCGAACGGACAGACAATCCCGCCTGTGGGCGCGTAAAGCGCCGCCACGACCTCGTCCGTGAGGTTCGGTTCCATTTTCCGCACATCGTTTCCTGTGAGAATCTGAAGATTCGGAACGCCGTTTTGAAGACCGCGGCGGTAAAGCTCTCCAAGCTTCGGCATATCCTCGTCCGAAAAACAGAGGACAAGCGAGCCGTTTCGCTTGAACTCAAAGGAAAGCTCCTGCGCGAGCTCGTCCATCATCGCATTTCCCTGTACATTGAACTTGGCCTTTAAGGTTCCCGGGAGAGCGTCGAAGCCCGCGTGAACGATGGCGCTGTTCGCCTTGGAGGTTCCGGAGCATACATCCTCCTCTTTCTCCAAAAGACAAACAGACAGCTCATAGCGGGACAGCTCTCTCGCCGCCGCCGCGCCGACAACGCCGCCGCCGATAATGATTACGTCATATGATTTTTCCGTCATAATAGCAACTCCTGATGAAATTCTCCGCTTCTTCTGCAAATCGGTTTTGAATTTCATATTCTATAATCTTATATAATAGATTATTATACTCTCCTGTTTTTTAAAAGTCAACCTTGTTCGCAAGGAAATATAAGCAGACCCCGATTTTTACATCTCAAAAGCTGATTTTTACCGATGTTTTACGAAATCTGTCCGCATATCCGTATCCATCACAAAAACTTCCGAAATGTTTATGAAAGGAAACCCTTTTTTGCAAATTGAAAAAAAGTCTTGACAAATAACCGAAAAAATGGTTTAATGATATAAAGGCAATGACGAAGACGGTCCAGCTTGATTTTTTTCAGAGAGCCGATGGCAGGTGTGAATCGGCATCAATCATTCTGAACGACCTCTCACTTCCGAGCCGGAGGGTTGAAAGCCAATGTGGTGAGTAGACGTTTCCCGTGAACGCTACGTCAGTGCATAGGAGTATTGTGCTCCGAAGAGGAGGCAGATTTTTACATCTGCAATTTGAGTGGTACCGCGAGTGTAAATGGTTTTCTACACCCGTCTCAAAGCAAATAACCGCTTTGAGACGGGTGTTTTCTATATTTTATCCGGC
>ERZ1673741.284-NODE-284-length-64325-cov-34.059748_pt1 | contig 64325 bp, 44 predicted proteins | sample MGYA00580209_ERZ1673741 | MGnify/ENA primary metagenome ERZ1673741 (study PRJEB41218, sample SAMN15661754) | gut metagenome | host: Homo sapiens | place: Canada: London | collected 2015-08-20/2019-03-30 | study: EMG produced TPA metagenomics assembly of... | reverse complement strand
AGTGGCGCTATTGCATGATAAAAGTGGCACTATTGGAGTGTAAAAGTGGCGCTATGACAACTCTATGATGCGTGTATTCATTGCACATTTCTTTCCCCGCCAGTATAATCAGCTGTGTGTCAACACACTATCGCTGCACGCTCAAAACTCAAGAATTTCGCACCAAAGATTTTGTTGTGCGTCGGGCTCATAGTATTGAGCATTAGAAATGCAAATATTGTGTCGGACGGTATGCCGTCCGAATTAGGAATTATAGGAGGCTATGGCGTCTCGCCGTAGCCACGCAGCCTCACTTTTGCTCAAATTCTTCTTAAGAATGACGATACCATCCGCTTTTCTCTGAACTATGACAAGTGGAACAACGAGATGTCATCATGGCTGAAGCGCAATCCATTCGTATGAGGTGCAAAAAATAGAAGTGCCTGACAATGACTTGCCAAGCACTTCTAATGGTGTGGGTACGCCGATAAATGAGATATCCGCCTATCCGCTTGCAAAGTTACTAAAAGGAGTTGAAAAGTCCTATGATAAAAGCGAAAAATTGCTTGAAGAGAGCAAAAACATTCTGCTGTCTTTCTATATATGAGAAAAATAATAACTCCAGAACAGATGTCACTTCTCGGCAAGAACAATCCTCACCAATATCCATCCGTTTAGGAGTTATCTGATGCAAATGTAGACAATTCTTCTGAGACGGCAAATGATTCGGGTGAGAAATTTGGTAATGTTATTCTTACAGAATTGAAAAAGGATGGCAAGAACTTTATTGTAGCTGTTCAAACTGTGATGCAGCCCCGAAAAGGTGGTGTGTCTTAGAAGAACCTACCATCCGTTTTTCTCTTGACAAAGACAAGGGCGCTGTGGTTTCTCCGTCGAAGCCTTCTAAGGCTGAGGTTGCTCTGCGTGATGCTGTGATTGACCGTCTGCGTGAGAATGGCATGGAGGTGATTACGGACGTGGCTGAGGGGCAGAGGGGGCTGGACGAGGCGGACGGACGTGTGGGGCATGTTCGTTCATAGGCAATGTTTTCGTCTCTAACAAAGGATGCATCTGCTATACGTGGCTGGTTGGTTACTGGTAAACGTGGCAAATCATTTACCTTAGAATTGCCAGAGACTACACGAAGAATGATTCGTAAAGTGATGGGACGTGATTTTGATAGCCATAATATTACAGCTGATGGTATTAAACATGGACTTAAAAATCATGGGGCAAAAGGTAAGAAACTTACAGAGCGAAGTATTCCCATCCGAAATGAAGATGCGGAGTTAATTCCGTATATAATGACTGCCCCTGATTATGTAAGGAAAGGAAGTACATCAAATGGGCGAGAATCCATTCGTTTTTATAAGACTTTAGAAAATGGATATGTCGTTGTTATAGAAAAGGAATTTGATAATAGTGACAAAGACCTTGAAACAATAAATATATGGGGAGAACTCTCTGATGTGATCAATGCCCAAAGAACCCTGAACAGAACGTCCGAAACGCCAACCATCAGCAGGAGTGACACTGCAAAGATACGCAAAAATGCTGAAATAGCAATAGCAAAAGACCAAAAACTTCGTGAGCAGCGCGTTTATCACGGTAGCGGAGCTCATCCGCTTCTCTCTGAACTATGAAAAGTGGAATAGCAAGATGTCATCATGGCTGAAGCGCAATCCATTCTTATGAGGTACAAAAAATAGAAGTGCTCGACAATGACTTGCCAAGCACTTCTAATGGTGTGGGTAGCATTCCCCAAGTGAAATCGGGGTCTCTCTATCCACTTGCAAAGTTACTAAAAGGAGTTGAAAAGTCCTACGATAAAAGCTAAAAATTGCTTGAAGGGAGCAAAAAACATTCTGCTGTCTTTCTATATATGAGAAAAATAATAACTCCAGAACAGATGTCACTTCTCGGCAAGAACAATCCTCACCAATATCCATCCGTTTAGGAGTTATCTGATGCAAATGTAGACAATTCTTCTGAGACGGCAAATTTCTTTCATGGTAACAAGTATAGATACAGACATAGAGTCATTAGAACCCATTGGTGTCCAAGCACGAAGCGAGGACGGCTATTCTAACAACTCTATCTCTGCTGCAAAGTTACTAAAAGGTGTCGAAATGTCATACGATAAAGGCAAAAAATTGCTTGAAGAGAGCAAAAAACGTTCTGCAGACCTTCGTGAGCAGCGTGTGGGCGGTGCTGATGGTCTGCGTTTCTTCCGTACTGCGAACGGTGAGGCATACGGTTTTACTGTCGGCGGTAAGATTTATCCTGAGCTGAAGACCGATGACGAGATTGCTGACCGTGTGATTAAGGACTTGCTTGAGGGCGTGGACCCGAGAATGATGGGCAATATGGAAGATGGTGTCCGGTTTAATGCTAAACAAAAAATGAGCACTTGAAACCGCGACGATAGCAGAGCAATCCACTAATAATGCCACAGTCGTTTCAAGTGCTGATGGTGCAAAGATACTAAATGAACTTGAAAGAACCATAGAAAAGTATAAGAATATATCAAATCGTGCTAATATGCTACATTTGAGACCATGAATAGCGATGTTGTAACAATTCGCCTTGCAAATCATAATGCTCATGTTTCAGGTTTTGACCATAATGGCAAGGATAATGGTATTAGTATTGTTATCTCTCCTAAGCCTAATGAGGCTTGATAAACGAAGGCGATGCACATATTACGGACGTGGCTGAGGGGCAGAGGGGGCTGGACGAGGCGGACGGGGAAGATGTGATGTTAAGTGCTAAACAAAAAAAGAGCACTTGAAACCGTAACGATGGCAGACGAATCCACCAATAAAGCCACTGCCATTTCAAGTGCTGATGGTGCAAAAGTACAAAATAATCTTGAAATACTTGCAGATAATTACGAAAAACGTCCTAACAAAACCAAAGGTTTCATAACAGACTTGTCTCAAGTGCTCAATTTGGAACAACACGAAGCAAGTCATTATGGTACATTCGAGACACGAAATGGTAAGTTGGTTACTATCCGAAGCAATCTCTTGAACGTTCAGGAAGTAAGCCTTTGGCTGATATAGTCAAGTGTGTATCTAATGCTTTGGATAGTGGAAAGTTTGATGATACGACAGGGATTGCTCAACCTCAGGAGGTGAATGCCAAACAAATTCAAGAGCAGAGTGTATGGCATGGCAGCGGTGCTCATCCGCTTCTCTACGAACTACGACAAGTGGAACAGTGAGATGGCTTCATGGCTGAAGCGCAATCCATTCGTATGAGGTGCAAAAAACAGAAGTGCTCGACAACGATTAGAGAAATGGTCTGAGGACGGTAGTACCTCAATCAGTCCTGCTGATGCTCAGCAGCCGGCAGACACCGACAATATTTCTGCTCTTGACCAATCTTCTGAAAGCAAAGATACAAATAATGCTGATACGAAGTAAGAGAATGAGGAGAAAAGTGTTGGTGGGGAATCAAAATAAAAAGCCCTTTGCTTTATCGAGGCCCTCCCGACCCATCCGGGAACCACAATAAAAGCGGAAGAGCTTGTATCTGCTGCAAATGTAGTGAAAGATTTTAAGACTGCAAATGTTTCGGGCGAGAAATTTGGTGAGGGTGAAAATCTTTACGATGATACCATCCGCTTGTCTCTTGACAAAGACAAGGATACTGTGATTTCTCCGTCTAAGCCTTATAAGTCAGAGATGGCTCTGCGTGATGCTGTGACCGTCTGCGTGAGAATGGCATGGAGGTGATTAAGGACGTGGCTGAGGGCCAGAGGGTACTGTACGAGGCGGATGGACGTAAGGAAAGTATTTGTGGCTGATAACATAAAGAAGGGCAATACCCTTCAAACCGCAGCGCAGAAGCCTCACGGAGGTATTGCCCTTTATCGTGACATCCTTGCGAATGTTTTGGATAGAAGTACTTCTTTCGAAAGCAAAGTTACGAATAATACTGATACGGAGCAAGAGAATGAGGAGAAAAGTGCTGGTGGCGAGAAAGAACCTATGTCGCCCACCCCGGCTATGATAGACCGGATGATTGAGGAGCAGAGGGTGGATGATGTGTCGGAACTCCTTATCTCGTCGGAGCTGAAGAAGGCGGCGGAAGGCATTGCTGAGGCATTCGGAATGAAGGTGGTGTACCTTAAGAAGGTGTTCATCAAGTCTGACGACCCTGCTGTAGAAGACTTTGAGGGCAACGGCTTTGTCCGCAACGGTGTCATCTTATCAACGCGAAGGACGAGAAGGGCAATAACCGCACAGTATTATTAGAGGTAAATCCTAATAAAGACAATGTGGAAATCGTTCATTGGCACTTTGTGAATGATAAAAATTTGGGATTGATAAAGAAACAAGCCATCCGTGAGGGCGACCAAGTCCTCATACTGCCTTCTGAACAATCAGAAGAGGTTGGTGGTCTTTCCAACCTTACGGATGACTTATCTGCTGCTAAGATAGACGATTCTTCTGAAACTACCAAGGAAAATGGCGAAAAGTTTTCTTTGAAGGATGAAAAAACTCTTGCAGGAGTGCATAACATTACAGAGGAGAAGCTGTTGAAGGCTATCAAGCAGGGTGGTCTTGCCAATCCGTCTGTGGCTGTTATTGATTCTAGTAAGCAGAACCATGATGACTATGGTGACATTTCTCTGATATTGCCTTCTGATAAGGTGGCTAAGAGAACTGGAAAGAACGCTGGTACTTTTCCAAAACTTTGCTGCTAAGTTGATGCCTTCTTATGGAACATTGAAGGATATTCGCTACAAGAAGGGCTTATTGACTTCTGACCGAGAGAAATTTGATAATTTCAGAGAAAAGTGGTCGAATGTATTGTCCCCAGCCATGTACTTTGAAACCAAGTTTGAACGTCCTGTAGGCTTTGATGAGTTCTCTTCCGCTGTGGTTCCAACAACGGCTAGCAACGAGGTAAAGCAGGCTTTGTGGAATGCTGGTGTGCAGATTTACGAATATGATAAGGAGAAGGAAGGTGACCTTAGTCGTGCCTTCAATGAAGCTATCAATAGTAGCGACAACATCCTTGCTGACTTCTATAGTAACAAAAAAGTTTCATCAACTGCTCGTAAAACACGCTCCTCGGAGGCACAAGCAAGACTTGACGAAACTTTATCTGCTGCAAAGGTAGAAGAAAAATCTAAAACTGCAAATAAAAGCGGAGAAAAACTTCGTGAGCAGCGCGTTTATCACGGTAGCGGAGCTCATCCGCTTCTCTCTGAACTACGACAAGTGGAACAGCGAGATGTCATCGCGGCTAAAGCGCAATCCATTCGTATGAGGTACAAAAAATAGAAGTGCCTGACAACGATTAGAGAAATGGTCTGAGGACGGTAGTACCTCAATCAGTCCTGCTGATGCTCAGCAGCCGGCAGACACCGACAATATTTCTGCTCTTGACCAATCTTCTGAAAGCAAAGATACAAATAATGCTGATACGAAGTAAGAGAATGAGGAGAAAAGTGTTGGTGGAAAATCAAAATAAAAAGCCCTTTGCTTTAACATTTCACATAACCTTACAGAAGATGAATGGGGACAATTACCAGTTGCAATTCAGAATCCTTTTGCAATTTCAAAAATTACCAACAAGGAATCTGGATATAGGGTTTATACAACTCTGAAAAAAACGAATGGCGAATATATAGTTGTAGGAGTTGACGTAAAGAATGCAGGACGTGACTTGGAAGTAAACGCCATTTCTACCGTATTCGGACGGAGAGATAATGCGAATTTGTCCGACTATGAGAAAGTGATTTATAAAAGCGAAACAATAACTCCCGAACAACAGTCACTTCTTAGCCGGCCCAATTCCAGCCAATATACTGCTGAACGGGAGTCTTCTGACCACAAAGTTACGAATAATACAGATACGAAGCAAGGGAATGAGGAGAAAAGTACTAAAGCACTCAGCAATAAGCAATCATCTGGACAGGCTAAGATGTCACATAAAGAGAAAACAGGCGAGAAGGAGGCTATGTCTCCCACCCCGGCTATGATAGACAGAATGATAGCGGAGCAGAGGGTGGATGATGTGTCCGAGCTCCTTATCTCGTCAGAGTTGAAGAAGGCAGCGGAAGGCATTGCTGAGGCATTCGGAATGAAGGTGGTGTACCTTAAGAAGGTATTCATCAAGTCTGACGACCCTGCTGTAGAAGACTTTGAGGGCAACGGCTTTGTCCGCAACGGTGTCATCTTATCAACGCGAAGGACGAGAAGGGCAATAACCGCACAGTATTATTAGAGGTAAATCCTAATAAAGACAATGTGGAAATCGTTCATTGGCACTTTATTGACGAAAGAGGATTGAAAGAAATAAGAAAGCAAGTTGACCGTGAGGACGGGCAACTCCTCATACTGCCTTCCGATAAAGAAGAGGTCGGTGCCCTTTCCGACCCTACGGTCAACTTATCTGCTGCAAATATAGCCAATTCTTCTGAGACTTCAAAGGGAAACGCAGAAAAATTCTCGCTTCGTTTGCAGGATGCCATCAACGAGACCGACACAGAGCCGACTGAAGGACAGAAGAAGAGCGGCAATTACAAGAAAGGTCATGTCAAGTTCGGTGGCTATGACTATACAATAGAGAATCCGAAAGGCTCATATCGCTCTGGTGTGGACGAGAACGGCAAGAAGTGGAAGCAAAAGATGAACAATACCTATGGCTATATCCTTGGCACTAAGGGCAAGGACGGTGACCATCTGGATATGTTCATCAACGACAAGGCTGACCTTGACAGTTGGAACGGCAACGTGTACGTAGTGGACCAAGTTCTCCCGGACGGCACGTTCGATGAGCATAAGGTAATGTACGGTTTCGAATCTGAAGAGGACGCAAGAAAGGCTTACCTTTCAAACTACGAGCAGGGATGGCAGGGTCTCGGCAATATCACCGGAGTGAGCAAGGAAGATTTTGACCGTTGGCTTGAGAAGAGCGGCAGGAAGACAAAGGCTTTCAGCGAGTACAAGAATATGAAGCCAGAAAGTGCCGAGTCTACAAAGACAGGTGCATTTGGAACTGTATACACCCAGTTTAAAGGCAAGGCACAAGAGGCTATTGCTTTCCTCCTCGAAAAGAAAGAGGGTGAAGCTGTGGGCGCATTGCACCATAAAGACATTGGCGACATTGATTTGGTATGGGGAAAAGAAGGAACTGCCAAAAGCGACGGCTTTGGTCTTGCTAAACTTGCCAAATACCATCCAGAAGTTCTTGGTAACCTGCAAGAGATACTTGATGCTATGGTTGTTGTCAAGCGCACAGACAATCGTGTGAAACTGGAAAGTGAGACGCATCAAGCATCGGTGCGCCTAACATGGGATAGTGAGAAAAAGAATTGGTTGCTTACTGCCTTTGAAAAGAAAAACAGTGTCTCCGACAATACGACAGACACTGTAGGAACCGCAGAAGGCGGCAAGCGGAATGACACTGCTACTCCGCAAAACACTGTTTCTGATGGCAAAGATACAGAAAAGGTTTCGTCTGGGCAAGAGAATGAGGAGAAAAAAGCTAGTGGTGATAGGCCTCTCTATGCCTCTCTAGGCGTTTCTAGGTCGCTGGGGAAGGAGGCTGCTGAGGGTGAGCGTGAGGCGACATCTGTGCGTTTGCAGAAGGCTGATATTGTAGATGCTGAGGCGATGGCTGAGGAGTATGGCTTGGATGCTGATGATGTGAGAAGATATGCGGAGGGTATGTTGTCTGGTAATCTTGCTCTGGCTAATCAGGCTTTTGCTTCGATTCGTGTTGCCAAGCGTAGAAGTATGGTTCGCACGAAGTTGTCTGAGTTTGCGAAGATTTTCTCGCCTATTGAGAAGGAACTGTATGAGCGTTTCGGCAACATAGATGAGCTTCGTGAGGAGTATGTGCGCCGTGTTGAGGAGGAGCGTAGCATGATGGAGGCAGCACGCAAGCGAGCGGAGGAAGAGCAGCGCAAACGTGAGGTTCGCCTTGAAGAACTTGTCGTGCTTACTGACGAGGAGATAGACCATAGCTATGCTGAAGCATTGGCGAAGGGTGACGTGGCTGCTGCTCGTGAGATGCTTGACGAGGCTGCAAGGCGTAAGGGTTATGGCGACGTGAGAAGCGACTATCAGGGTGTTGGCGCATGGAGAGCACCTTCTAAGCCCGATTATGAGACGGATGAAGCGCGACGTAATGCCGTTGACAAAGACTCGCCTAACTTGAACGTGGAGGATATGGCAGCAGGCTACAGCAACCAACCAGAAGACATCTTTGTGCATCCTAATAAATACTCGCAAGGCTTGCCAACAAGCAAGGAGAGCGGCAATGCGATACAGGCAGCCATTGACGACATAAGGAACGGCAAGAAGGATGTGAAGGTAAAGGTGTATCGTGCTGTGCCGACATCGGTAAAGGAGGGCAAGCTGCGTAATGGTGACAGGGTGACTCCTTCGAGGAAGTATGCAGAGCTGCATGGCAACAACCGCTTGGAGGGCAAGTACCGCATCATTGAGGATGAGGTGCCCGTGAGTGAGCTTTGGTGGGACGGCAACGACGTGAACGAGTGGGGCTATGACAACGGCAAGGGTTACAGGTATAAGAATGTGAAGAACAATCGTAAGCTGAATGACCTTGTTACCCGTGACGACAATGGAAATGTGATTCCTCCATCGAAGCGTTTCAACCAGCGCAAGGCTGACGAGCGTTATCAGAGAGGCGTTGGTGGCGTGAAGCCTTCTAAGGCTGAGGCGGTGCTCCGTGATGCTGTGATTGACCGTCTGCGCGAGAATGGCATGGAAGTGATTACGGACGTGGCTGAGGGGCAGAAGGTGCTGGACGAGGCGAATGGGGAAGATGTGATGTTAAGTGCTAAACAAAAAAGAGCACTTGAAACCGCAACGATGGCAGACGAATCCACCAATAAAGCCACAGTCGTTTCAAGTGCTGATGGTGCAAAGGTACAAAATAATCTTGAAGTACTTGCAGATAGTTACAAGAATCGACCCAACAAGGCGAAAGGTTTTATAACCGATTTGTCAAGAAGTCTTGGCTTAGAGCAGCATGAGGCAAGTCAGTATGGAACATTTGTAACGGAAAATGGTAAGACTTTTACTATCCGTGTGAGCAATCACAATGCACGTGTTTCGTTCTTTGACAAGAATGGCGAAAATAATGGCATTAGCATTGTTATATCAAATCATAAGAACAAAGGGTTACTGAACGATGGTAATGCCCATATTATTGAGTTCTTCTACTCCAAACAGTCACTTCAAAGAGCCGATAGTAAACCATTGTCGGATATAATCCGTTCTGTTTCCGAAGCTTTGTATAGCGGTGAGTTTAAGGACACGACGGGTCTTGCCGAGCGTCAGGAGGTGAATGCCAAACCAATTCGCGAGCAGCGTATGGGCGGAGCAGATGGTCTGCGTTTCTTCCGAACGGCGAATGGTGAGGCGTATGGCTTTACTGTTGGCGGTAGGATTTATGTTGACCCGAGGATTGCTACGAGCGAGACCCCGGTGCATGAGTATGCTCATTTGTGGGCTTCTGCCTTGAGAAGCGGTAATAAGGAGGAGTGGCAGAACGTTGTGGGTCTGATGAAGGACTCGAAGGTCTGGGATGAAGTGAAGAAGCGTTATCCTGAGATGAAGACCGATGACGAGATTGCTGACGAGGTGATTGCTACTTATTCGGGCAGACGTGGAGCCGAGCGTCTGCGTGAGGAGCAGCGCAAGATAGCCGAGGGCGATGGCGGTGTGTTCGAGAAGGCTGAGGCTATCAGTGCTTTGGAGAAGGTGAAGCGTGCCTTGAAGATGTTCTGGAAGGGTGTGGCTGACTTCCTGCACATTCACTACAAGAGTGCGGAGGAGGTGGCTGACCGTGTGATGAAGGACTTGCTTGAGGGCGTGCATCCGAGAAAGATGGGGGATGGTGCTGATAGGCAGCGCTATGCCTCTCTAGGCGTTTCTAGGCCGTTGGGTGATGGTAAACCAAAGACATTGAGAGGAGAGGAGGCACTTACAGCACTTGATAATATATTCAATGAACCTACAAGTGAAAGTATGCCGAGGCCATTATCTACTTTAGAGAGTTTCAAAGAAGTGTTTAACCATCCTATTCGAACATTCTTGGGTGAACTTGTTAAAGTTAAAGAAGAGGTGTTCAATAAAATCATACGTGAGAGACGGTCTAAGATATCTGGTGCAATACTCTCAACTGTTGAGGACGCAGACTTTGCCATACATGATACTGATGGCAGCACATTATATGTGAAACGTTATAAAAGTGATAATAGCGGAAATACGTATAATGTGGTTGCTGTTAACAAGCACGGGGAAGTAGAAGACTATGTAAGTTCCGTGCATATTAAACGAGACGGCAACTTACGTAATAAGATAAAAAATGGTGCTGAATTGTTACTACCGCAAGAACGGGATACCGACGGAACTTTGTTCCGAAACAATTCAACACCTGCGGCAAAGGTAGCGAAAGATTTTGTAAATTCCAAGGAATCTGAGGGAAAAGATAGGCAGCGCTGGGCCTCTTGGAGCCTTTCTGAGCAGTAGCTTGATGGCGATGACACCATCCGCTTTTCTCTGAGACAAGAACCTGCTCCTAAGGTAACCAAGAAGGGTTATGCGGTCTTCATATATAAAAAGCTGAAGAACGGAGGATACAAGCTTGTACCGAAGATGTTGTCCAATGACCCCGGAGCTCCTGCCCAGACTTGGCTTAATGCCGACACCGGCTATATGAAGCGAGACGAAAACGGAGAACCGTTGCAGAACACAAACGGAAGAGCGAGTGTTAGTGTGAACGGAAGCCAAGCAGGTGGCAACAAGTCCAACAAACTGGCTTGGAGACCTGGCAAGCACTTGGCAATGTATCCTAACGCTTCGCAGTTCAAGTCACCAGACGGCACGATACCGAAGGACGTGATTTTCTTTGAGGTGGAGTATGCAGCAGACCCTGATCTTCATAAGCAATACCAACGTAACGCTTGGGAATTGGGTATGAACGACAACGGACAATACAGGAACAACCAAGGCGGTTTGCCATACATACCCAAGGACAGTTACTATCTCTATCGCACCAACAGCATTTCAGAAGGCGCAACGCCAATGATTATCACAGGCGCATACAAGATTAACAGAGCTTTGACTGACGCTGAGGCAAAGGAACTGAATCAGAATGCAGGTGGTATGTGGTGTCCCCGAAAGGGAGGTGACCTCACAGAAGAGAAGCTCAAGGATATGGGGCTTGACGATAAGGGTCTCAAGAAGATGACCGAAAGCTTCGACATGGATACCATCAAGGAGAGCCATGACGAGAGTGACGAGGCTCGTCTGCTTCCCGGCTACAAGAGCAGGGAAATCAATTGGGAGGACAAAGACCTCATACATTCTATCGAGGAAAACGGACTGGACATCAATGACTACCGTGACGGATACGTGGCACCAGAACATTCGGAAGAACCTACCATCCGCTTCTCTCTTGACAAAGACAAGGGTACTGTGGTTTCTCCGTCTAAGCCCTCTAAGGCTGAGGCGGTGCTGCGTGATGCTGTGATTGACCGTCTGCGTGAGAATGGCATGGAAGTGATTACTGACGTGGCTGAGGGTCAGAAGGTGCTGGACGAGGCGAATGGGGATGTTCGTGAGATGTCGTTTGGTGAACCTTACGACTATGAGGCTTATCCTCTCGGTCGTGTTGAGCCAAATCTTGCTGATAGAGAAGTGATGGTTGTGATGGCTGATGCTGACCATGGCTTTATGAACTATAAGGAGGCGAAGGCATGGGCTAAGCAGCATGTGGCGAAGGTGTATAACAATGAAGAGACTGGCGGTAAGGGCGATGTGCGTATCAGTAATGCGGCTATAGACAAGTTCATGTCGCAGAGTGCTGTTGATAAGAGTGACGACAAGGATGTGCATATGTCTGTGCTGAAAGTGTTGCCTGAGGTCTTGAAAAATAGTATTGATGTTGAGACACATCCAGACTTTCTGAAAGGTGAGGACGGCAAGCGACGTCCCGAGAACGGTATGAATAAGGATGTTCTTGTGCATAGATGTTATGGTGCTGTGAGCATTGACGGCAAGCCTTATCGTGTGAAGATAACGCTGAAAGAAAATGTAAAGACGAGAGAGACAACTCACACTCATTCCTATGAAGCAACAAAAATAGAGCTATTGGCTGGTCAACATGGAGACGTTACCATGACCTCTCCCCGCAATTCCAATAGCTCTAAACAAGTAGAGTTATCCGCAGGAACATGGGAAAACCAAGAAGGTCCTTCCCCCAATACGAACAACTCTATCAGTGCTGCAAAGTTACTTGAAAATGTTGTAATGTCGTACAATCCAGACGAAAAAGTTTTGGATGCGAGCGAAAAACGTTCTGCTGGTCTTCGTGAGCAGCGTATTGGTGGTGCTGATGGTCTGCGTTTCTTCCGCACTGCGAACGGTGAGGCTTATGGCTTTACTGTTGGTGGCAGGATTTATGTTGACCCGAGGATTGCTACGAGCGAGACCCCGGTGCATGAGTATGCTCATTTGTGGGCTACTGCCTTGAGAAGCGGTAATGCGGAGGAGGTGGCTGACCGTGTGATGAAGGACTTGCTTGAGGGCGTGGACCCGAGAAGTATGATGGACTGAGGCAGAAGTCTTCGCCCAGATACGCGTATCAATGTGGTAGAGGTGAATTCGGAACATGGCTTTAAGAATTATGCTGAAGCGAAGGACTGGGCTAAGAAGCAAATAGCACGCACTTATAGCGGTGAGGAGACAGGTGGCAAGGGTGACATTCGCATCAGCAATGCAGCGATAAACAAGTATTTGTCGCAGAGTGCCGTTGACAAGAGCGATAGCAAGGACGTTCACTTGTCGGTACTGAAGGTGTTGCCTGAGGTTATCCGTGAGAGTGTGGATGCAGAACAACATGCGGACTATAAGAAAGGGGAAGACGGTGTGCGTTCGGCAAAGAATGGCATCAATCCCAATGTAACCATACACAGATTGTATGGCGCAGTACGTATGGACGGAAAGGTGTATAGGGTTAAGGTTACGCTGAAAGAAGATAAGACCTCAAAAGAACCAAAAGTTCCGCATAGCTATGAAGCAACAAAAATAGAGCTGTTTGCAGGAACATTAGGAAATTCTGATAACAGCCTCTCCCCCAATACAAACAACTCTATACCAAAAGAGTGGCTCGCAGGAACATTGGTTAAACCTAAAGGTGATAACCCCAATACGAACAACTCTATTAGTGCTGCAAAATTACTTGAAAATGTTGGAATGTCGTACAATCCAGACGAAAAAGTTTTGGATGCGAGCAAAAAAACGTTCTGCTAGTCTTCGTGGAATGTTACGGGAAGAACTTCAGTCCGTTTCTATAAAGAGCTGAGTAACTGATTGTTGTTGTGTCTGAAAAAGAAAATAAAAATAGCCCAGATGATATGGAAACCATTACCATCTGGGCTGAAATGTCAGACAAGGCTACCAATGCTCAGCGTATTACTGCCCCTGATACACACGTCCTAAACGCTATCCTTGACATAGACGCTGCAAAGATACGCAAAAATGCTGAAATAGTAATAGCAAAAGACCAAAAAATTCGTGAGCAGCGTGTTTACCACGGCAGCGGTGCTCATGCGTTTCTCTCTGAACTACGACAAGTGGAACAGCGAGATGTCATCGCGGCTAAAGCGCAATCCATTCGTATGAGGTACAAAAAATAGAAGTGCCTGACAACGATTAGAGAAATGGTCTGAGGACGGTAGTACCTCAATCAGTCCTGCTGATGCTCAGCAGCCGGCAGACACCGACAATATTTCTGCTCTTGACCAATCTTCTGAAAGCAAAGATACAAATAATGCTGATACGAAGTAAGAGAATGAGGAGAAAAGTGTTGGTGGGGAATCAAAATAAAAAGCCCTTTGCTTTATCGAGGCCCTCCCGACCCATCCGGGAACCACAATAAAAGCGGAAGAGCTTGTATCTGCTGCAAATGTAGTGAAAGATTTTAAGACTGCAAAGGTTTCTGACGAGAAAGTTGGCATTTTGGTTGATTCATTGTCCAAGCAGAAGAACCGTGTTATTTATATGGAGTTTTCTTCTTTAATGAAGAATAAAATCGCTAAATTTGCAGTATCTTAAACACTCTTTACAACAAACCGAAAATGATATGAGAGAGAAAATAGACTGCTTTCTGCCGTGTAGCGATGCCGTTACGCTCGGCAAGACGCTGCAGACACTCAGAGAAAGCAAGACAATCCAGCATATAAACCTTCTTGTTACTGATGCACAAGAATGTGCGGAGGAGAATGGCAGTTCTGATACCATGTTGCCAGCGGACTGTACGAAGATAACAGTAGACTCGCTTCTTTCCACCAAGACCATGCTCACCATTGAGGAGCACACCGACGCCGAATACGTGCTCATAAGCCTGAAGACCACTCCCGTGGACCTCGGACTGAACGCATTGGAGCGTATGCTGCGCGTGGCTACGGACAGTTGTGCCGGCTTGGTGTATGCAGACAGCTACGTGAAGAAGGAGAGTGGGGTGGAGCGTCATCCCGCCATCGACTATCAGACGGGAAGCCTTCGCGACGACTTCGACTTCGGACAGCTGGTCCTTATACGCTCGTCGCTACTCCACGCCTATGCAGCCAGCAAGCGCCCCGAATATAACTGGGCAGGATTTTATGACCTCCGCCTTTACATAAGCAGAAAGGCACCGCTCTTCCACATTAACGAATATCTCTACACTCAGGTGGAGACGGACAACAGAAAGAGTGGCGAACGCCAGTTCGACTATGTCAATCCGCGCAACCGTGAAGTGCAGGTGGAGATGGAGCAGGTGGTTACCCGACATCTTGAAAAGATAGGTGCAACGGTAGACACGTCGTCTTACCTGAAGCCCGACTTCAGCGAGCAGGACTTCGCGTGCGAGGCAACAGTCGTCATACCCGTCTACAACCGTGAGCGCACCATTGCAGACGCCGTGCATTCAGCCCTTGAACAGAAAACCACATTCAAGTATAACGTTATCGTGGTGGACAATCATTCCACCGACTCTACTACGCAGATTCTCAGCGACATCGCTGCCAATGACCAGCGCCTCGTGCATATCATCCCCGAACGTACCGATCTCGGCATCGGAGGATGCTGGAACGTTGCCACAACCGACCAGCGCTGCGGACGTTTTGCCGTACAGCTCGACAGCGACGACCTCTATTCGTCGCCCAAGACATTGCAGCGCATTGTGGACGAATTCCATAAGCAGGGAGCGGCTATGATTGTAGGATCTTACCGCATGTGCAACTTCAAGCTCGAGACATTGCCGCCGGGACTTATTGACCATGCCGAGTGGACCGACCATAACGGACCTAACAACGCCCTGCGCATCAACGGACTCGGAGCGCCAAGAGCTTTCTTTACGCCAATACTCCGCCAGATACAGTTCCCGAACACCAGCTACGGCGAGGATTATGCTGTCGGACTTGCCTTCAGCCGCAAGTATCGCATTGGCAGAATCTACGACGAACTGTATCTCTGCCGCCGCTGGGATGGCAACAGCGACTCTGCTCTCAGCATCGAACGACAGAACGCCAACAACCTATATAAGGACCGCTTGCGCACGCTTGAGGTGTCGGCACGCCAGCAGCTTTCGCAGGGCAAGGCTGACATCTCTGCCGACAACTCGCTGCAACGCTTCTTCAATCGTCAGCTGGAGGTGTGGGAGAGTGCACGTGAGCACTATCATGACCTCCGCAACGTGAAGATACGCGAACTGGCAAGTGGCGAGCAGACGATGAAGGTGCAGTTCAATCCGGCACGAATCGTATCCACCGGTGCTGCCATCGACAAGAAGACCATAGCCAAGCGCCCGTGTTTCCTCTGTGAGCATAACCGCCCTAAGGAGCAGATGCAGAAGCAGGTGGACAAGAACTTCACGCTGCTTGTCAATCCGTTCCCCATCATGCCGCAGCACTTCACCATACCTCTGCGTGCACACCGTCCGCAGAGCATCGGACTGAACTACGGCGAGATTTACCGTCTGCTGAATGCTTATCCTTCATTGACCGTGTTCTATAACGGTCCCAAGTGTGGAGCTTCTGCACCAGACCACATGCACTTCCAGGCTATATGTTCCGGCATGCTGCCTTTGCAGACCGAATGGCCCCGACTGAGCCGCGACTGCGAGGTGCTCATCAAGAAGGAAGGACATGGCGACATTGTAGGCGTGCGCGGTTTTGCCGTACCCGTATTTGCCATACGCACCTCAGACCAGGCAGCAGGCGAACAACTCTTCCGTGTGCTCTATTCCGCATTGCCTATGCACGGCGGCGACACGGAGCCGATGATGAACATCGTGGCATGGCGCGACGGCAGCGACTATCAGGTGGTGGTAATCCCGCGTCGCAAGCATCGCCCTGACTGTTACTTTGCAGAGGGTGAGGAGCAGCGTCTGGTAAGCCCTGGAGCGCTTGATATGTCGGGCTTCATCGTTACTCCACGTCAGACCGACTTCGAACAAATCACACCCGAAGAGGCTGTTAGCATCATACAGGAGTGTGGCATTACCAAGGCAGACTACGACGAGATAGCCGACAAGCTGCGCACCATTGCGGCAGGAAAGGCTTCTGCCAACGACCATTTCGCAGGAAAGCAGCCAAACGTATCCGTAGGCATCGTAAGTGGAGCAAGGATAGCCTTCTCGCTTAACGGCCCGTATATGGCAAAGGGAAATCTTATTGACGGCGAACAGGTGGTGGAGTTCAGCGAAGGAGCCATCCTTTGGAACGGCACGCAATATCGCGAGCTGACGTTCATACCGCAACAGCAGAATGCTTCGTTCTCTTTGCACGACGTCACCATCGGCGTAAACTTCCATTGGGAACGCCAGGAAACGCAGACCTTCCTCGGAACGCTGCGCCTTGTGGTCGACTCGGATAAGGTCTGCGCCATAAACGAACTGCCCGTGGAGTCGTATCTGGAGAGCGTCATCTCCAGCGAGATGAGCGCCACGTCCAGTGAGGAACTGCTCAAGGCTCACGCCGTAATATCGCGCTCTTGGCTTCTCTCTCAGATAGAACAGCGACGCGAACATCAGACCAGCGCAGGTCAGAACGGCTTCTTCTCGTTCATTCGCAAGGACGACGAGCTGGTGAAGTGGTATGACCGTGAGGATCACACCATCTTCGATGTCTGCGCCGACGACCATTGTCAGCGTTATCAGGGCATCACCAAGGCCACGAGTCCGAAGGTGGCGCAGGCTGTGCTTGCCACACGCGGACAGATACTGATGAGTGGCGACGAGATATGCGACGCCCGTTTCAGCAAGTGCTGCGGCGGTGCAACGGAGGAATTCCAGTACTGTTGGGAGAACATTCGCAAGCCTTATCTTGTGTCGGTGGCTGACGCTAAGGGACAGCCGGCGCTTCCTGACCTTACCGTTGAGGCAGAGGCGGAACGCTGGATACGCACGTCGCCGGAGTCGTTCTGCAACACTACGGACAAGACCATACTTTCCGAGGTGCTCAACGACTACGATCAGGAGACTACTGACTTCTATCGTTGGCATGTGGAATATACGCAGGAACAGCTGAAGAGTCTTATTGCTGAAAAGCTGAAGATGGACTTCGGTGACATCCTCGACCTCCAACCCGTGGAGCGCGGACGAAGCGGACGTCTCTGCCGATTGAAGATTGTCGGTTCGGAGCGCAGCTTCACCATCGGTAAGGAGCTGGAGATAAGACGAACCCTCAGCGAGACACATCTCTATAGTAGCGCCTTCGTAGTGGACAAGCTGGACGTTAAGGACGGCGTTCCTCAGAAATTCCGTCTGACCGGAGCCGGTTGGGGTCACGGAGTGGGCATGTGTCAGATTGGTGCAGCCGTGATGGGTGCCAACGGATACAGCTACGACAGCATCCTCTTACATTATTATAAGGGTGCGGAGATAAAGAAGATATACAAATAAAGATCTGAATATGAAGAAGACGAGTCCGTGGGCATGGATTCCCACGTTATACTTTGCGGAAGGTCTGCCCAATGTTGTCGTCACAGCCCTCTCCATTGTTATGTATATGCAGATGGGGCTTAGCGATGCGGAGGTGGGACTCTATACCGGCTGGCTCGCCCTGCCATGGGTGATAAAGCCGTTGTGGAGCCCGTTAATCGACCTTCTCAAGACCAAGCGCTGGTGGGTGCTGGCAATGCAGCTGCTTATGGGTAGCGCCCTTGCCGGCATTGCCTTCACGCTGCCCACTGCCTTGTGGTTCCAGGGTTCGATGGCTTTCCTGTTCCTGATGGCGTTCGCCAGTGCCACACACGACATCTCGGCGGACGGCTTCTACATGATAGAGCTTGACGCTCACAACCAGTCGAAGTATGTGGGTCTGCGCAATACGTTTTATCGCCTTGCCGTGATATTCGTCAATGGCGCGCTTGTGTCGCTGGCAGGATTGCTGGAGCATCATTTCCACATGACCATCGTATATACGTGGACCCTTATATTCTACGCCCTTGCAGCCATCTTCATCGGCATCTATCTCTATCATTGCAAGATGATGCCCCGACCGGCGGAAGACGTCAGTTCGGAGAAGAGCGTGTCAGAGGTGGCGCATGAGCTGCGTACCATCATCGGATCGTTCTTCTGCAAGTTCGGCTTGAAGGAGACGCTCTTCGTAATGCTCTTTCTTCTGCTCTACAGATTCCCGGAGGCTCTGCTTAATACGATGACCAAGACCTTCCTAATGCGTTCCAATGCCGAAGGCGGACTGGGACTCACGCCGGAAGAATACGGTCTGGCACAGGGCACGGTTGGACTGATAGGCTTGTTGCTTGGAGGCATATTGGGTGGCGTGCTGGTCAGCAGGGACGGCATGAAGAAGTGGCTGTGGCCTATGGTTTGCGCCATAACGCTGCCCGACGCCGTTTACATCCTCCTGAGTTACACGCTCACATCCAACCTTTGGGTGGTGTCAACCTGCCTCTTCATCGAGCAGTTTGGCTACGGACTCGGATTCACCGTCCTCACTCTTTACATGCTTTACTACAGTCAGGGCAAGTTCCGTACGTCGCATTACTCGATATGCACAGGCATCTCTTACCTCGGACTGATGCTCCCCGGCATGGTGTCGGGATACATAAAGGACCTTGTAGGTTACCAGATGTTCTTCATCATCGTCATGGCATGCTGCCTGATAACGTTCCTCGTAACCGCCTTTCTGAAGATTGATCCCGACTTCGGAAAGAAGTAAATAATAAATAAAAGCCAATGACAGACCATAACTATACTGGCGATACGCCTTGCACGCTTTCTTCCCAGCCTCAGACAGAGGGGCAGGGAGGGCAGCGTGTGCCGCGTCGTGTAAGCTGGTTATGGCTCCCTTCGCTGTCCTTCAGCGATGGTGTTTCGATGGCTGTCGTTGTGCTTCTGCTTGTGATGCTGCGCCGTTTCGGTCTGAACAACACACAGACCACGCTTGTTCTGGCGTTGCTCTGCATACCATTCTCGCTGCGTCCGTTGCTGGAGAAGGTCGTGGCACACTTCCGCGGCACCACTAAAGTATGGATACTCACGTCCGAGTTTATCTCTGCCTTGGCGCTATGGGGTGTGGCTTTCGTCATTCCTACGCCTTATCGTCTTGAGGGCACGCTTTGTCTTTTGCCATTCTTCACATTCTCCATCGTTCTCCACCGTATTGCTGTGGAGCGCTTTTACCTTCCTTTATGTCCTCCGTTGCCGGGCTTCCATACGCTTATAGTGAAGCTGTTTCGTGGTGTAGCCATGCTGTTTGGCATTGGCTGCATGGCTATGGTGGCAGGTAATATGGAGGTGTTGACCCGAAACATACGCTATTCGTGGAGCCTTGTGTTCTACGTTATGGCTGGCATCTTTTTCTTTCTTTGGCTCTGGCACAGCATCTTCCTTCCCGTCAGACCACATCCCGCATACCCGGAAAGCGACCTTTTCGGTCTGCACAAGGGCGAATATGAGGAAGCCTTGAACGGCATCCTGTCAGGTTCGTCCAACCGTGTCAGCTTATTGCTCATGGCTTCGTTCGCGTTGGCGGCGTCCTTCCCTCTTCTTGGCATCCCGCTCTTCGTCATTGACATGCCCCATAACGGCGGTCTTGGCATGTCGCCGCAGGAGTTTGCGCTCATCGTAGGTACGGTAAGCGTAGGCGCCGTGTTCTTCGGAAACGTTCTTGGTACAGGTTTGTGTCGTAAGTACGGGCTGCGTCTGTGCCTGTTGCCGATGACTGTGCTCTTCTCAGGTCCGAGTCTGGCAGCGCTTTATATGAGCTTCAATCTTTCCGTCTCGCTTGCAATAGTCTGCCTCTTGTTCAGTATTGCAGGTGTTGTGGCTGGCGTTGGCTTTGCAGCATTGTCCGCCGTGACCGCCCGTTTTGCTGCGAGCGGCAGGGGAGAGGTGTGTCGTCGCTCCGTCATGCTTGGCGTGATGGCTGTTGTAGCAACGTTGTGTGGCGGCATGACAGGCATTTTGGAGGAAAACATAGGTTACCGTCAGTTCTTCGTAATGTCGTCATGGATGTACGTGGTGCCGGCGATTGTGGCGGTGATGTATATCGCCAATGACAAAATACGTCTGAAGTAATCCAAACAATTGTTAATATTAAGTAGTCTGAATAAACTTTCTGACCGATATCTGTATCTAAGAAGTCAGAGAGATTATAAAAGTATATTATTAGTTTAGAATTACACACATATTCAAACAAACATGATTTTATCAAAGAGAACAATAGCAATGGCGTCAATGGCAGGCCTTATGCTTATGTCGATGCCAACGGAATGCGCAGCAAGACAGTGGTCGCTGAAGGATTGTATTGATTATGCTTTGGCAAATAACATCCAGTTGCAGAAAGCCAAGGTGCAGCAGCTTTCTGCCCTTGAGGACATAAAGCAGAGCCAGTCAGCCTTGCTACCTTCCCTGAGTCTGTCAACATCACAGAACGTAAGCTATAATCCGTGGCCTGAACAGGGCTCGGCAATGATTGCCGGAAATAAGGTTCAGGCAGACGTGAAGAAGGTGTATTACAACGGTTCTTACTCGTTGTCGGGCAACTGGACTGTGTGGAACGGCGGACAAAACACCAATACTGTCAAGCTGAATAAGCTCGCTGCAGAGCAGGCACGCCTCGTTTCGGCTGTCACAGCCAACAACGTGCTCGAGCAGATAGCCCAACTCTACGTTCAGATACTCTATTCTGATGAGGCCATCTCCGTCACGAAGGAGAGCCTTAAGACCAGCCAAGCCAATGAGGAGCGCGGCAAGACAATGGTGTCGGTGGGTAAGATGAGCAAGGCAGACCTTGCACAGCTGACCGCCCAGCGCGCCGAAGACGAATATAGCATTGTGGAAGCTGAGAGCAATCTGCGCAACTATAAGCGCCAGCTCAAGCAGTTGCTCCAGATAGCTGATAATGACGAGTTTGACGTTGTCATTCCTTCCACGACGGACGAGATGGCTCTTAAGGATGTGCCAGCCCTCAACGATGTTTATGCAGCATCGCTGACACAGCGCCCTGAGATACAGAACGCAAAGCTTGGCATCGAAAGTAGCGACCTTAGCGTGAAGATAGCCAAGGCAGGTAAGTTGCCGACAGTAGGACTGAACGCCGGTCTTTCCACTTCCACCACATCAATGAACAGTAACGGATGGGGCAATCAGCTGAAGAACAACTTCACGGTTGGCGGTGGTGTTACGGTGAGCATACCGCTTTTTGATAACCGTAAGACAAAGACAGCCGTAAACAAGGCGATGCTTCAGAAGGAGAACTATATGCTGGACCTGCAGGATAAGCAGACCACCCTTTATTCAACGGTGGAGAACTATTGGCTGCAAGCCGTTACCAATCAGAACAAGTTTGAGGCAGCACGCGTCTCAACGGAGAGCGCACAGGCAAGCTATGAGCTTCTTTCCGAGCAGTTCAATCAGGGACTGAAGAACATTGTGGAACTGATGACGGGCAAGACGCATCTCCTTCAGGCTCAGCAGAACGAGCTGCAGAGCAAGTATCTCGCCATCCTTAACCTTAACATGCTGGACTTCTATCGCACAGGAGAAATAAAGTAACAGAAGATTATAAAGGAGAAACCTTATAATAATGAATAGCAAAGAACAACTGTAGTGCCGCGGGCAAGAATGCCCGCAGCTCCTACTGTTTGTCTTATATAGATACGTTTTCACATTCAAGCGATCAAGCTAACCTTATAAGATAGAGATTTTATAAAGAGTAATAATAATTAGAGATTTATATTAGAGAGATGAAAAAATTAAGCAAGGTATGGGTGGTAGTGGCTATTGTCGCTATCATCGCCGTTGCCGTATGGGCATTCTCAGGCGGCAAGAAAGAGCAGCAGATTTCGTTTGACACGGCTCCCGTCGCGTCGGCAAACATCCAGAACAGCATTACTGCCACCGGTACGATTGAACCGGTGACCTCCGTTACGGTGGGTACGCAAGTGAGTGGTATCGTCAGCAAGCTCTATGTTGATTATAATTCAGTGGTGAAGATGGGACAGGTGATTGCCGAACTCGACAAGACCAACCTTCTCAGTCAGCTTGCCACTGCCAAGACGCAGCTTGCCACCGCGCAGAGCCAGCTCAACTATCAGACCGCAAACTACAAGCGCTATCAGACTCTTTTCCAGAAGGGACTTGTGGCAGCCGACGATTATGACAATGCCAAGCTTTCGTATCGTCAGGCTGTGGAGCAGGTGGCTTCAGCCAAAGAGGAGGTGCAGCGTGCGCAGACCAATCTCGGCTACGCCACCATCACGTCGCCCATTGACGGTGTGGTGCTCTCCAAGTCAGTGGAAGAAGGTCAGACCGTGGCAGCCAGCTTCTCTACGCCGGAACTCTTCACCATCGCTCAGGACTTAACAAACATGCAGGTGGTGGCTGATGTGGACGAGGCAGACATAGGCGACGTGAAGGAAGGCGAGCGTGTCAGTTTCACCGTGGACGCTTATCCTGACGACACCTTCGAGGGCACAGTAAAGCAGGTACGTCAGGAAGCCACCACTACCAATAATGTGGTAACCTACGAGGTGGTAATCTCTGCCCCAAACGCCGACCTGAAGCTTAAGCCGGGTCTTACAGCCAACGTCACCATCTATACTGCAGAGCGAAAGGGCGTGCTTGCCGTTCCGTCAAAGGCTCTGCGCTTTACGCCTACAAAGGAGACTGTCGGCAAGATGAAGATTGTGGACGTGCAGGGTGCAAAGAACAAGGTATGGACCATTGAGGGCAACAGCATTGTTGCGCATAAGGTGAACATCGGTATGGCTGACGGCACAAATACACAGATTATTGGTGGCGTGCAGGCTGGCATAAAGGTGGTTACCGGACTCAGCGTCATTGGAGGCGAGGAGCATCAGGCAGAAGCTGCTGGCGGTGAGAGCAGCCCGTTCGCACCAGGCCCTCCGGGAAAGAACAAGAAAAAATAATCAATACTGATATGGACGAAAAGAAAGTAGTAATAGAGCTTGACAACGTAAAGCGCGACTTTCTCGTCGGCGACGAGACGGTACATGCGCTGCGCGGTGTCTCGTTCAAGATATATGAGGGCGAGTTTGTCACCATCATGGGAAAGTCGGGTTCGGGCAAGTCCACTCTTCTCAACCAGCTTGGCTGCCTTGATACGCCCAGCTCAGGCGAGTATTATCTTGACGGTGTCAGCGTCAGGACGATGTCGAAGTCGCAGCGTGCCGTATTGCGCAACCGTAAGATAGGCTTCATCTTCCAGAACTATAACCTTCTGCCGAAGACCACGAGTGTGGAGAATGTGGAATTGCCGTTGATGTATAACGCTTCGGTTAGTGCCAAGGAGCGCGAGGAGCGTGCCATTAAGGCGCTGCAGGCTGTGGGCCTCGGCGAGCGACTCTATCATAAGTCGAATCAGATGTCCGGCGGACAGATGCAGCGTGTGGCCATTGCCCGTGCTTTGGTTAACGATCCTGCCGTCATTCTTGCTGACGAGGCAACCGGAAACCTCGACACACGTACATCGTTCGAGATTCTCATCCTCTTCCAGAAACTCCACGCCGCGGGCAGAACCATCATCTTCGTGACCCATAATCCGGACATCGCCAACTATTCTTCGCGCAATATCATGCTGCGTGACGGCCATGTCATCAGCGACGAGTATAACCACAACATCCTCTCGGCGGCGGACGGACTGGCGGCATTGCCTGCCAATTCGGATGAGTAAGGGGAGCAAAGGTTCAGTGAGTAACATTTTTAACCTATAAGAAATGAACTATAGCAATCTTTTAAAAATAGCCCTCCGCGCCATTGCCGCCAACAAATTGAGGTCGTTCCTCACCGCCCTTGGCATCATCATCGGTGTGGCGTCGGTCATCACGATGCTCGCCATAGGCCAAGGATCGAAGAAGAGCATTCAGGCAAACATCGCGGAGATGGGCTCCAATATGATTATGATCAGTCCGGGAGCCGACCGTGGTCCGGGAGGTGTAAGGCAGGACGCTTCGTCTATGGAGACGCTGAAGCTCACCGACTATGAGTCGCTCAAGGACGAATGTCACTTCATACAGGGCATCAGTCCTACGGTCAACAGCAGCGGCCAGTGGATATACGGCAACAACAACACGCCGTCCTCAATCTACGGCGTCAATCAGGACTATCTCTCCATCCGTCAGCTTTCGGTTGCTGAGGGCGAGATGTTCACCGATGCCGACATTAAGGCAAGCGCAAAGGTATGTATTCTCGGCCAGACCGTTGTGGACAATCTCTTTCCCGACGGTTCTGATCCGGTGGGCAAAGTGGTGCGATTCAATTCCATTCCGTTCCGTGTTGTAGGAGTATTGAAGAAGAAAGGATACAACTCGATGGGTATGGATCAGGACGACCTCGTCCTTGCTCCTTACACGACGGTGATGAAGCGAATCCTCGCACAGACCTATCTTGGCGGCATAACCTGCTCAGCCATAACCGAAGACCTCACCCAAAAGGCCATCGATGAGATTACGACGGTGCTTCGCCGCAACCATAAGCTGAAGGAAGCCACAGACACGCAGGCTGCCGATGATGACGACTTCAACATCCGTTCGCAGGAAGAACTTGCGAGTATGATGAACTCCACTACGGACATGATGACCATACTTTTGGGTTGTGTGGCAGGCATCTCGCTCATTGTGGGAGGCATCGGCATCATGAACATCATGTATGTAAGCGTCACGGAGCGAACACGCGAGATAGGTCTGCGAATGAGCGTTGGAGCACGCGGCGTGGATATCCTCAATCAGTTCCTCATCGAAGCCATACTTCTCAGCGTGACGGGTGGACTCATCGGTGTGGCATTTGGCGTCGGAGCTTCGTATGCGGTGAAGCTGGTGGCTCATTGGCCCATCTTCATCCAGCCTTGGAGCATCGTCATGAGCTTCGCTGTATGTACGTTTACGGGAGTGTTCTTCGGCTGGTATCCTGCAAAAAAGGCGGCTCAGCTCGACCCAATAGAGGCTATTCGATACGAGTAAAACGATGCGGATGTCTTTCCATACGTATGCGTTAGATTTATTGCAACAAACAGACTCGTTTTTCGGAATTTTTATCTACTTTTGTAAAAACAATAAAACCAGAACCTTATGTTTATACATGTAGCCAACCCGATTTACGACTCCGTGTTCAAATACATTATGGAGGACGAGCGCATAGCCAAGACCATGCTGTCAGCTTTGCTGAAGAAAGAAGTGGTGCACGTGACGGTACGTCCGCATGAATACAGCAACACCACACGCGATACGCTCTCTATGTTCCGCATTGACTTTGCAGCTACTGTTCGTGAGCGCGAAGGCGATGTGGAGAAGGACCGCGTGGTGCTGATTGAGCTGCAGAAGACGTGGCTCAATACTGAAACACTCCGTTTCCGTCAGTATCTTGGAGCGCAATACAGCAACAAAAACAATATACGTGAGGCTGATGAGAAAGGCTTTGCCTATCCTATGGTGGCTGTATATCTCCTTGGACATAAGGTAGGGAACATCAAAGAACCGATAGTGTACGTAAATCACGACGTGTTCGACTATAACGGCAACATTGTGAAGGAAGGCAGCGAAGAGCCGTTTGTAGAGAGTCTCACCCACAACAGCATCATTGTTCAGATTCCTCTTCTGCATGGCAATGTGAACAACAGGCTGGAAAAGGTGCTCAGCGTGTTCGACCAGACTCAAGTGGAGGGCAACACGCAGCAGGTGCTCAAGATAGACGAGGACAAGTATGCTGACGACAACGACATGTTGTACGTACTGCATAAGCTCACTGCTGCTGCTGCAAATTCAGAGATGAGACAGGACATGAACGTAGAGGACGAATACTATAAGGCCATCGAAGACCGCGACACAGCTATCATGCAGCGAGACAAAATACTGAAAGAACAGAGTGAGCAGTTGTCTCAGCAGAGTGAGCAGTTGTCCCAGAAAGATGAGCAGTTGTCCCTGAAGGATGAGCAGTTACGCAATATGGCTAAGGTTCTGTTTGATAAAGGAATGACAGAAGAACAGATTTCGGCAATGACCGGTATTGATATTGAAAACATTGTGAAACTTCTGAAATAGATAATTAGGGTAGTATAAACTGAGATGCGTCATAGATCAGTTTATGCTACCCTATAATCATTTTTACGGTAATGACTTGTATGTTAGGTAATGGCTTGCATTACCTTTATCTATATTTTTTCAAAAATAATCATTCTTTTGCTTAGTTTTTCGCTTTGCTCAACTTGTATATAGTGTGTATGACACAGGTAAAGGACATAGAACAGATGTTTCGTCGGCATTATGAGAAGATGTATAATTTGGCCAGATACATTCTCTCGGATGACGACGAAAGCAAGGATGTGGTGAGCGAAGTGTTCACGCGGATTCTTGCTGATGATGTGGTCCTGTTGCCCGAGAGCGAGGAAAGTTATCTGATGCGGAGCGTCCGTAACCGCTGTCTCAATCTGATTGCCCATAAGAGTGTGAAGGAAAGAGTGGCAAGGTTGCTGACCGATGATGCCGACGTTATTCTATCTGAAGATACGGACGAGCGTCTCGAACAATTGTTGCTTCTCATTGACGACCTTGAACCTCCAATCCGAAAGCTTATCTTCCGTATGCGATATATGCAAGAAAAGTCGTATAAGGAGGTGGCTGACGAAGTAGGAGTGAGCAAGGTGACGGTGTTCAATCATCTCTCTAAGGCGATGGACTGGATTAGGGAACGTATAAAATGAGCAAAACAATGACTAACATGAACAAAGACGAAAAGCGGATGATGCTCTTTGACATGCAGGAACATCCTGAGAAATATACTGACGAGCAGATGGAACGCTTGCTTGATGATGAGGAAGTAAAGGAGTTTTTGCGAGACTTGTCTATTGCGAGAATGGCTGGCAAGAAAGCTGCGCCAAAGAAGGTAGACGTGGATAAGGCTTGGGAGGAATTTTCTAATGGTTCTTATCCCAACCGAATGAAGATAGCAGCTTCCGTCATAGGCATCATCTTTCTCTCGGGTGTAGCCTTTGCTGCTGTGCAGAACGGTTGGTTTAGGTTCTCGGCTTCGGACAAGGCTGTGGATAATAATGCTGTGACAGAACAGACAGTCAAGCCGAAGCCGTTAGCCAATGAAAGCCTTAAGGCTATGACGTCAGAGAGTAAGGGTTCGCTCGACATGAAGCAGGTGGTGTTTGACAATGCTGAGTTGGGAACAATCCTTACGCAAATGGCATACTTCTATCATGTCAAAGTGGAGTATGTCAATGCCAATATACAGCACGTTCGCCTCTTCTTTAACTGGAATAAGACCAAGAGCTTGGAGCAGAACCTTGAGATTCTGAATGCTTTCGACCGCATACAGATCGAGTTTGCGGACGGCACATTGATGGTGAAATAAGATGGGAGGACATATTATGAAAAACATATTTAAGACTACGCCCGATAACTGCAAGACCGTAATCCTGCTGTATCTTTTCTTTCTGTTGTCTTCAGCTCAGCAGTCTTATGCCCAACGCATCACCCGACAATATAATAATGTGTCGTTCTCTGAGGCGTTGAAGGATATTAATGCACGTCAGCATAAGTACACCATCAACTTTGTGTATGATGAGTTAGAAGACTTTAAGGTTACAAAGAGTATCCGCAACCAGAATGTTCCTAATGCCATTATGCAGCCGATTGGTTTTTATCCCATCAGAATGACACAGGTGGAGAATAACATTATGGTGGAATGTACGCACAAGACGACATATCGTTATAAGGGACGTATTGTTGACGAGAGAGGCAATGCCGCTGAATACGCAACAATAGCCTTGCTGTCGCCCATTGATTCTGCAATCGTAGGTCATGGAGTGAGCAATGAGAATGGCTATTTTGTCATTCCTTGCAATTCCAGAAAAGTGTTAGCCCGAATCTCATACATTGGTTATAAGACAGTATGTCGAATATACAACAACACAGAGATGGGCATCATCAAACTGCATCCCCAAACCATGATTGTCAAGGGCGTGGTGGTGAAGGGTGACCGGCCTCAATACAAGATGTTGCCTGGAGGCATGGAAGTTGCCATAGAGCACACGTTGCTCTCTAAGATGGCTAATACATTTGAAGTCCTGAATCTCTTGCCACGTGTCTCTGTTAATGGGCAAAGCATATCTATATTCGGGAAAGGAGCGCCAATTGTTTATATCAACAACAAGCGTGTGCATGACAATAATGAGATTGTAAATATCACTCCCGACAACATCAAGTCGATTTCGGTTATTACAAGTCCTGGGGCAGAATATGATGCCGAGGTAGAGTCGGTAATTCGTATCCGCACCAAAGAACGCCGCGCAAATGGATTCAGCTTGCGTGCTGATGCTTTTGGTAAATATAATAAATGGATGGCGGATTACGAGCTTATCAGCGCCCGATATCAGACCAAGAAATTCGAGATAGCCAATAGTTTATGGACTATGGGTACACATGACGGGGAGGAAAATAATTTGATTACCGATATCTATTTGCCCGACAAGCATTATTACAATGACCAGCTGATTCATTTGGATACTAACAACCGCTTCTTGTCGGAAAAACTCTCAGCCGACTATTCGCTTAATGATAGCAATTCCATCGGTGGCTCTTATCGCTACTATGGCATGTTGAATGGCAGGACGAATAGTGTTAGCCGGCAGGATGTATTGCTGAATGGTATGGCACATGGCAGCATTGATCAGGAAGAGGTTATGAAGCCTTTTCTTAGTTTGCATCAGGCTGATATATATTATGTGGGAAAGGTTGGACATGTAGGTGTTGATTTTAACGCCACATATTATGCTGTCAAAAACAGGCGTAATGATGAGGGCTTTGAAATCAGCAAGGAGTTGGGCAATCAGGAGGTACACTCAAGCAATCGCCAGAATAGCGATATGTGGGCAGGCAAGTTGGTTGTGAACATTCCTTTGTGGAAAGGAAATATGTCTGTAGGAACGGAGATGTCGAAGACAGACTCGCACGGAACGTTTCTAAATGAAGAGCAGTTGGTGCCATCCACAAAGACGGATATCCATGAAAGGAATATTGCCGGCTTTGCACAGTACGGACTGGTTCTCAACAAGTGGACTGTAGGACTTGGTGTGCGTTACGAGAATATCGTCCGTGACTATCTGTCTGATGGAGTTAAGCAGGACGATGTTAGTAGGAAGTATAACAACTTTTTTCCTAATCTCAGCGTATCATGGAACAAAGGCAACTGGAATTGGCAACTTAATATCAACGAGAAGATACATCGTCCAAGCTATCGGCAGTTGGGCAACTTCATGCAGTTTGACAACCGTTTCCTTTATGAAGGTGGAAATCCTACCTTGCAACCGGAGAAGGTGTTCAATGTTGAGGCAATGATGTTATATAAGTGGCTGAATGTATCTGTAGGTTACAAATACCTGAAGGATGTGATGGAGTGGACCAAGTATATCTATCCAGGAAAGGAGTTTGCTTATAACACGTCGTTGAATTTCAACCATAAGCAGTTGCTTTATGCTTCTGTAAATGTTTCGCCAAGGTTCGGCATCTTCCGTCCTACGTGGAAAATAAATTACAGTCAGCAGTTCTTCGATACTGAGAAGTATGGCTCCAGCAAGGCATTAGGCAAACCTTTGCTGTCTTGTTCGCTTGACAATCATTTCGCTCTTTCAGAGACCATAGGAGCGGCAATGAATTTTTATGCCGCTACATCCAATGCAGATGGATTTCTTATGCATAAGAGCAGTTACAGCGTAAATCTGCGGTTTTACAAGTCGTTTGCCAACCGCACATGGGTAATTTATCTTTCTGCAAACGACATCTTAAAGACGGCTAAGGAACGTTGGACGATGTACGGACTTGGGTCGGGCACAACGAAAGACTGCTACAATTACACTCGAAACGTCTCCTTGCAGGTTACGTACAATTTCAATGTCAAGCGCAGCAAGTACAAGGGAACGGGAGCCGGCAATGAGGAGAAGAGCCGCTTGTAGCTTCGTATAAAAGGAAACTCTCTCTGTTAAAATATAGATAAACGAAAATCGGTCAAGCAAAGGCTTGTCAACGAAAGGTTGACAGGCTCTTTGCTTGACCGTTATTCTTTTCTCTCACTTTATTGAACTTTCGCAAGTTCAGTTACTTTATTCCTCTGCGGTTAAGCGCCTCGCTATATCGCTTTGCGTTCTGGAGATGCTCCTCGTAGGTGCGTGCAAAGTTGTGCGTGCCGCTGAAATCCTCCTTTGCGCACATATACAGATAGTCGTGATGTACGTGATTTAGGACGGCGTCAATGCCGGCGATGGACGGAATGCGGATTGGTCCTGGGGGCAGTCCGGGGTTCTTGTATGTGTTGTATGGGCTCTTGATGTAGAGGAGGTTATTGTAGATGCGCTTCAGATCGAAACGTTTCCATGCGAACTTGATGGTCGGGTCAGCCTGCAACGGCATGCCGTCGGGATATTCCGCGTTGCGTAGCATGAGGCGGTTATAGTACATTCCAGCCACCATAGGCTTCTCGCCGTCGTTGGCTGTCTCCTCGTCGATGATGCTTGCCAATGTTGTCACCTCCACAGGCGTCAGTTTCATGGCACGTGCCTTCTCCTCTCGCTGTCCGCTCCAGAAGTTATGGTTCTCCTTCTTCATGCGGTCAAGCAGCTTTTCTACGCTTACATTCCAGTAGATGTCGTACGTGTTGGGGATGAAGAGCGCTGCCACGGTGGCGGTGTCGTAGCCGTATTTCTTGCATATAGCTTCGTCAGAGAGAGCCTTGTAGATGGCTGCGCTGTCCACCATGAGACGCTTTGACAGCTCTGCTGCGAGACGGTCGAGTGTGCGTACTGAAGGAACGGTAAGGCTGACGGGCGACTGCAGTCCGTTCTTCATGTGGCGGAATACGGTGAAGGCTCCCTCGCCGGGCGTGATGGCGTAGCGTCCCGTGCGGATGTTGTCGGCATAATGGCTATGTCGTACGAGCGTCTTGAATCCTGCCATACCATTTGAACTTGATACGTCGGCAAGCTTGGTGTAAACCGAGTCGACGGTGTCGTCCGTGTCGATGTATACGTAGCGCGTTTCGTTGCCTGCTGCCATCGACGCGAAGAAGTAATAATAGACGATGCCTGCCACCACCACTAGACAGGCAACTGCCGGGATGAGGTATTTTCTTCTTGTGTTCTTTTTCATTGTTTGTGTTATTTTATTCAACTAATTTGTGTCTTAATACCGTACAAAGGTATTAGAATTATGACATACGACAAAATATATTAAGTGTTTTTAATTCGATGAAGTATTTTAGTGGTGTCTTAAACAAAATATGTGTACTTTTGCAGCTGATTGAACAACGAGGATAATCACAATAATAATATACACCATTAATATATATCAGTCATGTATAACACTTACATATTCGACCTTGACGGCACCCTGCTGTCCACCCTTGCTGACCTTGCAGCCAGTTGCAACTATGCTCTTACCTCCAATGGCATGCCGGAGCGCACCATCGACGAGGTTCGTAGATTTGTGGGCAACGGTGTGAAGAAGCTCATGGAGCGTGCCGTTCCCGGCGGTCTTGATAATCCGGCGTTCGACAAGACCTACGCCGACTTCCGCCAGCATTACATGCAACACAATCTTGACACCACGTGTCCTTACGACGGTGTGATGGAACTGCTGCATGAACTGAAGCGCCGTGGCAAGAAGGTGGCTGTGGTAAGCAATAAGTTTTATGCGGCAACACAGGAACTTTGCCGTCATTTCTTCGGCGACGAGCTTGTGCCCGTTGCCATCGGCGAGCGTGAGGACATACGCAAGAAGCCGTCTCCCGACACCGTAATAGAGGCTATGAAGCAGCTCGGCGTAACGGCGGAAGGGGCGGTATATATAGGCGACAGCGACGTTGATATAGAGACGGCACGCAATTCGGGCATGCCCTGCATCAGCGTCCTTTGGGGATTCCGCGACAAGGAATTTCTGCTTGCACACGGAGCCACCACGCTCGTGGAACGTCCGGAGCAGATACTCGCATGTTAATAAAGACGCTATTGTTTGGTGGAAATAAGACATATTGTTGGTTTAAGGACAAAAAATAAGTCATATCGTTTTGCTGTAAGGAAAAAAGATGGTAACTTTGAAAATGTTAAAACAGCATTCTTATTAAACCTTATTAAAACCTTATGATTATGGTAGAATACTTCTTGCAACACATTTGGATGATATGGGCAGTAGTTGCCTTTGTGTGCCTGATAATGGAGATGACGTCTGGCGACTTCTTCATCACGTGTTTCGGCATCGGAGCCTTGTGTGCTATGGGCGTGTCGCTCACACCGGCGCCATTCCGGTTGCAGGTTGTGGCGTTTGCAGTGTTCTCCGTACTGTCCATTTATTTCCTGCGTCCGCGCCTCGTTGCCATGCTCAATGCCAAAGCCAACCATCGTGTAAGCAACGCCGATGCCATTATAGGCAGAGTGGGAGAGGTCTCGGAATCTGTGAAAGCCGGCGGTTACGGACGTGTGAAGCTGGACGGCGACGACTGGAAAGCAGAAAGCGATGCCGTGAATGACATCCCCGTCGGAGCGCGTGTCAGAATCATTGGCAGGGAAAGCATCATCGTAAAGGTGGAGCCGGTGGCATAAGAATATCGCTGATAGGCAGCGAACAGATTAAGTACTTTAACCAACAATATTAACTTTAACCAACATCAATTTATTATTATGAGTGTAATAACCGTCTTTCTTATAGCACTTGTTGTGCTTGCTGTAGTCTTCGTAAAGATGGCTGTAGTGATAATCCCGCAGAGCGAAACAAAGATAGTGGAGCGTCTTGGCAAGTATTATGCAACGCTCGGACCCGGCATAAACATCATCATCCCCTTCATGGATCGCGCCAAGACCATCGTGACCATGTATCGTGGCAGATATGCTTACTCCACTACTATCGACCTTCGTGAGCAGGTTTACGACTTTGACAAGCAGAACGTTATCACAAAGGATAACATTCAGATGCAGATCAATGCTCTTTTGTATTTCCAGATTGTCGATCCGTTCAAGGCTGTGTATGAGATTAACAACCTTCCCAACGCCATTGAGAAGCTCACGCAGACCACTCTGCGTAACATCATAGGCGAGATGGAGCTTGATCAGACGCTCACCTCACGCGATACCATCAACACCAAGCTGCGTGCCGTCCTCGATGACGCCACAAACAAGTGGGGCATCAAGGTGAACCGTGTGGAGCTGCAGGACATCATTCCGCCGGCAAGCGTGCTTCAGGCAATGGAGAAGCAGATGCAGGCAGAGCGAAACAAGCGTGCCACCATCCTCACGTCTGAGGGTCAGAAGCAGGCTGAAATCCTCAAGTCAGAGGGTGAGAAGACATCCACAATCAACCGCGCTGAGGCAGCCAAGCAGCAGGAAATCCTGCGTGCAGAGGGTGAAGCACAGGCCCGCATCCGTAAGGCTGAGGCTGAAGCCATCGCCATTGAGAAAATCACGGAGGCAGTAGGCAAGAGCACAAATCCTGCCAACTACCTGCTCGCACAGAAGTATATCCAGATGATGGAGCAACTCGCACAGGGCAATCAGGCAAAGACCGTATTCCTGCCCTTCGAGGCTACAAACATGCTTGGTAGTCTGGGAGGAATAAAGGAATTGTTTAAGGAAAAGGAATAAAAATAAATTAATAACAAGAATGTTCCACTCGGCTTAAGCGATAGCAGCATACTGTTCACTTCGCTATGAAGCTATAAGGGAGTGGTACTTATTAAACACTATTATGAATATTTGCATATTTGTTGGCGCACGTCCAAACTTCATCAAAGTAGCCCCGATTCTTCGTGTCATGGAAGCGGCAGGAGTCAGCCACAGCCTCGTTTACGCTGGCCGTGAGGATGACCCCACACTTGAGCCGTCACTCTTCGACGACCTTCAGATGCGTCGTCCCGACGTCTTCCTTGGTGTCGACTGCGAGAACCTTAACGAGCTTACGGGACAGGTGATGTCCGCCTTCGAACGCTATCTGCAAAACCACAAGACCGACGCCGTTATCGTGGTGGACGACCTCGCCTCCACAATGGCTGCTGCTATCGTCACCAAGAAGCAGGGCATACGCCTCGCACACCTGGTGGCTGGTACTCGCTCTTTCGACATCAACATGCCGAAAGAAATCAATCGTCTCGTCATTGACGGACTCTCTGACCTCCTCTTCACAGCGGGCATCGGCGGCAGTAGTGCAGCTACCCGTGAGGGAGCTGAGTCGTCAAAGATATACATGGTGGGCAACATCCTTATGGACACTCTCCGCTTCAATCATCAGCGCATGCAGCGTCCCGCGGTCATGGATGAGTTGGGACTTGAGGACGGCTCTTACATCGTCTTCACGCTTAACCGCAAGGCTCTCATCGACAATACAGACGAGCTGCGCGGCCTTATGGTAAGCATGATGGAGCATGCAGGCGACAAGCCCGTTGTGGCACCGCTCCGCAAGCGTGCTGCAGAGGCTGTGGAGCACATCGTAAGCGAGAATCCGCAGCTTTTCAAGGGTCTGCATCTTGTAAGCCCGCTCGGCTATCTTGACTTCGGCTATCTCACAGCACACGCTCTTGGCGTAGTGACCGACTCAGGCAATGTGGCTGAGGAGGCTACATTCAACATGGTGCCGTGCATCACGCTCAACAGCTACACCGAACACATCGAGACCGTCAAGACAGGATCAAACGTACTCGTCGGCGAAGATTCCGTGCTTCTTGGCGAAGAAATCAGCCGCATGGTGGCAGGCGAATGGAAGCATTGTGCCATCCCTGAACGTTGGGACGGTCGTTCTGCAGAACGCATCGTGCAGATATTGAGAGAAGTATGCCAGGGGTAAGGGCTTTATAGTCCTGCCCCAATCCTCCCGCAAACCAAGGTGTACTTAATAAAAATCATAAATCCATCAACAAACCAAAAACTAACATTTATGAACAACAAGTATTCTATCCTAAGCGCAGCGCTCATAGCGCTCGGCATCGTAGTCCTTGGTTTATGCATCAAGGGAGGTATTGACAATTTCGCTAACAAGGATCGCAAGGTTACTGTCAAGGGACTTGCTGAGAAGGAGGTGGACGCCGACAAGGTGACGTGGCCTATCGTCTCAAAGGAACTTGGCGATGACCTTCCCGATCTTTACACACGCCTCGGCAATACTCAGGCGAAGATTAAGCGCTTCCTCACCTCCCATGGCATAAAAGCCTCGGAGATCAGCGTCAACGCTCCCATCGTTATCGACCTTAATGCCAACCAGTATGGCAGCAAAGACCGCAATTACCGCTACAACATTACGTCCGTCATCACCGTAACGTCCAACAACGTCAAGCTTGTGCGTTCCATCATTGCCCGTCAAGCCGACCTGCTCAAGGAAGACGTGGCCATTGTGGACGGCGGTTACGAGAATCCTGTAAAGTACGAGTATGTGTCGTTCCAGGAAATGAAGCCGGAGATGATGGAGGAGGCTATAGCCAATGCGCAGAAGACAGCAGAGAAGTTTGCTGCCAACTCTAAGAGCAAACTCAATAAGATTGTGTCAGCTGACCAAGGCCAGTTCTCCATCGACGACCGCGACCAGACAACACCTTATATTAAGAAGGTGCGCGTCGTGACCACCATCGTCTACTCGCTGAAGGACTAAGACGTAATGATTATGGTATAAAAACTGCATATTGTAAAAGATTTAGCGTTAATTGTGTTAAAAAAGTAAATTTCTTAGGTTTACCTCTTGACACGTGTCAATATTATTGCTATATTTGCGATATCTATTAAAACAATAGTACTTACTATATACCATAGGATAATGTCTCACATCCTTTAGTCATTAACAAGTAGAAGCCTATACGAGACAAAAGGCTGGAAAAGGAGGATATTATGATGAAGACTATTAAGCGCAGTTATGATCTGGAGTCATACGAGCTGGACAATGTTTATAACGAACCTGATGACCGCCACGGTCGTTTAGATTCCTCCATTTGGTACAACTAACGAATGTCGTTTCAGACATCATAAGCTACATTTTTAAGGTGAGTCCCCGGAGAGAAAGTTCCTGAATCAGGAACATTCCTTCGGGGATTTTCAATTTTCATTCATTACTTTTCTGAAAGCTCTGAACGCCATCAGTCTGTTGTCTTCTTGAGGTTGCATTACCACGAACATGTGATTGTCTTCCTTGCGCGCAGTCATTATCTTTATTATCTGTTCCGCCAACCTTTCTGCCGTCTCGCCGTCAATGGAAGCGAAGAAATGCGAGAAGCAGAATATTGTGAGGGTGGGCGATTGGGCTGCGTCAGACAGGCTTTCAGCCGCTTCTTCCATTGAAGAAGCAAAGCGCTGGCTGATGTTTTGTCCGCCGAACCGTTTCATCTGCCTTTCGCCTTCAGCCCGCATTTCTTCCGAAACGTCAATGCCAACATACTCAATATTGAGGTCATCGTCCGCCATAGTTTCCGCCAATGCCACACCGCACGTCGCCGGACCACATCCTACGTCCACCATTCGCAAGTGTCCGCCGTATTCTGCGGCAAGCTTCATCAGCTCTTCTTTTCTTGCCAAGAACGTCTGCTTCGCCTCATTCAGGTATTTCGGCATGAGGTAACGGCAGAATATTTCCACCTGATTGGCAGCTGTCAAGCCAATGTTTCTTTCCTCTTCGCGGCTGTATACCGACATTCCGTGTGAGAAGTCGGACCTACCGTAGCATATAAACACAAGGTTGGCGTCGCGGTTGTTGCCGAGGAAAGCGTCGTCCTCGCTGTCTCGTTGGGCAGCCGTCGGCATTCTGAAGTCGCCCTTGCAGAATTGTTCCGTAGGAACGTCCACGTATCCGTCCTTGCTTTTCACGAACTCCAGCAGATTGTAGAACGTATAGTTCTCGCGCAGAATGTCGGGATTTCCGACGAGCACGAGGTGCAGACGTGCACGCGTCATCGCCACGTTCAGCTTACGGTCAATCACCATTCCGTCCTCCTCGAAGACGTTGTTGGTGAGGAAGTTGAGCTGGTAAGGCTGCTGTACGGTGAAACCATAGATGATATAGTCGCGCTGGCTGCCCTGATATCTCTCCACGGTGTCGATGGTGATGTTATGGAGAACGCCGATGCCGTAGCGGTCGATGGCTCCGCGTATGGTGGCTATCTGGTTGCGATAAGGCACAATTACGCCCACCGTCTGGCTTTCGTCAAATCTGTCCTTACATATATTATATATCTGCATCACCGTGGCGGCAATCATTTCCGCCTCCACCTGATTGGTCTTCACCGAAGCAGCCGCCATTGGCTTCTGCGCTGCCACAAAGGCTATGCGGTGTGTGCGGAGCATCTGCTCTATGCCGTTCTGCGAATGGCAGGTCTCTATAGGGAGCGTCTGATGATGGAGCGGCACCACTTCCAGCCGGTTGCCATAGAAGGCGTAGTTCGGAAACTCAGCTATGTCGCGGTGCATACGTCCCTGCCGTGTGAGCATATACACGTAGCGCGGGTCATATCCGTGGTCAGTCTTGAAGTTGGAGAGGAGTCGTTCGAAGAGCGACAGACGACAGTCGGTCAGTCCTATGCTGCGCAGTTCGTCGTCATCTACGTGCGATTCCTCCGGTGTCTGCTGCACCACGGCTGGCAACTGCTTGTGGTCGCCGATGAGCACGAAGCGCGATATGGCGTCGCGTCCACCCGACTGTGCGCTGAGCAGTCCGATAAGATGAGGCTCCAGTATCTGCGACGACTCGTCGATGACGGCAAGGTCGAAGTGCTTTATCTTGAAGAGGTGGATGTTGGCGTTGAGCGCAGCCGTAGTGGCGCAGAACACCCGCATGCCGCTTATCACGTCCTTCACCTCCTTCGAGGTGTGGCATTGCTGCACGCGCTCCGATAGCAGATGGTCATGATAAGCCTCGTCGCAGTTTAGCGGCGAACCTATTCGCAGAAAATCTATTTGGCTCTCCACCAGCTTTGAGCATATCTCGTCCACGGCACGGTTAGTGTAAGAGAGCAGCAGCACGTTGGAGTGAGGGTCTGTAAGTTCCTCCTTGAGGATGTTCAGCAGACCGAACGATGTCTTGCCCGTACCCGGCGGGCCGATAACGAGAAAGAGGTCGCGCGACTGCTTGGCTCGTTCCACAAGCGTATTGAAAGCGCCATACTCGCCCCGCATGTGTATGTGTTCGTCAATGGTGGGCTGTCGTTGGCTGAGGATAAGGTCGCGTCGCTGCTTCGATGCGGAGAGGAAGCTGTGCATGGCGCTGTAGAGAGCGCGTGATGACGATTCGAACATGTCGTGCTCTATAGCCCAGAACGTGCCGTCGGGCGTGTCGAACACCTGACGGTCAGTCTGCGAGTTGCGCAGCACCAGTTCCACTCCCTCCGTCGTAATCTCCTTGATGGAGGCACGGTTCACCATCTGTGCACAGGCGTTGGGTGTGGCGTCCGCCTTATATGGATAGAGAATGACGATGTCGCCCTTACGGAAGTTTGACGTATCAGCCGACTGCTCCCTTGCGAAGTTCAGCGAGATGCTCTCCACCATGCCGTCCTTGTTCTGTCCGAACGAGCTGATGGTCAGTTCCTCGTAAATGTTGCCAGCCGCTCGCTTGTCCTCCAATGTGTCCAGCCAGATGGCAGCAAATCCGCTGTCGTCCTTCGTCTTGTTGCCCACCTTGGAGAGAAGATGCTCGCGCTCCACGAATTCCATGAAGCGGAAATAGTAAGCACGTTCCAGCGGCGAGGCTTCATGTATGGGCGAGAGCAGCCGGTCAAGTTCAGGACGGGTCCATTCGTCCCACAGTCGTCCGGTGGCTCCCTTGCGGTTGAGCATCTCCGGCGTGAGTTTCTCCAGCACCCTCAGTCCGCTGCTTGTCTGCGTGGTGTCGCACCAAGTCAGCAGATTGCGCATGCGGATGGCACGCAGCGTCAGTTCCGGGAGGTTGGCTATAGACACCAGTCCCTCGGAATACTTCGAGTAGAGAAGCATGAAGTGGCGCAGCTCGTCAGAGTGTTTTCTGAATTCGTAGCTGAACAGCGCCCTGTAAAGCGACAGCTGCACGAGGTGTTTCTCCTGCGGTTCGGGTCGGTTGGGATTGAATCCCGGAGCCGAGAAAGGCACGAAAGCGCCCTTGCCCGACTTCTGCTCTATGATGGTGGTGCGTCCCTCCTTGTCATGCAGAAAGTCGAGACGTCCCTGAATGCCCAGCACTTCGCTGAAGAAAGTAGGCTCCAGCACCACCGCCTTCGGGTCATACTCGTCTATTTCTCTTGGCAGACGCTCTCCTATAAGCCTTTGTATGTTCTGCTTTTGCATGCGTGCGTCCGTATAGAACTTGTCCACCGTGCCCCTGTCGTTCATGTCGTCGCATGACGTGAGGCTGATGGTATTGGCTTTGAAAAACTCCATCACTCCCTCGCCGAACGACACTTCACGACTGTGCACCGTGTCGTCAAGGAAGCGTCCTGCAAGATTTCCCAGATGGATGTGCACGGTGTTGGCTTGCGGCTTCAGACGGTTCACCATATTCACGTAAGGCGACTCGGCGTAACTCTCGAAGCAAGAGGCTATGGTGGTGATGTCGATGAGGTAGTCAGGCTCGAAGATTATCAGTTCCGGCATGCAGACATTCTCCTCCATGCGGATGCGCACAAGATTGAGCTGCGAGTCCTTTGCAAGAATCTGCTTCAGGTAAGTCCAGTCGCCCTTGCCGTTATGCGTGAGATATCTGTTTTGCGTTCCGTAACACACCTTCATCTCCGAAGCGTTCTGCTCCTCCGTTACGTATATATAGTCGTCGTCCCACGAGTTCACCACCACGCGCAGCATATTGATGTCAATCTTGCTCCACCTCGTCTTGCGGTCCTTCTTTGGGAAAAGCCTTGCGAGCGACTGCGGTATGCTCATCCTGCCGTTTATCGCCGACACGAGCAGAGCCGTTGCCTTGATGTCGTATGGCAGCGACGTAGTAAGGTCGTTGTCCGCTGTGTCGTGAATGGCGTTGAGCACCTTTCGCGTGTCGTGTATGAGGATGGCGTCCTCAGCCGGAATGTCATGCTGCTTTATGATATAGTCAAGCTTGGCGAACAGTCCGATAAAGTTGATGCTGTTCAGTGCGATGGCTTGGTTGACGATTCGCTTAAACGTATCGCGCAAAACATAATAGCGTTCGCGTATAGGGATGTCAGCTGTGGCAATGTCCTCCAGTTGGTCAAAGAAGGACATGGCACAGTCAGCGGTATAGCATTTATTCGTGTGATTATTCAATGTCGGAATCATATTGATTATACTTGGCAAACTTACATAAAAAAAGCGAATTATACGCCAGTTCTATAAAAAAACTGAGACCATAGCGCATAATGATACATTCAAAACTCCTAATTCTTCGACGCTTCCGCTGAAGACGATATTTGCATTCCTGACGCTCAATACTCCTCGTTCAGCGCACTAAGAAATATTTGGTGCGAAATTCTTGAGTTTTGAGCGTGCAGCGATAGTGCGCTGACATACAGCTGGTTATGCTGTTAAGAAAAGAAATATGCAATGAATGACGGAGCAAAACAAGCATCTTTGGGCTGCTATAGAGCCACTTTTACACTCCAATATAGCCTCTCTTGTCATGCAATACAGCCTCTCTTTCACTCTTATAGGGTTACTATTGGAGTGTAAAAGAGGCTGTATTGATAAATCAGGGTGTCACAAATGCAACAAAACCACACAAAAACAGCAAGACAAATCTCTAAAACCGAATTTTATTTTGTAACATGTTTTTACTCTATAGACAATATTTGTATGGCGAAAATTCAAATAATTCAGGATAATCATTCGTGATTATCAAGGATTGTTTTTATTGATACCCATACAAGTACCCATACAAGTAGTAGTGGTGCATGCTCCTATAAACTTCATCCATAATAATGTAATGTGTGAATGACGAAAACTTCGTAACTTTGCATGTATGGAAAAGAAGATATTGCCCGTATTGGGTATGGCATGTGCCGGATGTAGCGCCAATGTGGAGCGCAGGCTGAAGGCTATGGACGGAATGAAGAGTGTGGCGGTGTCGTTGCCGGGACGCACGGCGATGGTGGAGTATGACGAAAGCAAGGTTACGCCTGCCGACATGAAGAAGGTGGTGGACGCGGCTGGCTTTGAACTTATCATCGACGAGGAGACCCGTGTGGACACGATAGAGAAGAACAGCTATCGTCTGCAGCTGAGGCGCATGGCTGTGTCGTGGGTGTTGGCATTGCTGACGATGGCTGTCTCGATGGGATGGCTGGCGGTGGGCGGACGTGACGCTGCCAATCAGACGATGCTGATAATCGCACTTGCGAATATTGCCTATTGCGGACGACAGTTTTATGCCAATGCCTGGCGACTGCTGGTTCATCGCTCAGCCAATATGGACACGCTTGTGGCGATGTCCACAGCCATCTCGTTCCTCTTCAGCGTCTTCAATACTTTCTGGGGCGAACAGTTCTGGGGAGCACGTGGCATAGAGTGGCACACTTATTACGACGCATCGGTAATGATCATTACCTTTGTGCTGACGGGTCGTTGTCTTGAGGAGCGTGCGAAGAAATCCACGGCTTCTGCCATACGCTCGCTTATGGGACTCGTGCCGAAGCAAGCGCATGTCGTCAGCATGGGCGAAGTGTGTGACGTGCCCCTTGCTGCCGTGGCAAAGGGCGACATCGTGGAGGTGCGTCAGGGCGAGAAAGTGCCGGTGGACGGAGTGGTAAGCGAAGGAGAAGGCGGTGTGGACGAGTCGATGATATCCGGCGAACCGCTGCTTGTAGGCAAGCATGCCGGCGACCGTCTGCTTGCCGGAACCATAGTGGGCGAGGGATGTCTTCGCTTCCGTGCCGAGCAGGTGGGCTCAGAGACCGTCCTTGCCAACATCATTCGCATGGTGGAGGAGGCGCAAGGCTCGAAGGCTCCCGTACAGCGCTTTGTGGACAAGGCAGCCTTGGTGTTCGTGCCGTGCGTGCTGTTGTTGGCTGTGCTTACGTTTGTGGTATGGATGGTAGTCGGCGGTGAGGCCATGTTGCCGCAGGCATTGCTGTCAGCGGTGTCCGTTCTGGTCATTGCCTGTCCGTGCGCCATGGGACTTGCTACGCCCACAGCCCTTATGGTGGGCATCGGAAAGGCGGCACAGAGGGGCATCCTCGTTAAGGACGCCACGGCTGTGGAGCAGCTCTGCCGCGTGAACGCCGTGGTCATTGACAAGACAGGAACGCTGACCGTTCCCAATAAGGACGTCAACTTTAAGCTGGCTGACGACGTAGCTATCGAACAGCGTGAGCGTCTGAAGCCGCATGCTGCCGAGGCTGTGGCATTGCTGCAGGAGCGTGGTGTGGAAGTATGGATGATGAGTGGCGACAAGGAAGAGGCTGCCGCTTACTGGGCTGGCAAGACGGGCATAAAGCACTGGAAGAGCCGTTGTATGCCGCAGGACAAGGAGAATATGGTGCGCAGCCTCCAGACGGAAGGCAAGTGCGTGGCTATGGTTGGCGACGGCATCAACGACTCGCAGGCTCTTGCTCTCGCAGATGTCAGCATAGCCATGGGTCGCGGCACGGACGTGGCGATGGACGTGGCGCAGGTGACGCTGATGGGCGACGACCTGCGGCGCATCCCCGAGGCTTGCCAGTTGTCGCAGCGCACAGTGGGCATGATACGTCAGAATCTCTTCTGGGCGTTCATATATAATATTGTGTGCATCCCGCTCGCAGCCGGCTTGCCCCACGTCTTCGGCTTCAACATCCAGATAACGCCCATGTGGGCAAGTGCCCTAATGGCAATGTCGAGCGTGAGCGTAGTGACGAACAGTCTCAGGCTGAAGTATAAGAAGTAAGATGCTTTATCTGCTCGGCATCCATCTGTTCTCCACTGTCACTTCGATGCTCATATTGTTGTTGAAGTTGTAGCGGAGGGTGGCTCCGATGCGGTCGCCGATGCCTGAGAGGTCGTAGGCAGAGTAGGAGGGGAAGCCGTAGAAGTTGCGGCTGAAACCTCCGAAGCCATATCCTCCGAAACCGTATCCTCCGTAATAGCCGTCGTAAAGACCGTAGCGCAGGCGGTTGCCTACGTTGTTGGTGATCGACTTCTGTCCCCAAATGTAGGCTTCCAGGTGCTCGTTGAATCGGTAGCCCATTACGGCGGACAGACCTGCGTCGTGCCAGTTGCCTCCGGCATAGTTGACGTTGTTAAGATATCCTCCGACGGCTACGGACAGCTTGTCATTGATGGGCATGGCGTACATGAGGGCTATGTTCTGCTGAAAACCGGCTCCGCTGTGCGCCCCTTTACCGAATTCGGCAAAGACCGACGCGCCAATCTGTACGTTAAGTCCGCGATGCAGTCCCCAACTGTTCCATCCTCCGAAAGCCAAAGGATAACGGCAGGTGGTGTCCACCTGACCCTGAGCGTTAAGTGGAGGAAGCATGAGCGAGTCCTGATGCTGGCTCTGCCTCTCCGCTTCCGCCATAGCCTCCTCGCGCCACTGGCGTGATCGTCCGCCGTAACGTGTGGGCATGATGCGCTGAAGAGCCGACTCGTCAAAGCGGGCAGGCATGTCCTTGGCGTTCAGGCTGACGTCCTGCGCTTTACACGTGACGGTGAAGAGAAAGGCGAAAGCTGCTAATATGAAAAACCTTCTTGTATTGTCCATAACTGTAAAATCTGCGTTATCAACAGCAAAATTAGCCATTATGGACGTAAACCGAAAGGCTTTTCATACACTTTAACTATAATTTATGGTTAATCTATAATTGGCAGAAAACGTAAATGGCCGTAAATTGAAAAATATTTGTTACCTTTACCGCTGTTTTAAATAGTCGTTTAAATTTACATACAGAATAATACCAATGAACATATTCAAGGCTTTGTTCGGTGGACGTAGCAGTCAAGCCGAAGAGAAGAAGGAAGAGAAGAATTTCGAAGTACTCAAATACGATGGTGTGCGTGCTCTCAAGATGCAGCAGTTCGGCTATGCCGTGCAATGCTTCCTGCATGCCTTGGAGCTTAACTCCACCGACCTCGAGTGTCGCGACTATCTGTCGCAGGCATACATCGCCATGGGCGACATGGAGAAGGCTTACGAGCAGTTGCAGAACATCTCCACGGCTTGTCCTGACAATGTGGCTGTGCTGACTCGCCTGGCAGACGTGGCGTACATGATGGAGGATTATGCCGCCATGGCTGATGCTTGCGCGAAGGCGATAGAAGTGGACGAGGCAGACCCGCAGGCTCTCTATCTTTACGCCAAGGCTTATCGTGGACTCGGCGACGTGCCCAATGCCGTGGCTATGCTGACAAAGGCGCTCGACAAGTATGACGACTTCGAGGCGGCAAGGCTTCTGCGTGGCGAGACGCTGCTTGCCAACGGCGATGTGGAGGAAGCCGGCAAGGACGCCGACGAACTCCTGAAGCGCATTGAGGGCAACGAAGACGTGCTGATGCTCAATGCGCGTGTGGCAAAGGCTAAGGGCGATATGGAGAAGGCAGAACAGACTTACGACGCTGTGCTGAACGTCAATCCGTTCTCGGTGGATGCCTTTGCGGAACGTGCGGAAGTCCGCCGTCAGCTTGGCAATGAGGCAGGAGCGGCAGAGGACGAGGCTTCGGCTGAAGAGCTACGTGCGTCGCAGCAGCAGCCGGGTGAGGACATCGGAGAGAAGGTGAAAGACCGCATGAAGTCGATGGATCCTTACAAGATTTTCTATAACGAATAGGTAGGGAAAAGGCAGGAGTTATGAGGCATGTGTCGCGAAAATGTGAAGATTAATGACATTTTATCGTAAATTATTTGCATGAAACAAATAAATGTCTTACTTTTGCGTTGAATAAAAACAATAATTAGTTATGAGTAACGTTTTCGCATACATTTACCGATTTTACTTTTACTTTGCAAGGAATTGTGAAGCGGGAAGTTGCGTGTGAATTCAACTTATGACAGAAAGGGAAAATATTTAATATATCCTATAATCCGGGCCCCGCTTCACGTTGACAGTGAAAGCGGGGCTTTCGCGTTTCAAGGCGCGAAGAAACATCGATAAATCCAATATGAAGAGAATAGCCATACAGGGCTTTCAAGGCTCCTTCCACGACATTGCCGCCCACCAGTATTTTCAGGGCGAGCAGATACAGCTGATATGCTGCGCCACCTTCGAGCAGGTGTTCGACAATATGCGCCGCGACCCGACTGTGATTGGCATGACAGCCATAGAGAACACCATAGCCGGAAGTCTGCTCCACAATTACGAACTGCTTCGCGCCTCTGGTGCTACGGTGGTGGGAGAGCACAAGTTGCACATCGAACACTGCATCTGTTGTCTGCCCGAGGACGATTGGGACACGCTTAAGGAGGTGCACTCGCACCCCGTGGCGCTTGCACAATGCAACGCCTTTCTCTCTCGTCATCCTGACATGAAAGCGGTGGAAGCGGATGACACGGCAGGCGCGGCAGAATACATTGCCAAGCATAAATGTCACGGATGGGCAGCTATCTGCAATGCTTCGGCTGCGAGGATGTACGGGCTGAAGGTGCTCGAGGATAACATACATGACAACAAGCACAACTTCACGCGCTTCCTCGTCATTGCCAATCCCAACAAGGCAGACTTCCTTCGTCCGCTTGAGAAGGCAGACAAGGCGAGCATAGTCTTCCACGTGGCGCATGAGGAGGGAAGCCTCTCGAAGGTGCTGACCATCCTCTCCTTCTACGGCATCAACCTCACGAAGATACAGTCGCTGCCCGTGATAGGATGCGAATGGGAATATCTCTTCTATGTGGACCTGACATTCAACAGCCTGACGCGATATCGACAGAGTATCGACGCCATCATACCGCTGACACGGTCGCTGAAGATTCTCGGCGAATACGTGGGCAAGTAAATATATAATGTATCATTAAAAAAACACACATGCTTATGGAGAACCTTGCTACATTAACAACAGCCGTACACCCCGCAACACGCCTTTCCAACGTACAGGAGTATTATTTTTCGCGGAAGCTGAAGGAGGTGGCACGCCTTAATGCAGAGGGACGCGACATCATCTCGCTGGCTATAGGTTCTCCTGACATGCCACCGTCACAGCGTACGGTGGAACGCCTCTGTGAGGTGGCGTCGCAGCCGGAGGCGCATGGCTATCAGCCCACGATGGGCACGCCCGAACTGCGCCAGGCTATGGCAGACTTTTATGCACGCTGGTACGGAGTAGACGTGGATGCGCAGACGGAAGTGCTGCCGCTCATCGGATCGAAGGAGGGCATCCTCCACGTTACGCTTGCCTTCGTCAATCCCGGCGAGGAAGTGCTTGTTCCCAATCCGGGTTACCCCACTTACACGTCGCTAAGCAAGATTCTCGGAGCGAAGGTGGTCAGCTATGACCTCAGAGAGGACAACGCGTGGCAGCCCGACTTTGACGAACTGGAGAGCATGGACCTCTCTAACGTGAAGCTGATGTGGACCAACTATCCCAATATGCCGACAGGAGGAAACGCACAGCGCGAGACATACGAACGGCTTGTCGATTTCGCACTACGCCACAACATCGTGGTGGTGAACGACAATCCTTACTCTTTCATCCTCAACGAACATCCAATGTCCATCATGCAAGTGGAGGGAGCGAGGGAATGCTGCATTGAGTTCAACTCGATGTCGAAGAGTCATAACATGCCCGGATGGCGTGTCGGAATGTGCATCGCCAATCCCACGTTCACGTCGTGGATATTGAAGATTAAGAGCAATGTCGACTCAGGAACATTCCGTGGCATACAGCTCGCCGCAGCTGCCGCGCTTACCGAGAACACGCCGGAATGGCACCGCGAAGCCAACATCACCACATATCGCCGACGCCGCGACAAGGCTGAGCGGATGATGACAACGCTGGGATGCACATACGACCCGCAGCAGGTGGGCATGTTCCTTTGGGGACGCATTCCCGACGCCTACGACGGATGCGAGCAACTTACGGAGCGCGTGCTCAATGAGGCAAGAGTCTTCATTACGCCGGGATTTATCTTTGGGTCGAACGGCAACAGATATGTGCGCATCAGCCTTTGTGCTAAGGACGAGAAGATGGACGAGGCACTGGAGAGAATGAGGCGCATAAGATGGACACACTGACAGTAAACAGAATTACGAATACAGAAAATAAACATAACTATGGATATAGAACTCAAACCATTGAACTTACCGGGCAGCGATGACCGCCCGTTCGTTATAGCAGGACCTTGCTCGGCTGAGACCGAGGAACAGGTGATGACAACAGCACGCCAGTTGGCTTCGCACGGATTCAGAATGTTTCGTGCGGGAGTGTGGAAGCCGCGCACCAAGCCGGGTGGCTTCGAGGGCAACGGCGAGACAGCGCTGCCGTGGCTGAAGCGCGTGAAGGAGGAGACAGGCATGCTCATCTCCACAGAGGTGGCAACGCCGGAGCATGTAGAGCTTGCCCTTAAGTACGACGTTGACATCCTTTGGATTGGAGCGCGTACCTCTGCCAATCCCTTTGCCATGCAGGCGATAGCCGACAGTCTGAAGGGAGTGGACATCCCCGTCTTTGTGAAGAATCCGGTAAATCCCGACTTGGAGTTGTGGATAGGAGCTATGGAGCGCATCAATCAGGCAGGTGTAAAGCGTCTGGCTGCCATACACCGCGGCTTCTCCAGCTACGAGAAGAAGATCTATCGCAACCTTCCCATGTGGCAGATTCCCATAGAGCTGCGACGACGCATGCCGGACCTGCCCGTCATCTGCGACCCCAGTCATATCGGTGGACGCCGCGAGCTCATAGCTCCTCTTTGCCAGCAGGCGATGGACCTCGGTTTCGACGGACTTATGGTGGAGAGTCATTGTGCACCGGACGCAGCATGGAGCGACGCCAAGCAGCAGGTGACGCCGGACGTGCTCAACTATATCCTCAGCCTTCTGGTCATCCGTGACGAGAAGGTGGTGACGGAAGGCATACATATGCTCCGCAAGCAGATAGACGAAATAGACAACGGCATCATGGAACTCCTTGCCAAGCGAATGAGCGTCTGCCGCGAGATAGGCAGATATAAGAAGGAACACAACATGACTGTGCTCCAGACCGTTCGCTACAACGAGATTCTGGACAAGCGCGGAGCGCAAGGCTCGCTTGCCGGAATGGATTCAGAGTTCGTGAAGGAGATATTCGAGCATATCCATGAGGAGTCAGTAAGACAGCAGATGGAGATAGTTAATCAGAAGTAAAAGAAAATGAAGATACTTGTTCTTGGCGCGGGGAAGATGGGCAGCTTCTTCCTCGACGTCCTCAGTTTTGATCATGAGACAGCGGTGTACGAGAAAGACCCTAAGCGCATGCGCTTCACATACAACTGCCAGCGCTTCACCACGCTGGACGAGATACGGTCCTTCCAGCCGCAGCTCGTCATCAACGCCGTGACCCTAAAATACACCATAGCAGCCTTTGAGGAGGTGATGCCCGTCATTCCCGCTGACTGCATCATCAGCGACATTTCGTCAGTAAAGACTGGGCTGAAGGAGTTTTATGAGCAGTCGGGTCATTCGTATGTCTCCACTCACCCGATGTTCGGCCCCACGTTCGCCAACCTCGGACAACTCTCCGAGGAGAACGCCATCATCATAAGCGAGGGCGACTATATGGGACGGATATTCTTCAAGGACCTCTACGCACGTCTCGGACTCAACATTTATGAATACACCTTTGAAGAACATGACAAGACAGTGGCTTACTCATTGAGCACGCCGTTCGTCAGCACCTTTGTGTTCTCGGCGGTGATGAAGCATCAGGATGCGCCGGGAACAACCTTCAAGCGCCATCTGCGCATTGCCAAAGGCGTGTTGGGCGAAGACGACTATCTGCTGCAGGAAATACTCTTCAATCCCTATACCAGCGCACAGGTGGAGCAGATACGCGACGAACTCAACGAGCTAATCAGCATCATAGACGAGAAAGACGCTGACCGTATGAAAGCTTACTTGACGAAAATCCGAAATAACGTAAGGCAGGATATCGAACAGATGTAATTATGCTTTTTGTATTCCAAAATGTAAATATTATTGATTTTGTTTGGACGTTACATTTTTTTTCGGTTATTTTGCAACATAACATCGAGAGAAATACAAATCTTAGACCAAGTAATTATAAAACAATAAGACTATGAAAAAGATTACTACACTTTTTGCTGCTGCCGTGATGGCAGTTTCGGCTTCGGCACAGACTGTAGCTGAGAGCAAAACATTCGACAATGTCTATGTTGGTATCAATGCTGGTGTTGCAACAAAAACTACTGGACACGCATCATGGCTTGAGGATCTTGTTCCTAACGTAGGCTTACGCATAGGTCGCAACTTCACACCAGTCTTCGGTCTGGCTGCAGAGAGCAACGTCTACTTCAAGGAGACAAGCGGCTACACAACAGGTACAATCGTAAACTACATCAATACATCACTCCTCGGAACAGTTAACCTTATCAACTGGTTCGGCGGTTATCCTGGTGCTCCGCGCACATTCGAGGTTTCGGCTCTCTACGGACTGGGATGGGGACATCGCTTCACCAATCGCAAGGACCTCAGCACAGCCAACTTCCTTACATCTAAGGTAGGACTCGACTTCGCATTCAATCTCGGTGAGAAGAAGGCTTGGCAGCTCTATTTCGAGCCGTCCCTTAACTATGCTCTCAACGGCAACGGCTATGAGGGTGTGGAATACAACATCAATCGTTCTGCTTTTCAGCTGAACGTGGGCTTGGTTTATAAGTTTAAGAACTCTAACGGCACACACAACTTCGTCAATGCCGTAGGACGCGACCAGTCTGAGGTTGATGCTCTCAATGCACAGATCAACAGTCTCCGCGAAGAGTATAACAATCAGGAGGCTCAGTATAATAAGGTTCTTGCTGACAAGGACAAGCAGATTAACAGCCTCCATAAAGCCCTTGAGGAATGTCAGAATAAGCCGGCTCCTAAGGTATCGACTACTGTCACAAACCTCCAGCCTACCGTAATCTTCGGTCAGGGCAAGTCGTCTGTTGACGCTGCGCAGTATGCTCCCATCGAGCTTATCGCCAACTATATGAAGAACCACAAGGACGCTAAGGTGGAGATCAGAGGCTATGCTTCTCCTGAGGGTTCTGCCGAACTCAACGCCCGCCTTTCACAGGCTCGTGCTGACGCCGTAAGAAACATTCTCATAAAGAGATATAAGATTTCTGCTGACCGTCTTACTGCAAAGGGTATGGGTGCCACTGATAAGCTCTTCGAGCAGGTGGAGTTCAACCGTGTTGCTACGTTCAACGACGTAACGAAGGACTAATCATTCTGCAAATATATGCAAGCGTAACAAGGGCAGCCATTCCTCGCAATGATGGAGTGGCTGCCCGCTTACATTGAAAGAAGCCACATACAATAAAACGCCTAACCTTCTTCTTTATATGACATTCTCCCTGCTTCTCCTTTCTGTCTTCACATTCGTGGAACTAAACTGCGAGAATCTCTTCGACTGCCGTCATGACTCGCTGAAGAACGACACTGAGTTTCTGCATGACGGCTCTTATCACTGGACGCCATATCGTTATTGGCGCAAGCTTGACCGCATCGGTCAGACCATCATAGCTTGCGGCGAGGACCGTTGTGGGGAGAATCTGAAAGATAAGGAGAAAGAATATGGCAGCGGATGGAACTGGAAACTGCCTGACCTTGTGGCGTTGTGCGAGGTGGAGAACGACAGCGTCCTGCGCGACCTCACAAAGCGTTCGCTGCTCAGAAACGCCTGTTATGAGTATGTAATGACGCAGTCCGACGACGAGCGCGGCATCGACGTAGCGCTTCTCTATTCGCCTTACACATTCTGGCTGCTCGAAAGCAGGGCTGTAAGCGTACAGAGAGTGAAAGGCATGCGTCCCACACGAGACGTTCTGTACGCAAAGGGACTTGTATGGGGACGTGATACGCTGCATGTCATGGTTGCGCATTTCCCCAGTCGTAGGGGAGGAGAGGCTTATTCGCGTCCCTTCCGTATGGCAGCAGCAAAGACAGTCTGCGCCCTTGCTGACTCCATAAAGGCTGTTTCGCCCGACGCCAACATCGTTATAGCGGGCGACTTTAATGACTATTCCGAATCGAAGAGTCTGCTTATGATTCGTAATTGTGGCTTCATGGATGTGTCGGCAGGTGCCAAAGGACATAACGGAGCAAAGGGAACGTATCGTTATCAGGGAGAGTGGGGCAGCCTCGACCATATACTTGTAAGCCCTTCGCTTGCCTCCCGCATGCTGTCATGCTGTGTTTATGACGCCCCGTTCCTTCTTGTTCCCGACGAGAAATATGGCGGTGTGAAGCCCCGCCGCAATTATCTCGGACCGCGTTATATGGACGGTTTCAGCGACCATCTGCCGCTTGTGGCTAAATGGTGTCAGCCGGAATGACCGTAAACGTCTATCAAACCCAATCATCATTCTATCCGTAAACCCATCATCACTATATCCTATGAAACGACTCTGCGCTTTTTTCCTTATGTTTTCGCTTTGCCTTTTGCAGGCTTTTGCCGAATCGGACAATCAGTTCTGTCTTGTCACCAATGTCTCCCAACTCCATGTTGGCGACGAGGTGGTTATTGTCAGCCGCGATTATTGTGCTGCAATCAGCAAGTACGAAGCCTCACCTTACATCAAGTCATGCCACGTAGACGTATTGCAGAATGGCGCTGCCGTCGAAGTTAATAACGACAGCGTGGCGGTGTTCGTTATGGAAAAGAGTGGATCATCGTGGAGTTTCAAGAATGAAGAGAAAGGCTGGCTGTGGGCTTCTTCACGTGTAAGCTATGAGTTGTCTTTCAGCAGCGACAAGCCAAAGGCAAAGAGCAATTTGGCAGAAGTAATGGTAAATGCTGACGGAAACGCCATAATAGAATTTGGCGTAAAGAACTATAAGTACTTGAAGTATAATCCTAAAGGTAAGTTTGGCTGCTATTTGTACGACGATTCGCAGGAGCATATCCAGATTTATCGTCGTGTCCGCCGTATGGCTTCCCTCACACTCAGCGAGGATGCTGACAACACACTGGCTCTGAAGGAAGCTTCAGGCTGTCTGGTGGAGAGCGTCTGCCTTGAGCGAACCTTCGTTGCCGATGGCGGATTCTATTCGCTTTGCCTACCGTTCAGCCTTAATAGTGACGACCTCAGCCAGTCGTTGCCTGGCGTTGCGGTCATGCGATTAGTGAGAGCCATCAGTAAAGAATCCGATAAGGTGGAGTTTTCGTTCAGTCGTGTGAGGGAGATTATTGCCGGCGAGCCTTATATAATAAAGGTGGAAGGCGGCGATATCATCGACCCCGTATTCATAAATCGTGAGATAGAAGCGGCAGAACCTAAAGTTGTGACCGTCAATGCAAACTATAATAGCTACAGCTTTCAGGGCACATTCTCCCCTGTCCTTCTAAAGGCTAATGGCTCCACACGCTTTATCAGCTCCGACGGCACGCGCCTTGTCACGCCCAATGGGGAAGGACAGTTTAAGGCAATGCGTGCTTACTTTGTCCTTCCCGACGTAAAATCCTCCACCACTCTTACTGGTGCTGCCGCTCAAAACGTCTATTCCATTAATGTGGAGACATCCATTGATGCCCCAACCATTACGTCTAATCCTACAGTCGCTTACGACTTGTCCGGCAGAAAGACCTCCTTACACAGCAAGGGAATAGTCATTGTGGACGGTAAGAAAATCCTCAATAAGCAATAATGCGCAAATAAATAGCGTTTGTGCCATATTGTTGACGTATGGTAAGCTTTTGTTCGGTTTAGCACCAAACCTGTTCTTAAAACCCTTAAAAAACGTACATATTAGTTGGCTGTTTTGTGAAAACTCTTTACCTTTGCAGCAATTTAATTATCAAAAACACGCAAATGAAACATCAGTTGAGAAGCGCAGTATGTACGGAAGGTCGTCGTATGGCTGGAGCGAGAGCCCTTTGGGTGGCAGCGGGTATGAAGCACGAACAGTTCGGAAAGCCCATCATTGCCATCGTCAACTCGTTCACACAGTTCGTACCCGGTCATACGCATCTGCATGAGATAGGTCAGATAGTAAAGAAAGAGATTGAGAGCATGGGATGCTATGCTGCCGAATTCAACACTATTGCCATCGATGACGGTATTGCCATGGGACACGACGGCATGCTCTATTCGCTGCCTTCGCGCGACATCATTGCCGACTCTGTGGAGTATATGGTTAATGCACATAAGGCTGATGCTATGATTTGCATTTCTAATTGCGACAAGGTCACGCCGGGAATGCTCATGGCTTCCATGCGTCTCAACATTCCTACGGTCTTCTGCTCTGGAGGTCCGATGGAGGCAGGACGTTGGCACGGCGAGAATGCCGACCTTGTTACTGCAATGATAAAGGGTGCCGACACGAGTGTGGACGATGCCGACCTGCAGAAGCTTGAGAGTTGTGCATGTCCGGGTTGCGGTAGTTGCTCAGGAATGTTCACCGCCAACTCGATGAACTCTCTCACCGAAGCCATCGGACTGGCTTTGCCCGGCAACGGCACCATTCTTGCCACGCATGCCAACCGTGTCCGTCTTTTCCGCGACGCAGCACGTCAGATAGTGAAGAACGCCCTCGCTTACTATGAGGACGGCGACGACTCGGTTCTTCCGCGCAGCATTGCCACCCGTGAGGCGTTCCTCAATGCCATGACGCTCGACATTGCCATGGGTGGCAGCACCAACACCGTCCTCCATCTTCTTGCCGTGGCGCAGGAGGGAGGCGTAGACTTTAAGATGGCAGACATCGACCGTCTCAGTCGTCATGTCCCCTGCCTTTGCAAGTTGGCGCCAAACACGCAGAAGTACAGCGTGCAGGAGTGCAACCGTGCTGGTGGCATACTTGGCATTATGAACGAGCTGAATCGTGGCGGACTCGTCGACGGTTCGGTACGTCGTGTTGACGGCTCCACCCTTGCTGAGGCTATGAGCGCCTACGACATCACGGGCGATAACATACAGGAAGAGGCAAGCCGCATCTATCATAGCGCACCCGGCCGTAAGTTCTCCACGCAGATGGGCAGCCAAGACGCCCAGTGGGAATCGCTCGATACGGATCGTGAGCACGGATGCATCCGCTCCTTGGAGCATGCTTACACGAAGGACGGCGGTCTGGCTGTACTCTTCGGCAACATCGCTCAGGACGGTTGTGTGGTAAAGACAGCCGGTGTCGACCCTGACATCTGGAAATTCAGCGGACCGGCACGTGTCTTCGATTCTCAGGAAGCAGCCTGCGAGGGCATCCTCGGAGGAAAGGTGCAGAGTGGCGACTGTGTGGTCATCACCCACGAAGGTCCAAAGGGAGGACCGGGAATGCAGGAGATGCTCTATCCTACGTCCTACATCAAGAGTCGCCATCTTGGAAAGGAGTGCGCCCTCATAACCGACGGACGTTTCTCAGGCGGAACCTCCGGTCTTAGCATCGGCCACATCTCGCCTGAGGCAGCAGCCGGCGGCAACATCGGCAAGGTGAAGGACGGCGACATCATCGACATCGACATCCCTGCACGCACCATCAACGTACGCCTCTCCGATGACGAACTCGCAGCACGTCCTCAGCAGCCGCTGACTCGCGACCGTAAGGTCAGCAAGGCTCTCAGGGCTTATGCGCAGAGCGTCAGCTCGGCAGACAAGGGAGGAGTTCGAATCATATAATCTTTTAAATTGCCTATTTTCTTATGGAACAGATAACAGGAGCTGAAGCCCTGATGCGTGCCCTCCAGAACGAGGGTGTCAAGACCATCTTCGGCTATCCGGGTGGAGCCATAATGCCCACCTTCGATGCTCTTTACGATTATACGCGTGGCGACAATAAGGTGTTCAATCATATCCTTGTGCGCCACGAGCAAGCCGCCGCTCATGCTGCGGAGGGCTTTTCGAGAGTTAGTGGTGAGGTGGGAGTATGCATCGTCACCAGCGGTCCGGGAGCCACAAACACGCTTACGGGTATTGCTGACGCAATGATTGATTCCACTCCTATCGTGGTCATTGCCGGACAGGTGGGCACCGAAGCCCTTGGTACCGACGCCTTTCAGGAGGTCGACTTCGTCGGAATGACGCAGCCCATAACCAAGTGGAGCTATCAGATACGTCGCCTGGAGGACATTTCGTGGGCTGTAAGCCGCGCCTTCTATATTGCCCGCTCCGGTCGTCCGGGTCCCGTGGTGCTCGACTTCCCGAAGAGTGCGCAAGTGCAGAAGTGCGAATGGCGTCCAGTGAAGGTTACGTCCGTACGCAGTTACGAGCCTTATCCGCACATTCAGGACGACCATGTGGCAGCTGCTGCCAGTCTGATCAACCGTGCAGAGCGCCCCTTGGCACTTGTCGGACACGGCGTGGAGCTTGGCGGAGCACAGGAAGAGCTGCGCCAGTTCCTTGAGAAGGCTGACATCCCTGCGGCACGCACGATGCTCGGACTCTCAGCCCTGCCCACCGACCATCCCCTCAATATGGGTATGCTCGGTATGCACGGCAATCTGGCTCCGAACGTATTGACGCAGAAAGCGGACGTAATAATAGCCATTGGTATGCGTTTCAGCGACCGCGATACGGGCCGACTCGACACGTACGCCAAGCAGGCTAAAATCATACACCTCGACATAGACAACGTCGAGATAGACAAGGTGGTGAAGACCGACGTGTCCGTAGTGGGCGACTGCAAGGTTTCGCTGCCAGCCATCACGCGCCTCCTCAATAAGAACAGCCATCGTGAATGGATAGAGAGTTTCCGTCCTTACTGGGATGAGGAGCGCCGCCGCGTCATCGAGCCTGCCATCCATCCCACCGAAGGCCCGTTGCTTATGGGCGAGGTGGTCAACGTAGTGGCTGAGGCTTCGCACGGCGAGGCGGTTCTCGTCAACGACGTGGGTCAGAATCAGCTGTTCTCATGCCGCTATTTCCATTATCGTCGCAAGCTCAGCGTCGTGACGAGTGGCGGACTCGGCACCATGGGCTTCGGACTGCCGGCTGCCGTAGGAGCCACCTTCGGAGCGCCAGACCGCACCATCTGCCTCTTCACTGGCGACGGATCGTTCCAGATGAGCATACAGGAGCTCGGCACCATCATGGAGCAGCAGGCTCCCGTGAAGGTAATCCTCCTCAACAACAACTATCTCGGCAACGTAAGACAATGGCAGGACATGTTCTTCAACAAGCGCAAGTCATTCACACGAATGCTCAATCCTGACTATCGCACCATAGCCGACGGTTATGCCATCAATTACGGCGTAGCCATAACGCGCGACGATCTGAAGCGTGAGGTGGAGCGAATGCTCACCACCCCCGGACCGTTCATCCTCGAGTGTGCCGTGAAGGAGGAAGACAACGTGCTGCCGATGACGCCTCCGGGAAAGAGCGTGGACGAGATGCTGCTCGAAGTGAATCTATAGGGAAATGTCAAACTTAACACATTAAAGAAAGTGGAAAAGAAACTCTACACCCTGCTTGTCTATTCCGAGAACGTGCCGGGCATCCTCAGTCAGGTGTCAGCGGTCTTCACCAGACAGCAGGTCAACATAGAAAGCATCAATGCCTCCGCGTTCAGCGTATCCGGCATCCACAAGTACACCATCACCGCATGGAGCTACGAGGAGGAGATAAAGAAAATCACGAAGCTCATAGAGCGCAAGATAGACGTGGTTAAGGCCGACTATTATCTGGACGACGAACTCTTCATCCATGAGATAGCCATCTATAAGATTGCCACGCCGGCTCTTATGGCTAATCCGGAGGTGTCACGCGTGATAAGACGTAGCGGAGCGCGTATGCTGGAGGTCAATCCCACGTACACCACCGTGCAGGTGGCAGGACTGACTGACGACGTGCAGGATCTTTACAACAAGCTCCATGCCTTCGGCTGTCTGCTCCAGTACTCGCGCTCGGGTAGGGTGGCTGTGACGCGAAGCACGGAAGAGCCGCTTGCCGAATTCCTCCATAAGAACAAGGATATCTAATTGAAAAAAACATAAGCAGAACCCCAAAACTCAAGTAACACTATGAATCTATTAAGCAAAGTTGGAAGTTATGATTTCCTCGTCGAGCCGTTCCATTGCGATTTCTCTAACCGCATCTTCCTCGGTCATCTCGGCAATCATCTTCTCAATGCAGCCGACTTCCATAGCAACGAGCGTGGATATGGCATGGACTATCTCAACACCGTGCACAAGACATGGGTGCTCTCACGCTTCGTGATGGAGATGGAGAAGATGCCGAAGGCTTACGACCGTATTACTGTCGACACATGGGTGGAAGGCGTAATGCGCTTCTTCACCAGCCGCAACTATGCCATCCGCGACACCCAAGGCGAATGTCTCGGCTACGGACGAAGCATCTGGGCGATGATCGATACGGACACGCGCCAGCCGGTGGACATCCTTGCCGAGCGTGACGGACTCATCACCAAGTATATTGAGACCGACAAGCCGTGCCCCATACAGCCTTTCCAGCGTGTGAAGCTATCGAAGGAAGCACGCTGTCTGCGCGTCGTCGACACTCACTACAGCGACGTGGATGTCAACGGACACATCAACAGTGTCAAGTATATTGAGCATATCCTCGACCTATGGGACCTCAACTTCTATCGTCACAACCGTCTGCAGCGCTTCGACATTGCCTACGTGGCAGAGTCGCATTGCGGCGACAAGCTTCATCTCTTTGTGGACGAAGCCGGAGATGGCGAGTTCTGCGTGCAGGTGATGAAGCAGACCACAGAGGACGCCTCAGACCTAAAGGAGGTATGCAGATGCAAAGTTAAATTTGTGAAAGAATGACACTTTTGTTTGGTGTTATCTGATATTTTATTACCTTTGCATTTGTTTCAGAGTACATAATGTAAACAAACCGCAGAGAATCTTCAATTAAACAATAAATAATAAACAGCGGCACGACCCCGGCTGCACAACAGTTAACTAATATGGCAGAAATGAATTTCGGTGGCGTAGTAGAGACAGTAGTCACCAGCAAAGAGTTCTCTTTGGAGAAAGCACGTGAGGTTCTTAAGAACGAGACAATAGCCATTCTCGGTTATGGCATCCAGGGTCCTGGTCAGGCAGGCAACCTCCGCGACAACGGCTTCAATGTCATCGTCGGACAGCGTCCGGGCAAGACATACGACAAGGCTGTGGCTGACGGATGGGTGCCGGGCGAGACTCTCTTCTCCATCGAAGAGGCAGCCCAGAAGGGCACCATCATCTGCATGCTCCTCTCTGACGCAGGTCAGATAGCCGTATGGCCCAAAATCAAGCAGTATCTTACCGCAGGCAAGACACTCTATTACTCACACGGTTTCGCCATTAACTGGAACGACCGCACCGGCGTGGTTCCTCCTGCTGACGTGGATGTCATCATGGTGGCACCGAAGGGTTCGGGCACATCGCTCCGCACAATGTTCCTTGAGGGACGCGGACTTAACTGCTCATACGCTGTTTATCAGGACGCATCTGGCAAGGCTGAGGACAAGACACTTGCCTTCGGTATCGGTATCGGCGCCGGCTACCTCTTCAAGACAACATTCCAGCGCGAGGCTACATCCGACCTTACCGGTGAGCGTGGTTCGCTGATGGGTGCTATGGAGGGTCTCTTCGAGGCACAGTACGAGGTGCTCCGCGAGCACGGTCACTCTCCTTCTGAGGCTTTCAACGAGACTGTAGAGGAGATGACACAGAGCCTCATGCCACTCTTCGCAGAGAAGGGTATGGACTGGATGTACGCCAACTGCTCCACCACAGCACAGCGCGGTGCTCTCGACTGGGCTCCACGTTTCCGTGAGGCCATCAAGCCCGTCATGGAATGGCTCTATCTCTCTGTAAAGACAGGTCAGGAAGCACAGATTTCCATCGACTCTAACTCACAGCCTGACTACCGCGAGAAGCTCAACGCCGAGCTTAAGGCCATGCACGACAAGGAAATGTGGCGTGCCGCCGAAACCGTACGCAAGCTCCGTCCTGAGTACGAGGAGAAGTAAGCTGCAATACCATTAAATAAAAAGAAGGCTTTACATTAGGTCTGTCGAGAACTTTTTCTCTGCATACCCAATGTAAAGCCTTTGTTGTTTTTATTCTTATCTGAATAAAGACTTCATGTCTGACAATGCAAATATCGTACAAATGGTAAAAACTTGTTACAAAATAAAAATTGATTCTAGAGTTCCAGTTAGCTGTTTTTACGGTGTTTTGTTGTGCAAACAGCACCCATGCTTAACGATAGCGCCACTTTTACACTCCAATAGTGCCACTATTAGACAGTAAAAGTGGCACTATTGCATGATAAAAGTGCCACTATTAGAGTGTAAAAGTGGCGCTATTGCAGCAAAAAACGGCTCTTTTGCGAGTCCGATTTCATTGCGTCTCGTCCGAAAATCGCATAACTCACTGTATATGAATATGTTGTCTGTAAACGCTCAAAACTCAAGAATTTCGCACCAAAGATTTTGTTGTGCGCTGAGCGAGGAGTATTGAGCGTTAGAAATGCAAATATTGTGTCGGACGGTACCCGCCGTCCGAGTTAGGAATTAGGATTGGCAGGGCTTTGACAAAAACATTCATCCACAGTCCGTTTGTGCTTTTCGAGCCTTCGGAAAAAACAAAGAAAAACACAAGGGTATAAGAGGCTGTGCTAACTAAACAAATTGAAGAAAAAGCCATTAGTAGCGGAGGTCTCCGGCCTCCGTAGCACCATATCTGGTACAATTCATTAGTTATTGTAAGATTAGCACTGTTGCATGTTATTGTTGTACTAACCTTGTTGCTTGCTGCGGAGGCCGGAGACCTCCGCTACTGTGTTGCCTTGTGTTTTTCTTTGTTTTTTCCGGTTATGGGCGCGTGCTTAGCACAAATAAAAGGCTTTACGTTAGGTTGTCGAGAACATGGTTCTCGTAAGACCTAATGTAAAGCCTTTTGTTTAAACCCGATAGGGCTTCGCGGATCTTTATTATTTTACAACAATCTTCTTTCCGCTGTGGATGTATACGCCTGGTTGAGTGGGGCGGTTGGTGTATTGGCGGCCCTGCAGGTCGTACCAGTATTTTGAACGTGGGGCGTCGGCGGTGACGGTGGTTATTGCGGTGGGCATTTGGGAGGTCACGTCGTTCACGTAATAGTGGCTTTGGCCGTCCTTGTTGGCGGAAATCTCGAGGTATGCGTCCTTGTTAAGGTCGTATACGTTGACGGTCTGGGGAGTGCCGTTAGCTGTGCTGAAGACGAAGGAGAGCATGCGGTCGCGCTTGTCTATGCGGTATGTGCGGCTATACCATTTGCGACCTTCCACGGTCTTCGTTGTGGTGACGGCGTCGCCAGGCCATTTGCCGGTGGACGTGAAGTTGTCGTCGTACATGTCGTCCCATGTCCAGAAGTTCACTCTGCTCCATCCTACGTTGTCCACGTTTACGTTTACGGTGATGTCGTACGGTGTGAACGTGTCAGAGAGGCCCACCTTGTATGTGCGCGTTGTGACTGCTGAGACTGCGGAGCCGACAAGCAGACCAACTTTCAGCGTGGTGGTGCCGGCAGGGATGTCGATGAGCGTTCCGCTTGCTGCCTTGTGGCTCTGTGCGGTGGGCGTGGAGCCGTCGGTGGTGTATACTAACTGTGCGCCCTGCTTGTCGCTCACGGCTGTGAGGCGAGCCTTCTGTGCGTTGTCGTAGCTGCCAGAGGGCAAGTCCACCCATGCCACGTTGCTGTTGTTGCTGAGGAGATAGCGATATTTGTTGCCGCGCAGTATCTCGGTGTAACCCGATGGTGTCTGGTAAGCGTCGGCGTTAGCTCCCATTACGGCGTAGAGCGTACCGTGTGAGCCTTCTGTCTTGAGGACGTTGCATTTCGAGCCGACGTACTCGTTGAAGGTGGTGTTGCTGGTGTTGGTGATGCCAGCGATGTGGCGGGCGTTGATCATCATCTTGATGTCGGTGGGGTAGGCCTGCCAATGCTTATAGAAGACGCATGGTGTGCCGCATGAAGCCAAGATGTAGGCGTTGGCGGCGAGAGTGTCCTTGCGGATGGGGTCTTGCTGTTCTGAGCTTGAGCGATATTCCGTGTCGTGGTTTTCCACGAAGCTGACGGCGTACTGGCGGTATGCGGCATCGCTGACAAGACCGTCCTTTGCCTTGTTGCTCCAGTTTGATGAGATAAGGTCGCGCACGGCGTAACGCACGGGGAAGTCGAAGGCAGCCGATGTTGGCTCGCCGTTCACCTTCGTGGCGTTTATCCATGTCTTTACGGTGGTGGCGTTGCCGTCCCAATACTCGCCTACGGAGAAGCGGGGCTTGAGGGCAGTGTTGTAAATGCCGGTGAACTTGCCGGCGTAACCCTTCACCATGTCGTAGCGGAATCCTGCGTAACCGAAGTCGTTAAGGAGCATGTCGAGATATGCTTTCACAACATTCTGCACGTTAGAGCTGTTGTGGTCAAGGTCGCGCATGCCGTCCCAGTCGTCGCCCGTATCTTTATTGCTGCTGAGGCTAACCTTTGGTGTCTGTTTGTTAGCCCATGTCAAAGTTCCTCCCTTGTCATCATCACTGCAGATGTCGGTAGAATTCATCATGTAGGTAGTGCCTTTATAAGTTTCTGTGGGGAAGTCGGTCCAGCTGGTGAGCGTTTTGCGATGATTGATTACCACGTCGGCTATGGTGCCGATGCCCTTGCTCTTGAAGGTGCTGATCATGGAGCGCAGTTCGGCTTCGTTGCCGAAAGAGCTATTGTAATTGCTGAACCAATAGAGGTCGTCATATCCCATGGAACGTTCGCTGCTGCAGTTGGCGCTCTGCGGAACCCATACCAAGCTGAAGTAAGGGGCGAGGTCGTCTGCCTGAGCCTCAAGGTTCTGCCACTTCGACGCGCGGAACGAGTCCCAATAGAAACCTTGGAGCATCACGCCTTCGTAATTGGCGGGCCATCCTTGTGCAAACATGCTTGCGGCTCCCATGAGGGCTGCTGCTGTCAAAAAAAACTTCTTCATATTCGGGTTTTAGTTACTTTTTGTTTAAATAATGATTTTCAACTTTACTCATGACTCGCTTTGTTACTAACTACTGTATATATAACTACTTGTTAAGCTACTCACTATTTGCTCGCGCAAATACTACATTTTAATTGAATACATTGCAAATTTACGCCAAATACTTATATGTTAGTGCAAAACGAGGCGTAAACACACAATTCGATTGTGCAAACGTTTGCATGATTGACATGAAGACATGTTTTTTTAGACAAGAAGACATTAAACAAATTGAGGAAAAAGCTATTAGTAGCGGAGGTCTCCGGCCTCCGTAGCACCATATCAGGTACAATTCATTAGTTATTGTAAGATTAGCACTGTTGCATATTTTTGTTAAAGCCCTGCCTAACTATGCAGCAACAAAAAAATGGGCGGGTCTCATTCTCTGAGAACCGCCCATAATATATAAAAGTCTATTATGAATGAAAAGTGTTTACTTCACTGTGCAGAAGATCTTGTCAGAGGTCTTTCTGGTCGGGTAGAGCTTAACGGTGTTGCCAGCTACTGAGATGTTGTCGCCACCTGCTGTCAGGTCATTGATGCTTCCACCGAGGTTGATGGGCCAATCACCGTTTACGCGGAACTTCCAGCCGTCGGCTGTCACGCCAACATTGGTTGCCTCGAAGCAATACTCCTTAGCGTTCCATGTCATGACTGCGTCGCCTTCCCAATTATTGAAACCACCGATGATGCCCATTTTCTCTACCTTAGTGGCTGTGATTTTGCCTTCTGAGAGATTTACGTCCATGTAGTAAACGCCTTCTCCTGCATTCACACCGATGTTGTCACCCTCGTTGGTTGCAGCACCTGAGAATGTGCTTAAGGCGCCAGCGCCGATGGCGTTGTTCCAGTCTCCAGGTTTACGCTGGAACTTGAACTGGAAGCCTGAGCCGTTAGGATCAGCCAGGTAAACGTAGCCAGTGTATACGCCCTTTGCCTCGTCCACGAGAGCGAGCTTCTGGTCAGAAGAACTCCAACCATCAGTTGCGCCGATGAAGTAGATGAACGGATCGTAGTTGACTTCCTCGATGGTGTAAGTATAGTCCATCATGTTGATGGTGAGCTTATACTTACCAGCCTTGGCAATCTTACCAGCCTTAGCGTCACCGTTGGTCAGCGCACCAGTCATGCTGTCGTCGCCGTCAACCTTAGGACCTACTACGCCGGTAGCCCAGATTTCGCCAGAGTCGATGTTCTTCTTAGGAATAATCTTCCAGTACTGGTCAGCCTTTGTTGTCTCGAAGCTTACGGTGAAGACCGGATCCTCATAAACGTCCTTGTCGCTGTGGTTGAATGCCTTTGCGGCTTCTTTCGTCCAGCCGTTTGTTGTTTCCGTGGTGAACATGTCGCCTACGAGGTAATAGCCCTCTTCGATAACCGGAGCCACAGGAACGGCCTTAACCTGGAATGTAGCAGATGTTGCCATCTTAACGGCTGTTGAGCCATTGCTTACCCATGCGTCGAGTGTTGCGTCGATGTCGCGCTCAGTGGGGCGCTTGCCCCACTTCTCGACGATGTAGTTGGCCAAGTCTGCTGTTGCCATGTTGCCCTCGGCGTCAATGTCGAACGACTGGCCGTCGAAGTTGATTTTATAGGTAGGTGTGTAGGCAGCATTAGAAGAAGTGGGAGCTACGATGCTTGCCACCTTTACTTTCTCTGTATTGACGTCAGCCAGATTGATGACGTCTACTGGAGTTACGCTACCGTCGCCGAATGCCACGGCTTCCTCCTGAGGATTTGTCTGCGGATGTGCCCAGTCTGTAAAGTCCTCGGTGCAAGACACCATAGACATCAGCAGGGTCATTCCCAATAATATTT